>ENA-OSAE01000067-OSAE01000067.1-marine-sediment-metagenome-genome-assembly--contig:-NODE-67-length-76723-cov-44.727057_pt1 | contig 76723 bp, 77 predicted proteins | sample MGYA00237870_ERZ529317 | MGnify/ENA primary metagenome ERZ529317 (study PRJEB26369, sample SAMN03142812) | marine sediment metagenome | biome: marine; feature: borehole; material: sediment... | reverse complement strand
CAAATTGCTTCTTCTTACTTCATATTATACCATAAATCACTATAAATTGCTATATATTGAGATTATTTTCCAGCTAAAACTAAGACTTTTTACACTAAAATCAAGATTAAATTTTGATAAGTTTAATAAATTTAAAAACAATAATGGACAATTTACGATTGAAGCTCAAATAAATTGGAACGATGAATTTAACGAAGCAATTACATTGAAAGAAATAAATTTTGAATATTAATATAAAAACTCTTTCGATATTCTGTCTTATCTTTAGAAAAACCTGCAAGGTTTTTCAATATGTGTTTGGAGAGAAATCTTATTATGTTTCTCCCTGCTATTTTTTGTTCTCAAGGAGATGGAGCTAATATGAAATATCTTTAATAATCAAACAGTTTCATTAAACGTTGACTATACATGTGTTGAAGCTTTTACAGAAACCATTGGTTTAAAACCCGGAGTTACTGGAGGTATTAGAAACATGTATGCTGATTTGCACCTGCACACAACTGCTTCAGATGGACTTTTAAAGCCCCGCCAAGTTGTTCGGATTGCTGAAGCGAAAGGGTTCTCTGCTATTGCCATAACAGACCATGACACTGTGGATGGACTGGAAGAGGCCATAAAAGAGGGGAATATAAGGGGGATCGAAGTGATTCCTGGAATTGAGCTGTCTACCCTTTGCGGACAAAAGGAGGTGCATGTTTTAGGGTACTGCATTGACAGAGAAAGCTCAAAACTCCATAAAATCCTTAAGCAGTTTATTGAATCCCGCAAGATTAGAGCCGTAAAAATGGTTGAGAAACTTAACGAACTGGGTATACGCATTTCTATGAAGAGGGTCAGGGAAATGGCAGAAGGTGAGTTTGTAGGAAGACCCCATATCGCCAGGGCTATGGTTGAGAAGGGATATATTTCCGAGATTTCCCGGGCTTTTACCAGAGAATACATTGGAAACGGTGGAAAAGCCTATGTGGAACGGTTTAAATTGAATACCCGGGAAGCAATTGAACTCATCCTTGATATAAATGGCATACCGGTGCTGGCTCATCCGGGCCTAGAAAGCAATGGAGAAGCATTGTATGAAGATGAGATTAAGGAGTTTGTTGAATACGGGCTTAAAGGAATAGAAGTGTATTACAGCGAGCACGATGAACTTCAAACCAGATATTACGAGGATATTGCTAACAGGTATAGTCTGCTTATTACAGGTGGTTCTGACTGCCATGGAGATAGGGATGAAGGCCTCCTGCTGGGTAAAATAAAATTGCCCTATAGATACGTAGAAGCTTTGAAAAAGGAACGGGAAAGCTTGAAAAAACTGAGACAGATTTTAAAGGATTGATCTGCTGAATTTAAGAGGGTAGTTGTTACTGCATGTAAATTTAAAGCGGTCAAGTTTGCCGCCTTTTTTTATTTGTGCGTTGAACGGTGGTGTGATAAAATATTTAACGGTAAAGGAGGTATTGTTTTGTACCTTAAGAGTCTGGAGATTTATGGATTTAAATCCTTTGCAGACAAAGTAAAACTCGAATTTAAACCGGGAATAACGGCAATTGTGGGCCCCAATGGCTGCGGTAAAAGCAATATCACTGATGCCATTAGATGGGTGCTGGGTGAACAGAGTGCCAGGCTGTTGAGGGGAAACAGGATGGAAGATGTTATCTTCAAGGGCAGCAGCTCAAGAAGGCCTCTCGGGATTGCCGAAGTATCCCTGACAATAGACAATTCTGATGGTAAACTTCCCATTGACTACAGTGAAGTAACCATCAAAAGGCGGATCTATAGATCGGGAGAGAGTGAATATTATTTAAACAGGACAAGGTGTCGCCTTATTGATATAAATGAATTATTGATGGATACTGGAATAGGCAAAGAAGGGTATTCGATAATCGGTCAGGGTAGGATAGATGAGATATTAAGGGCCAAATCTGATGAACGCAGAATGATTTTTGAAGAGGCAGCAGGAATAGTGAAGTACAAAACCAGAAAACAGGATGCAGAAAACAAATTGGAAGAAACTGAAAAAAATCTGCTGCGATTGGATGACATTATTGAAGAAATCGAGAATCAGCTTGAACCATTAAAAAAGCAGGCAGTAAAAGCAAAGAAGTATCTGGATCTAAAAGACAAGCTCAAGCAGATGGAAGTAAACCTGATAGTAAACAAAATGTTGAATATAAGAAAGGAGTTGGAGGAACTATCAGCCGGATCGGAAAACCTTGAAAAAGTTATACAGGAAAACAGAGAGAAGAGGGGTTCCCTGGAACAACAGCTGGAAAAAGGAAGCAAGAAACTCAATGAGATAGAAGATCAGTTGTATGAAAAACAAAAGCAGTCCCATGAATGCAGTTCACAATTACAGAGGATAAAAGATGAACTAACCCGCAACAAAGAAAAAAAGGAAGCTATAGAAAACAAAGATGCAGAACTGATGGCAGATCGGGAAAAGAGCCTGGTCAGAATATCGTTTTTAAAAGATGAACTTCAAGCTGAAATGGATAAATATCGAAAAATCATTGAACAGATGAATGAAAAAGAGAAACTCTTAAACAAAAAACAAATACAGCTGGATGCTCTCACCGAAGACATCAATCACGAAGAATCTGATATTGAACAACACAAATCAGAAGTTATAGACCTGTTGAACGAAATTGCAGAAAAAAAGAACAAGTTTTCTTCTGCTACGGCGATTTTAAACAACCTCAAAAAAGAAAAGGCCAGGATAGAACACAGAATAGCGGACACCAGGATTGAACTTGCAAAGATAAAAAAAAGTCTGGATGAAAACCATACCAGAATAGATGAAGCCAAAGCAGACATACAGCAATACAGGAAGGAACTTAAAGAAAAGGAAAAAGAACTAGGAAGAGTTAATAAAAAAATAGCCGAAATTCTACAGACCATCGATGATAAACAGAAACTCCTAGGGAAACTGGTATCAAAAAAGAACATCCTTGAAAATGTCGAGGAACTGGATGAGGGTCTTTATGAAGGGGTAAGAAACGTATTAAAGAGCATAAAATCTCATCCTCCTTTAAAGCAAGGATTTTGTGGGATTGTAGCAGATTTGCTGGAAACAGATAAAGAGTATGAACTGGCTGTAGAAACGGCCCTGGGTGCTTCCATGCAGTTTATAGTAACAGAATCAGATGAGCACGCCAAAAGGCTTATTGCCCACCTAAAAAAGAATTCCTTGGGTAGAGCCACTTTCCTGCCTATTAATACTGCCCAGCCCAGGAATCTTACACGGCAAGAATACAGGAACTGCCAGGCTGTGCCGGGTTTTATCGGTAGTGCACTGGAAGTTATAAGGTTTGATGTCAAATATAGCAGGGTTTTTTCGAATTTGTTAGGCCGGGTAGCACTGGTGAAGGATATTGATGCTGCTTTAGAGATGGCCAGAAAGAACCGTTTCAGATTCAAAATAGTTACATTAACAGGAGATGTAATCAATCCTGGAGGGTCATTAACAGGAGGGAGCAGCAGGAGACGAAACAACTTCCTGTTGACGAGAAAAAGGCAGATAAGTGATTTGGAAACCAGAACAAAAAAGCTTCAGCAGGAAATAAAAGAATTAATTTTTGAAAAATCGGGTTTGACACAGAAACAAATAAGACTAGAAACCAGTAAAAGGGAACTGGAGACCAGTATACACAAGGCAGAACTTACCCTGAATGCTCTAACAAAAGAGCAGGAGCAGCTGCTTGACAGACAAAAAAACATACATGAAGAAGTTTCAGCTTTGAGGGAGGAATCCAGAGAAATTAATGAAACACTGGAAGAAATGCAGCTAAAAATTGATGAGATACAGCGGGAGATCAGCTACAAACAAAGGGAATCAGAACATTTGCAAAAACACATAAAAGATTATCAGGCCAGATACAAAAAGAACCGATTGGATAAAGAGCTACTGGCAGAGGAAATTACAAATCTTAAAGTTGAGCTGGCATCCATGCGGGAGAGTGAGAAACGGTTAAAGGAAAAAATCGAAAGGCTGGAAGAAAGAGTAAAGGAAGAAAACAACAGAGTCTCAGCCATAGACAATTCGATAAAAAGCAACAATGATTTAAAAAAATTAGTTGAGCAAGAAACTATAGAACTTCAGGAAAAAGAAATTATAATGGGTAACAAACTTGAACAAATCTTCAAGGAATTAAATGAGTTGAAAAACAGCAAGCACACAACAAAGGAAGAAATAGAAGGTTTTAATCATGATATTAAATCCATCAATCAAAAAATTGGGTTGCTGCAGAAAAAAATTCATGACCTCGAAGTTAAAGAAACCAGGATACAGGTTGTGTATCAGAATCTGGAAAACAGACTCTGGGAACTCTACAACATGAGTTTTCAAGAAGGCAAAAAATACAGAAAAGAAATAGAGGATTATGAAGCTGCAGAGAAAGAGGTGGAAAGGTTAAAACAAAAAATAAAGGGGCTTGGAGAAGTGAATGTTGGAGCCATTGAAGAATACAAACAGCTCAAAAAGCGATACGACTTTTTGATATCCCAAAGAAAGGATTTAACTGAAGCAAAGGATTCTCTCTATACAGTTATTAGTGAAATCATTGGAAAAATGAAAAACCAGTTTGTTAAGAACCTGAATTTGTTAAATCAAAATTTCAAAGAAGTGTTTAAGGAGCTTTTCGGAGGCGGAGATGCACAAATCTTGCTTCAAAATCCCGATGACCCATTACAATCGGGAATAGAGATTATTGCGCAACCTCCAGGTAAAAAACTCCAGAACCTGTCCCTTTTATCAGGGGGGGAAAGGGCATTAACGGCTATAGCTATCCTTTTTGCGATACTGAAGTTAAAACCCACTCCGTTCTGTGTCCTGGATGAGATAGAGGCAGCCCTGGATGATGCCAATGTGGAAAGGTTTGCAAATTACCTGAAGAAACTTTCAAAAAAAACCCAATTCATAGTTGTGACTCACAGCAAAGGGACTATGGAAGTGTGTCAAACCCTGTATGGTGTTACTATGGAAAAAAATGCAGTATCAAAGCTGGTATCTGTAAGATTAGAAGATGCGAGTTGAGGGGTGAATAAAATGAAAAAGAGTCTGTTTGAAAAACTGAAAAGCAGCCTTACCAAAACCAAGCAGCAGCTGACCGGCAGGCTTGAAAAAATATTGACTTCACACAAGAAAATAGATGAAGAACTTTTCGAAGAACTAGAAGAAGTTTTAATTACTGCCGATGTGGGTGTTGATACAACAATAGAGTTGATGGATGATTTAAGGGAAAAAATAAAACAGGAGAAAACAAGCAATCCGGAAGATGTTAAAGATGTATTAAAGGCTCTAATACAGGAAAAACTGAAGCAGTATTCCGGCAAGCTTCCAGATGAATACCCTCTTGTGATCATGGTCGTAGGTGTAAACGGTTCAGGAAAGACCACGACCATAGGCAAGCTTGCTTACAAATACAGAGAAAAGGGCAAAAAGGTGCTTGTAGGTGCCGGAGATACCTTCAGGGCAGCTGCTGTTGAACAGCTGGAGATTTGGGCCAATAGAGCTGATGCTGGAATTATCAAACACAAAGCAGGTTCAGACCCATCAGCAGTAATCTATGATGCTTTAAAGGCAGCAGCTGCCAGGGGTATAGATGTTGTTATTTGTGATACAGCGGGCAGGCTCCAGACCCAAAAAAACCTGATGGAAGAGTTGAAGAAGATATATAGGGTCATAACAAACGAAGCACCGAAAAATGCCGCTGTAGAGGTTCTGCTTGTGCTGGATGCTACTACGGGCCAGAATGCTCTATCCCAGGCAAAACTTTTCAAAGAAGCTGTTGATGTATCGGGAATTGCCCTCACCAAACTTGATGGAACTGCAAAAGGTGGAATAATACTGGCTGTTACCAACCATACCCACATCCCAATCAAGCTGATTGGTGTGGGTGAGGGAATCGAGGATTTACAGGAGTTTGACCCGGAAGCCTTTGCGGATGCCTTATTATAGCCTTGACACGGGAAGACGGGTCGGGTAAAATATCTTTGTAAAGCAAAAATACTTTACAAAGTGCATGCTGGGTGTTTATGATGTTGAAAAAAGTTTTAAGAATCGGCAGGCTTTATGATATATACGGCTGCCTGCTCACCGATAAACAGGCAAACTTTATAGATTTGTATTACAACCATGATCTATCCCTGGGAGAAATAGCACAGAACCACAAAATAAGCAGGCAAAGCGTGCATGATACTATTAAAAAATCCGAAGCCCTGCTGGAGAATTACGAAAAAAAGCTCGGGTTGTACAAAAAATCAAAGCTAAAAGAGAAATTGTGTAGAAGCTGTTTGGAAAAGCTCGAAACTATCAGTAAATCAGAAGGGATTTCGAATGGAGTTAGAAAACACCTGGAAGATGTATATAAAATACTTGAGGAGTTAAAGGATTTGTAGATTATACAGGAGGTTAAACAATGATTTTTGAGAGCCTTTCAGAAAAACTCCAAAACGTGTTTAAAAAATTAAGGAGCAAAGGAAAGCTATCGGAAAAAGATGTTAAGAAAGCCATGCGGGAGGTTAAGCTTGCCCTTTTAGAAGCAGATGTAAACTTCAAAGTGGTTAAAAAGTTCATCAATAGAGTTACTGAACGGGCTGTAGGTCAGGAAGTGATGAAAAGCCTGACTCCCGGGCAGCAGGTTGTAAAGATTGTCAGGGATGAACTGACCGATTTAATGGGAAAAACCAGCTCCCAGATAAACTACTCTCCCGGCGGGATAACGGTAATTCTGCTGGTAGGCCTTCAAGGAGCGGGAAAGACAACAACGGCCGGAAAACTTGCTTACCGAATAAAAAAGGAAGGGCATTATCCTTTACTGGTTGCTGCTGATGTTTACAGGCCGGCTGCTGTAAAACAGCTGCAGGTTGTTGGAGAAAGAGCAGATGTGCCGGTGTTTGCAATGGGAGAAAAAAACAGTCCTGTTGACATTGTTAAGGCATCAATGAGTTTTGCAAAAAACAACGGTAGAGATGTAGTGCTGGTGGATACGGCGGGTAGGCTGCATATAGACGAGACCTTGATGGAAGAACTTCACCAAATGAAAAAAGCTGTTCATCCCCATGAAATATTGCTGGTTGTCGATGCCATGACCGGCCAGGATGCTGTTAATGTGGCAGATAGTTTTAATAAAAAACTCGGTATTGACGGTGTTATTCTGACAAAACTTGATGGTGACACCCGTGGAGGTGCTGCCATATCAGTAAAAGCTGTTACCGAGTGCCCGATAAAGTTCGTTGGGACTGGGGAAAAACTTGAAGAGATGGAGCCTTTCTATCCCGATAGAATGGCTTCCAGGATCCTGGGGATGGGCGATGTTTTAAGCTTGATAGAAAAGGCGGAACAGGCAATAGATAAAGAAAAAGCCGTGCAAATGGGTAAAAAGCTTAAAAGCCAGGAATTTACGTTTGAAGACTTTTTAGACCAGCTTGAACAGGTCAAAAGAATGGGCCCCATAAACCAGATTTTGGAAATGATTCCAGGGCTTAATAAAAACAAACTCAAAGGACTTAATGTGGATGATAAAGAATTGGATAAAATACAGGCTATAATAAACTCCATGACAAAACAAGAACGAAGAAACCCTTCAATCATCAATGGCAGCAGACGCAGGCGAATTGCGAAGGGAAGCGGAACAAGTGTGCAGGATGTAAACAGGTTGATAAAACAGTTTAATCAAACAAAGAAAATGATTAAAAAATTCAAAAACATGGAAAAAGGTTTTAATCGGATGAACATGCCCTTTTTTAGATGATGTTAAGCTTTAACACAGCACTCAAATCCTGGTTTCCTTTCCTGGATACAGTTTTCAAGGAAAGGGCCAACTCAAACCTGATATACTGTGTAACACCAGTTAAAAGCAGGGGGAGGTGAGAACGTGGCAGTAAAAATGCGGTTAAAAAGAATGGGCGCCAAAAAGCAGCCCTTTTACAGGATAGTGGTTTCCGATTCGAGATCACCAAGGGATGGTAGATTTATTGAGGAAGTGGGATATTACAACCCAACTGCAGATCCCGCTGTTTTGAACATAGATGAAGAGAAGGCTATCGACTGGATTAAAAAGGGAGCTCGCCCTTCAAACACTGTAAAGAACTTGCTGAAGAAGGCAGGAATATACCAAAAAATGCAGGAACAGTAAAAAAACAATGCTTGATTAGGAGGTGTTTAATTTGATAGAATTAGTAGAAATAATCGCAAAGGCTTTAGTGGATCATCCTGAACAGGTAACTGTTAATCAGGTGGAAGGTGAACAGTCGGTAATAGTAGAATTAAAAGTTGCCCCTGAAGATATGGGTAAAGTTATTGGAAAACAGGGAAGGATTGCTAAAGCTATAAGAACCGTAGTAAAAGCTGCAGCTGCCAAAGAAGGCAAAAGGGTGGTTGTTGAGATAATTCAATGATAACAAGGGTTAGGATTTTCCTAACCCTTTTAAAACAAAGACCAGCCAGTATGGGGGGTTGGCCATGGTTGATTATCTGAAAATCGGTTTTATCACTGCCCCCTTTGGTAACAAGGGAGAAGTAAAAGTTCAGGTGTTAACCGATTTTCCTGAGCGTTTCAATGGTATGGATTGGATCCTCATAGATACAGGTAATTCTATACAGAAGTACTATATTGAGAATATTAGGTTTATTAGAAATAAACTGATAATAAAGTTTAAAGGCATTGATACAATAAGTGATGCAGAAAAGCTGAGAAACAGTTACCTTAAAGTTAGAAGAGAAGAAGCGTACCAGCTGCCTCCAGACCACTACTACATCTCGGACCTGATTGGTTGTGAAGTTTTTACCATGGAAAGAGATTTTCTCGGAACAGTTGATGATGTATTAAACACGGGTGCAAATGATGTCTTAAAGATTGTTGACAGGGGCAAAGAGATACTGGTGCCGGTAGTCAAGGAATTTGTTAAGGATATAGATTTACAATCGAGGAAAATCATTATTGAACCAATAGAGGGTATGATAGAATGATGGTGATTGATGTTTTGACCCTTTTCCCTGAAATGTTTAAGGGGCCTTTTGAATACAGCATAATAAAAAAAGCCCGGGATAAAGGCCTGGTTGAAATCAATCTTGTAAACATCAGGGATTTTTCTACTGATAAACACAAAAAGGTTGATGACTATCCCTATGGTGGAGGCCCGGGAATGGTGCTGAAACCGGAACCCCTGTTCAATGCAGTGGAGCATCTCAAGGGAAATAAGTTTATAAAGCAGAAAACAATTTTCATGACTCCCCAGGGTAAACTCCTCAACCAGGACATAGTCAGAGAACTGTCAAAACTGGAACACATCATTATTGTGTGCGGGCATTACGAAGGTGTGGATGAAAGAGTCAGACAGTGCATAATTGATGAGGAAATATCTATAGGTGATTATGTTTTAACAGGTGGAGAGCTGCCTGCCATGGTATTGATAGATGCTGTTGCCCGGATGATTCCGGGAGTAGTGGGGCATAAAGAAGGAGTTTATGAGGAGTCCTTTATAACCGGATTGCTTGAGTATCCCCAATATACCCGACCCAGGAATTTTAGGGGTATGGAGGTTCCGGAGGTGTTGCTGTCAGGAGACCATAAAAAGATACGAGAATGGAGATTGAAGCAGGCCCTAAAAAGAACGTATGAAAGGAGACCAGACCTTCTGGAAGACCGAAAACTGAGGGATGAAGAAGTGAAGATATTAGGAACACTTAAAAATGAAGGCCGGTCAGCCCGGTCATAAACGGTTGTTTTTTGATTTTTGTTGTGATATAATTATTTCTGGCTTTTAGAACGGACGGTCCGCTGCTGGAAAGGCATGAACGTCTTAGAGGAAGGAGGTTATAGCAATGGATCTTATAAAAGCAGTAGAAAGGGAACACATGAAAGAGAATATTCCGAACTTCGGTCCGGGAGATACCATTAGAGTACATGTGAAAGTTAAAGAAGGCAATAGAGAGAGGATACAGGTTTTTGAGGGAGTCGTAATTAAAAGAAATGGTGGGGGTTTGAATGAAACATTTACCGTAAGGAGAATATCATACGGAGTTGGAGTTGAGCGGACTTTCCTGCTTCATTCCCCAAGAGTTGATAAAATTGAAGTGATCAGAAGAGGTCGGGTAAGAAGAGCGAGGTTGTTCTACTTAAGGGATAGAGTTGGGAAAGCGGCCCGTGTTAAAGAAAAAAGATAAGGTTGACATTAGGGACTGGTTTTCAGTCCCTAATTGTTTGTTTTCAGGTATTTATAAATGTTAGGCTTGGGGTGATGGTAGTGGATAAGAGAGCGAAAAAAGAGGTGTTTGAATGGGTTGAAGCAATAGTTATTGCTGTCCTGTTGGCATTGGTTATCAAGACCTTTGTTATAGAGATATTTCAGGTGGAAGGCCATTCCATGTATCCAACCCTTGAAGATGGAGAACGCCTTGTTGTAAACAAGTTTATATATAGGTTTAAGGAACCCCAAAGGGGAGACATAATAATCTTCAAGTATCCCGCTGACCCTGATTATGATTACATTAAAAGGGTAATAGCTGTTGAAAACGATGTGATAGAAGTCAAGGGCGGAAAAGTTTATTTGAATAACAAGCTGCTGCAGGAGGATTATATAAAAGAACCCACATCAGGCCGTTTTGGACCGGAAAAAGTCCCTGAGGATCATTTTTTTGTAATGGGGGACAACAGAAACAATAGTAAGGACAGCAGGTTTCCCGGTGTTGGGTTTGTTCCATACGAAAATTTAAAAGGCAAGGCAGTATTTGTTATATGGCCGTTAAATAAAATCGGTCCCATTAATTAGGCTGAATCTGGAGGTTAGAAGCATGTCAGCTGACTGGTATCCCGGCAATATGGAAAAGACCAAGAAAATAATAAGAGAAAACCTGAAAGTTGTGGATGTGGTGATAGAAGTCCTAGATGCTCGTATTCCCAGAAGCAGTCAAAATCCTAAAATTGACAGCTTGATAAGAGGAAAACAGAGGATGATAGTTTTAAACAAAAAAGACCTTGCAGATGATGAAATTACCCAACGGTGGATTGAGATGTTCATGGGAGAAGGTATTAAAACAAGTGCTGTAAATTCAATAACAGGTGAGGGAATCGATGTGTTACTGGAACACCTGGCAGGTGTTTCAAAGAAGAAGCCTTATCGAAGCGGGCTGAGATTGATGATACTGGGTATACCAAACGTGGGAAAATCCACGTTGATTAACCGCCTTGTAGGCAGGAGAATAACAAGGGTGGGAAACAAGCCGGGTATTACCCGGGGCAAGCAGTGGATAAATGTTAAAAAAAGCATAAGAATACTGGATACTCCCGGGGTGTTGTGGCCCAACCTGCAGGATAAGGAAGTGAAAATCAAGCTGGCCCTGGTTAAGGGAATAAAAGAGGAGATACTGGATCCTGTGGACCTGGCATTTTATCTTGTGAGATTTATAAAAAACGTTAAACATCAGGTTTTTGAAGAGAGATTTGGGATAGCTTCAACAGATGAGGAACTAGAAATTTTAAAGGCCATCGGAAAAAAACGGGGATGCCTGTTACCGGGAGGGAAAATTGATCTTACCAGAACTTCTAATACAGTTCTCGATGAGTTTCGGAAGGGTAAACTGGGAGGTTTGTCCCTGGAAAAACCATAAAGTTCTTTTTTTTATAGAAATAAAAGGAAATTTATTTTTTTTTGTAGAAAAGAATAAGTTAAAAAAATTATTTGGTGATTTGAAGATGGATATAAAAAATCTGACCATTGAACAGATAAAACAGCTTGTAAAGAATAAAGAAGGAGAAAAAATAGGAAGAGAAGAACTTGATCTATTAGATGAAATGAAAAAAGATTCCCGAAAAGGGGTAAAAAGATTAGCCCGATGGTATGACAATAAGATTCAGGAGATAAAAAGGGAAAACAGAAGGCTAATGCTGTTGACCAGGTATGAAAACTCCCTGTGGGAACAGGGATACCGCTACATCGCAGGTGTAGATGAGGCTGGAAGGGGGCCTTTGGCCGGGCCTGTTGTTGCAGCAGCTGTTATATTACCCAGAGGTGTTAAAATCCGCGACCTGGATGATTCAAAAAAATTGACGCCCGAAAAGAGAGAAGAACTTTACCAGATAATACATCAACAAGCTCTTTCGATAAACTATGCCGTTGTTGACAATAACTACATTGATGAACACAATATTTACAATGCAACCCTTCATGCCATGAAAACAGCTGTAGAGGGATTATCAATTAAGCCTGAATACCTGCTTGTAGATGGGATAAAATTAAAGACCAGTATACCACATAAATCCATTGTTGGTGGTGACGGCAGGAGTGCTTCGATAGCAGCAGCTTCCATTATTGCTAAGGTAGTCAGGGATAGAATAATGCTTGATTTGCATAACAGGTATCCCCAATACAGATTTGATAAGCACAAGGGTTACCCCACCCGGGAACACATAGAACTGGTGAAACAGCACGGCTTTTCACCGATCCATCGAAAAAGCTTTAAAATAAGGTGATGGTAATGAAAAAAGCACTGGGGCAACAGGGAGAAGAAGCTGCCATTAAGTTTCTTAAAAAACGGGGTTACCGCATCCTGGAAAGGAACTTCAGGTGCCCACTGGGTGAGATCGATGTTGTTTCCAGGCACAACGACACGTTGGTGTTTGTGGAAGTAAAGACGAGATCATCCCATGCGTACGGCCTACCTGAAGAGGCCATTGATTACCGCAAGCAGAGAAAACTAAAACAGCTGGCATATTATTACATGAAATACAAAGGCCTGGGTTTCGAGGTAAAATGCAGGTTTGATGTTGTCTCCGTGTTAAAGGACAGCAGTATTAATGGATTTGAAATCAGGATTATTCAGAATGCCTTTTAAAGTGGAGGTAAACCTTAATGCTATCAAGGGTATTCAGCAGTTCCATCATAGGTATCGATGGTTACATAGTTGAGGTGGAGATTGATATTTCGAGAGGGCTGCCCAGCTGGGAAATCGTAGGGCTTCCCGATCCGGCGGTAAAAGAATCCAGAGAAAGGGTAAGGGCGGCGATAAAAAATTCTGAGTTTATGTTTCCCATGGAACGAATAACTGTAAACCTTGCTCCGGCAGACACCAAAAAACAAGGCCCATCCTTTGACCTGCCCGTGGCTGTTGGAATTCTGGCAGCTTCAGAACAGGTTAAACACGATAAGCTTCACGATTATGTGATAATAGGAGAATTATCCCTGGATGGAAAAATACGACCTGTGCATGGTGTGCTGCCTATGGCTCTGGCTGCTGAACACAATAGGTTTAAAGGGATGATACTTCCCCATGAGAACGCAGAAGAAGCAGCTATAGTGGAGAAGATAGAAGTCATACCCGTATCTGACCTGGAACAGGTCATTGATTTTTTGAATGATGAAACTGCTGTTAAAGCTTTCGAGATTGATATGGATAGGTTGTTTGAGAATTCAGACCAAAGCCGGTTGGATTTTAAAGATGTAAAAGGCCAAGAAAACGCAAAAAGAGCCATGGAGATTGCTGCAGCAGGTCATCACAACCTTTTGATGATGGGCCCACCCGGATCCGGTAAAACAATGCTTGCCAGAAGGCTTCCATCAATTTTGCCCGGGCTAGATCTGGAAGAAGCCCTTGAGATAACCAAAATATACAGCTGTGCGGGTTTGCTGCCCCGGGAAAAAGCATTGATCACTCAGAGGCCTTTCAGATCACCCCATCACACCATCTCAAAGGTGTCGATGGTTGGAGGAGGTAAAATACCCAGACCCGGGGAAATAAGTTTGAGCCATTTCGGTGTGTTGTATTTGGATGAGCTTCCCGAGTTTAACAAGGACGTTTTGGAATCCCTGAGACAGCCTATTGAAGATGGGATAATAACCATATCCAGAGTAAACGCCACTCTTACATATCCTTCCAAATTTATGCTTGTCATTTCAATGAACCCGTGCCCCTGTGGATTTTTTTCAGACCCTACGAAAGAGTGCCGCTGTTCGCCATATCAGATACAGAGGTACCTGGGTAAGCTGTCCGGACCTCTGATGGACAGGATAGACCTGCATGTGGAGGTGGCTGCCGTGAAATACAGGGACCTTGAGGGGGGTGCAGATGGAGAAAGCTCTGCTTCTATCAAAAAAAGAGTGGAAGCTGCCCGGGAAGTTCAGCTGAAAAGGTTTAAGAGGAGTAGCATTTTCTTCAATTCCCAGATGTCACCTGGTCAGATACAAAAATACTGCCAGCTCGATACCGGCGGCAGACAACTTCTGGAAAATGCCTTTAAACACCTGGGCCTTACCGCCAGGTCCTACAACAGGATACTCAAGGTATCAAGGACAATAGCTGACCTGGACAGTTCGGAGAAGATCAAAGAACACCACATAGCTGAGGCCCTGCAGTACAGGGATGTTGTAGGGAAGTTGAGGTTGTAAAAGAGTTGTTTTTGCTATTAAAAAGTGAAGCAAAAGAAACCGTCCACGTTAATTATGGATAGCCGTCCGTAGGGCTCGAATAGTTTGTAGTGTGTCTCTATATGGTGACAAGTGACTAAAACGACTTCAGAAATCTTTAAAGAGCGTTGAGTACTATGATGGATTTAGAATGTAAAAACAGCATTCCAGAGAATTGAGAAGTAGCTAAAAGACATATCAAAAAAATGGTTAAAAATAAAATATAAAGAGAGCATTCCTAATTAGGCCGGTTTATAATTTAATTTTGCCTCAGTTTTTAAGCTGAGGCTTTATTTGTGCGAAGGATAGTTGTATCTTTGAGTATCACATGCAATTATTTACCGTTAAAAACAGCGACGGTATTATCTTTAACAAAAACAAGCGGGAGTCAGAAAAGCAATTAGTTACGGAGATGAAAGTTCTTCCTTGAGGGTGCTAGTATAACCTAATACGCCTAATCTGGGGTAATATCGTGAGTGCTGTTGAAAGAGATATGGGAAATTGAAAATCCCTTAGAAGATGAATGAGCAGACTCCAATAAGGGGGAGCAAAGCTTGAATAGTAATAACATACAAGCCAAATCATATTGGCGAGTCGTATACCTTAATAATTGAGGGAAAAGCCATAAAAATAATTCTCCTATTACTTTATTTTAAATCAATTGACTATATTAGTTTAAAAATGCCACAATAATCATTGAAAGATAAAGCACCATATAATCCCTTCTAAAATGCGAATTTGTGAAATATAATATAGACAAATAAAGGATGTAAATAATTAAAAATTGCCTAAAATTGATTCAGGCAAAATTTGATTATTAAAGTGAGGGATTCGATGATTCCCCTTACGGACAGATGTTATTGTATAATCAACTTTCTGTTAGAACAAAAGAAACCCATAACGATAAAGAAGATTGCTAGCAATTTCGGAGTCAGCGAAAGGACCGTTAGATATGATTTAGATACAATAGAAGATTGGTTAAAGGAAAGAAAAATTCGGCTCAAAAAGAAAAGCAGAGTAGGCGTGTGGATTGAAGGTAATGAGAAGTGTTTGGGAGAGTTAAAAGAACAATTAAACCTACCCTTATTATATGATCATGTTTATTCATTTAAAGAGAGAAAAAAGATTATTTTAAATACCCTTTTTGAAAGACAGAACCCGATTTCCATTAAGGAGTTAGCCAATAGATTAAATGTAAGCAGGACGACTATAATAAACGACCTAAACGCTATTGAAGAATGGCTCAAGCGCTGGGATATAAAGCTTCTTAGAAAACCAAATTACGGAATCAAGATAATATGTGATGAAATAAACTGGAGAAAGGGAGTAATTAATTATATTTATGAAAATGTGGATAAGGCAAGCTTACTGGAATTTTTAAATATTACTCGACTTAAATTTGCCAAAAACAGCCGGATAGATTTTTTAACAAATAAACAAATCATAGACCTTTTCAGCGGGCTTGATTTAAAGCAGCTGGAAGAATGCATTAATTTTATAGAAGAGCAGTTAAATATCAAATTTGTTGATGCTGCTTTAGCTGGTCTTATCATGCACATAGCCCTAGCAGTTAAGAGACTTCAAAAGAAAAAACAGATATCAATGCCAACAGAACAATTAAATACCTTGAAAAACACTAAAGAGTTTGAAATTGCAAAAATAATTGCCAAAAAGTTGGAAAACAGCTTTAATGTGAAAATTCCCGTATCCGAAATAGGATATATAACTCTTCATATACTTGGAGCCAAAGTCAGAGAGAATTTCTCTGCAGAATTTGCCGACAATAATGTAAAATCGACTTCTCAGGAGATCTTTCTTGTAAAACAGCTTATTAAAAGGGCCAGTCAATATTTCGATGCTAATCTTGAAAATGATAAGGAGCTTGAAAATAGCCTGCTTATGCATTTAAAACCAACCCTCAACAGATTGAAACATAATATGAATATTTCTAATCCGCTTCTAAAAGAAATCAAATCTATATATCCCGAGGTTTTTGAAGGTTGTAAATGGGCATGTAGAATAATTGAAGATACGGTAGGGGTCGAATTGAATGAAGATGAGATAGGATATATCACGATGCATATAGGCGCTTCTCTGGAGAGGAACAAAGATAATGTGCCGAAGAAACGGCATAAGGTACTTGTCGTATGTAGTAGCGGAATAGGTACGGCAACCATGCTGTCAACGAGGTTAAAAAAGGAATTTCCCAATTTAATTATCAAGAAACAGATTTCATTAGCAGAACTAGAAAATAATTTAACTGAAGATATTGATTTTTTAATTACAACAATACCCATCGATAATATTTATTTTAAACCTATTATTCATGTCAACCCTTTATTAACCCAGGAAGATATCAACTTGATTGAAAATGTAATAAATTTAAACAGGTATAATGAAAAGCTATCTATAACTATTGTAGAGAATTTATTAAATATTATAGAAAAAAACTGTAGTATTAAAGATCGTGTAAATTTAATAAGGGAACTTCAACTTTACTTCAACACAAATAACTATAGGAAGAAAGGAGAGAAATTACCCGTGTTACTGGACCTTATAACCGAAAAAACAGTTGCCACGAATGTAGATGCTAAAGACTGGAAGGATGCAATTAAAAAATCGGGGCAGCTTTTAGTGAACGAAGGATTTGTTAAATCAAGCTATATAGATGCTATGATAAGTATGGCTAAAACTATGAGATCCTATATAGTTATAGCACCTGGAGTAGCATTACCTCATGCTAGGCCCGAAAGAGGAGTGAATAGAGTTTGTATGAGTTTAATAACTCTAAAAAAACCCATTGAATTCGGCCACCCTAAAAACGACCCTGTGAAAGTGGTAATATCCCTGGGAGCAATTGATAATCATACACACCTCAGGGCACTTTCCGAACTGTCTGATTTCTTAGATAAAGAATCAATTGTTAAGGAATTAGTTCAATGTAAGAATAAAAAAGAAATTATTAACTTAATTAGAAGAAAGCATAATGAACAAAAAGCAAATTAATGGAAAGGGGGGATTCTATTGAACAATAAGACGCTTTCTATCCTAACAATCTGTGCTGTAGGAGTAGGCTCAAGTTTAATGTTAAAAACGAATGTCAGGGAACTAATGGATAAATACAGTATTCGAGTAAAGATATCCAACTCGGATATGACTACAGCAAAAGGTAATGAAGCAGATATCGTTATAACTACACCGGATATCGAAAGTTCAATTAGAGGAATCAAAGCTAAAAAAATTATACTTCTGGACAATATGGTAAGCAAAAAAGAACTGGAAGAAAAGCTTATTCCTGCGTGCAAAGAACTTCTTGAAAATAATTAATTTTTGAAGGGGGTTTATTTAATGGGGTTTGTTAATTTCATTGCTACTCAAATAGTCGGTGATCCGGCAATTATGTTTGGGTTAATAGCGCTTGTTGGTCTGATACTGCTTAAAAGGCCAATAGAAGAAATCGTTCTCGGAACCACTAAAACGGTAATAGGTTTCATCATCTTAGTAGGGGGAGTTGGTCTGTTGCTTGAAGCCTGTAACCCGCTTACTGAGTGGGTGAGGGCTATTCTAGGAGTAGATGGTGTTGTTCCTCAGAATTTTCTAATAATGGGTAAAGTAATGGCCGAATACGGTAGGGAAGTAGGACTTGTAGTATTAATAGGCTTTATACTGAACCTTATTCTTGCTAGGATAACTCCATTAAAATATATTGCAGTTACCGGACACATAATGGTAATTTGGGCTTCGTGGATAGTGGGTATTTTAGCAGGAACAAGCATGTCTTCTACGACAATTATCGTTACTGCCGGTGTTCTTTGCGGACTCCACTATTGGTTAACACCTGCAGTCAATCATTACTTCATGAGAAAAAGTGACAAATTAACCCCCGAATGGTCCTTATATCTACCCGATGTTACTGGAATTGCCGTTGCGGGTTTATTAGGGAAATATATTGGGGACCCTGACAAAAGATGCGATGACATTAAGGTTCCAAAGAGTTTGGAATGGTTGAGGGATACTACTGTGGGTATTGCAATAATAGCAGCAGTATTTTGGATGGTTTTAGGATTAATTGCAGGAAAAGAAGCGGTAGAAGCTGTATCAGGAGGGAAAAACTGGATAATGTTCTTAATGCTGCTGGGTGCTAAGTTCGCAGGCGGTCTAGCTGTAGTTATTTACGGTGTAAGGATGCTCCTTGCTGAAATCGTTCCCGCATTCAACGGAATTGCCACGAAACTTATTCCCGGAGCCATTGCAGGACTTGATTATCCGACGGTATTCCAATTTGCTCCCACCGCAGTCTTCGTAGGATTTATATTCAATCTTTTAGGCGGTATCGCTGCTACCCTTGTAATGGTGGCAATTAAGTTTCCGGTAATTATCTTACCTGCCGTTTGGATGAACTTCTGGAGTGGAGCCCTTATAGGAACCTTTGCCGATGCATACGGAGGCAGAAGGGCTACAATTATAATCTGCTTATTATTAGGATTTATTATACCCTTCGGCTGGGGATTGGCATATCCGATGGCAGGTGCTATAGCAGGTTCCGGAGCCATTAACGATTATACCGATGTTAGTACCTACAGTTTATTGTTCCAGTATTTAGTGAAGATGTTTGTGAAGTAATAAAATCTTCCGTTAAGCTGAAACTAAGGGTGATTTAAAATGAAGCAATTTAAGGTGCTAATAACATCTCATTCTTTTGGTAAGGAAGGAAGGGAAGCCTTTGGCATTCTAGAAAAAGCCAACATTATTCCAGTCCTTAAACAAAAAAATGAAATATGGAACGAAGATGAGCTATGTAAAATTATCACCGATATGGACGGGATTATTGTCGGAGCTGACAAGGTTACCAAAAAAGTTCTGGAAAGGGCGAATAAATTAAAGATAATAGCCAAACACGGTATAGGTGTTGATAACATCGATGTTGAAGAGGCTACCAAAAGGGGTATACCTGTAGCTGTTGCGATGGGCTCAAATACCGTAGCCGTTGCTGAATTGGCCGTAGGTTTGATCTTTAACCTGGCTAGAAACATCAATATATGCAGCAGTGAAACAAAAGATGGTAGGTGGAAGAGAAGAATAGGAGTAGAGCTGAAGGGTAAGACTGCCGGTATAATCGGTTTGGGCAGGATAGGAAAGGAAACAGCGAAAAGGTTACATTTTATGGGTATGAACCTCCTGGCTTACGATCAGTTCGAGGATAAAGAATTCGCAAAGGCATACAAAGTTAAATATGTCAGCCTAGAATATCTGCTTAAGAATTCGGATTTTATCAGCCTTCATGTTCCCCTTACCTCGAAAACAAGATATATCATAAATAAGGATAATATTGACCTTATTAAATCTTCCGCTTATATAATAAACACCGCCAGAGGGGGGTTAATAGAAGAAACGGCCTTATATGAGGCCTTAAAGGAAAATAGAATAGCAGGGGCTGCTGTTGATACATTTGAATCGGAACCGCCTATAGGCAGCCCTCTGTTATCTCTTCCAAATGTTATTGCAACTCCTCATATAGGAGCCTATACACATCAATCGATAAATAATATGAGCATGTTATCGGCTAAGGCAGTTGTCGATTTTGCTGCAGGAAAGAAACCAGAATTTGTAATAAATAAAGAGGTTTATTCAAAAGGTGGTGACCCGCAATTTAATGAATGACAAAATATCGATTCCGTTAGATGAATTAAGAGAAATATGTACATCAAGCTTAATTAAAACAGGAGTTTCTATAAAATATGCTGAAATCGTTGCCGACACCTTGCTGGAAGCTGATTTAAGAGGTGTAACCTCACACGGAATAAAAAATTTACCTGTGTATATAAACAGAATACAAAATGGAGGAATAAATGTCAATTCAGAACCTGAAATAAAACGAATATCCCACAATATTTATCTAATTGACGGGAAGGGCGGTTTAGGGCAGGTTGCTGCCTATGCGGGGGTTGAAATATTACGGAAGTCCGCCGATGATAATAACATAGCCGTTGTTGGAGTAAAAAATACAAACCACTGCGGTATGCTGGCTTATTATACCAAAAGGATTAGCTCCGATAAGAATATCGGGTTTATGTGCAGCAATACAAATCCCAATATAGCTGCATACGGTGGGGCAGAACCCGTTTTAGGCACAAATCCCTTTTCAATTGCTGTACCCTATAATGAATCAAATATTATTCTAGATATGGCCACCAGCAGTGTAGCAAAGGGAAAAATTTATGAACATGATATGAAAAATGAACCCATACCCACAGGGTGGGCATTGGATTCTGAGGGTAATATTACTACAAACCCTAAAGATGCAATAAATGGAGTCTTGTTGCCCTTCGGAGGACATAAGGGTTATTCTCTGGCATTAATGATAGAGATCCTAAGCGGTGTTTTAACAGGTTCAGGTTTTTCAAAAGAGGTATATTCCCTTCATAAAGATATAGATAGGATACAGAATGTCGGTTTTTTGATGGCGGTAATTCCCATCGAACCGTTTATAAAACTGGATAAATTTATGAACAGATTGGTTTCGATGGTAAAGATTATTAAAAATGGGAAAAAACAAAAGAATGTTAAAGAGGTATTTCTACCGGGTGAAATTGAAGAAAGAACATATCAACGGAAGCTTAAGGAAGGTATATCAGTGGAGAAGGAACTATTACAGCAAATAAAATTGTTGAAAGGGTGATGGACTGTGTTTAAGATGAAAGGTGTAGTACCTCCGATGATAACTCCCTTTGATAGAGAGGGGAATGTTGATACCGAGGGTTTAAAAAAATTGGTTGATTTCCTTAAGGAAAATGTTCACGGTTTATTTATTATGGGTTCCTATGGCAGCGGCGCCTTAATGGACAGCGAAGAAAGGAAAAGAGTTGCCGAAATAACCGTGAAGGCGGTTGACGGAAAGATTCCGGTTATCGTGCAGATAGGTTCAACTAATAATAAAACAACGGTGGAACTTGCAAAACATGCGGAATCAATCGGTGCACAGGCGGTGGCAGCGGTAGGGCCCTATTACTATACCCATAAAAATGATAGCATCTGTTACTTTTATGAAGATATTGTAAAGGCCGTAAGTGATGATTTTTCCGTATATGTATACAATAATCCTAAATTTCAGGGTTATCCCATGAGCCTGGAATTAATTAAGAAACTAAAAGATTTAGGTGTAAAAGGAATTAAAGATGCAACCTTCGATATTCTAACACATGCTACATACCACCGTGTTCTGAAAGATGATAGTTTTGATGTAGTTTTAGGAACTGAGGCAATGTGGTTATCCGCAAGGGCCCTAGGCACAGAGGCCTTTATTCCGGGACTTGCCAATGCATTCCCTGAAATTTGTAGAAAAATGTACGAAGAGGGAATGGCAAATGATTTTGAGGCGTGCAGAAAAACACAATTCGAAGTGAATAGATTAAGGGACATTATGTACCTCGCAAGGTCAACACAGCTGGCGGTTTACGCAATGTTGGAAATTCGAGGAATACTAAAGGCCTATCCAAGGGCACCGTTTATTGCAGCCTCGGAAGAAGAAAAGGAATCTATCAGAAAAGAACTTAAAAAACTAAATATATTATAAACATATTAAAATCTGTCAGGTATAAATTATACCCGAGCAGATTTTAGACTTTCTATAATATAGATAAAGAAAGAGGGAATAATGTGAGGATTATTGATATTTCCCAGACCTTAGAAGATATGATGGTTTATTATCCGTCACTTACAAAATTTGAATTGAAGTGGAAGCGAAGCTACAAATCAGGAGATAACGGTAGTCTTTCGGAAATAACTATGGCATCCCACATCGGAACACATGTGGATTCATCGTATCATTTTATTAAAAACGGTAGGAAATTAGATGAAATAGATTTAGAGGTATTCTATGGCCCCGTCCGGGTTATTGAAATACCTAAAGATATGAATAAGGTGGAGGCCGAATGTTTAAAAGAATACGGAGAACTATCGGAAAGGATATTGTTTAAAACTAAGAATTCAGAGTTATTAAAACAAAAAAATTTTGTTAAGGATTATGTTTATATAGATAAAAAGGCCGCCGAATATATAGCAGAGCGGAATGTGAGGCTTGTGGGGATAGACTATTTCAGTGTAGATAAATATAAATCGCCGGATAAGGAGACGCATAAAATTTTACTTTCAAAAAACATTGTCCTACTGGAGGGAATAAATTTAAACGGGATTTCGGAAGGGAATTATCAATTAATTTGTTTCCCTTTAAAAATAAAAGGTGCAGAAGGTGCTCCGTGTAGAGCCGTACTGATTGAAAATTAAAAAGAGGTGATGATTTAATGAAGGTAATAATTACAGGAGCATCGGGTTTACTGGGAGAAGAGATTGCCGATGTTTTTAGTCAGAAACATGAAGTAATTCCTTTAAGGGGTAGAAGATCTATAGATATTTCAAAAACTGAAAAAATAATTTCTTTTATAAGAAATGAAGGTCCTGATTTGATTATTCATTCGGCAGGCTGGAGAAACGTTGATGAATGTGAAAAAAATAGGGAAAAGGCTCTATTAATTAATACGCTGGGGACAAAAAATATTGCCCTTGCTGCCAAATCAGTAAACTGTCCTATGGTACATATAAGTACCGACTCCGTATTTGATGGTAAAAGGGATACTCCGTATACGGAATTTGATAGAACCAATCCTGTTAATGTTTACGGTTACAGCAAATTAAAAGCCGAAGAAATGGTCATTTCTATGTTAGATAAATTTTTTATAATAAGAGTTCCTATCCTGTTCGGTTCAAAAGGAAAGAGAGATAATAATCTTATTTACGGTGTTTGGGAGAAGCTTAAGAAAGGTGAGCAGATATATGCTTCAACGGATCAGGTCTGTTCTCCAACATACACCAAGGATATTGCCGATGTGCTGTTAAAGAAGGTAGTTAAGACAGAATACTATGGGATATATCACCTTTCTAACGAAGGGTTGGGGTCACGCTTTGACCTTATGAAGGAAATAGCTGAATTAGGAGGAATGAGTAGCGAAAATATTATTCCCTGTAAATCGGATAAAAAATATGCCAAAAGACCCAAATTTACTGCTTTTAACGGTATTGCCTTCAAAAGTACATTTGGAATCATACTTGATGATTGGAAAAAGGCTTTAAAAAGATGTATTGAAGAAATGAAGATAGAGTAAATATTTATCATCTATGCTCGCAGGCTTGAATATACTTTGAATGTGTTTGGCAATTTCAGGATTTTTTTGAAACTTGCCTTCTTGAATGGCGAACATAGGTAAAAGCCTGCATTGCTGCAGTCTTTTTAATAGTTTAGTGTTTCCCTTAGGAAGCCCTTCATTTTTATGAGTTTAGCGGCTGTATGTATATACTGAATATTCCCTTGGCTTTTTATACTAAAATAAAATAGAACAGTAAAGATTAGGGGAATCCTATAGAGGATTCCTCGTTTAATACAGATATAAATTTGACATGAAGGAGGAGAAAAAAATGGTTGTTAAGACTGTAAAAATTACCAACAAAACCGGTTTACATGCCCGTCCTGCGGCACAATTTGTAGAAAAGGCAAGCAAATTCAAGAGCAAAATTACGATTGAAAAGGACGGAAAACAGGTTAATGCCAAAAGTATTATAGCGGTTCTAGGTCTGGGTATCGGACTGAGTTCCCAAATCAAGATTACCGCCGAGGGAGAAGATGAACAACAGGCAGTAGATGCTTTAGTAGAACTTTTAAATTCTTTTGAAGAATAGTCGTTATCTGGAGCCGCAGTTTGTTTCTCGTTTAATTCGATTTATTGTGGGAGGTATTATTTCCAAACATGTTTTCAGATCCCGGTACTGAAATACATAGATATACTTTTTCATGCCTTAACATAAAGTATCTGGATTTCATGGGCTATAGCAAACCTCTACTTGGTAGTTGGTTCATTTGAATTAGCTAGTTAGTTAGCCCTGAAAAAGTCAAAGGATAAAGCCATTACCCCACCTTGATATTACAGCAAAAATAGAGGATTTTCATATCTCTATGGCGAAATTACAAATATACAATTAAAAACTCTATGAAATAATCCAAAAGGCTTCAGCGCAGCGCTGGTGTATAGGTGTTGAGGCTGCTATTGCTGTGCCCAAAAGGAGTAAGGCCTTAGGCATAGTTTGCCCAGAGGCCGTGAAGGAACCTGTCGGTATACCGACAAATTAGGATATTTGCTTGCAATCTTAGGCGAACTGTACCTTGTTCTTGTTATAGAAAAGTTACAGAGAATTATCAAATAATGGCCTGGTAGGAGATAAATATTAAATTTTTGTTTTTTCAGGGGAATTGGTGTGATATTACCAACTGCGACAATTTTGAGGGAATAATTAGAAAACGCTGCTGAAATGATTTAAGACAAATGTTTTCTCTAGTTTAATGATGGCTCAAACTGTTAAATACCTACTAAAAAGTAGTTTCCTCATAGTAAAGGGGCTTGTATTTCTACCATGATAAATATCTTACATAAATATTCCACATTTTTCTAAAATGTAGATACTATTATGAGGTACGGCACTAGGTAGGTCAATTCCTTTTAGGTTTATTGGGACCCCATTGGTGTTTACAGACTTTGCATTGAAGCTTTTGAGTCCCTTGGAGTGTTATCTGACGCTACGAAAAAAGCTGAGAGGAGTGAAACAATGAGGGAAAAGGCTGAAATCATGGATAAAAAAGGAATAATGAGGGCCCTTACCCGTATAAGCCATGAAATTATCGAAAAAAACAGGGGGGTGGAGAATGTTGCCCTGATTGGAATTAGAACCCGAGGTGTTCCCCTGGCGAATAGGATTCGCGGAAAAATTGCTCAGGTAGAGGGGGTTAAGATACCCTTTGGTATCCTGGATATAACCCTTTATAGGGATGATCTTTCCTATAAAATAAACAAACCAATAATACACAAAACCGAGATTACCTTTGATGTAAATGAACAGATCATTGTTTTGGTGGACGATGTGCTCTATACTGGCAGGACGGTAAGAGCAGCCCTTGATGCCATAATGGACTTGGGAAGACCTCAGGCAATACAGCTGGCAGTATTAATAGATAGAGGTCACAGAGAACTACCAATCAGAGCTGATTATGTCGGGAAAAATGTGCCTACTTCTAAGGATGAGATAATACAGGTTAAACTGAAAGAAGTTGATGGGGAAGAACGAGTGGTAATCTTAGAAAAAAACATGGAGAAGGATTAATTCATCTCCATGTTTTTTATTTTTTCTGTGTACTTGGAAGGGGTAATGTATATTGTTTTATAATTGTTGTATATTACCATGCCGGGCCTGGCACCCCGGGGTTTTTTTACGTTTTTTTTCTCAGTGTAATCTATGGGAACATTGCTGGATTGCCTGGCTTTGCTGTAATATGCGGCAAGGGCTGCAGCTTCAAGGAGGGTTGTTTCAGGAACGCTGCCGTTACCATCAACTTTAACAATCACATGAGAACCCGGGATGTGTTTGGTGTGAAACCATATATCTTCACTGGATGCAATTTTCATGGTTAAATAATCGTTTTGCTTATTGTTACGCCCTACTAGTATAGTGAAACCATCAGAAGAGATAAATTTTCGGGGTTTGCTGGTGGTTTCTTTTTTTGATGGGGAAATTCTCTTGTTTGATTTAATATAGCCTTCCTGAACCAATTCTGATTTTATTTCTTCTAATTCCTTCAATTCTGCAGCCTGCTCTATGTTGTATAAAACACTTTCAAGGTATTCAATTTCTGCCTTTGTGTTTTTAAGCTGTTTTTTGACTTTTTCCCGGGTGTTTTTAAGCTTGCTGTATTTTTTAAAAAATTTCTGGGCGTTCTCCACAGGGGTTAGTTTTGGATCCAGTTCGATTTCTACTTCCTTTTGGTCACTGGAATAGTAGTTTTTCAGTTTTACTTTGACCGGACCCTTTTTTAACCTGTAGATATTGGCGGTGAGCAGTTCTCCATACAGCTTAAACTTTTCAGCATCCCTGGCTTTAAAAAATTGCTGTTCCTGAAAACCCAATTTTTTGTAACAGCTTTCAAGCTTTGATTTCACAAGTTTGGATAAATCCGATTGTTTTTGTTGGAACTTTTGAACAATCTGTTTTCTGAAATAAAAAAAATCCAGGGCCTCAGAAACACCGGGGAAATGCAGGCTTGAAAAACCTTCCAGCTGTTTCAAAGGGAAAACATAAAAATCAATGAGTTTTGAATTATCATTGTTTTTATACACAGTGGGATCGAACCTGTTCATTTTTACAGTTTCAAAGAAAGTCAGAAATGCATCGGTAAGCCTGTTCAAATCAGCATCTTTACGTTCATTTGTATAAGGATCTAAATTAGCCATCAAACAGATTTCTTTTGCAGCAATGAGACTTATACCATTAAAGGATTTAATTACAGCAAGGAACAGTTCTCCTTTTTTTTCCTGAATAATATTGGCAAAATCTTTTGCTGAAACATGGGTTGGATCGATTTTGCCCTGTTTTGGTGGATAGACATACTTTTCTCTGGGGATAACGGCCCTGTATGAATTCATCGAAGGAGGTATTCGTTTTATACTGTCTACGATAATACCCTGCTCATCTATTAATACAATGTTGCTGTGTTTTCCCATTATCTCAATTACCATTGTTTTTTTGTTTAAAAATCCTGCATCATCCACAGCTTCAACTTCTATTTCAAGGATTCTTTCGTAATCAGGTTGATGCAGCTTTACAATTTTTCCGTTTTGCAGGTGTTTTCTAAGCAGCATACAAAACATTGGAGGATTCTGGGGATTGGAGTATTTTTTTGATGTCAAATGAAGGCGACAGCTTTGAGGTTCTGCAGAGATGTATAAATTGTAATTTTCACCCTTGTTTCTGATTTTTATTACGATGCTGTTCTTCTCAGGTTGATAAATCTTGTCTATACGACCATTTAAGATGGTGTTTTCCAGTTCAGTCTTAACACCCCTTAAAACGCTGCCATCAAAAGGCATAACCTTCCCTCCGTTGATTTCTTTTTCTATTAAAGTATAACATTAATTTTTTAATAATCAAGGAATTAGGGGATAGTTGTATGGGTTTTGATTAAAAATAATGTTACAGGTATCTCTTTAACACATACCGGAGGGGATGTTTTCATGAGAGTGTTTAAAAAAAGCAAAACACACAGGATAATAAAAGCCTTCCCCAGGTTTCTGGTAATTGGCGCAGGTCATGGCGGCCTGGCGATGGCCGGACATCTGGCATTAAAAGGTTTTAAGGTTAATCTCTACAACAGGAACAGGAACAGAATTAAACTAATTGGATCAAGGGGAGGAATAGAAGTATACGGACAATTTCATGGATTCGGCAGGCTGAGAAAGGTCAGCAATGACATCGGTGAAGTCATAGATAATGTAGATGTAATAATGGTTGTTGTGCCTGCTACTGCCCACAAAGATATAGCACAAGTCTGCGGACCATATTTGAGAAAAAACCAAATTGTGGTGCTTAACCCGGGGAGAACAGGAGGAGCTCTAGAGTTCTATAATACTCTCAAAAAAATAGGGATTAAGGAAAAAATAACAATTGTAGAGACACAAACCTTCTTGTATGCAAGCAGAAATATCGGCCCCGGAGAAGTGAAAATTTTCCGAATGAAGAATGTTGTTCCCCTGGCTGCGCTCCCGGCAACAAAAACCAAAAAAGTGTTGAGGGTTTTAAACCTGGCATATCCCCAGTTTATTCCCGCTAAAAACGTGTTAAAAACAAGCCTTGATAACATGGGAGCTATTTTTCATCCGGCCCTGACAATTCTAAATGGCGGCTGGATCGAAGCGACCCAGGGTGATTTTGATTATTATACCGAAGGGGTAACTCCATCCGTTTCAAAAATAATGGAAAAATTAGATGAGGAGAGGATTGAAGTGGCAAGAGCTTTAAAGCTGAAGCCCATGTCTGCCAAAGAATGGGTCAAAATAGCTTACAATGTTAAAGGAGAAACATTTTATGAGGTTATTCGCAATAATATAGGCTATAAAGGGATCAAAGCTCCCTCCCATTTGGATCACAGATATATTTTTGAAGATGTTCCAGCCAGCCTGGTGCCCATAGCTTCAATAGGTGAATACATGGGAATAAAGACACCAACAATAAATACTTTTATTCACCTGGCTTCCATCATTCACGACACAGATTACTGGAAAATCGGCCGCAGCATAGAAACCCTTGGATTGAAAGGCAAAACCCTTGATGAAATATACAGATTAGTTACTGTGGGGGAATAAATAACAGTATCCTTTAAAGGATTTAAAGGAGCAATCTGTTGTTAAATCCTGTTTTTGATGGTATAATATAAAAAAATTTTGTTTTTGAGGTGTATTTAAATGATTTTCGTAAAAAATCAGCTTTTTAAAGGGAAGATATTCTATGATCTATAGCATGACAGGGTATGGAAGGGGACAATATGAGGAAGGAGGGATAAAATACACTGTTGAAATAAAATCTGTGAATCACAGATTTTTAGATATCTATGTAAGAATGCCCAGGTATCTCAGTATTGAAGAAAAAATAAAAAGTTTTATAAAACAGAAGATTTCGAGGGGAAGAGTTGATGTTTATGTAAATGAAGAAAAGGGGGAGGAAATAAAAACAATAGAGGTTGACAAAAATCTTTCAAAGGCATATTATTATGCATTGGAAGAACTCAAAAAAGAATTCCGCATACAGGAAGACATCAGTTTATCACTCCTTGCTTCCTTTCCAGATGTGCTTGTTAGAAAAGAGGCAGAAAAAGATGAAGAAGCTCTGTGGGAGATTATACAGCCTGCATTGGATGAAGCTCTGAGCAATCTAATTAAAATGAGAATGCAGGAAGGGAAGGAACTTGCACAGGATATTGTAAAGAAGCTGGAAACATTAGAAAAAATCGTTTCAGCCATAAAAGAGCGTGCTCCAAAAGTTGTGGCTGAGTACAGAGAAAAATTAAAGGACCGCATCAAAGAAATCTTTGAATTATCCAAAGTTGATGAACAGAGACTGGAAGAAGAAGTTGTTATTTTTGCTGAAAGAAGCTGCATAGATGAAGAACTTGTCAGGATAAAGAGCCACATTGAACAATTTAGAATCAATATGTCTGCTGCAGAACCAAAAGGGAGAACACTGGATTTTATTCTCCAGGAGGTGTACAGAGAAGCAAATACTATCGGGTCAAAATCCCAGGATGTTGAGATAAAAACCAGGATAATAAATCTGAAAAGCGAAATTGAAAAATTAAGAGAACAAGTACAAAATATTGAGTAAATGGAGGTATTACAATGGGTATTAAGCTAATAAACATAGGTTTCGGGAACATAGTATCGGCGAATAGAATAATTGCTATAGTCAGTCCTGAATCCGCTCCAATTAAAAGAATAATTCAAGAGGCAAGGGACAGAGGGATGCTGATTGATGCCACATATGGTAGGAGAACAAGGGCTGTTATCATTACTGATAGTGACCATATAATCCTATCGGCTGTACAGCCAGAAACGGTTTCCCATAGACTTTCAAGTAAGGAAAGTGCTTCTGTAGAATCAAGAGGACAATAGGGAGAGGAAAACATGAATAATGAAGGCCTTTTGATAGTTATTTCAGGTCCTTCAGGGGCTGGAAAAGGTACCATCTGCAATAATTTGGTGAAAAAAAACAAGAACATAGAAATTTCCATTTCAGCGACTACTCGCCCTCCGAGAAGGGGGGAAGAGGACGGCAAAAGTTATTATTTTATAGGTGAAAAGGAGTTTATAGATAAAATCGAACAGAATGAGTTTCTGGAATGGGCCAGGGTTTACGGGAATTATTATGGGACCCTGAAAAAGCCTGTGCTTGAAAAACTCAAAGAGGGTAAAGATGTTATTCTCGAAATAGATATTCAGGGGGCTGTTCAGATAAAAAACAAGTTCCCTGATGGTGTTTTTGTCTTTATCTTACCTCCTTCTATAGAGGAACTTAAAAAAAGGATTGAAACCAGGGCAACGGAGACAAAAAAAGAGATGATAGAACGGATATCCGCTGCCTACGATGAAATCAAGAAAGCATCCCATTATGATTACATTGTTGTAAACAACTGTGTTGAGAAAGCAACCAGCAAGCTTCAAGCCATTATCACAGCAGAAAAATGTAAGTTGAGTAGAAATAAGCACTTGCTGAATATTGGAGGGAGGTTTTGAAATTGGATAAACCATCTTTGGAAACTTTGATACAAAGGGTTGATAGCAGGTATACTCTGGCGGTAATGGCCGCAAAAAGAGCCAGGAAAATTGTTGAAAAAAAGGAGTTTGACAAAAAAAACATTCCAGCAAATAAACCGGTATCAATCGCCCTGTATGAAATTGCCATGGGCAAGGTTAACTACAAACGCAGAATAAAAGGCTTAAAATGAACTGGAGAGAAGATGTATGTGGGAAAAACAACACTTTTTAATAGGGGTTACCGGAGGAATAGCAGCTTATAAAACAGTGGATTTGATCAGCCGATTAAAGAAAAAGGGTGCAGATGTTACGGTTATAATGACCCGAAATGCAAAGGAGTTTGTTTCTCCTTTAACATTTCAGACAATATCACAAAACAGAGTTTACACCGAACTTTTTGAAGAAGATTGGGATGTTAGACACATATCCCTTGCCAAGAAGGGAAATGTTTTGGCTGTGGTTCCAGCTACAGCCAACTTTATTAACAAAGCAGCCCATGGGTTGGCGGATGATCTGTTATCAACGGTTTTTTTGGCTTTTAAAGGCAAAAAAATCCTTGTACCCTCGATGAATGTTAATATGTTTGATAATCCCATTACCTGTAAATCGTTGAACATGCTTAAAAAGCTGGGGTGTTACATCATAGAACCGGAAGAGGGCTTTTTGGCATGTGGAGATGTGGGGAAAGGCCGCTTACCTGAAACTGAAACTATTATAGAAGAATTTGAGTATGTCATATCAAAAAAGGACCTTATGGGGAAGAAAATCCTTGTAACTGCCGGACCTACAATAGAACCTATTGACCCTGTTCGATACATAACAAACAGGTCATCCGGGAAAATGGGATATGCCGTAGCAAGAGCTGCAAGAAACAGAGGAGCTGATGTGATACTGATTTCAGGGCCCACGCACATACCCCCACCCTGCAGAGTTAAACTCATCAGGGTAGAAACAGCCCAACAGATGTTTGAGAGGGTGGTAGAGCACTTTCATGAAGTGGATATAGTCATCAAAGCTGCTGCAGTGTGTGATTTTAAACCCAAATCAACCAGAGGAGACAAAATCAAGAAAACTGATGTAGACTTCAAGCTTGTGCTGGTACAGAACAAAGATATTTTATACGAATTGGGTAGGATGAAACAGAAGCAAATTTTGGTGGGTTTTGCTGCAGAGACGAGAGAACTGTTTAAAAATGCCAGACAAAAACTTGTAAAAAAGAACCTCGATATGGTAATAGCCAATGATGTTTCCAGGGCTGATACGGGATTTGCCAGTGATTACAACAAGATCAACATTATTTATAATACAGGTGAGATAGAAGGTTTGGAAAAAAATACAAAGGAAAACCTGGCAAACCTGATTTTGGATAGGGTAGTGGAACATTATTGTTAAAGCGTACAGCAATGTACGTTTTTTGTTTTTTAAAAGGAAAACTCCAATATTAACCGAATAATGTTAAATAAACTGAGAAATTAGGAGGAAAAACATGGTGAAAAACAACATAGCTGAAGTGGCAGTAGATTTACCCTTCGAAAAGTCTTATAATGTTTATGATTACAAAATACCGGATTCAATGCTGGATAAAATCTCCCCTGGAATAAGAGTTATAGTGCCCTTTTCTGGCAGACGAAGGGAAGGGTATGTAGTAAATTTGAAGGCCAGCACTTGTGTGGAAACCAAATACATACTTGCCTGTATAGATGATTATCCCTTGTTTAGTGAAAAAATGATAGATCTGGCTTACTGGATGAGTCGAAAATACGTGTGTGCTTTATCAAAATCTCTTCAATGCATGATACCATCCGGGATAAAATACAAATTCAGAAAGAAAATCAAGCTTGTAAACACACACCAGGCTTCAAATTTAGGCCATCTGCAGAAAAAAATCGTTGAGCTGCTCAAAAAAAACCAGGGAGAAATGTATTATTCAAAACTGCTTGAAGTTATGGGAGATAGCAATGTATACGCCTCTTTAAAGAGTTTGGGTGAAAAAAAAATTATCGAATATGAAAAGGAAATAGTTTCAGGAGTAAAACCCAGAACAATCAAAGTAGTGGAACCGGTTGATGGATTATCTGAAGATACTGTAAGAAAACTATCAAAAAAACTCCAGGAAGTGCTGCAAATCATAAGAATGGCTGATGGAATATCAATCCGTCAGATAGCCGATTTCCTGGGTGAGAACTACTCTACCACGTATTCAAAGGTAAAAAAGCTGATGGGTAAAAAACTGGTCAAATACAGGTATGCGGAGGTTTTTAGGAGTCCGATTTCATCCGATACAGAGGTTGCTGCTATTGTTTCCACCTTTACCCTTACAGAAGAACAGGATAATGTGCTAAAATTAATTAGAAGGGTTTTGAGTAGTGCAGGGAAAAAGAAGGGGATACTAATCCATGGTGTTACAGGAAGCGGCAAAACAGAGGTGTATTTAAGGGCTGTTGAAATGGTGCTGCAGCAAAAAAAGGGAGCTGTGGTTCTGGTGCCCGAAATTTCACTAACATCCCAGATGATCAAGGATTTTGTTAGGAGGTTTGGGAAACGGGTAGCACTGCTGCACAGCAAGTTATCCGAAGGCGAGAGATTCGATGAGTGGAGGAAAATAAAACAGGGCAAAGCCGACATTGTGCTCGGTACCCGTTCGGCTGTTTTTGCACCAATGGATAACATCGGTATAATAATTATAGATGAAGAACATGAAAACACCTATAAGCAGGAAGAAAACCCCAAATACCATGCAAGAGAAGTGGCTGAAAAACGCTGTGCAGATAATAATGCTCTATTGGTGTTAGGAAGTGCTACTCCTTCCATAGAAATCTATTATAGAGCTCAAAAAGGTTGTTACTATCTTGTTGAGATGAGAAAAAGAATCAAAAACAGGCCCCTTCCACCGGTAGAGATAGTGGATATGCGTCGGGAACTCAAGGAAGGCAACAAATCTATCTTCAGCAGATCCCTCTACAGAGCCATGAAGGAAACCCTGGATAGGGGTGAGCAGGTAATTCTGTTTTTGAACAGGCGGGGCTTTTCCACATTTGTTTTGTGCAGGGAATGTGGATTGGTGTTAAAGTGTCCCCAGTGTGATATATCATTAACATTCCATTTTGATTCCAACGTGTTAAAATGCCATTATTGCGGGTATTTTAAAAAAACCCCGGATGTATGCCCCAATTGCAGCAGCATATACATAAGATTCTTCGGAATCGGAACGCAAAAAGTTGAACAGCTTGTGAAACGGCTTTTCAGGGGAGCATCGGTTCATAGAATGGATGTTGATTCTACAACAAGAAAGGGTTCTCATGAATCAATTCTGAACAGATTTAGTAATGGTGATATAGATGTGTTGGTAGGCACTCAAATGGTGGCCAAGGGGCTTGATAATCCTAGAGTAGGCCTGGTAGGTGTAATAACTGCTGATACTTCATTGAATTTACCCGATTTCCGGGCAGGTGAACGGACTTTTCAATTGGCAACCCAGGTGGCCGGCAGAACGGGCAGGGGCCACCGGCCTGGAAGGGTAATCCTTCAGACTTACAATCCCGAACACTATGCCTTAAAATGTGCTGCCGAGCATAATTATATGGCGTTTTACAAAGAAGAAATCAATTTAAGAAAGCAATTCCAGTATCCTCCCTTCTGGAGTTTGGTTAACATTATATTTTCCGGGTCTGATGAAAACAATACCGCCCGAAGGGCTCAGGCTTTTGCTCAAAACATTTTGGGGGCTTTACCTAGATCATGGGCTCTACTAGGGCCTTCTCCTGCTCCTATTTCAAAAATTAAAGGAAACTTTAGATGGCAGATTATACTAAAAGGGAAGGATGTGAATAAAATCATACCGCTGTTAACCAGTGAGTATTTCAAATACAAAAATGAAAATGATGATGTGAAGATCAGTATAGACTTAAATCCGTATTTTATGTTATAAAGGGCAAGGAGGATTAATGATGGCTGTAAGAATTTTAAGAAAATTCCAGGATGATGTGTTGAGAAACAAGGCCAAACCCGTTAAAAAAATCGATAAACACATTACGAAGCTATTGGATGACATGGTGGACACGATGTACGAACACAAGGGTGTTGGATTAGCAGCACCTCAGGTGGGAATTCTAAAAAGGCTTGTTGTTGTTGATGTGGGAGGATGTCTGCTAAAATTGATCAATCCACGCATTGTTGAAGCACGGGGGGAAGACGTTGATGTTGAAGGGTGTTTGAGTTTTCCAGGGGTTTTTGGAGAGGTCAAAAGGCCGGAAAAGGTGGTTGTGGAGGCCCTGGACCCAAAAGGGAAAAGAATTAAAGTTGGAGGAGAAGGCTTGCTAGCGAGAGCTTTGTGCCATGAGATAGATCATCTCGATGGGATTGTGTTTATTGATAAGGTTATAAGATTCACGGATGAAGATTAATATTCTCTGATTTCCAGCAGCTAAAGGAGGTTACAAATGAGAATTGTATTTATTGGAACACCTGAATTTGCAATACCATCCTTACAAAATTTAATAGAGAGTGATGAGGAGATTATAGCGGTGATTACCCAGCCTGATAGACCCAAAGGCAGATCGAGAAAAATAGCTCCACCTCCTGTAAAGGAGCTGGCACTGCGGCATAATCTGTTTTTGCTCCAGCCTGAGGATGCCAATTCTCATCAAACGATAGCAGCATTACGACAGCTCAAACCAGATCTGATAGCAGTTGTAGCGTATGGTCAAATACTATCTTCAAAAATTTTAGAAATCCCTCGCTGTGGTTGTATAAATGTCCACGCATCACTGCTTCCCAAGTACAGGGGTGCTGCTCCAATACAATGGGCTATTATTAAAGGGGAAAAAACAACAGGGGTTACCACGATGTTGATGGATGAAGGAATGGATACTGGGGACATACTCCTTCAGAAAAGCATTAGCATAGAAGATAGTGACACAGCTGCCACCCTGCATGATAAACTTGCTGTAATAGGAGGGAATTTGCTTATAGAAACAATAACCGGGTTAAAAAAAGGCAAGCTGGTTCCCATACCACAGGATAACTCAAAAGCATCATATGCTCCAATGTTGACGAAGGAAGATGGAAAAATAGACTGGACCGGAACAGCAGAGGATATTCACAACAGGATAAGAGGAACCTATCCCTGGCCGGGAGCGTATACTTTTTTTAATGGGAAGCGAGTAAAAATTCTCGGTTCTGAAGTCTGGGACACAAAAAAACATGGTGACACTCCCGGACGAGTATGGGGCATTTTAAAAGACGGCTTTATCGTCGAGTGTGGAAAAGGCAGATTGCTGATAACACAAATCCAGCCATCAGGCAGAAAAGCAATGAGGACCTCGGATTTTGTAAACGGGTATAATGTTACAGAAGGATGTATTTTGGGTGACAGGGGTTGAATAAATTGAAAGTGAAGAAAAGGGTTTTTTTGGGCCTGCTTATTATCAGTCTGCTTCTTTTGACAACACTGGTTGCAGGAATTTTTTATTTCTACTATAACAGAACTACACAACTGTTTCAAACCATGATGATTATTACCGCCGCCCTGGTAATAATACTTGTTATCATTAGTGGTTTGGGATTGGGGGCGATAGTGTTAACTATTTTGGGGACAAAAACCAACCCCATCATGAACAAAATAATGACCATTGCTCTAAGAATCCTTTATCCACTGGCTATAAAAGTAGGTAGGATGATGAAGATTCCTAAAAACATTATCAGAAGTTCCTTTGTTGAAGTTAATAATAACCTGGTATCTTCTAAAAAAATGGGTTTATCTAATAGCGAACTCCTGATTCTGGCTCCCCATTGTTTGCAGAAGGATGACTGCCCTTACAAAATAACAAATCATGTTGAAAATTGTCGGGGATGCGGGCGGTGCCAGATAAGGGATTTGATTGAGCTGTCAAAGAAATACAACGTCAACCTTGCTGTGGTTTCAGGAGGAACCATTGCAAGGCGTCACGTAAAAAAATTTAAACCCAAGGGAATTATAGCTATTGCATGTGAAAGGGACCTGACAAGCGGGATACATGATACGAATCCCATCCCTGTAATGGGTATTTTGAATGAAAGACCTGAAGGCCCCTGTTTCAATACCAGAGTGGATATTAAAAAAACAGAAAAAGCCATTAGATTTTTCTTGGGTGAGGAGGAAAAACCGTAATGTTGACGCTTTTGATGCTCATTCTCTGGCCTCTGATCATTTTTGTGTTTATTAATTTGTTGATTCTCCCTTTTTCTTTTACAATTCGGTCTGTTTTCAGCATATTTACCATTCCTGGAGAAATAATAAAAATTGCCTTTAACAAAAGATTGAGGCAAAATCATGCCCTGGAACATGCCACAATAAACGTAATAGAAGAGCACTATGGGAAAGGTCTGGGCCTGTCGGGTTTGGCCAAAGAGAATGGCTTCTTTATAAAAGGCCCCGTAGAACCGCAATTGGTGGAAAAAGCTGCCGCTATAGGTTTGGAGAGACTTAAGATGGGAGAACATCATTTGGCCATACATGATAATTGCGGCACCAGCATGGCTATGGCAAACTTTGTGTCTTCAGCAGCTTTCCTGATTTTACTGTTTAAAACAGGAGCCTTTAACATTTTCAACGTGTTTATCGCATTAATAATTGCCAACCTTTTTGGCCCCTTACTGGGGAGGGTTGTCCAGCATGTTTTAACCACATCAACTGATGTTTCAAATGTTAGTATAGTTGGTATTGATTACAACTTCGTCCAACCTCAAGGATTATTATTTTTTAGACCGGTTGTTACAGGCATGTATTTTGTAAGGACAAGAATGTATCGGATGGGTGGTTAAATGCGTGATTTAAGGCCAAGAGAACTCGCTTTAAAGGCTTTATACCAGATAGATGTTGAAAAGGCCTATTCTAACCTGATACTTCAGAAACTGTTAAGAAACTTCGGTGGATCTGAACTTGATCGCGCCTTTATTACTGAGCTTGTGTACGGCAGTGTTAGATGGAAATACACCCTTGACTGGGTTATAAACAGATTTACGAGTAAACCACTTAAAAAAACAGATCCATGGACCAGAAACATCTTGAGGCTGGGTGTATACCAGCTCATGTTTCTCAATAGGGTTCCCTCTTTTGCTGCCTGTAATGAATCCGTTGAGCTTTCCAAAAGATATAACAAAAAGGCGGCTGGGTTTGTGAACGGAGTGTTGAGAAACATAGCAAGGCACACAGATAAAATAGATTATCCTTCACGAGAAAAAACACCTGTTAAACATCTGGCTGTAAAACATTCCTTTCAACCATGGATGATCCGAAGGTGGATCAAACGCTATGGATTTGCTTTTACAGATGAATTGTGTGGCGCATTAAATACCAGACCCGATTTTTGCATACGGGTTAACTCATTAAAGATTAATAAACCTGCATTAAAAAAACTTCTAATAGAGCAGGGCTATGAACTTAAAGAAAGCTTATTTATACCTGAAGCCCTGTATATAAACAATCCCGGTGATATAGAGAAAAATGAGTATTACCTGAAAGGGTATTTCCAACCCCAAGATGAGGGTTCAATGCTTGTTGCTCATGTTTTGAATCCCAAACCGGGTGATGTAGTGGTGGATGTGTGCAGTGCACCGGGAGGAAAGACCACACACATTGCTCAGCTGATGAACAATAAAGGAACTATTATTTCCAGGGATATACACCCTCACAAAATAAAGCTCGTAGAAAATATATGTAGACGAATGGGAATAACTATTGTTAAGGCAGAAGTATTTGACGGCTTGAAAACAGATGAAAGGCTTGTTTCCAGAGCTGATAGAGTTTTAGTGGATGTTCCCTGCAGTGGGTTTGGTATAATTAATCGAAAGCCTGATATAAAATGGAAAAAAGCGCCCGATGATATTCAGCAACTTTCTGGCATTCAATTTAAGCTGCTTGAAAATGCTTCAAAATACGTGAAACCCGGAGGAATCCTTGTATACAGCACCTGTACTCTGGAACCTGAAGAAAACCAGGATGTAATAGCATCTTTTCTTGAGCAGTACAGCAATTTCGAGCTGCTGATAGATTACCCTGTATGCATGAAGGATTTAAGAGTGGTTGGGGAAAAGGGCTTTATTCAAACATACCCCAATAAACACAGGATTGATGGTTTTTTCATTTCAAAGATGGTGCGTAGAGTTTAAATGTGGTGAAATAGGCATGAGACACCTAGTAAAATAACTGGTTCTCCCATGCCCTTTCCCGAACCCGGCGTGCCACGGTCCTTGAAAAATCCATGCTCATTAAAATCTCGAACACTCGTGAACTACATTAGCTGTTGTCGAAATATCCGGTCAGTTCTAAATAACTGAGAAGCTTTCGGATGACTTCTGTCAAGGACTCATAAGGGATTGTAGCCTTTACCCTTAACATAACCCAGGGGAAACCTATAATGGTTTAGCAATTGACCCTCAACTAAAATGGAGAAGAGCCAGATAGGATAATCGATAATCCGGGAGGAAACTGCATATGGAAAGAATAGATTTAAAAGGACTGCCTTTAAAAAAATTGGAGGGACTTATAGAAGGTAAAGGATGGGAAAAATATAGAGCGAAACAGGTTATGAGATGGGTATACAAAGGGGTCAGTGATTTTAGTGAAATGACAAACTTGCCCCAAAAGTTACGAAGGGAGTTAAAAGAGTGGGCATATGTAGGAAACATTGAAATTGTAAAAAAACACATTTCTAAAACTGGTTACACAACAAAATACCTTTTTAAACTTGACGATGGCAACATTATAGAGACCGTTTATATGAAATATTCATACGGCAACAGTGTGTGTGTATCAAGTCAGGTAGGATGTAATATGGGATGCAGTTTTTGCGCTTCTACCATTGACGGATGTGTCAGGAATTTGTCTGCTTCGGAAATGATAGACCAGGTGCTGAAAGTGCAGAAGGATCAATGCCAGAAAATTACCCATGTAGTGGTTATGGGAAGCGGAGAGCCCCTGCTCAACTATGATGAAGTCATTAAATTTTTAAAAGTATTAAATTCTCCCCTGGGCTTCAATATAAGCTTTAGAAGGATGACGGTTTCAACATGTGGGATTGTCCCGGTTATCTACAAATTAGCAGATGAAAACCTGCCTATAACCTTATCGGTGTCACTCCATGCCCCGATGGATAGTTTAAGAAACAGAATTATGCCTATCAACAAAAAATTTCCGCTACACGAGTTGATTGAAGCTGTAAAGTTTTATGTAGAGAGGACAGGACGAAGAATCACCTTTGAATATGTTTTGATAAAGGGTTTAAACGATTCGAAACTTTGTGCTGAAAATCTCGTCAAACTGATAAGAGATATTAATTGTCATGTCAATTTAATACCTGCTAACCCAATTGCAGAAAGGGATATTGAAAGGCCGAAACCTGAAACTATAAATGAGTTTAAAAGACTGCTGGAGCAAAACGGCATCAAAGTTACTGTAAGGAGGGAGTTGGGCCGGGATATTGATGCGGCATGCGGTCAATTGAGAAGGAAGGTTTTAAAAGAGGGCGTGATAAATCCTTTGTAAAAAAAGGATAATAGTTCTTTTTGGCGAATCTAATAAAACATCGGCAAAATCTTTTGAGGTTTGATGGATTTTAGAAGAGGTGAAAGCATGGAGTTCAGGGTGGTATGCAACAAAGGAAGAGTTAGGGAAAATAATGAAGATGCCTATAAAATTTATAACCCTAAAGATGAGACCTTTAGTTTTTGCATAGTTGCAGATGGCATGGGAGGGCACAACGGTGGTGAAATAGCAAGCAGCTTAGCAGTAAATGAATTAGCCCGATATGTTTTGGATTCATACAAAAATCAGTATATTGATAAGGAAAAGCAACTCCTGGAGGATGCTATTAAACACGCCAATCGAAAAGTTTTCACAAAGGCTCAACAGACTCCGCATCTTTTGGGTATGGGAACCACCCTTACAGTAGCATTCTTTAAGAAAGGGTATGTATATATAGGAAACATCGGTGATAGCAGAGCTTATCTTTTTAGAAATGACACAATAACCCAGCTGACTTTAGATCATTCATATGTTGCCGAACTGGTCAGAAAAGGCAAATTAACGAAAAGGGAGGCCAGACACCATCCTCAAAAGCACATGATAACAAGAGCTGTTGGAACGGAAAAGGACATAGAAGTGGATGTGTTCTGTCGAAAATTGATGCCGGAGGATGTTATAATTTTGTGTACAGATGGATTAACGAATATGCTGGATGATGAAGAAATAACAAACATATTGAGGAACAGCGGTTTTAAGGAATCTCCTCAAAAGCTTGTAGATACTGCAAATGAGAAAGGCGGATACGATAATATAACGGTTATTTTGGCGCGATGTGAAGGTTTTTGGTACAATGAGGGGTGAAGGGATTGATAGGAAAACTACTGGGCAAGAGGTACAAAATACTCGAAAAAATTGGTGAAGGCGGTATGGCTTTGGTTTATAAGGCTAGATGCAGCCTTTTAAATAGAATTGTTGCTGTAAAAGTGCTAAAGCCCCAATACAGCAGTGATGAGGAATTTGTTAAGCGATTCCGTAGAGAAGCTCAGGCGGCAGCCAGCTTGAGCCACCCGAACATTGTAAACATTTATGATGTGGGAAAAGAACAGGGTATAGATTATATTGTTTTAGAATATGTTGAGGGCAAGACTCTGAAGGATATTATTAAAGAAGAAGCACCTTTAGAAGAAAAGAAGGCAATAAATATTGCCTTGCAGATTTGTGATGCGCTTTTTCATGCCCATAAGAGCCACATTATTCACAGGGATATAAAACCACATAACATTATTATAACTGAAGATAATAGAGTTAAAGTGACGGATTTCGGTATCGCACGGGCTGTAACCAGCTCAACTCTAACGGATACAGGTAGTGTATATGGAAGTGTGCACTATTTTTCTCCTGAACAGGCTCGGGGTGGATATGTAAATGAGAAATCTGATTTGTATTCATTGGGCGTAGTTATGTACGAGATGTTAACAGGAAGGGTGCCTTTTAAAGGAAACAGCCCTATTTGTATAGCCTTGAAACACCTTAATGAAGAGGTTCCACCTCTGTCTGAATACAATAAGGAGATTTCTAGGGGATTAGAGGCAATAGTATTAAAGGCGATGGCTAAAGACCAGTATGCCAGATATACTACTGCTTTGGAATTGAAAAATGACTTATTAAATGTTTTTCACAACCCCAATTTTAATATATATGAATATGATAAGGCCATCAAAAATGAGGAAACCAAAATCTTACCGGCTGTTAATCACCCTTTTAAACAAGCAGATGGAGGTGAACAGAGGGTGCCCCCGACAAAAAGTAGGAAAGCAAAAACAAGAAAAAAGAAATCTTTTTTAAAAACCCTCTTATGGCTGTTTGTTGTATCCCTTCTGGTTAGTGGAATGCTGTGGGGAGGTTTTTGGATAAAGGATTATTTAACTGTACCCCTGGTTGAGGTTCCAAATGTGATCGGGATGACAGAAGAAGAAGCAGCCCGTGAGTTCAGAAAAGTCAGTCTTCATTACGAAGTGGCAGAAAGGGTTTTTGATGAATCTCCTGCAGGAATAGTAATAGACCAAAGCCCTAAAGGCGGTGAAACGGTTAAAATTACAAGGCCTCCTATAAGTTTATGGATAAGCAAAGGCCCAAAACAGGTAACGGTACCCAACTTGATTGGAAAAACTGAGAGAGAAGCGGAGGTAATTCTCTCAGCGTATGAATTAGAACCGGGTTTTAGAGAAGAAGTCTACAGCGATGACTTTCCTAAGGGAGTGATTATAGATCAGAATCCCAGAGCAAGTATTACCGTAAAAACTGGAACAGAAGTTGACTACACAGTGAGCCTTGGTAAAGAACCGCGAAGATTAGAAATGCCTAACCTTATAGGAATGGATTTTGCTGAAGCCCAGAATGTCCTTGGTGAATTGGGATTAAAAGTAGGTTCTACCCAGTATAAGGAAAGTCATATTTATTTCAGTGGTCAGGTGCTGAATCAAACCCCTGCACCTAAAAATCAGGTTGTGGAAGGGCAAAAAATTGATTTAATAATAAGCAAAGGCCCTGGTCCTGAAAAAAAGAGCGTCCTTTTAGAAGTAGTTCTGCCTTCAAAACCCCAAAAAATGAATGTTAAAGTTGTTGTAAAAGATAGAAGGGGTCAGACGATAGTTTACAATAAAAACCATACCCCGGATGACAGCCCCTTAAAGATACAGGTAGAGGGTGTAGGAGAAAGCAAAGCAGAGGTGTATATAAATGGCAATTTATGGGGAGAACAAACCTTTTAATGGAGGTAGATTATGCTAAAAGGAATTGTAAAGAAAACCGTGGGGGGCTTTTATTACGTTAAAATACCTGAAACAGGAGAAGTTTTAGAATGTAAAGCCAGAGGAAAATTTAAGATTAAACAAAAAAATATTTTGGTAGGGGATTTTGTAGAAGTAGCACAAAAAGGCGTTAATACCTGGATAATAGAAAAGATATGTGAAAGGAAAAACAGTCTCAAAAGACCGAGTGTTGCCAATGTGGATAAAGCTATAATAGTTTTTTCCCTAAAAAATCCTGATGTCAAACTTTTTATGGTTGATAAATTTTTAGTGTTAAGCGAGCTTAACGGAATTGAACCCATTCTTTGCTTAAATAAGATAGATATTGTAGAGGAAGAGGTCATTGGTCGAGTTGCAGGTGTATATAAATCCGTAGGGTATACGATCATTTTAACCAGTGCTAAAGAGAACATAGGCATCGAACAGCTTAAAGATGAGCTAAAAGGGTGTTTCTCGGTGTTTGTAGGCCCTTCAGGTGTGGGCAAATCCACCCTTTTGAATAGAATACAACCGGGTTTAAAGTTGAAAATTGGGGATTTAAGCAAAAAGATCAAAAGAGGAAAACATACAACCACGCATGTTGAATTGCTGGATTTAGAATCAGGAGGCTGTGTGTTTGATACTCCTGGCTTTAGTGCTATGGATGTAAGTTGTTTAAAGGAAGCAGAGGTGGATGTTCTATTTCCTGAGATGAGGGAGCATAAAAGCAACTGCAGGTTTAGGGCATGTTTGCATTACAAAGAACCCCAGTGTGGTGTTAAAAATGCTGTTAAAACGGGTTTGATTCCTGAAAACAGGTATGAAAGCTATATCAGATTACTTGAAGAAATAAAAGTCAGCAGGAGGAATTGATTTGATGATTAAAGTAGCGCCATCAATCCTATCGGCCGATTTTTCATGTCTGGAAGAAGAAATACAAAAAGTCGAAGCAGGAGGAGCAGATTTGCTGCATCTGGATGTGATGGATGGAAGTTTTGTTCCTAATATTTCTATAGGCCCCCCTGTGATACGGGCCTTGAGACCCAAAACAAAACTTCCCTTTGATGTTCATTTGATGATATTAAATCCTGACAAATATATTGAAGACTTTGTAGAGGCAGGAGCAGATATTATCACTGTTCACCAGGAAGCGTGTATTCATCTGCACAGAACCATCCACAAAATAAAGGAATACAAGTGTAAGGCAGGAGTTGCTTTGAATCCCGCGACTCCTTTAACAGTTCTGGACTGTATTCTGAATGATCTGGACATGGTATTGATAATGACTGTTAACCCCGGGTTTGGGGGGCAGAAATTAATTGAACCTGTATTGAACAAAATAAAGGTGTTAAAAGGCTGGCTGAAAGAAAGAAATTCAAAAACTCTCATTGAAGTGGACGGAGGAGTTAATCTTGACAATGTTAATAATGTTGTATCCGCAGGAGCGGATATAGTTGTTGCAGGATCAGCGGTATTCCGTTCCCCAAATGTTACTGAAACGGTTCGAAAGTTTAAGGCCAGCTCGGGATGAAAATATGCCTCACTGCCCGGTGCAGATACAAGCTGACCTGGCAAAAGAACTCAGAAGAAAGCAATAATGAGTTGGTGTAAAATTTTAGTATGAGAAGCATGAAAAAAGGTAGTCAAAAAAAAAATAGAGACCTCAAAGGGACGAAATTTTACATAGAAGGAATGAGGTCTCAATAGGAAATCCACCCTCCGGCTCCGGCGGGCTTCCCGTCCTATTCTGCATCCATGCATAAAAGAACAGCCTTGGATGTCCTGTCCTCGGGCCCGCCTCCACCTTCGGTTTCGCTAACCCTAGTTATTCGCTCGAATCAAGTCGCTACGCTGGAATAGCTCATCTCCCTCAATGAATTTTCATTCTTCTGATGGTGCTGTTAGCAGCATGTATATCTATAGCGTAAAAATATTGGGGCTCTAGCTTTCCACTAAACCTTTACACTGACTTTTGACACTTACTTTTTTTAAAAGTTTTGTGTCAATTTATGTGTTGTTTTAATAATATATATTATAACGATTAAAGTGGTAGGGGGAGGGGGGGGAAGTGAGGCAAAGTTTTAAAATTACATGGAAAAAAGTTCTGGGGATTTTATCTGCTGGCGCTGGATTGTTTATTTTTATTAAAACATTACCGCCATCGGTCTGGTTGATGGTTTTGGCTGCAATTTTATTTTCAACAGGATGGTTGCTCTTTACAAAACAATGAACAAGAACAAGTGCTGTCTAATATTATATCAATGATATCCCACTAATTAGTTTGGAGGGTTAAATGAAATGAAGATTATTATTCTTAAATTACCCAGGTTCCTGGGAGGTTTTTTAAAGGGTGTGTTGAGAATTTTTCACAGAGATAGGGGCAAAAAAAATTAAAGCGTGCCTAAGCCTGCACGCTTCGATTTTTAGAGGGCTCTTTCAACCTTGCCTGATCTCAAACACCTTGTGCACACATGTATTCTTTTTGGAGAACCATTTACAATGGCTTTTATTCTTTTGAGGTTCGGATGCCATTTTCGTTTTGTTTTTATGTTAGAATGGCTTATCTTATTACCAGAAATTTTTGATTTACCACACACATAACACTGCCTGGCCATTATGCCACCCCCTTATCTATTAAGGTTAACCGTAAAGTCATGACTTACATAATTGTATCATAAACATGTTTATATTGGCAACATCAACAGGGCGTTATTGTAGAATTTCCAATTACCATGTTAACATTATTTTGTAGTTTGCACAAGCGCTTGAAATACAGTTTTTATATTCAGCCTTCCGTGAAATTGGAGAGGGGATTGGATTAAGCGGTTACAATTTGGAGCAGGAACAGGGAAGAAAATAAATAAAGTTATTCCCGACCATGTGTTGCTCATATATCCAGCCAATCTTAACTGCTATCTAGCTTTTGTCTGAGTGGTGTTGAGCTTCCTGCTGACTCTTTATACTATTCTGAAGAGCAACAAGACTTTTTTTTGTTTATAAAATAAGGTAAACTAATTATGGAGGGGAATATGGTTTTGGAAGAAGGAGGATTGTAATGGATAAAAAAATTAAAAACGAACTGGGAATGATAACAATAACCCCGGAAGTTATTGCGACAATTTCCGGTATTGCAGCTATGGAATGTTATGGGGTTGTTGGTATGGTTTCCAGGCATGTGAAAGACGGCCTTTCTGAATTATTGGGTCGAGACAATTTGAAAAAGGGGATAGAAGTTGAAATAAGGGATAACAAGGCAAACATCGAACTGTATATAATAGTTCAATATGGAACGAAAATTTCAGAGGTTGCTCATAATGTGATGGAAAAAGTTAAATACACCCTTGAGAAATACCTGGGCTTGGAGAATGCAAATGTTAAGGTGATTGTACAAAGCGTTAAAGTTAAGTAGCCGTAAATAGGGGGGGTAAAATTGACACAAAAATACATAGATGGAAATATGTTGAAAAAAATGATTATCCAGGGAGCAGAAGTTTTAAGGCAGAACAAATCGATAGTAGACAGCCTGAATGTTTTTCCTGTTCCTGATGGAGATACCGGAACCAACATGTCTCTAACCATGGCAGGTGCTGTTGATGAGTTAAAAAAGGCTGATGTTGAATCCGTCAGTGATGTAGCCCAAAAAGTTGCTAATGGTTCCCTTATGGGTGCCCGGGGGAATTCAGGAGTCATTTTATCCCAGCTGTTTAGGGGTTTTTCAAAAAAAATAGAGGGCAAGAAAAAACTCAATGCTGTAGATTTAGCCGTTGCTCTGAAAAACGGAGCTGATATGGCATACAAAGCAGTAATGAAGCCTATAGAAGGTACCATTTTAACAGTTTTTAGAGAGGGCAGCGAACATGCAGTTTATGTTGCAAGAAAAGGTTATGATGTTATTAAAGTTTTGCAGGAGATGATTAAGAAGAGCGAAGAAGTGCTGGAAAAAACTCCTGAAATGCTTCCGGTATTGAAAGAAGCGGGAGTAGTAGATGCTGGAGGCAAGGGGTTTATTTACGTTTTAAAAGGCGCGTTGGAAGCTCTTAAAGGGTATAAACTGGAGTTTGAAGATACAGAAAGGGATTTTGAAGAGCACGATGAGGATTTAATCAGAGTTGATATTGATGCTTTAAAGTATTTGTATTGTACAGAAGCGGTAGTCTACAGCAGAAACTTGAGGCCGGAAGGAATTAAAGAATTCTTAAAAACAAAAGGGGATTCGATAGTGGTGGTCGAAGCGGATGATAACATGTTTAAGATTCATATCCATACAAACAATCCAGGCGATGTATTGAACTTTTTTACCAACAGCGGTGAGTTGAAAAGGATAAAAGTCGAAAACATGAAAGAACAGCATGAAAGTAATTTTGTAAAGCCATCATATAAAAACATCTCAAATACACCTAAAAAAAACATAGGAATCATATCGGTGGCTTTGGGAAAAGGAATAAAAAATATAATGAAGAGTCTGGGGGTAGATGAAATTATTGAAGGCGGCCAGACCATGAATCCCAGCACACAGGATATTGTAGAAGCAATAGAAAAGGTCGATGCAGAAAAGGTATTAATATTACCAAACAATAAAAACATAATTATGGCGGCAGAACAGGCTGCAAAAATCAGTGACAAACGTGTAGGTATAGTCCGTACACAAAATGTTGCAGAAGGAATAACTGTGCTGCTGCATTTTAATGACACTGTTTCCCTTGAACAGAACATCCGGAACATGGAAAACAGTTTAAAAGAAGTTATCACCGGCCAGCTTACTTTTGCCGTTAGAGATTCTTCAATTAATGGTTTAAAAATACAGAAAGGAAACATAATTGGGATTTGCAATAATGAGATTAGAACAGCAGGGCAAAATATAGCAGGAGTCTTTTTGGATTTGTTAAAAAGGGAGATCAGTGAAGACCATGAAATACTGACGATTTTCTATGGTAAGGATGTTTCAAAGGAACGGGCCGAAAAATTAGCAGAAAAGCTTGAAGAAACTTATCCTCATCTTGAAATTGAGCTGCATTTCGGAGGACAGCCTTTGTATTATTACCTCTACTCATTGGAGTAATGAGGTGTCTGGAATGAAGATATCGGACAAGCCAGTTGATTGTATTAAAGGAGTTGGACCAACACGGCTTAAACTTTTGAAGAAACTGGGGATAAGCAGAGTAAAAGACTTACTTTACCATTTTCCCAGGGATTATATGGATAAAGGCAATATTGTAGACATTTCCAGAGTAAAAAATGGCCAGTTATGCACCATTGCAGCAATGGTAGATGGAAGACCGGTGGATATAAGACCCAGAAAAGGGCTGGTGATAACCAAAGTTGCTGTCAAGGATAAAACAGGCAGGGCGTTTGCTGTATGGTACAATCAACCTTTTGTTAAAAAACAATTATTATCCGGGAAAAGCTATCTTTTTAGCGGCAAAATTCAAATTAAATATGGCGAGATACAGATGGTTAACTGTAAAATTTTTAATCCTTCTTCCAACAAAACCTTTTCAAGAATTGAACCGGTTTATCCCCTGACAGAAAAACTAACTCAGGCAATCCTTCGGAAATTAATAGCTGAAGCTTGTAAACTCTGTATCGATGAGGTTGAAGAAGTGTTACCTGATGCAATTTTGAAAAAAAACAGGCTTCCAGGTATTAAAACTGCTTTTAAAAACATACACTTTCCTCAAACTCTGGAAGCCGCTCAGAGAGCTATAAAAAGATTTAAGTATCAGGAATTTTTTCTTTTACAGCTTGCTTTAATAAAGCAGAAACAGCTGTTTAAAAACAAAAGGGGAATTTGCTTTAAAGACAAATTAAACATCGGTGAGTTTGAGAAAATATTAGACTTTTCTCTTACCAATTCCCAGAAAAAGGTTATCCTGGAAATTAAAAAGGATATGACTTCAAACAAGCCCATGAATCGCCTGATTCAAGGTGATGTCGGTTCCGGCAAAACGATAGTAGCTATAGCGGCAATATTGCTGGCATTTAAAAACAATTATCAAAGTGCTTTTATGGCTCCTACGGAAGTTTTGGCATGGCAGCAATACCAGAAAATAAAAAAAATATTAAGTTCTTTTAACATAACAATTGAATATCTGGCCGGGTCTTTAGCAAAAAATAAAAAAGAAAGCATATTAAAAGATTTAAGGACAGGTAAAATAGATGTAATTGTTGGTACTCATAGCCTTATTCAGGAAAACATAAGCTTTAACAATCTGGGGCTGGTAGTTACAGATGAAGAACACAGATTTGGAGTGAGGCAAAGAGCACTGCTTAGAAGGAAAGGCATCAATCCTGATGTATTGGTAATGAGCGCCACCCCTATTCCAAGAACTCTTGCCCTTGCTTTGTACGGGGATCTTGACATATCCATTATAGATGAACTTCCTCCCAACAGAAAACATGTAAAAACATACATGGTTAAACATCATTTGAGAAAGAGGGTATATGATTTTGTAGCCCGCGAGGTTGACAAAGGACGGCAGGGATATGTGATCTGCCCTTTGATAGAAGATACCCAATCAGCAAACTGGAAATCTGTTGAAAACATCGAAAAGTTTATCATAAATTCTGGATACACCTTTAGCTTTAAGATTCTTCATGGCAAAATGAAAGCACAGGAGAAAGAAGAAACCCTACAGAAATTTAAAGAAGGGAAAATTCAGGTTTTGATTTCAACCTCTGTGGTTGAAGTAGGTATAGATGTATCAAATGCAACTGTTATGGTTGTTGAAAACGCTGAGAGATTTGGCTTGGCCCAACTGCATCAGATAAGAGGCAGAATAGGGAGAAACAATTTTGAATCCCACTGCATCCTGATCTGTGAAACAGATAACAAAGAAACCTTAAAAAAATTAAAAATTTTAGTAAACAACAATGATGGTTTTTATATATCCCAAAAAGACATGGAACTGAGAGGACCTGGAGAACTTTTGGGTATTAAACAACACGGTTTACCCGAATTTAAAATTGCCGATATATTAAAAGATGAACTGCTTTTAAAGAAAGTTGTGAGGGATGTGGAAGCTTATGTTAAAGATTATTAGGTGTTTAAAAAAATTCCGCCTGTAAGGCGTTTTTTTTTTAGGTAAATTGTTCTAGTATATTTGATTTTGATCCAGGTTATATTATTCATAGAACGTAAAGGAGGTGAACAAAGTGGCTGGTAGAAATACTGGAAGAAATCAGCTAGTTGTTCCTCAAGCAAGAGCTGCTATGAACCAATTCAAGCTTGAAGTAGCCAATGAATTGGGACTTAACAACTACGATTCAATCGATAAAGGTCAGTTGACATCTCGTGATAATGGTTATGTTGGAGGAATCATGGTTAAAAGAATGATTGAAGCATATGAAAGAAACGTCTCCGGTGGTGGCGGAACAACTCAATAAATATAACAAATGAACAGACCTAAATTCAAGGTCTGTTCATTTTTTTTATAAACGATTGTCTTAAAAATTAACTGGCGGTTATCTGACCGCCAGTTGGGAGAGGAGAAACCGGAGGAAGAGCTTATGGGGAAAGTTTTTTGTTTATTAATATTATACCTGGAAACAAAAAAATTATGCGCCGGTTTTAATTTTTTTGAAGGGGAAAATATATTGTGTTAGAATAGTAGTGGTAAATACAGAAACAAAAGTGTGGGAGACAGCATGAGGGTTGTTTCGGGAAGCCTGAAAGGTTTAAAGTTAAAAACTCCTAAAAACATGGAAATCAGACCCACTTCCGATAGAGTAAAAGAAGCTTTATTTAACATTATTCAAAACCATATCAACTTATTTGATATTAACTTTTTAGATCTCTTTGCAGGAACGGGGAATATAGGAATCGAGGCTTTAAGCAGGGGAGCAGCGAAGTGTGTTTTTGTTGATAGCAATTATAAGAGTGTAAAAATTATTAGAGAAAACATAAAAAAAGCGGGTTTAGAAGAAAAAAGTATTGTTTTAAGGAAAAATGTTTTAGTGGCTTTAGACATTTTAAGAAGGAGAAAGGAAGCTTTTGAAATAATTTTTATGGATCCACCGTATGGAAAAAATCTTGCCATTCCTGTACTGGAGATGTTATCTAATACAGGCCTGTTAAAGCGAAACGGATATATCATTGTGGAACACAGCAGGAAGGAAGCTTTGCTAGAAAAGGTGGGGCCAATCAGGAAATGCAAACACAGAACCTATGGCAGTACTATTATTTCTTTTTACATTAAGGAGGAGGAAAAATGATTAGAGTGATCTATCCGGGCAGTTTTGACCCTGTAACAAATGGTCACCTGGATATTATTGAAAGAAGCTCCAAAATTTTTGATGAAGTTATTGTGGCAGTTCTAAAAAATCCCAGTAAGGACCCTCTGTTTACGATGGAAGAGAGGGTAGAAATGCTTAAAGAATCGACCAAAGGCCTTAAAAATGTTGAAGTTGATTGTTTTAGTGGTTTATTGATGGATTATGCCAAAAAAAAGAAGGCGAAAGCTGTTATAAAAGGTTTACGAGCCGTGTCCGATTTTGAAACGGAGTTTCAAATGGCATTGATGAATAAAAAGTTAAACAACGAGATCGAGACCTTTTTCATTATGACAAATTCTAAGTATTCATATTTGAGCTCAAGCCTTGTTAAGGAAGTTGCTAAATTTAAAGGATGTATAAAAGACCTTGTTCCCCAAAAAGTAGAGGAGAAACTGTTTGAAAAGCTTAAATAACATGTATTGCTTCTTATTTGATGAAGGACTTAATAGTTTGATAAACAAACATGCTTATACATGAGATAAAGACAAGGGCCAATACAACAACAAAAAACTTTATATTAAAACTAAGTATTGAAAACCATGCCTTAAATGAACTATCAATTGTATATGTCATGGCTGGAATGCTGATTTGTTTTAAAACAGGAGTGTTCCAACCCATTAACAAAAGAGTAATAATGGCAGCAAAGATGGCATGAATTATTCTAGCAACAACATAGGGAGCCATTTTTATATCTGTGCCACTTACCATGCTTGCTACCTGGGCGTGAACGGATAAACCGCTCCAGGCAATTACAGCACTTGCTATTATTACTTTCGGAGTTAAAGATGCTGCTGCTTCACTGGCCAGTTTTGTTCCTAGAGTAATTTCGAAAATTCCGCTGAATACAGCGGGAGCAAGGGCTTCATCCAATCTTAAAAGATACAGACTCCTTTCAATAATATTGCAAAACAAAGCGGTAAAACCTATTTCACTAATTATTCTTATTATAACTGAGAAAAGGATGATGAACCCGCCTATTAACAGCATTGCATTTATAGAATCCATTATGCAATCACCCATCAGTTTCCCAAAAGGTCTCCCATCTTTTTCACGGGCTTTATTTAATTCTTTAACTGCTTTGAGCAGTATGTTTTCTTTGTGCTTCGGCTTCAAGGTGATTTTTGAGTTTTTTTTGTAAAATCTCAGCAACAAACCCACCATGATACACGATATGTAATGAGCTGCTGCTATTATGGGTCCCAGAGAAACATCCCTGAACATTCCAACTGCCACTGCTCCAAACATGAATAAGGGATCAGCTGTATTGCAAAAAGACATGAGTCTTTCAGCTTCAGTTTTAGTTAACAGATTTCGCCTTCGAAGTTTTCCCGTTAACATAGCACCTATAGGGTATCCCGATGCAAGCCCCATGGCCATAACGAAAGAGCCTTCACCCGGCACATTAAATAAGGGTCTCATAAAAGGTTCCAGTAATACACCCATAAAATGGACTACACCAAGGCCCATCAATAGCTGAGAACCTATAAAAAAAGGAAGCAGAGCCGGGAAAACTATATTAAACCAGACATCAAGCCCCTCATAAGCGGCTTCAAAAGCGATTTCAGGACATTTTACTATGGAAATCGTTATAAATACAGCTATACCTCCAATTAGCAGATTTATCAGATATTTCTTGGAAATCAGAGCTATTCCTTGTTTTGATTTGCGTATTATAAAAAATACAGCAATTAATAAGATTGCAGATATGTAAATCAACATAAAATCTAAAAGCCTCCTAAAAAAGTTTTTCAATAATATTTTTTTATAAAATATATATTAAATAGAGATTTTTAATATACCACATTTTAATTGAGCAGAAAGAGGTAGGTGTGATGAAAACTAGACCCAGGATCGGTCTGGCCCTTGGTGGAGGGGCGGCTAAAGGCTATGCTCACATTGGTGTGTTGAAGGTTTTAGAAAGGGAAAAAATTAATATCGATTGCATAGCAGGTACCAGTATAGGAAGTTTAATCGGTGCCCTCTACTGTTCGGGAATCAGTATAAAGATGTTGGAACAACTATCCTATCAAATCAAAAGGAGACACTGGGTAGATGTAATAATCCCCAAACAGGGTTTGTTGGCTGGAAACAAAGCCATGGAAATAGTACGTCTACTTACCAAAAACAAAAGTTTCCATGAACTCGATATACCCCTTGCTGTTACAGCTACAAATTTAGTTACCGGTAAGGAAGAGGTGCTAAAGGAAGGAAATGTTGCAGAGGCTGTAAGAGCGAGCATTTCCATCCCGGGAATATTTGTCCCCGTTTATAAAGGCGATATGGTCCTTGTTGATGGAGCGGTTCTTGATAAAGTCCCGGTAGACGCCGCCAGACAAATGGGAGCGGATATAGTGATCGCTGTTGATCTGGGATTTGAGAATACCAGAAAACTCAACAATATATACGATATTTTGCTTCAGACCTTTGATGTGATGGGTCAGGAACTGGTAAACAAAAAAATTGTAAATGCTGATATAGTTATCAAACCTGATTTGAGCGATGTAAGGCCTTCCCTTTTTAATCAACAGGAAAAATGTATTAACCGGGGAGTAGAGGCTGCTGAAAAGGTGCTTGTTGAAATAAGAAAAATCCTGGATGGTGACAGTTAGTATGTTAAAAAACTACCGTAAGATTTTTGCCGTTTTTTTGTTAACAGCAGTAGTTTTGCTGCTAAACACTTACATTGTAAGGAATTATATTTTGATGATGCCCGGAATTACCAGTGATTTGAGCTCTATTGTTGATGTTGAAGGCGGGATGAAAGATGCCAGGGGGAGTTTCATGTTAACCACAGTATCTACAAGACCGGCCAATTTACCTCTGGCAATTTATGCTATTGCAAATAAATCCCTTGATGTTATACCGAGATCTGTTTTTATCCCGGAAGGATGGGATATGGATGAATACCTTGAATACATGAAAAAATGGATGCAGGAAAGTCAGGTAATAGCAAAGGTTGTAGCCCTGGAAAAACTCGGCATAAAAACAAAGATAAGAGGTGAAGGGGTAAAAGTAATTAAGGTTTTAAAAACAAGCAATGCTTACAACAAAATTAAACCGGGGGATATTATTCTCGAAGTGGATGGAAAAGCTGTTACTGTAGCGGATGAGCTGGTTAGAGAAGTGAAGCGCCATAAGGTTGGAGAAGAATTGATATTAAAGGTAAAAAGGGACGAAAAAATCTTGAAATTTAAGGTAGAAACCATAAAAGATGTACATGGCGGAAAAGGTGCAGCTATAGGAATTTATGTTACTACCGTGAACTGGAAGCCTTCTTTTCCGGTAAGCATAAAGATTGATGCCGGTCAAATAGGAGGGCCTTCAGCAGGGTTGATGTTTGTTCTGGAAATAATTAACCAGATGACACCATCTGACCTGACAGGAGGAAGAACCATAGCAGGTACCGGGACTATCAATTTAGAAGGGTATGTAGGTGAAATAGGAGGGGTGCGTCAGAAGGTGATTACTGCCCATTCAAAAGGAGCGGAATATTTTTTAGTACCTCGGGGGAATTTTGAAACAGCCACAAAAACAGGGGAGAAATTGGGGATCAAAATTATCCCCGTTACAAGCATAGATGATGCCCTGGATTTCCTGCGCACCTTGGATTCTAATCGATAATTATCGGACCGGTATAGTAGTCCTGGCCTCCTATTCTGGTCTGACTGTTTTTATAGGCCAGGGAATACAAGTCTGTTGCCATGATGTCACGACTTATTAGTTGTTTGATCAAAGGATGGGAAAGCTTTTTGTAGTTGGCGACTTTTGTTATGATGGGTATTGATGAGGCATTTTTTATTTTCTTCAATAGATATCGACCCTTTTTATTAAAACCCAGGACTCTAATGTAAAGAGGAGTGTCGATTTTGCTGGCCTCTTTTATATCAGCTTTTTTGATTCCGACCATGAATTGAAAAACACTTCTTTGGATTCGGGTCTGAGTATATCTTTTGGTTTTTATTTTTTTGATCAGATCCTTAAAACTACTTGCTCTATAAGCAGCTTTTTTGATCCTGTTGTGCAACCCCTCTGAAACATCCATACAGTGTTTCAACTCATCCAGGCTGGCCCGTCTTAAAAGGCCTAGAACCAGCAGGGTGAAATCTTCGGCAACAACTGGACACAGATTGTCATGGTAATGTTTTTTTAAAATCTCAAAAACTGTCAGGGGGAGGAATCTGTACAATGTATTTATGTCGGTATGCTTGCCGGTGAGGAGGTTTCTTAAAGCCTTTGCACTTACAATCCTTCCATCGATGGTTTCAGAATTATAATCAGCACCAATTCTTTTTATTGTTACCGGTTTGATGCTGCTTTTTAATTTGTGTATTGCTTTGATGTATTCGATACCCAGAATGTTGTTGGGTTTTATAACCAAATCATTAACATTATTTCCAAGAAATCTTACCAAAGCATTGGCTCTAGCCTTTGGGAAGACAAGCCCTTTATCGACTTCTGTTTTTATCAGTTTCTGCAGTTCCAGAGGTTCTGAGGACAGCAGCATCCCTATTTTCTGTATTTCTTCAAGCTTTCCTGATTCACTTCCAAAACACAAAAAATCCACTATCCCCATCTGAGTTAAAAGCTTTACGGCACCGAGGGCAAAAAATTCTGCTGAAGATAGAGAAAACACTACAGGAAGTTCTACAACCAAGTCAGCGCCGCATTTTAATGCCATTTCTGCCCTTGCCCATTTATTTACAACTGCAGGTTCTCCCCGTTGAACAAAATTACCACTCATAACACATACAACATGGTCTGCTCCAGTGATTTTTTGAGAGGTTTTTAAATGATACAAGTGACCAAAATGAAAGGGGTTGTATTCAGCTATTATCCCCACAACTTTCATGACATATCACCCTGGAAAATTTTTGTTTAAATTTATTATCCTATAAACTTCATTTTTTGACAAATTTAATTTTTTAAGAAGGATTTTATTGATTTTTATAGAATAATTTTAGTCGGTTTGTTTATTAACTGATTCTATAAATATGTTTTCACCGAAAGAATTTTTGTAAAACATCAGGTGAAAACTAAATATATGTTCAAACAAAAAAATTTTAAAAGGGGTTTTTGCGATGAGTGTTGTGGAAAAAGTAAAGTCAAAAGCAAAAACGCTTAATAGGACAATTGTGCTGCCCGAAGGCTGTGAAGAAAGGGTTATTAAAGCAACAGAAATAATTCTAAAAGAAAAGCTGGCAAAAGTAATTTTGCTGGGAGATGAAAATGAAATTAAAAAGGCTGCAAAAGGAACAGACATTTCGGAAGCTCAGATCATCAATCCAGAGGCATCAGACAAACTGGAAGAGTATGCCGAAACCTTTGTAGAACTCCGTAAACATAAGGGTATGACCTTAGACAAGGCACTTCAGCTCATGAAGTCCCCTCTTTATTATGGTGCCATGATGGTAAAAAAAGAGGATGCAGATGGTCTGGTGGCAGGGTCAGTAAATGCTACTGGAGATGTGTTTAGACCTGCATTTCAAATAGTCAAGACTGCTCCAGGGATTTCGGTGGTTTCCAGCACATTTATTATGATTGTGCCGGATTGTGAATACGGTGAGGATGGCATAATACTTTTTGCAGATTGTGCTATCAATCCTAACCCGACGGCCGAACAGCTCGCAGAAATAGCTATTGCTACTGCAAAAACAGCCAGGGTGCTTGTTGACTTAGAACCAAGGGTTGCGATGCTGTCTTTCTCAACCAAAGGCAGTGCACAGCATGAGCTTGTTGACAAGGTAGTCAAGGCAACCAAACTTGCAAAGGAAAAGCAACCGGATTTGAAAGTGGATGGGGAACTCCAGGCTGATGCCGCATTAGTGCCGAAAATTGGAAAGCGGAAGGCGCCGGAAAGCGAAATTGCGGGTAGAGCTAATGTGTTGATATTCCCGGATTTACAATCTGCAAACATTGGATACAAACTGGTTCAAAGGCTTGCCGGGGCAGAGGCAGTAGGCCCGGTTTCTCAGGGAATGGCCAAGCCCATCAATGACCTATCAAGGGGCTGTAGTGTAGAGGATATCGTGAATGTAGTAGCCATAACAGCTGTACAGACATTGCAAAAATGATTCGTAACTATTCAGCACAAAAAAATAAATCCGAATCCTTCACTAATTCCGCAGCAAGCTATAGCTTATGGAGAAAAAAAGAGCCTTTTAAATCTTAAAAAACCTAATGTAACAGAGGAAATAAAGCCGAACAACAGGCTGATTGCTGGAATCCAGCCCAAGACGGTACTGAATTATCACAGAAATCTATGTATGAGATTGAACTAGTGCTGTATCTCATAATGGTATCTACACTTTGATAAAACGTGGAATATTTATGTGCCATATTTATTTATTATTTATTAGAGAAGAAACACAGCTTGGAAGAAGTCTCTTTTTTAGCAGTTGTTTAGCAGTTTAGGTACCCATTGAACCAGAGAAAACACTTGCTCTGAATCTTTTCATCAGCGGCGGTTTCAATTATTTCCTAAAAACCATCCAAGTTGGTTGATGCATCACTAGTATGAAAATTTGATTTTCAAATTGCTGGAAAAGGTTTTTTATATCCTTGTTGAGAGTTGTGCATTTTTACTTACGTATGCTGAATAGTTACAATGATTCTTCTCTAAAACAAGTGGCTGTGGGTTAAGCTAATATATCTAACAAGCTTTATCTAGAGAAATCCGTAGGTTAGTTAGATAGCCTTGTCCGGCTCAAGATTTTCTACACCGGCCGGCTTCGGTAGTCAAGGCAACCCTTAGGGGCGCCTTACGGCGGCCTTGACTGCCTCACTGGCCCGATGTGGATACAAGCCAACCGGGCAAAGGAATTCACGTATATTTGGCAGTCAGGCTGCAGTTGATTAAAGCACGCTGCTCCGCTTCATCGAAAACCTGTGCTGCGGTCATCGAAAAAACGGGCTTCCCTTTTCCATTCCCATTAAAATCTCGGACACTTGTGAACTGCATTCGCTGTTGTTGAAGTATCCGGTCAATTCTCAACAACTAAAAAGCTTTCGGATGGGTTCTGTCAGGGGCCCGGCACTCAAAAGTTAATTGAGTGCCGGGGGCGCAGCCTTTACCCTTGATAGAACTCAGGAGAAAACTATAATGATTTAACTATTGACCGGATTGGGTTTACATGACATTTAACTCAACTAAAATGGAGAAGAATCCTTTTTAATCAAGTTCTAAATCAGGAGGTAGATGATGAAACCTTTAATAGGAATAACCAGTTATCATGAGCTTGATAAAGAAAATGCTTCAAGGCAATATGAAGCATACTATCTGGGTATAGAAAGAGCTGGTGGTTTACCCATATTGATTCCCAATGTAGATGAGGTCGATACCATTGATGAAATATACAATAAATTGGATGGTATTCTATTGGCGGGTGGAGAAGATCTAGACCCCGGCTATTTTAAGGAAAACCCTCATCCCAAAATAGGAGTAATTTCCCCTGTAAGGGACAAAATTGAGATACATATTGCTGTAAGGTGTTTAGAAGATGATAAACCTCTTTTAGGGATATGTCGTGGAATGCAGGTTTTGAATGCCGCTGCTGGGGGAACGCTGTATCAGGATATTTATTCCCAGTTAAAAGACCGGGAGGTCATCAAACACACTCAGGAAGGCCCCAGATGGAATCCCACACACACCATTAAACTAAGACCGGGTTCAAAGCTTCATCGAATCTTTGAGAAAAAAGAGCTTAGGGTTAACTCAATACACCACCAGGCAGTAAAGGATGTGGCGAAAAATTTTATGGTTACAGCCCAGGCCCCTGATGGCATTATCGAGGGCATGGAAGGTGTAGACTTTAAATTTATGGTAGCTGTGCAGTGGCATCCAGAAAGAATGTGGCAGAAGTATCCGATGATGCTTAAACTTTTCAAGGCATTTGTTGAAGCAGCCCGAAAATAAATTATAGCCTGCTGTTAAATGCGGACTACGGTGTTCTTGCCTTTACGTTTGGCCTGATACAGGGCAGAATCCGCTCTTTGCAGAAAACTCATAACATCCATTTCCTTACTGAGCTGTGCAACTCCTATGCTTATTGTTAAGTTTTTTCTTTTCGTTTTATCCTGGTGCTCAAAAACGTGAGCTTCAATTTCCTGCCTGATTCTCTGGGCTACTTTTACTGCTTCTTGACTGGAGGTGCCTGGCAGCACAACAGCGAATTCTTCTCCCCCGTACCTGGCAGGCAGGTCTGAATTTCGAATGTTTTTCAGTATAATGGATGCTACTTCTTGCAGCGCTTTGTCCCCTATGGGGTGGCCGTTTGTATCATTATAATCTTTAAAATCATCCAGGTCCATCATTAAGAGGGAAAGGGGTTTGTTCATTTTAATGCTGTATTCAATTTCTGCTGCAAGGAACTGTTTCAGGTAACTGTTGTTATAAAGCCCTGTCATACCGTCTTTTATCGCCTTTTCTACCACCTGTGCATAATTGGTAAAGAGATAGTTTTGCAGCTGATGGGATTTTAACAGGGATTTAACCCTGGCTTTCAATTCATGTCTGCTAATAGGTTTGATAAGATAATCATTTGCCCCGGCTTCGATTCCCTTTATTTTTGTGTCGGGATCATCACTGGCGGTAATAAGAATAACGGGAGTGTATTTTGTTTTATCGAGTTTGCGGATCCTTTTAAGCACCTCGATACCATTTATATCAGGAAGGTATATGTCCAGCAAAACCAGATCGAAACTTTGTGTCACAAGCATTTCCAGAGCTTTTCCGCCTTCTGATGCTGTTGATATGTTGTAATTGTCTTTTTTAAGGTAAGTTTTTAGCAACAGCTGATTAAAGGGGCTGTCTTCGATAATCAGGATTTTAAATTCCTTTTTTTCATACTCATCTTCAATTTTTTCAATCATCGTGCTGTAGGTCTTTTCCGGGGATTCCATTTGTAATGATAACTGCCTTGAGAGCCGAGATATTTTTAATAAATTGTTAACTCGGGTTAACAACTCAGCTGAATTGATTGGTAGTGTTAGAAATTCATTGCATCCTGATTGCAGCCCTTTTTCCTTGCTTTCATCATCTTCAGGCATTGTGAGAAGGATAACGGGGACATTGTCACCGAATTGCTGTTTTAACAATCTGCATGTTTCAAACCCATCTAAATCGGCCAGAATAGTACCTAAAATTAAAAGGTCAGGTTTGAATTTTTTGAAGGTTTCCATTACTTTTCTGGAGGTGGATGCTTCCAAAATGTCGTACCCATTGTGTGTCAAAACTTTAGCGATAAGCTCCCTGATTGTATCATCATTGCTCGCCACAACTATCAATGGTTTTTGGTTAGAAGGCTTGTGTAGAAACATTATCATCACCTTGCTCTTAAAACCTATAAAGCTTTTTGTAATAGAAAGCTTGAAGTGTATATATAAATTTTATCATATAATATTTATTTAAAAAACTTTTTGGTGCTTTATAGCAATTTCGATATTTTGCCCATTAGTCCTGCATTTAATTAAAAAATTATGGTATTCCGTTAATTCAACATTATTCATTATTCATTAAGCTTGAAGACGTTAAACAGCACACTAAAGCGCTGGTCTTAATACATCTGGCACTCAACTTAGCATTTGCTTATTGAGCTGGATATGAAATATATCCATAAACCCACACAAAATAAGGGGGAAGCATGCTTTTTTTGATGAAAAAATAGGGGGAACAGTTCATGCGGCACTTGGTGCTGCACCCAAAGAGACTGGAGGTAAGAATGATTCGGGAATACACTGGGATATGCTGTGCTATATGAAGGATGGAGGCAAGATTTTTGCTGATGGAGAATTGTTTTACAAAGACGGCAAGTTTCTAATTTAAAGGCAGTTCGATAGGAGTTGAACTTGCTTTTTTGATCATTTTGTGATGCTGAGGGTCTTTTTTGCCTGTTTTGTGAATTGCACTGCCCCAGAAATGGATGCAGATCATCCCGGGAAAGTTATTGTTTTTAATAGTTTGACTCCCATGGGGCATTCCGTTCATAGAAGCTGCTATTGCTTTACCATCAATTACAGCAACAACAGCTCTCCTTTCCCACGACCATTTCCCGTATATTTTCTTCAAAATTTCAGTGTCAGATGCTGTTGCTGGTTCAACATCTGAATGGAGGCTTCCATACCTGTGAATCACTTTAAAACTAAGACCTGTAGCCACATCTATGATTGTATATTCTTTTTTGGGTTTTAGCATCATTTTTGCCTTTTCCCATGGGATTAAGACGGGAATTACTTTTTGGTTTTTTGATTCTTTTTTGTGTGTAGTTTTTCTTTTAGATATAATAATTAGGGGCTTTCCGACTGGTATTGATTGTAGTGCTTTGATGTCATTGACCTTAATTAGTGTTTCCATGTCAACATGAAATTTGTTTGCAATCCTGAATAAAGTGTCCTGCTTTTTTACTCTGTATATCCAGTAGGGAAGCTGCATTTCTTCATCTTTACCAACAAAGGAATGCTTAACATGGTAAGCCGCACAGCAGCATCTTGAGGTCGAGCTGGCAACGAAACTTACACAAGTATAAGTTATCAGGGATAGAATTAAACTAAAAAGGATTAAAAATCTCATATCACTACTCCCTTTCAATCTTTTATTTTGTCCAATTGACAGGATTTTAGAGATTCTACTATACTATATTTATAATCAGATAGTGCAGGGAGGGTTAAAGTTGGAAGCGGAAGAGAGGATAATTATTCTGGATTTTGGGGGTCAGTACAGCCAGTTGATTGCCCGTAGGGTTCGAGAATTGAAGGTGTTTTGTGAAATTATGCCCTACACCACACCTGCAGAAAAAATACAGGAATATAACCCCAGGGGTATAATTTTCTCTGGAGGTCCGGCGAGTGTGTATTCAGAGAATGCCCCTCAATGTGATAGAGAGATCTTTGAACTGGGTATACCCATTCTGGGCATCTGTTACGGTATGCAGTTAATGAGCCACATGCTGGGGGGTAGAGTTGAGAGGGCAGAAGTCAGGGAGTACGGCAAAACTACTCTTATAGTTGACAGGCCTGAAGGTATTCTCGAAGGTATACCCCAAAAAACATCAGTGTGGATGAGCCACAGCGATTCTATAAAAGAAGTGCCACAGGGTTTTGAAATAATGGGGCACAGTGAGAATACACCGGCCGCCATCATTGGCAACCCGGTCAGGAAGCTTTATGGTGTTCAGTACCATCCTGAAGTTGTCCATACCGTTGAAGGGAAGAAAATGATAAAAAACTTTTTGTATAAAATATGTGAGTGCACAGGAAAATGGACAATGAAATCCTTTATAGATGAAGCCGTAAAAAAAATCAAAGGCACCGTAGGGGACAAAAAGGTCCTGTGCGCTTTGAGCGGGGGAATCGATTCTTCAGTGTGTGCGGTATTGACCCATAAAGCTGTCGGTGATAATCTGGTATGCATATTTGTGGATCACGGTCTCCTGAGAAAAGGAGAAGCTGAAAGCGTTGAGCAAATTTTTAAAGAGCAATTCGATATAAACCTGATAACCATAAATGCCTCCAAACGGTTCTTATGCAAGCTTAAAGGTGTAACTGATCCTGAACAGAAAAGGAAGATAATAGGAGAAGAGTTTATAAGGGTGTTTGAGGAAGAGGCTGCAAAGCTGGGTCAAATCGATTACCTTGTTCAGGGAACCCTGTATCCTGATGTGATTGAGAGCGGCACTGATACCGCAGCGGTTATCAAGAGCCATCACAATGTGGGTGGGCTCCCTGAAGATATGCGTTTCAAATTGATAGAACCCTTAAGGGAACTGTTTAAGGATGAGGTAAGGAAGCTTGCTGTGGAACTCGGCCTCCCCGAAGAAATAGTGTGGAGACAGCCCTTCCCTGGACCGGGGCTTGCCGTAAGGGTGCTGGGGGAAGTCACTGAAGAAAAACTCAGCATCTTGAGGGAAGCCGATGCCATTGTCAGGGAAGAAATAAAGAAAGCGGGTCTGCATAAAGAAATATGGCAGTATTTTGCGGTGTTGCCTGATATGAAAAGCGTTGGTGTGATGGGAGATGAGCGCACCTATGCCCATCCCATTATATTGAGGGCTGTGACCAGTGCTGATGGCATGACAGCAGACTGGGCGAGGCTGCCCTGTGAGCTTTTGGAAAGAATATCCACTCGGGTGGTTAATGAGGTTCCCAATGTGAATAGAATGGTTTATGATATTACATCAAAACCCCCGGGCACAATTGAATGGGAATAACTTTTAACACCTGCTGGGAAAACAAACCTGGCCGGTGTTTTTATTTTTTGACCTTTAAAGGGAGAGACTAAGAACTGGACCTGATAGCAGAAAGGATGGGTTGTATGAGTATGGGATGTCCCCTGTGCAATGGATTGATAAAAGTAGAATTAAAATGCCTTAATTGTAATGGTTTGATGGAAGATGCCGGTTCTTTGGAGGATTATTATGGCCCTTACAGCCCCTATGAAGAAATCTCTACAGAGCTTGCCCATTCCCATGAGGAAAGCTGTGTTCATCTGATGGCTTGCCCTGTGTGCGGCTGGGATAAGAGAGTAGAGATAAAAAAAGTTCCCCTCCCTGGAGAATAGAAAACCTCCCGATTTGGGAGGCCTTACGGCTCAAAAAGCCCTGGCTTTTTTGCTGACTCTCTTCAGTATTTGAGCAAGCTCATCAAGGAACTTTTTGTTTTGCATTCTTGTGCCAATGGTTACCCTTATAAAAGTAGGCAGATTAAAGATGTCGCCGGTTCTAATGATTATTCCTTTTTTAAGAAGTTCATTAAAAACCCAGTTGGAGTCTGTTTCAACGTCTATCAGAATAAAGTTTGTGTGAGTTGGTATATAAAATAACCCCATTTCATCAAGCTGTTTATACAGATATTGTTTTTCTTCATGGATTAGTTTTTTGCTCTTTGAAACATGGTCTTCATCTTTAAGGCTTTCAATGGCGGCGTGTTGGGCAACGGAATTTACATTGAAAGGTTCCTTTACTCTGGTGATCCACTGAATAAGTTCAGAAGAGGCAACGGCATATCCTATTCTCAATCCGGCCAGCCCGTAAATTTTTGAAAAAGTTCTTAAAACTATTACCTTTTTGCCTGAGTTTATATAGTCTATTCCATTGGGGTATTCAGAATCAGACACGTATTCGTGATATGCTTCATCTATGACAACCACAACATGGTCAGGTAAAATATCCAGGAATTCTTCCAGTTCTTTCTTTGTTACTATTGTTCCCGTGGGATTGTTGGGGTTGCAGATAAAGACCAGCTTTGTTTTTTCGGTTATGGCTTCATGCATTTTGCTGAGATTGATTTTGAAATCCTCCAGTTCAACGGTAATAACTTCTGCGCCCATTAAATTACTGGCAAAGATATACTCGCTGAAGGAGGGACTGGGAGTAACAACTTCATCTCCTTTTGATAAAAAGGTTTCTCCCAGGAGTTTTATGATTTCATCAGAACCATTCCCAACCAGAATGTTACTGCTGTCTACACCCAGCTTTTCGGCAAGGGTTCTTTTTAGATAAAAACAGTAGCTGTCAGGGTATAGGTTGGCGTTCTTCAAAGCCTCCGTTCCTGCTTCGACAGCCCTTCTGGAAGGACCGAGGGGATTTTCGTTTGAAGCCAGCTTGATGATTTGGGTTATACCCAGTTCCCTTTTTAACTCATCCATGTGTTTTCCGGGGATATACGGTTTTAGTTTTTTTATATCTTCTCTAACGATTTTTGAAATACTCATCTCTTCAACCTCCTCTAAAAATTAAAAATCCCGTCCTCAAGGGACGGGAAACCGCGGTACCACCCTAGTTGAACTAAATAAAAAAGGTCAATCCAGGGACGAAACATTCCGCGTTACCACCCGGGTTGACCTTATTTAGCCCACTCTTATCCCGTAACGAGGGAAAACGGATAGACCTACTCCTGTGTTCAGCCCTCGGCTCCAGAAGGAACTTCATCACATTCCACCAACCGGTTTCCCACCAACACCGGCTCTCTGAGTGATGGAGATATGACTACTTTCTTCCTTCACAGCCATTAACCTCGTGAATTTGAAACAAATTATAACATGAATAACTTGTTTGTGTCAAGAAAAAATAATGATTTTTAGGGGAATATAAATATTAAGGTGATGGAATTGAAAAGCAGGATAAAAAAATAATGGAACCCAAAGCAGGTAAAATCGGAGTGTTGATAGAAAAACAAGAATATATACGACATGATGAAGACAGGCTGAGTGCAGGGGAGTTAACAATGATTGGGGTGAGAGGTATTATAGGTGCCGGTTTTTTTCTGGCCAGTGGTATTGCCATAAAACAGGCCGGTCCTGCAGTTTTGATTAACTTTCTTCTGGGCGGAATCATAATGGCCCAGGTCTTTTCAGCACTGGCTGAGATGTCGGTAGCCAATCCTGTAGAGGGTTCTTTCAGGGTTTATGCAGAAGAAGCTTTAGGGAGAATGGCGGGTTTTGTTAGTGGATGGATGTACTGGATCGCAGGTGTGCTGGTAATGTCCAGTGAAGTAACAGCTTCGGCTATTTTTACCTCCTACTGGTTCCCTGAAGTGCCGTTGTGGATTTTTACCCTTATATACTCATTGCTGATTATTGGTGTGAATTCCCTGGGTGTAAAGGAGTTTGGGATAATAGAATCGTGGTTCGCCGGTCTGAAAGTTGGAGCTCTGATTGTTTTCATTATAGTGGGAATGGGAATTTTGACGGGTGTAATACCACCTCTGGGAGGTGTGGGATTCCATAATTATATAGTCCATGGAGGTTTTTTCCCCTTTGGTTTAAGGGGGATTCTTGAAGCTTCTATGCTTGTGCTCATTTCCTTTGGAGGTGTCGTGGTTGCAGGTATGGCAGCCAGCCAGACCATAAATCCCCGAGTAACGGTGCTTAAGGCCACACGAAACATTGTCTTGATTTTGCTGACCCTTTATATTGGTTCACTACTGGTGCTTTTAGCAATAACCCCATGGAATACCCTTCCAAAAAATGCAAGCCCCTTTGTGGTGTTGTTCAGGTATGTGAACATACCCTATGCAGGTTCAATCATGAATTTTATTATTTTAACTGCGGCCCTTTCTACCATGAACGCTGCCATGTATGCCGTAACTCGAGTTCTGTTTTCTCTAGGAAAGGGGGATTATGCACCAACTTTTTTAATTAAAACAAACAACAGGGGAGTGGCTTACGTGGCTCTTGCGGCAAGCAGCATTGGTCTGGCCCTTGCCGTTGTATTATCATATGTTTTGCCGGATACTGTTTATCAACACGTGACAAGCTCCGCAGGATTTATTCTGTTTTTTAACTGGATCCTAATCCTTCTGACGCACATATATTACAGACCCATATTAATCAAAAAGTATGAATTGAAGCACAAAGCATGGGGATATCCTTATACTTCATGGGCTGCGGTCTTTGCTCTGATAGGAATACTGTTGTCTACTGTGCTGAGTCCCGTTACACGAATAGGTTTCCTTGGAGGATTAACGATAATTATACTGTTGAGTGTTTTCTACTTTTTTGCAAAAAAATCAGGATATATAGATTAAATGTCTTGAAAATACTTTCACAATACATTATAATAGACACCAAACATATAAATCATATCGAAAAACTAGGAATTAAGGAGGGGGGGAACCTTGTTTAGGACATTGGTAGAGGACATAAAGTGTGTTTTTGAGAGGGATCCAGCTGCCCGAAGTATTCTGGAGGTTGTGCTGTGTTATCCAGGATTTCATGCCATATTATTCCATAGAATAGCTCATTTTTTCTACAACAAGCGGTTGTTTTTGCCGGCAAGGATAATTTCACAGCTAAGCCGGGCTTTAACAGGGATTGAGATACATCCCGGAGCCAGGATCGGGAAAGGGTTTTTCATAGACCACGGTATGGGAGTGGTTATAGGTGAGACCACTGAAATTGGAGATAATGTAACCCTTTACCAGGGCGTGACCCTTGGGGGTACAGGAAAAGAGAAGGGTAAAAGGCATCCTACTATCGGCAACAATGTAGTAATAGGTGCAGGGGCGAAAGTCTTGGGTTCAATAGAGATTGGAGACAACACCAAAATTGGAGCAGGGGCAGTTGTTATCAAACCGGTACCGCCAAATTGCACCGTTGTAGGAGTTCCCGGCAGGGTTGTTATAAAGGATGGAAACAGAGTGGATGAGGTTGATTTAAACCACGGCGATCTCCCGGATCCCATTGCTGATTATCTAAGTGAATTGGAGAGACGCATCAAAAGACTGGAAGAAAAACTCTCACGGGATGCCACCAGGTATTGAAGAAAATTATAAATCTTTGAAAGTAACTCAAACAGAATCAGCTTAGGAGGAGGTATCATAAATGGTTAATAAGCATTACAGTGTTTTGAGTTTGATTGGCAACACACCTTTAATCAGACTAAACAGAATTGTTAATGATGATTCCGCAGAAGTTTGGGCAAAACTTGAGTCTTTTAACCCGGGAGGCAGTGTAAAAGACAGAATTGCCTTGAGCATGATTGAGGCCGCGGAAAAGGCAAGAAAGATAAAGGAAGGCACCACGATTGTGGAACCTACCAGTGGTAACACTGGAATAGGCCTTGCACTGGTTGCTGCGGTAAAGGGTTATAAGTTAAAACTTGTTATGCCCGATTCAATGAGCGTAGAGAGAAGGCGATTGCTGAAGGCCTTTGGTGTGGAACTTGTACTTACTCCAGGCAAGTTGGGGATGAAGGGCGCAGTTGAAAAAGCTGAAGAATTGGTGGCACAAAATGCAAACTATTTTATGCCCCAGCAGTTTGAAAACCCCGCTAATCCTGAAATTCACAGGAAGACAACGGCAGAGGAGATACTGCGGCAGACTGAGGGTAAAATTGATGCTTTTGTTGCAGGTGTAGGAACAGGCGGGACACTGACCGGTGTGGGGGAAGTATTGAAACAACACAACAAAGCAATAAAAGTCGTTGCTGTGGAACCTGCTGCTTCTCCCGTCCTTTCAGGGGGGCAGCCGGGTAGCCACAAAATTCAAGGCATAGGAGCAGGATTTGTTCCAAAAGTGTTGAATACAAATATAATAGATGAAATAGTAACCGTTAAAGATGAAGAAGCATATTCCATGGCCAGAAAGCTGAGCAAAATGGAAGGTCTTCTGGTAGGAGTTTCATCAGGTGCAAATGCCTTTGCCGCCCTACAGGTTGCACAAAGGCTGGGTAAAGGTAAAAAAGTTGTAGTGATTTTGCCTGATACAGGGGAAAGGTACCTGAGTGTGGAAGGATTGTTTTAATCCAGTTCAGGAGGTGGAAACATGCCAAATATTGTAATAGACGGTCCCAAACTGGAGAAACAGGTGAAAGCAAAACTTGTTGAAGAAATAACTGATTCCGTTCACAGGTTAACGGGGATACCCAGGGAACATATTGTTGTGCTTATTAAAGAAAATGATCCTGAAAATGTCGGTGTTGGAGGGAAACTGTTGTCTGAAAGGTAGCCACAACCCGTATGGGTCTATTGCGGCAATTATGTTGGAAGCAATAGACCCCCTTTTTTTGATTCGATATTTTTAGAAGATTTTTGTAAATAATATGATGACAATAATTATGAATTTTATAAATAATACACAAAGGGATTCCACAATGTGCTGTAGAAATATTCTAAAAGAGTTTCTTATTTCAAGGTGGTTTGTGATGAGTCTGAGTCAATTTAAATTGAAGTACAAAATCTGGCTGGATAGAAATGGCAAGGCCTTTGGTGATGGCCCCTTAGACATACTGCGCCGTGTGGAAAAAGGAGGTTCACTGCGTAAAGCAGCAGAGGAGATTGGGATGTCGTATTCCCAGGCCTGGAATCTTATAAAAACACTTGAAAGAAGGCTGGGGTTTAAGCTGTTGAAAAGAAAAGTGGGTGGTGAACACGGAGGTGGTTCAGAGCTCACACAGGAAGCCAGGGACCTTATGGAAAGGTTCGAGCTTTTCAGGGAAAAAGCCGATGAAGTCCTTAACAGCGTGTTTGATGAGTTTTTTCAAAAGAAGTAGCTTATTATGACACCGTTATACTTTTATAAGTATAACAGTTTAGGCTGCAGACAGGTGAGAGAACTCTAAATGATATTTGTTTACCAGTTTGGCTGGGGAATTAAAATTATTTAGTGATAAAAATGCACCAAAAATGATGGTTAGGGGAACAAAAAAAGTGTAGCACCGAAATTTTTCAAACCTCACTCTTTGTAGAGTATATGGTAATAATAGTTAAAAATTTTGTGAATTCTTTATAAAGGTATTTTCTTCAAAAGTGTAGAATATTAGATAAAAATATTATAAAATTAAAAAAATTTGCAAAAGATGGTTTGAGTGATTCCATTGAAGTTAAAATATAAAATCTGGCTTGATGAAAACGGTAAAGCTTTTGGTAATGGTCCCCTAGAAATATTCGTCGAGTAGAAAAGAACTGTTCATTGCTTAAAGTTGCTGAGGAAATTAAGATGTTTTATTCCCAAGCGTGGAATCCTATTAAAACCTTTGAAAAGAGGCTGGATTTAAGCTTTTAAAGAGAAAAGTGGGTGGAAAACATGGAGGTGGTTCAAAACTTACCCGGGAAGCTAGAGATCTTTATGGATAAATTTGAATCATTCAGGCGAAGGGCTGATAAGATGCTCGATACATTGTTTAAAGAATTTTTTGGGGAGTATTAGTTTTTTTTATAAAATCGTTATACTTATAAAAGTATAACACTCAAACTGATATCAAACCAGGGCAGGAGCTTATTCATGAAAAACATATTTTTAACAGGGGAAATAAATATTGGGAAAACTACAGTTATAAATTCGATAATCCAGAAACTGAATTTAGATAAAAGGCAGATTACGGGATTTTATACGCTGCCGTATCTTTCGGGCAAAAAACCTAAAGGATTCTACATAGAACCTACCAATTATTTATTATTTAGAACATATTCCTGACAAAAGGAAAAGACTAATAGGCCACATTGTTGGTAAAAAAGTGGATGCCCGTTACAGAGACCTTTGAAGAATTTGGTGTAGCCATGTTAAGTTTGTATCTCTCCAGTTTTCCTACAATTAAAATAATAACCTTCTTTCCACCTGGATTAGCAGTAGATGCCTTATATATGATTATAAGGCATAATGGGTGTTGCAGAAAATGCATGATATTGGGTGGTGCTATAGCGAATATAACAGAAGCAGTGACAATGGCAGTACTGTTTTTAAAAGTACCTCCTCTGGGTTTATCTGTTGCCGCGTTAATTGCAGGAGTTTCTGGAGGTATAGGAGGGTATATAGCTTATATAGCTATAAATCACCTAAAAGTTTTAATACCCAACTTGAATAGTATCAATCAATATCCTTAAGCATAAAAAATCTCCCAAAATAGGAGGGGTAGGAATGGATTTTTATGAAGAGATAAGGGAGAAGTTTAATGATTTAATAGAACAAAACGAGTTAAAAAGGGAAAAGATAAAAATTTCAACCAAGTGGCTTTCACCTGAGGAAGCTATCGGAAATCCTGAGCGTAAAGATTTCCCGCTACTAAAAGGTAAGGAAGTAATGATGGAGGCAAACTTTTTAAATGCTCGAGGGCAATCGTACACAGATATGCCGGGTAATTTCAGTGGCAGCCTTGATGAAGTCCTTAATCTTTCCTTGGTAAACAATTTTGAAAGAGCTGTTTTTATAGCTACCCTTAATGCTGTAATGAGATATTTAAAACAGGTTGACCGCACAGTACACTGCAAGGATAAGGAACCACAGGAATGTGCCAAGCAACTTGTAAAATACATCCAGCGCCGTTTCGGGAGGCCGCGGATTGCCTTTATTGGATTGCAGCCGGCAATGGTAGAAAGTCTAGCACAACACTTCCCCATTAGAGTAACTGATTTAGACCCTGATAATATTGATAAACGAAAATGCGGTGTAATAATCGAAGATGCTGCCCGTACGCAAGAAGTTGTTTCATGGGGTGATATAGTACTAGCAACCGGTACTACCGTAGTGAATAACACCTTTCATTCAATACTAACGGAAAAACCGGTGGTGTTTTATGGAGTTACCATTTCCGGCATTGCTAAATTAAAAGGATACGAACGTTACTGTTATTGTGGACATTAGAGGTAAAGATCTCCACACAGGTAGAAGGAGGTAACAGATATGCAGAGAAAAATATTTGTTTTTTGTTTAATAGGGTTTCTAGTTTTTATTTTCCTTGGGGTGGTTTGGAATCAGTGAACTACTTCCTATATTATAGTATTTATTTGCTCCTTTTTTCCTATTCTCTATAATACGGTTACCGGTATCAAAAATGTAGACAGGGATTATATTCAAACGGCCAGAACCCTGGGGGCTTCAGATATGGTGATTTTGACTACTGTAGTTATACCACTGGCGTTGCCTAATATTTTTACCGGATTGAGGTTAGAAGCGGGAATGGCATGGCGGGTAATAATAGCCGCCGAGATGGTGGCCATTCCAACCGGAATCGGGGCTTTGCTGATGAAAGCCGAAAACTTGATTCGGATAGATATTATTATAGTTTGCCTGATAATATTATCGGTAATGTGTTTTTCTTTTGAAAAATTTTTCATTTATCTAGAAAATAAGATAACCGGACGGTGGAGGTAAGGTATGCCATTAATAAAACTAAAAAATGTAAGCAATTATATCTGCCAGAATGTGAATTTGCAGGTATTTGACAGGGAGTTATTGGTTTTATTTGGACCAAATGGTGCAGGAAAAACCACACTGCTCAATGTTATCGCCGGTCTGGTTGAATATGAGGGGAAAGTATATTTTGATAATGTCTGCGTGGATAAAATTCCTGCCCCTGAAAGAGGTATAGGTTATGTTTTTCAGAATTTAATTCTGTTTCCACACCTTGATGTTTTTTCAAATATAGCTTATGGGTTAAAAGTCCGGGGGCAGTCGCAGGCACAGATTGAAACTAGGGTAAAGGAACTGCTGAAAATGATGAAAATAGAACACCTTGCATCCCGTTATCCCAGGCATTTAAGCGGTGGCGAAAAACGGCGAGTTGTTTTGGCCAGAGCACTGGCACCATCTCCCGAAGTTTTGTTGTTGGATGAACCTATGAATAATCTTGATTTACGAACCACCAAATATTTAAGAACTGAGCTTAAGCAGCTTCAAAGAAAGCTAAAAATTACTACTGTATATGTAACCCATAATTTAGAAGAAGCAGAGGAAATGGCCGATAGAATTGCTGTAATTAATAATGGTCGTGTAGAACAGGTAGGGACACCCGAAGAGATTTTTTTTAATCCTGCAAATGAAAAAATTTCTAATTTAATTGGGAAACCGAATATTTTCATTTGTGAAAAATGTAAAGATCTAGGGAATGGGGTAATGGAGGTTACCTGTGGGGGGTTAAACATAATTGTTCCTCATGATGGAAATTCAATTAGAAGAATCGCTTTGCTCCCTAGAGATGTTTATGTTTCTGATGCTGAACCACCAGGAGCTGGTGTTAACCAGTTTAAAGGAATTATTACGGATATTAATTATAATAATGAGGCAGTTAGGTTGACCATAAAAGTAAAGCATAACAACATAACAGCTGAAATTCCATATCAGATATACGAAGGTATGGATTTGTCTGTAGGAAGAAAAGTTTTTTTGAAATTAAAACTGAGAAGAATAAAAGTCTGTGAGTCAGAGGACAATTACCGATTATAGAAGGGGGTTGAACCATGAAAATGAAAAAAATACCGGTTGCTGAAGCTGTGGGTTCCATATTGTGTCATGATATAACCCAAATTATACCCGGGGAATTTAAAGGTCGGGCTTTCAAAAAAGGTCACATAATCACTGAAGAAGATATACCGGTGCTCCTTTCTCTGGGAAAAGACCATGTTTATGTTTGGGAGAAAAAAGAGGGATATTTACATGAAAACGAAGCAGCAGAACGTCTGGCAAAACTGGCTGCAGGGTGGGGGATTTCCTTAAGTGAAGTAAAGGAAGGAAAGATAAACTTAATAGCAGATTATTCAGGTTTATTAAAAATCAATACAGAACTACTAATTAAGCTTAATTCACTGGGAGAGATAATTCTTGTAACCAGGCATAACAACTTTCCAGTAGAAAAAGGGCAGAAGGTTGCAGGGACAAGGGTTATTCCCTTGATTATAAAAGAAGATAAAATCAAAGAAGCTGAAAATCTGGCTGAAGGGCAAAATGTGGTATGGATATTGCCGTTTAGAAAAATTAAAGTAGGTTTAGTGATCACGGGAAATGAAGTTTATTACAGCAGGATAAAAGATGGTTTTGGGCCAGTAGTAAGGAAGAAATTAGCTGATTACAGTTGTGAAATTGTTGAAGAAAGAATTGTTCCAGATAACAGTAAAAAAATAGCCAATTCTATAAAGGAATTAATTAATAAAGGTGCTCAAATGATTATTTGTACAGGAGGGATGTCTGTGGATCCTGATGATGTTACTCCTACTGGTATAAAAAAAGTAGGAGCAAAAATAATCTCATATGGAGCACCGGTTCTTCCTGGTTCAATGTTTTTACTTGCGTACAGAGACAACATCCCGATTTTAGGTTTGCCAGGATGTGTGATGTATTTCAAAACAACAGTTTTTGATCTGGTATTACCAAGGGTACTCGTAGGGGATAAAATTACACCAGAAGATATAGCTTCTTATGGCCACGGTGGCCTTTGTTTGGAATGTGAGAACTGTAATTATCCCAGGTGTAGTTTTGGAAAAGGACGCTAATTAATGATAGAACCAAACTTATAAATAAATTTTAAGGTAATAAGTGAAAGCAAGGTGTTCCAATGAAGGGAATTGTGTTTTTTTGTTATATGGTATGTGCTCTTTTCCTTTTTAGTCCGATAATAGCCCTTGTCTCAGGTCCATGGTCCTATGTAGTGTCATTGTTAGGGGATACACTTGTTGTGCAAGCACTTCTCATCAGTTTAAAGAGTAGTTTCATTTCAATAATAATTATAGTGGTTTTAGGTCTTCCCGCTTCATATTTTATGGCCCGGTATTGTTTTCCCGGTAAGCAGGTTCTTGATACGGTCTTTGAGCTACCCCTTGTGCTTCCTCCTGCAGTTGCGGGGTTGTTGCTTTTAATTACATTTGGGAGAAACGGTCCTATTGGACAATACCTTTATAGGGTAGGTATACAAATTCCTTTTACCTTTACTGCAGTTGTTATAGCGCAGGTTTTTGTGGCAGCACCAATTTTTATAAAGTCTGCAAAAAGTGGATTTCAAGGAGTGGATAGAAATTTGGAAATAACTGCCGCAACCTTAGGGGATACACCATGGCAGACTTTTATAAAAATAACCCTTCCCTTGTCATGGAATTCAATTCTAACGGGAATTGTTTTGGCATGGGCTAGAGCGTTGGCAGAATTTGGGGCCACCATAATGTTAGCCGGCAATTTACCGGGTAAAACTCAAACACTAACCCTGGCCATCTATACCGCCATGGAGCGGGACATGAATCTTTCTCTAACAATTGCCCTTATCTTGATATTAGTTTCTTTTATAATTTTAACTACACTGAAATTCATTGGAGGTAAAAGATGGGAGGAAGTTTGATGCTCAAAGTTAATGTTAGAAAAAACTGGGGTGATTTCAAATTAAAGGTTTGTTTTTCCCAGAGGAAGGGAGAGCTAGTTGCTGTTTTGGGCCCCTCTGGATGTGGAAAATCTACACTTTTAAATTTGATTGCAGGAGTGGTTTCTCCTGATGGCGGTGAAATTCAGTTTAACGGCGATTTTTTTTATCGACAGGGAAAAGTAAATGTTCCGGTCCATAAGAGGAGAATTGGTTATATTCAACAGAACAGCAATCTTTTTCCCCATTTAACTGTTGAACAAAACATCCTGTATGGTGTTAAAGATAAAATAAACAAGTCTAAAATTAACAAAATTTCAAAATTTATGGATATTGATTATCTTTTAAATAAAAAACCTGGTAAAATTTCTGGAGGGCAGCAACAGAGAGTAGCTTTGGCAAGGGCATTAATGATAAATCCCAAAATTTTACTATTAGATGAACCATTTAGCGCCCTTGATAACATAAAAAAAATAAAGCTTAGAGAATTATTACTTAAGATAAAAGCAGAATTTCAGATACCGATAATATTTGTTACTCATGACCTAGATGAGGCTTATACCCTGGGTGATAGGGTTGCAGTTATGGACGAAGGAGTTTTTCTCCAGTTTGGTTTACGAAAGGAAGTTTTTAGATATCCTATAAATTCAAAAGTGGCACGTTTTGTGGGAATGACAAACATTATTCCCGGGAAGGTGGTATCAATTACTCCCGAGGGAGCCATAGTTAATGCATCTGGTATCATGTTGAAAACACCTAGATACTTTAATATTTCCGGTCGAAACGTTACACTAGCCATCAGACCCGGAGATATACGGCTTGTAAAACATGATATCGCTGAAGGAAATCAAAGGAAGGAAAACGTTTTTTCTTGCTATATAATGAGTAAAAAATACGGGATAGAAAATTGTAAACTTACTCTCCAGTTGATCAAAAATGGATTAACCCTGGAAATGCTTCTTCCCAATTATGTGGTTAAAAAACATAACATCCAAGTGGGACAGAAAATTAGAGTTTCATTGAAAAAAAACTGTATTACAGTTTTAGGAACCTACAGAAATAGTACAGCGGTAATTGAAGGAGTGGCAAGTCTTTAAAAAGGGAAGGGATTTTGCAAATGAAAATTAATAAACGACATATCACAATTGTAATTCTGATAGCATTATTTTTCCTTTTAAGTGGCTGTAGCAATGAAACCGATAAAAATGGTATTTATAAATCTAATATTTCTAAAGGAGAACAAGAAATTACAATTTTTGCTGCTGCCTCTTTGACTGAAAGTATTAAGGAATTAAAGAATGAATTTGAAAAAAATTACCCCGGTATAAAAGTTCAGTTGAACTTAGCAGCTACAAGTCGTTTGAGAGTGCAGATTGAACAAGGGGCGTTGGCTGATATTTTTCTATCTGCAAACAAAGAACATTATGATAGGCTTAAGGAAGAAGGTTTTATTGTCTCAGGAAAAGAATTTCTTTCAAATTCATTGGTGGTTGTAGTTCCAAAGGATAATCCTGCCAACATAAATGAACTTAAACATTTGGCTGATAGATGCAAACTGGTAATAGCCCACGAGAACGTGCCTGTTGGTGGTTACACATTACAGTGCCTTGAAAAACTCGAAGGCAAATATGGAAAAGATTATAAAGAGAAGGTTTTAGAAAATGTCGTTTCAAAAGAAAATAATGTTAAACATGTAGTGACAAAAGTCGTGCTGGGGGAAGCGGATGCTGGATTTGTGTACCTTTCGGATGTTACACCTGATGTAAAAGATAAGGTTAAGACATTATACATACCCGAGGAATATAATGTTGATGCTAGGTACTGGGCGGTGCTGCTTAAAGGAAGGGAAGCAAATCAAAAAGTGAGACTGCTTTACAATTATATTATTGGGGAGCAGGGAAAGAAGATATTTAACAAATATGGATTCGGATTGCCAGAAGACTAAGTTTAAACAAGTTTTTGAAAGCATATTAAAAAGGTTCTTCTCCATTTTAGTTGAGTTAAATGTCATGCAAACCCAATCCGGTCAATAGTTAA
>ENA-OSAE01000066-OSAE01000066.1-marine-sediment-metagenome-genome-assembly--contig:-NODE-66-length-78292-cov-831.062029_pt1 | contig 78292 bp, 93 predicted proteins | sample MGYA00237870_ERZ529317 | MGnify/ENA primary metagenome ERZ529317 (study PRJEB26369, sample SAMN03142812) | marine sediment metagenome | biome: marine; feature: borehole; material: sediment... | reverse complement strand
ACTCCCAGGCTTTTAAGGGCATTTGCAAGTCTGTGTACTCTGTTGTATAGGTCGGCATAGGTGTATCTCATCCTGTCCCTGTAAACTATTTCCTGGTTTGGTGCCCATCTCACACCATGTTCCAGTATGTGTTTTAGAATAAGGTTGTAGGTGTACATGTTCATTAGCCATCCCGATTCGTTTAAAAATTTTGCTTTTTTTAAGAAAAATAAGTTATAATAATAAATCATAACGAGTGGGAAAACTTTAAAAAAAAGAGGTTTTAAAATTTTAAATCATTGAGGTATAAAAAATAAGATCTATGAATATTTTTCGAGTATCTCTCTTAGATATATTTTGTGCTGACCGAGTTTTCCATCATAATTTCCGCTTGAAATCCTTAAAACTCCATCAACCTTGCTCGCAACCTCCATGCAGACATACATTGCCCTTTCGAGGACATCAAGATTGATCCCATTTATAACAATCTCTGGAATTGACTTAACACCTTCAGGAACTTTTGAGTCCGGTATCTTCCCTTTCAGTGTTGGACAGAAATAGTGGTTTGTAGTGGGACCAATTTCCGGATACTTCGTCTCAGGTTTTGAACCTGCAGAGCATATTCCAAAGGAGGTTATCACGCCATCGATTTTCTTAAGCGCCTCCACTGCAAGCTCCCCAGCTTCAAGGGCTGACTCTTCAGAGTCGCAGAAATACCAGATATTTCCCCCAGCAATCCCTTCAGCATAGCCTATATATCTTTCAATTATGAACTCGCCAAACATGATTGGAACTCTGATTACCTTTCTCCCCCACATCTCCTCTTCCCACTCGTAACCATCACCGCATCTCCCAACATTAATTTCAGCATCGAATTTCGTATCACTATCTGTCGCATTGAAAACCCTGGTTGTGGGTACAACCAGCACCCCCTGTCTCAGTCTTTTGCTCATCTCCCTCATCAAAACATCAACGAATTTTTTGCTCTTCTGAACCCAGACTTGAGCAATTGCCCCGTGCCTTCCGTCCGGAGTTTCTTCAGGAGAGAGCCACCTGTCAATTCCCCCTTCAGATTCGCCAAAAACTGTTGAGGGCAGAGCAGTTGCTCCGTATGCAGCGCTTTTTAAAAGCCATTTGTGTTTCGCCGTTATAATAAATCTGGAGTATATGCCGTCAAAAGCCTCGCAGTAGGTGTCATCAACCGGTACTCCATTTAACTCAAGCATATTACTATGCCAGATATCAAGAATAAAAGAGTTCCGATTGGAGAATAACTAAAGCAACTTAACCGGTTAAACAGTCTTCCTTATTTTTGCCACAAAAAACCCCGAACATCCATGTTTATGTGGATATAGCCTTCTGGCATTTTTTAATTCGTCTCTGACTCCTTCCAGTTTCAGGGATTTCACACCCCAGGGAACTTTCTCTATCTCAAGCCTTATCCCTCTTTTTTCATAGAAATCGAGAACATTTGAAACCACAAACTCATTCTCTTCAGGAGTCATCGAACAGGTTGAATAAACAACTACGCCACCATCTCTAAGACTATCAACAGCAGACTTGAGGAGAGATATCTGCATTGAGGAGCAGAAGAGAATATCTTCCCTCCCCCTGCTAACTTTTCTTGAGGGGTCTTTGTGGATTATTCCTTCTCCAGTACACGGAGCATCAAGGAGGATTTTATCAATTTTCAAACCCGTTTCCGAAAATTTTCTTGAGTCCATCTGAATCACGGCAGTATTCATTACACCCATCCTATGAATGTTGTCTATGAGGGGTGGAATCCTCTCCTTCTGAACCTCGATCGCTAGAATAATCCCCCGGTTATCCATCAGCTGTGCGAGAAAGGTTGTTTTTCCCCCTGGTGAGGCTGCAAAATCTGATACGATTTCATCTTTCTGAGGGGAAAGAACAAGTGGTGGTATGCATGAGCTTTTGTCCATAACATAGTAGTATCCCATCAGATACTCAGGAGTGGCTCCGATTGAGTAGCTTTCCTCGACAACCATATAGCAGAAATCAACCTCTGTCTTTTCCAAGACGAAACCTCTGTTTTCGAGCCTCTCAACAAGAATTTTCTCATCAATCTTTATCGTGTTTATCCGGATATACTTTGGAATGTTTTCCATTGCCTCAATTAAATCTATCGTTTCATCTTCTCCAAAAAAATGAAGCCATCTCCTGACTATAAACTCATCATAACCATATTCATCTGCAAGTTTCTTTGAAAGAGTGGAGGAGGGATAATCAAAAACCTTCATTCTTGAAATCAATCAGCTTTTCCTGTCGAAGAATGGGTTTTTACCTGCAGCGGTGAGAGGAATGCCCATGACCACATCTGCCTTTGAAAGTCCAAGTCTTTTAGCTGCAGCACCAATCCTGTACATGATCCTGTTGTCTATTCCAATTACTGATGCAAGCTTTGCTGCCGAGCCAAGAGCAATACCAAGGTCAATCAGCTTGTAGGCACAGTTCGGTCCGCTGAAGTCGAGACCACTCTTCTTTCTAACTTTCTGCAGTTCACTGCAGGTTTCAAAGCCACATGCCCCACAGTTAAGACCTATGGTTTTATCACCTGTAACACCGATGAGCAGAACCACCTGAGACTTTCTCACTCCCTCTGCATCCCTCAGAAAATCTTTATGTCTTTCCTGCATTTTTGCCATTTCATCAGCTATTTTCTCCTTATCTTCTCCATCAACAAGCAATATCTCAAGACTGTCCTCTCCCTTGGCTTTCGGTGCAGTTCTCGCTGTAATCATGAGCTGATAGGCAGCCTGCCTTATTATCTCCTCCCTAAGGTTTGTTTCATCAACTATCATCCCGAACACCTACTCAAATTTATGGTGACTACTATTTATCTTTAAAGGGTTTTTAATTTTCCGGGAATGTCTCCCGGAAACATCTTTTGATTGTATTCAGATAACCATTAAAGTTGATCAGAACGCCCCAGCAAGAAATCCTACAAGACCTATGCTCATAGCGATGAGTGTTTGTTTCCTGAACTTGGAAATGCTCTCCCTTGTGAAGTGACCTCTCAGCAACCTTAAAGATAATCTCAGAAGAATCATGTCCGTAACAAGAACAGGAATTATGTACTTGAAGTCAAAGAAAAACTCATGAATAGCGAAAAATGGTATAGGACTCAGCAGGACGCTGATAATAAATACAACTCCCGAGTATTTCCCGGCTATATCAACTCCCCTAAGTCGAGCAACTGTCCTCACATTTCTAAGTGAGTCGCCTTCAATATCCTCTATTCCTTTCATTATTTCTCTTGCGATGCCAGAAAGAAAAGCCATCGAAGCCAGTACGGCCACTGCCAGCTCAACTGTCCCGGTGGCAACAACATTTCCAAAAAGGAAGGGTGCAGCCATTGTAAAACCAATATATATATTTCCTGCAATCCCGAACTCCTTCAGCTTCACATCATAAAAAAAGCCTGCAATGGTTATCAAAAAAGCCAGCAAAAATGCCTCAAAACCAATCATGTATGCTGATGTGAAACCAATGGGTGTCAGCATGGCGAAAGATAAAAGGGCGGTATTTTTGGACAGATCCCCTCTAACGAGAGGCCTGTCTACCCTGTTGTTTTTCAAATCAACTTCATAATCACAGTAATCGTTTAAAGCAAAGGCTGCAGCCTGCAGAAAAATGGCTGTGAAGACTCCAAAAATTACTTTCTCAACTTCAATGTCTAAGCCGGTGGATATAACTATGCCAATTACAACTCCCACCGCATACATGAATCCATGTTCAAGCCTGTAAAGCTCCCAGAGAGACCTAAGCTTTTTCATCATCTGGAATCAATTCTTTGGAATTGTTTTCAGATAACTCTTAATTCCCTTCTCATATATCACATTTCCCACAATTATTATATCTGCGTATTCGAGCATCTCCTTCGTCTTCTCTTCGCTGTCAATCCCGCCTCCATAAACCAGAGTTGCTTTTTCCAGAACATTTGAAGCTTCCCTTACGACTGATGGGTCTCCATAAGTTCCACTGTACTCAATGTATATTATAGGAAGGCTATATATTCTCTCCCCAACAATTGCGTAACTTGCCACTTCTCTTGGAGAGAGTTCACATATAGCATTTGTTACCTTCGCAACGGCAGACTCAGGATTGAGAACTATATATCCCTCAAGAATAGCCTTTTTCAACAGTTCTTTGAAACTATCCAGATATTTGTAGTTCATGCTTATCCACTTTGCATGCTTGCCAGTTATCCATTCACCTTCCCTTGAATTGAGAACTGTTGGAATGAACAGGTAGTCAGCATCATAGATAACATTTGTTGGATCAGAAGGCTCAATAATGGTTGGAATGCCAGAATCACTTACCTCTTCAAAGAGCTTTTTTGCCTTCTCAAATGTAACACCCTCTGTACCTGAAATCATCACCGCATCTGTCCCACTATCGACCACTGCTTTTATGACCTCCTCTGGATTATCTCTGTCAGGATCGAGTTTTGTTATATGTCTCCACTTTTTCCATTCTTCAGCCATTGATATCCCCTTTACTCTCCCTTCCATTAAACTAATAAGCTTTACTTTTGCAGAGCATATCAGAAATTAAAAGAATGTATATATTACCATAACATTTTAAATTTGTTTATGGAGATCGAAACAATTGAACTCTCCTTTGAAACCGGAAAAGAGGAAATAGACATAATCGATATAACAGATGAGATAAGGAAGTTGATAAAGGGCTGGGAGGAGGGGTTTGTCAATATTTTCGTTCAAGGGTCAACGGGAGGCGTTACAGTGATGGAATACGAAAGTGGACTCATCAGCGATATAAAAGAGATGTTTCAGCTTTTAATACCACGGAACAGAGATTATGCACACAACCGAACATGGGGAGATGCAAACGGACACTCACATTTGCGAGCCTCACTTCTCAAACCATCTCTTACAATTCCTTTTAAAGATGGTAGAGATTACCTTGGTACATGGCAGCAAGTAGTTGTAATGGACTTTGACAATAAAAAGCGGAAAAGGAAGGTAATTCTACAGGTTATCGGAATCCGATAATCAAGTGATTGTTATACTCAATCAGGTTTGCAGATGTATGGAGAGCAGGTTTCGAAACCTCACATGTTTGCCAATAATTCTGAAATAGGTATCTGAAAATTTAAATAACCTGTGGATACAGTTTAAGGGATGAGAATCGATTTCATGAAGACCTTCCTTAAAGTTGTCGAAAAAGGGAGTCTTAAATCTGCTGCTAAAGAGCTTGGAATGTCAATAAGTTCAGTGAGCTTTCAGATAAATTCTCTTGAGGAATTCTATGGAGCTAAATTACTCAACAGGAAAGTAAGTGGAGTTACGCTGACAGAAGAAGGTGTAATCGCCAAAAAAAATATAGAATCAATTCTTGGTTCAATTGAAGATGCTAAAAAGCTAATTGCAAATCTGAGAGAAGACAAAATAACAATTGCATCCGGGATGGTCGGGTTGAATATAGTATTTCACCTCCAAAACCTCTTGAGGGCAAAATATCCAGCTCTTGAGGTCAATGTGATTCTCAGAGGTGCTCATGAATGTCTTAAACTGCTCAACAAGGGTGAAACTGACTTCGTTTTTGCTGGTGACATATCTGAAGAGATCACTGCTGATAAGTTCAACATAGTTGAGCTCGGAAGAGACTGGCTTGTAGTTATACTCCCGCTCAATCATCCACTTGCAGTTAAAGATGAGGTCTATCTGGAAGATATTCTTCAGTACCCCCTCATATTTCTGACAGATGATTACGGGATTACCACAAGTGTCATGAAAGCTCTCAGGGCGAGTGGAGTGGACGATGTTAAGCCATCAATGGTTGTTGGGGACTTTTTTTCAAAACTGAACAGTGTATCAAGTAACCTCGGAATTGCAATAACTTCTATGATTGCAGCATCAAAAGCTTATGAAGTGGGACTTGTAAAAATAAAACCCATAAAAGACCTCGTAGATGAGAGAAACATATATCTTGTGACAAGCAAGCTCTCAACAGAGTGTCAGAGAATGAAGGAGTACTTCGATTTCATAGTGGAAAACTCCAGAGTCCTGTTTGATGAATACTATAAGATGTACCTGAAACTTCAGTAGTTTCCCTATCCACTAAATTTTCTTATTGGGGTTGTTACTGAATGCTATATCCATAGGTTGATTTTGAAAATTTTTAATGTTTTTTTAGTATAATTAAACATCAAGCTCTGGTTTTTAAAAAATAAGCATTTTCGATTTTTTTCGAACAAAAGCATCAATGATTACTGTTTCTACAAAAACAATGAGTGATGCTAAGAGAACAAGGTATGAGAATACATTTTATGACTTGCAAAAGGATAACCAGACTCAAATATTGATAAAAAATAGTTAAAATGCTCCAATAAGCAAAATATTATTTATTTACTTATCTTTACAGCATGCAATCATCAGGATTTCGATAGAATTAAATTTTCTAATTTTTAAGAATATATTTGTAATTTTTCGAAACAATTAAATACGAGGGCTGATGAGCATGCGATTATGCGGGTTGAATGCACAACCGATATACCATCAGAAATTTTGCTGAATGACATTGAGTTCTCTGAAGCAATGCTATCGAAGAAAAAGCTGAGCAAATCAGACATGGTCTTCGTACTGAGAAACCTCCTGCGACTGAAGTACTATCCCGTTGCAGTAAAATTTTTTTACAGTGAAGACGAAGTTTCTGAGTTTAAAAAGCATGGTTACAAGGTGGGCAAGCTTCCGTACACTTTCTGTCATCTTTCTGCAGTTTCGAGACAGTCAGGAGAGATCGTCTACGCAGAGAAGAGAAACCTTGGATGCAGTAATGCAAGATACATCCTTGGCTGGAAAGATTTTGATGAGACTGAAGTCAAGAGCCACAAAAAATACACAAGGGATTTAGAGCAGGCTGAAAGGTTTGTTAGAACAAAACCAAGGCTTCCTGAGGGATTGTTAGCAATTGCAACGGCTCCATTGCATAAAGCAACCTTTGAACCAGATTTGATCCATATAATCTGCGATGTTCTGCAGAGCTACCATCTTTACAACGACTACGCATCAGCCATGGATACTCACCCAGTCCGACCGAACCTTATGATGAACTCAGCAGTTTGTGGAGGAGCTGTGTGGACATACAACAACAACAAAATTAACATTGTTCCAATGTGTAGTGGAAGTTATACTGCTGGAAAAACAGAGCAGGGAGAAATAAATGTCTTCGTTCCATGGGAGCACTTTGAGCCAATGATAAGAAGATTGCTCGAGAGAACTGCAAGAGATGGTGGAGCAAGCTTCCCGAGAACCGGAGAAACTTATCCGGGCTTCGATATATGTAAGCTGTGTAACTTTCTGATATTTAAAGAGCCACAATAGAGGGGGTGGTTAGTTTTGGTATTTGATATAGTATGGATGGAGATTGCAGGAGAAACGGTAACAATTGATGCAGTAGTATATTTTCTCTGGGCAATTTGGGTTGGATGGATTTTCTCTACTGTTGGAGCATTCGGAGGTATAATGGCTGGTGTAGGACACATCTCTATTCTCGGTATTGGCAAATATGGGACTACATTGAAGGGCGTGCAAATACAGAAAGGGATGTACAGTGATGCTGGAAAATATATCACAGATCATATCAGATTCTCAAATACATTGATGACCTGGCTTAACTCGCTTTCAAGTACTATAAACTGGTACACCCAGAAAAGACTCGTATGGCCTGCTGCAATAGCGATGGGTTTAGGAATGGTTATTGGAGCCCAGGTGGCTGTATGGGGAACTGGTGGTGCACTTGGTGTTAAACTCTACAAGGGCTTATTTGGTCTGGCAACATGGGCTGTATCGATATATATGTTCTATCAGATAACTCCAAGAGCCAAAGCTGGGAAAAAAAAGGGTAGAGAGGCAGCCAAGAGATTCCAGCAAAGAGTTGAGGAGTTAAGAAAAGAAGGAAAAATCCATGAACTTGAAGGAATTTCAAATGTAAAGTACAGTCTTGATAAAGTTGAATTTAACTTCTTTGGAGAGAGGTTTGTAGCAAAGAACTATCTTCCGTTCTTCTATGGACTGCTTATAGGGTTCATCGCAGCACTAATTGGAGTTGGTGGAGGCTTCATGATCGTTCCGTTCTTTACTGCACTTGGGTGGCCCATGTATATCACACCTGCTGTATCTTCCCTTACGGTATTTCTCAACCAGTGTTCAGCACTGGCTGGATGGTTTGCAAGAGGTTTAGAATTTCCAATTGCTATGGTGATAGCATGGGCAGGAATACTAATAGGCTCTTACATTGGTCCAAGAACCCAGAAATATCTACCGATGGACTCTCTCTTCGCTATCTTCGGATTGCTGGCTTTTTATGTTGGAACAAGGTATATTGCCGCCGGATTCTTTGGAATCAAGTTACCACCTTGAGGAGGGGAAACATTGGAAACCTTAGAAACATTGATGACATATATTTTATTTTTTATTTTTACAATTTTAGTAATCCTAACGGTAGAGAAGTTATCTCAGAAGTTTGTAGGTTTAATTTTCAAAAAAGACTTAAAAGAGATGGAAGAAGAGCAGGAGAAATTGATAGAATATCACGAGCTATCTCTACTTGCAATTGCCATGAATGACAAACTTGCTTATAAAGGATTTAATGAAATGATGAATGAGATATACTGGAAACTATTTTTCAGGCAATTGATTATTACAACCACCCTTTTCTTTCTTCTGTTATCTCCATACATGTATTTCTCAGGATTCTTGTTTAATGAAATCCAGAATTCTTTCTCACTTGTTTTTGCAGTAGCGATAATCTATTTCATGTCCAAGAATGTATACGGATATGCAAGGGAGATACTGGAGTTAAGAAAAGAAGTAAGGCTCATTGAATCCAGATTCGAGGAGTAAGTTATATATCGGGATTCTACCTTTTTTATCTCATGAAGCTCGAAAAGGTTGAGATTGAGAATCCAGATTTGAAATATCAGATAATAGTTGGCCAGGGAAACTTTGCAGTTTTTACCACTGATGATCTGTTTGCAAGTTTGGTCAAAGCAGTTCCCGGGATAAAATGTGCTGTCGCAATGAATGAAGCCGTTCCGAAACTCACAAGAGTGACAGGCAATGACGAAGAGCTTAAGGAGATTGCTGCCAAAAATGCCTTAAAAATCGGGGCGAGTCATGTTTTTGTTGTTGTAACATCCAATGCCTTCCCGATGAATGTACTCAACGCAATAAAAATGCATCCAGCAGTATGCAATGTTTTTGTTGGTTCTGCGAACCCCATTGAGATTATTGTAGCCGAGACCGAACTTGGTAGGGCTGTACTTGGAGCTGTAGATGGAACTGCTGTAAATAGAATTGAGAATGAGGATGAGAAGAGGGAGAGAAGAGAGTTATATCAAAAACTTGGATACAGGCTCGATTGACATTGCTTATATTTCTTCATTTTCAGATTTATCTCCTATTTCAACTTTATCTACCCTTAAAACTCCTCCTGAACTCATTATGGAGTGAATAATAAACTTTATAAGGTATATTAATCATATAATCGATATCATGAGAATTACGGTTGATATTCCCCCAGATATTGAGGAAAGACTATACAAGAAATGTGAGGAAGCTGGCATCTCACCCTCAGAATTCATCAATGCCCTTATTGAGTGGTACTTCCTGAAAAGAAAGAAGAAAACATCTCCTGAATCACATGAGTTTATCCAAACAGCAATAAGAATCGCTGATGAGAGAAAACAGTACTGCAAATACAGTGATGGCTCTCACTGTGCTCTTGAAGTGCTTGATGACATTTTTGAGGACAAAAAACCTGAACCAATAACACCCTACAAATGTTTATTCTGTCTTGATTTCAGTGACAGAAGAAAGAAGGCAAAACTCAGGAAGGGTGTCGAGATTGAGGGTATTGAGCACATCAGGCTGAAGGTTCATGAAATAGCCAAGCTTGCAGCTAAATACATGTTCGAGATGTACGGAGATAAGCTGGGCTATCATCCCAAACTTATGATAGAGGAGATAGAAGAATCTGAGGAAGACGAGCCTGCAGAAACGACACATATTTCGAGAGAGGATGTTAGCAAACTGTTGAAAAACTGGTAGTTTCACCTGCTTCATCTGTATATGCCATCTCTCACATACTATTCTTGCTCATCCCAAGGAATACCCTTTCTGCTGATCATGTACTCGAAATCCATTTCAGTAAAAATCCCCATTCTGTTGAGGATCTCTCTTGCCTCATGAATGTTTCTCGTTTTTAAAATCTCCTTTGCAAGCCTATTTTTCTCGAAGACACCATCCGCTCTGAAGAAAAATGTTAAGATTGATATAGGAAAAAGAGGAACAGTTCTTCCCATTCTGATTTTTGTAAAACCCATCTCCCCTTTAAAGGCTCTCAGAGGTATCATGCTCGCCTCAGTCGTGACATCCTTCGTAATATTTTCCATCATCATGCAATCTTTTCTGCCCATTGCTATACATCCCACAAAAGCACCGATCTTCAAAAGTTCAGATATCTGAATTAGAATCTCCTCGATCCTGAGTTCTCCATCACTCCCAAAACCGAAAACTCCTACAAGAGAGTCTCTAATTCTCGAAAGAGCTGCAAGAGATACGGCATCAGCTAATGGGCTCCTCACTCCAGACTCAAACCCGGAAGCGAGAACATCACCACCGCTATCAACTGCTATCACAACTGAAACACCATATCTACTCATAAAATCCTTTATTCCTTCTGCAAGCCTCTCAGGACCCTTTGTGATGTCGAGAGCTATTACTTTCTCAAAATGCTCAGCTGCCCTCGCAACTGTCGGTTTAACATCTTCTGAGATTCTTGTCTTTTCACATGCAATAGCCACCGTTTCATTAATCCTATCAATTTGTGTAAGCTCTTCCAGAGACCTTGGCCCGGGTTTGCTATCTATTATATATCTGTCCCATACGATGCTTCCATGAAAAACTTCAAACCCAAACTCTTTAAGAAAGCTTGCTGTAGGAACAGTAGCTATAATGTCCCCTCCACCGCCCATCCCGAAAACAAGAGCTTTACCTGGACCTTTTTCCTTTAAAAACTCAATAATCTCCATCCATATCCCCATTATACTATCCTAAGATCGCCTTCTGATTTGATGTAACTGGCAAGCCCCCCTTTCTCGATTATTTCAAGCATGAATGAGGGTAGAGGAGATGCCTCAATCTCAATCTTTTTTGTGAGATTTTTTATTATGCCTTTCCGGAAATTAACCTCAAGTTCATCCCCTGTATCAATTTTATCCGTATCCGCTATGAGAAGCGGGAGACCCACATTAATCGAATTTCTGTAAAATATCCTTGCGAATGACTTTGCAATGACTGCAGAAACTCCGGATATTTTTATAACAAGTGGAGCGTGTTCTCTGCTACTCCCCATTCCAAAATTTTCACCGGCAACAATGAAATCTCCTTTTTTGACCTTCTTTGCAAATTCCGGATCCGCATCCTCCATCACATGTTTTGCAAGCTCAGGAAGATTACTTCTCAGATGGTAGTATCTCCCGGGCGTAATATGATCTGTCGAGATATCATCTCCGAATTTCCATGCCCTTCCCCTAACCAATTCATTATCCATGTTTACAGCACTGAAATTTGCTTTTAAACATTTTCGATAAACACCGTCAAAGAGGAAGAAGTTTAATATCATAGCAGAAACTCAATTAATATGGATAAAGAAGAAGAGAAGTGTGACAAAAAGAAATACCCCGGGAAGGATATTCCCGAAAACTCAGATGAGTTGATGATTCAAATTGCATCCTCTCAGCTAAGAGCAGATTACAGGAAGTCACTTGGTAAAGAACATGCCAGAAGAAGCTGGGATTTCGAAATAAAGAAAGACTTGAAAAAGAGAAAGGAAAAAGAAGAATGATATTTCTCTACCACTTATTTCATTTTTTTATAAGACACCTGAAATTAATTTTCTTAAAATTTTTAAACTCCCACATCAACGACCCAGTATGAGAAAAGACCTTATGGATATTCTTGCATGTCCCCTCTGTAAGGGAGACCTTGAACTGACAGTCAATGAGGAAAGAGATGATGAGATTATTGATGGCAATCTTAAATGTACGAAGTGTGGAGAGACCTACCCAATAGAAGACGGAATTCCAAACATGCTTCCACCAGAGTTGAGAGAGAAGGTCTAATTTTTGGTGGTTTGCAATGACGAAGTATATTGTCGTTACTGGCGGAGTTATGAGTGGTCTGGGTAAGGGCATTACTGCTGCATCCATTGGCAGGATTCTGACCGATATGGGTTACAATGTGGTGCCAATCAAGGTTGATCCCTACCTGAATATTGATGCCGGGACAATGAATCCTTTTCAGCATGGAGAGGTTTTCGTGCTCAAAGATGGTACAGAAGTTGACTTAGATTTAGGTCACTACGAGAGATTCATAGGTGTAGAAGTTACAGGAGACCACAATGTTACGACCGGCAAAATCTATATGTCAGTTCTTGAAAAGGAGAGAAAAGGAGATTACCTTGGTAGCACGGTTCAGATTATACCTCACATAACCGATGAGATCAAAAACTGGATTAGATCTGTAGCTGAAAGAACCAAAGCAGATATTTGCTTGGTGGAGATAGGTGGAACAGTTGGAGATATAGAGGGAATGTCCTTCCTCGAAGCAATAAGGCAGATGCACAATGAGGAGAGGGATGAGGATTTTGCACTCGTGCATGTAACGCTCATACCTCTGGATTCCGGAGGAGAACAGAAGACAAAACCAACCCAGCACAGCGTGAAAGAACTAAGGAGTCTGGGTCTTCATCCCGATGTTATAGTTGGAAGGTGTGAGGAGAGATTGCTTCTCTCAACTAAGAAGAAAATTGCACTTTTCTGTGATGTGCCTGTTGAGGCTGTTATAAGTGCTCACGATGCAGAGGAAATTTATGAAGTACCGCTCATTTTCAAAGAAGAAAAGCTGCATGAATACCTGATTAAAAAACTCAATCTCGAAAAGAGGGAAGAGAACAGAACATGGGAAGAGATGGTTTTAAAGCTAAAAAATCTGAGTAAGGAGGTTACAATAGCAGTTGTGGGGAAATATGTACATGTTAAGGATGCTTACATAAGTATAAGAGAGGCGTTGAAGCATGGCGGAATTTCTGCCGGGTGCAGGGTGAATATGGTGCTGATCGACAGCGAAGAGCTTGAGAGATTTGAGGACTTTCAGTTTGATGTTGATGGAATCCTCGTACCAGGTGGTTTTGGACATCGAGGAAGTGAGGGGAAGATTCTTGCTATAACATATGCAAGGGAGAACAACATCCCCTTCCTCGGCATATGCTTTGGTTTTCAGCTTGCTGTGGTCGAGTTTGCCAGAAATCAGCTTGGTCTCGAAGGAGCGAATTCAAGCGAGCTATCCGATACACCTTACCCTGTCATCGATCTTCTTCCCGAACAGAAAGAGATTGACAGACTTGGAGGGACTATGAGACTTGGCGACATAGAGGTTACTCTCAAACCCGACACAATGATATACAGCCTCTATGGTAGAGATAAAATATTTGAAAGGCACAGACATAGATATGAGGTGAATCCAGAATATATTCCTGATTTCGAGAAGGCTGGACTTGTTTTTTCAGGTTATTCCGATTCTGGCAGAAGAATGGAAGTTCTTGAGCTGCCTGAAAACAGTTTCTTCATTGCAACCCAGTTCCACCCTGAATTCAAATCCCGTCCATATGCTCCATCACCACCCTTTGCAGGGTTTGTAAAAGCAGCACTCGAACACTCAGAAAAAATGAAGGGGTGATTTCGTGGTCAAACCAGAAAAATTCGTTAAAGAGGCAATTGAAGAAATCAGAAACACTGTCGGTGATGGGAAAGCCATAATTGCTCTTTCAGGAGGGGTTGATAGCAGTGTCTGCACGATGCTGGCATACAGAGCAATAGAAGATAACCTGATACCCGTTTTTGTAGATACAGGGCTTATGAGACTCGGAGAACCGGAGAGAATAAGAGAGATTTTCAGCAAAATGAATCTTGTTTTTGTGGAGGCTAAAGATGAGTTTCTATCTGCATTGAAAGGTGTTGAAGACCCTGAAGAAAAAAGGAAAATTATCGGAGAGCTCTTTGTCAGGGTTTTTGAGAGGGTTGCAAGGGAGAAAAATGCCGAATATCTGATCCAAGGGACAATCTATCCAGATATTATAGAGAGTCAGGGCGGGATAAAAAGCCACCACAATGTCGGTGGTTTTCCGATTGATTATGAGTTTAAAGGAGTTATAGAACCACTGAGGGAGCTTTACAAAGACGAGGTCAGAGAGGTGGCACGATACCTCGGGCTTCCAGAAGAGATATCTGAAAGAATGCCTTTTCCAGGACCTGGACTCGCAGTCAGAATCGTTGGAGAGGTAACTCCGGAGAAAGTGGAAGTGGTTAGAAGGGCAAATGCCATTGTTGAGGAGGAACTCAAAGATTACGAAAAGTGGCAGTGTTTTGCAGCTCTCGTTGGTAAAGCCACAGGCGTTAAGGGAGATAACAGGGTGTGGGGATACATTATCTCTGTAAGGGCGGTCGGTTCAAGAGATGGTATGACTGCAGATCCAGTCAAAGTAGACTACGATGTTCTGAAAAAAATAGCTCTGAGAATTACAGGAGAGATTCCTGAAGTAGCAAGGGTTGTTTATGACATCACACCCAAACCTCCGGCTACGATTGAGTACGAATAAAAAGTGGTGGAAGCATGCAGGATATAATAGATAAAGAGCGGGAGATATATATCCCATTCTTCAAGAGATTGTCCGTTGTTTTTGAAAGAGGGGATGGATGCTGGCTTTTTGATGTTGAAGGTAAAAAGTACCTTGACCTTGTAGCAGGAATTGCCTGCATTTCAATAGGACACTCCCATCCCCTTTTCATCGAGAGGGTTTATGAGCAGATGAGAAAACTGATTCATGTTTCCAACCTTTACTACACAAAGCCACAGATAGAACTTGCTGAAAAGCTGAAAGAGCTTACAGGCTTATCAAAATTCTTTTTCTGCAACTCAGGAACGGAAGCAGTTGAGGGAGCTTTGAAAATAGCAAGAAAAGTATCGGGGAAGAGAAAATTCATTGCTCTTGAAAATTCCTTTCATGGCAGAACGATGGGTGCATTATCTGTTACATGGAAGGAAAAGTTCAGAAAACCATTTGAACCCCTGATTTCACCTGTTGATTTTTGCAGATTCAACGATGTCAGTGACCTGAAAAAGAAGCTTGATGATAAAACTGCAGCAATTATAATCGAACCTATTCAGGGGGAATCCGGAGTTCATGAAGTTTCCAGGGAATATATGGATGCAGTTTTCGATTTAAAAGAGAAGTATGAATTCCTTGTTATCTTTGATGAGGTGCAGACAGGTTTCGGGAGAACAGGAAGATGGTTTGCCTACGAGCATTACGGTCATAAGCCAGATATAATAACCATGGCAAAAGCCATGGGTTCCGGAATACCCGTAGGAGGGGTAGGGGTAACGGATGAAATTTCAGATAGAATTGAGGTCTCCGATCACGGTTCAACCTTTGGAGGAAATCCACTTGCATGTGTGGCTTCACTTGCAACAATAGAGGTTATCGAGAGGGAAAAGCTCGTTGATAACTCCGAAAAAATGGGTAAATACATCAGAGACCAGCTAGAAAGCATGGGGGTCTATGCAAGGGGTAAAGGTCTGATGATCGGTTTCGATACTTCAGATGCCCCGGGCTTCCTTTCAAAAATGCTTTCAGAAGGGGTTGTTGTTAACAACACCTCTGAGAAAACAATCAGGCTTGTCCCACCACTTATACTGGAAAGAGAAGAGGTTGATTTTGCAATTGAGAAAATGAAGAAAATTGGACTTTAACTTTTTTATATTGGGATACTGGAGTATTTGCGATGGACAGACTGAAGGATCAGTTCAGAGGGAGTATTCTTGGAGTTGCGATAGGTGATGCTTTAGGAATGCCCTCTGAAGGTATGAAAATGGATGAAATCAAGAAGATGTTCGGATACATCAATGAATTCTTCCCATCGCCCACAGGAGACCTCGGAAGAGGAGAATGGACGGATGATACCGAGCAGATGATAATCCTGTCCGAATCAATAATTGATCACATATACCTCGATCCAGAAGATTTCTCATCAAAGCTTGTGGAGTGGTCAGAGAGGGCCTTTCGTCTTCGAACTGGTCCAACAACCAGACAGGCGCTCTACAACCTTATAAAAGGCGTTCCATGGGACGAGGCTGGGGTGGACTCAGCCACCTGCGGTGCAAGCATGAGGGTGTCACCCATTGGCCTCGTTTATCACTTTAATTTTGACTTAGTAGAGCAATACGCGGCAATTTCAGCTTCAATAACCCACAGAAATAGTTCAGCAATAGGTGGAGCTGTTGGGGTAGCAATAGCAATAGCCTGTATCCTCTCAGATTACAGAAACGAGGAGTTGCTTGAAGAGGTTATCCTTAGAGTTGAGAAATACGATAACCTACTGTCCGAAAAAATCAGATATTCATGGGAAATAAAGAACGAGAGTCTGGAATATGCAGTTGATAAGCTTGGAAACTCGATAATGACATGGGATGTTGTTCCCATGGCTTTCTACTCTTATTTCTCATCAAGTGATTTCAGCGATGCTATATCCAAGGGAGCAAATGCAGGTGGAGATACAGATTCGATATCAGCGATATCCGGAGCTTTGGCAGGAGCAAAATATGGCGAAACTAAAATACCCGAAAAACTGAAAAAAGAGGTAAAGGATAGCAACTATCTTGTAAAAATAGCTGATTTACTTTATGATGTGCATATTAAAATAATAAAGCTTTCTGATTAAGCTATCTTAAAGGGGAACCATGCTAAAAGGTTTATTGTTGAAACTTCATCTTTATGTACTCAAAAGCTGAATTTGCTGCTACTGCTCCATCACCCGCTGCTGTTACTGCCTGCTTTAATGGATTGTCGCAGCAATCTCCCGCAGCAAATACACCCGGTATATTTGTTTCCTGTCTTCTGTTGACTTTTATATACCCCATAGAGTCTCTCTCAACTCCAAGCTTTTCAACAATCTGTGTTGCAGGGTTTATACCGACCGCAACAAAGACCGCGCTGACCTCAACTGCAAACTCCCTCTCCTCAACCTTATTGTACAGAACTATTCTTTCGACAACTTCATTTCCCTCAATTCTTACAGGAATCGAATTCCATATCACCGGAATGTTTCTTTTAAATAATCCCTCCTGATATGCTTTATCTGCCCTCAGCTCATCTCTCCTGTGTACAAGGCTAACATCGCACCCAATCTCTTTGAGGTAAATCGCTTCCTCTACCGCTGTGTTTCCACCACCGATTACGACGACTTTTTTACCCCTGAAAAAATTGCCATCACAGGTTGCACAGTAACTTACTCCCTTCCCAACAAACTCTTTTTCACCGGGAATTCCTAGCTCCCTGTGTTTCCCACCAGATGCGATGATGATGGCTTTGGCACTGTACACACCAGAATCGCTTTTCACTTCAAAAATGTCCCCCTTTTTCTCAATGGAATCAACATTTTCAAATTTATGTGTGGCTCCAAACTTTTCAGCCTGATCTCTAATTCTCTGAATTAATTCGAAACCATTTCCTTCATAACCCGGGAAATTCTCAATGGCTGGAGTTAATGTGAGCTGTGAAACAGGATCAATACTTTCAAAGAAGGCAACTTTTAACCCGTATCTCGCCCCGTATATGGCTGCCGTTGCTCCAGCAGGACCAGCTCCAATTATAATCAAATCATAGCTTTCTGTGGCACCTACCATAGTTCTACCACCTCTGTTCTTTTTCCTACCATTCATCTATTTAAATTGTTTTCCCGTTTTTGTTTTCATCTGGCATATTAATTCTTACCCTCTTCTTACTCTCACTTTTAACTTTCATTTAATTTTACAATCTTATTCACAAAACCTTTAAAATAAAATTATCAATATAAAATAAATGCATAATAATTTTCTCAATCAATTTTATTTTGCAAAAAAATCAAATTGTAAAAATATATAGCCAATATTATTACAAAACTATTTTTGTTTTTATTAATATGCATTAGAAAATTTAGAATATCAAATAACTAAACATAATTTTATAATAATGTCTACAAAAAATTGTTACATATATTCTGTAATGAAATTTTTTAGGTTACCCTAAAAACCATCGATTCGGGATCTCAATCATTCCAAAATATGTATGAATCCCAACATATTCACGCAAACAAGGGGGGGTAAATGCAAAAATATGTGGAGATCGTGAAAACATACTTCAGTCAACCTAGTTTGTTACATAAAATATATGAATAAAGCTGTACAATTTTCTTGATGTAGTTTAATAATTATGAGAAATTAATTTCAAAAATTATAACTAATTTAATTTTTATACAATATTTAAAAGTTGTTTAATTTATTTCGGAAAGTAATTAATTCATACTTTCTAAATAAAATATAATATAAATAAATAAAATATTTAATCTTTATTAAACTAAATTATTAGTATATATTTATACAAACTAAAAAAAGTTAGTATTCCGGAAACTGAAGAATAGTTAGAGTGAGTGATTAGAAAAGAGATATAAAAAAGGATAAAGCTGCAAACCCGATTATTTCACTTCACAGGATTCTGAGAATACTGCTCCGGTTTCCTTTCGAATAAGATATACTATAAAGGAAATAGACACGAACATTATTAAAATGGAGGCTATATTGCCGTTTATCGCACCACCGGCAGAAGTGAGAAATAAAAGAGCAAGCAGCACAATACTCGTATTTCTTGCCCAGTATTTGAGCTCAAGAAGACCCTTTGCAATGTAGATTCCAATAAAACCCGTTCCGAATCCAACAAGAATAAGCATAAGCAGATACAGCCTGTCAATTTCTGCACTTTGGGCATATACAGCTATCAGGATAAGATATATCGTCAGAATCATTGCATAAATTCCTGCCAAAATTTCAGCAGCAGCAATAATGATTATACCCAGAGGTTTACCGGCTATTTCTGGCATAATGAGAGATACAGCTTGAATTATTTAAAATTAATTATTTTCAAACTCAAGGAAAGATTTATCTTATTCCGTTCAGTCAGAGGGATTATGCTTGAAGTCCAAATTAAAACATCTCTTCCAGAATCCTGTGTCCTCGGAGCTGTAAATGAAATACTGAATCAGTCAATAACCGAAATAGAGGGGCTAACTAAGGTTAACAGCAGCATTAAGGGTTTGCTGAATATTAAAGCCAGAAAAATAGAAGAGATAATTCGCAATCTTCCATCTTACTGTGAAGGAGTATCTCTTTCTTCAGAGGAAGCTAAGGTTCTTGTGAAAGAACACACATGCCTTTTAGCCCACTCGATTATTAGTTCAGGATGTTTTATAACAAAGGCAACAATAAGTGATGGAGAGATAGTATGGAATGTTATATGTGATGATGATGCTTTCATTTCACTGATGAGAAACCTTGAGGAATGTGAGGTTGAATTTGAGATACTCTATAAAGGGAAACCTGCAGAAGGAGATAAAAGAGCAAAAATCACATATAGAGAGGAGGAAATACTGAGGATAGCTCTTGAAAAAGGGTTTTTTGATTTTCCAAAAAAGATTAAACTAGAAGAACTTGCAGAGATCTTCGACATTGCACCATCAACCCTTTCAGAAATACTCAGAAGAGGTCAGAAAAAAGTTCTCAGCACATATTTTAAGAGAGGTTGAGGGTATCGGTAAGATCTTAATCAATTAAGATTAAAAAGCTTAGAGATTAAAAGGAAACGTGAAAGAATTTTTGCAAGATGGAGTGAGTGGTGATGCAGAGAATTAAGTCATTATTTAACACCGTTAAATTTATATTTTTTGACAGGGAGTTTGATTGATGATAGAGGTCGATGCAGAGTTTCTCTCAAAATTTATGGGAAAATACTCGCTGGGTAAAGATGACGGAAAAGGTTCCTCACACTTTCTGAGAATTAAAATACCGGGTGGTATGACTAACTGGAAAGACCTCAAAAAAATCGCTGAACTCTCAGATAATTACGGGAAAGGATATGCTGAGATTACAGATCGGCAGAACATACAGCTTCACTGGATCAACCCAGATGAGGCGATCGAAATTTTTGAAGAACTTTACAAAATGGGCTATACAACCGATTTATGTGGTCAGGCATTCAGAGAGACCTGTCATGGTGATGTGAGAAATATTGTGGCCTGTCCGCTCATGGGAAAGTCATATCCCAGCTTTTTCAACCTCATAATCAAAATCAACAGCTATTTTTCTGGAAATCCAGATTATATAGTCCTGCCCCATAAATTCAAGATTGCAGTTACATCATGTGGGAAGGATTGCGTTAAAATCCATGCAAACGACCTGTCCCTCTTCTGGAACGGATCTGGTTTTATCCCATTCGTAGGAGGGGGAATGGGAGGGTCATTGCCGGGCATCAGGTATGCTGAGTCTCTCAACATTCTTGTCCCAGAAAAGGAGGCTTTTGATTTCGTTAGAGCGGTAGTGGATATTCACAGAGATTGTTCTGAAACAGATAGTAAAGCAAAAGCGAGGTTTAAGTATCTTCTCCACAAAAGAGGTAAAGAGTGGCTGATGAAAGAACTTGAGATGAGAACCGGTAGCTCATATAGTGTAGAAACCATTGGTCTTGAGGGAACTGCAGTTGAACATGAGGGAGGGATTCAGGATAACGGAAAACACTACCTCACCCTTCCAATTCTTGGAGGTATTCTTGACTCGGAAAAGCTCAGACTCGTGGCAGATCTCTCTAAAAGTTATGGAAGTGGGGAGGTTAGATTCACAACCTGGCAGAATATAATCTTCACAGATGTTGAGGATTTTGAAAGACTTAAAAGAGAGTTAAAGGAGTGTTTTGACCTCAATATACCATACAGAGCTGTTGCATGTTCTTCTGATTTCTGTGGAAAGACGAGATTTCATTCAAAAGATCTTTTATCCCAGCTCGTAAAGTATTCCAACGAAAGCATAGCTATCAGTGGATGTTTAAATGGATGTGCATGTCATCCTCTTGCTACTTTTGGCTTTATGGGAAAATTAAGAAATGGAGAGCAGGTTTATGATATGTTTTACAAAGGGAAGATACTACACAGAAATATTAAGCCGGAAAAAATACCCCTGATTCTAAAGGAGGTGTATCATGAAGTTAAAGCTTGAAAAAAAAGGAGATAAATATATCCTTGACTGCAGAGATTTAACCTGTCCTTTCCCACTGACAATGGCTAAACTTGCTCTAAAGCATGTGAACAGACTCGAAGTCATAACCAACAATCCCCCTTCTGCAAGAGATATCCCTGAGATTCTCAAAAAACAAGGATATAGCGTTGAAGTTGAGAAAAACGGCAACATATGGAGAATTTTTATCAGTGATAGCTCCGAAATGAAGTAAGATTTTTTTATTTCTTTCCCCAAAATGATGAGCATGCCAGGCATAATCGTTCATAACGGTAACTGGGATCGGATATACCATGCGATTAACATAGCTTCAGTTTATGCATCCTTCGACCAGCCAGTAATTGTTTTCCTCACATACTGGGCAATAGAGACAATAGTGAGAGGAGATATTGTCTCAGAAGATGGCAACAAAGAGAGAATCCTGAAAGACGGATTACAAAAGGGAATAATCAAGAGGCTTGAAGATGTGGCAAGGATGGCAAAATCAATTGGTGATGTGAGAATTACTGCCTGCGTAACATCTCTCAATCTTCTTGGAATCGATGAGAAGGATCTCCCGGACTGGATCGATGAAATCGGTGGTCTTGCAGAAGTGCTTTCCATGGAAAGTGTCATGTTCATCTAAATTTTTAAACAATAAACTACAGTGATCGCCCAAGTTTATCTTCCACTGATTTAACCTTGTAATCTATTTCGACATCTCTAAACCGCTCATCAGCCTTCACGACAATATAAACCCTCGGACAATCATCTCTTAGTGATTTAATAATTTCATCCACAAGCTTTCCTAGCTCTTCAAAGCTGTTTACCTTTAATATCGTCCCCATTGCTGTAATCCTGTACTCTAATCCAGATTTCTCGATGACTTTTACTGCTTTTGCCACATAACTGCTCAGAGACTCCCCTACACCTATCGGTACAACTGAGAGCTCAACTATCATAAACTCACTTTCTCAAAAAAGAGGAAAAAATTTACTGTTCAAAAAATTCAGAGAAAGTCAATTCCTCTCACACTCAGCTTGGAGGCTTTAAGCGGTTTAACTTTTGTTCTAACCCTTGCTGGAGTTGCTGTATAAGTTTTCGCATAGCTCTTGGCATATCTTTCAGCTTTTCTGGGTGGTTTCGAGAATATTCTCTCGTCAAAAGCCTGCCTTGATTCCACTCTTTCAATTGTCCTGACAGGTTCGCTCTCTCCCGACATGATGTTTGGAGATGTAACTCCTGTCATTATTGCCATAACTCTGACGCTTCCCTCAAGCTCATTTGAGATTCTCGCACCCCAGATAACATTGGCTGTGCTGTCGATCTCGAATGTCAGGTTTTGTACAATCTCTTCAGCCTCTTTTATCGTGAGATCGGGACCTCCGCTTATATGGATAAGAGCTCCTTTGGCTCCTCTGTACTCCACCTCGAGCAATGGATGATTCAGGCAATCTTTAACAACATCCTTTGACTTTGACTGTGATTTTGCCTCTCCGACAAGCATAACCGCAACTCCACCCTGTCCCATAATTGCCCTGACATCAGCAAAATCTATGTTCATGAGAGATGGCTTTGTGATTGTGTCGGAGATTCCCTTTATAGTTTCAGCCACAAGCTGATCCATTACACTGAACGCTTGCTCGATGGGCAGATTTGGGACATACTCGAGCAATTTATTGTTATCAAGCACAACAACTGTGTCAGCATTCTTTCTAAGCTCTTCAAGCCCCTCTTCAGCCTTGAAAATCCTTGCCCTCTCAACCCTGAAGGGTGTCTGCACCATTCCGATAACAATAGCTCCTTGTTTCTTTGCAATCTCAGCCACGACCGGAACGCTACCAGTTCCAGTTCCTCCACCCATTCCTGCACAAACGAAAACGAGGTCTGCTCCTGATAACAGCTCTTCAAGCGTACCTCTTGCTAATTCAGCAGCCTTCCTACCGATTTCAGGATAACCGCCTGCACCAAGGCCTTTTGTCAGAGTTCTGCCAATCAGAACTTTCTTATCGGCTCTGATGTTCAGGAGGTGCTGTTTGTCTGTGTTTATTGCAATGGTGTTAACACCATCGACTCCTATCTGCTTCAACCTGTTAACAGTATTGTTTCCACTTCCACCACAACCTACAACAACGATTCTTGGCAGTCCAAAATCTTCTATATCAAAGTTCTGGCTCTGCCTTCTGCTCCTCTCCTCCTCATAATACTTCTGCGCTTTACTAACAAACGATTTCATACAAACTCCCCCTATACAAAAGAATTCATCCTCTGACTTCTTTCAATTACCTCAACTTTCTCTGCCAGAAGCTTTCTTATAGCATCTCTAATTGCCTCGCTAACCGAGGCATATTCTCCCACCGTCACCAGAGCTTCAAGCATTTCATAGTGCTGATCCGTCAGACGAATTGATATCTTTCTCATCTGCAATCCCTCTACATGAAGTGCAGGGAGACACCCGTCTTCCTTATGACTCCCAGGTGCCACCCTGCTGTACCCCACTTGTCCGACAATGTATGACTATTGTCCGACATTATACTATTTAAAGATTTTGGTTGATTTATGCAAATTCGTTATATTTTCAGAATATAAAGCTGTAAATGCAGGGGTTATGTATCCAACTCCTTAGACCTATCAGGAGTAACTGGAAAAAATATTTTCAAAAAATTGACATCCCAAGAATTATACTTTCAAAAATTAAAATGAGTAAAATGAAAGTCGAGAAAAGTGTATTACAGACAGTATAGTACTTGGTTTATTATTTTAAAAACTTTGAATGTTTTTACTCAGCTGTATTTATCAATTTTACTCAATAGATTTTATTTACTTCTAAATGAAGCTCTGCAAGCTCCCTGTATTCCATCCATCTACTTTTGATTTCTCTCTCAAACTCCTCATCGGTTATCTCCTTAACAACCCTTGCAGGAACTCCCATCAAAACCGAGTTGGGAGGATACTCCTTTCCAGTAACGACTGCTCCTGCACCCACTATCGTTCTTTCGGAGATTTTAGCTCCGTTTAAGATACATGATTTCAGTCCGATCATAACATTGTCTTCGATTATACACCCATGGATCACAGCAGAATGTCCAACTGTAACATAACTGCCTATTTCCACAGGAAAACCCCTGTCCACATGAACAACAACATTATCCTGGATGTTTGTGTACTTTCCTATCTTGATTTTGTCAAGGTCTCCCCGGATGACTGCGTTGTACCACACACTCGAGTAGTCTCCTATCTCGACATCACCTATGATTGTCGCTGTGTCAGCGAGAAATACATCCCTGCCAATCTTTGGTTTTTTGCCGCCAGCCTCATAAACCAGAGCCATGTTGGTTTGATAGGTTTTAATAATAAAATGATTTCTGATTTTGAGTTCCAGTCTTCGATGTCTCCTTAACTCCCGAATCAGAATCTATGATTTCTCCTATCTGTTGCTGATTCTTTTTAACAAAAACAAAACAAAGATCGCAGTAGCTAAGCTTACAACAGCAACCACAACTCCAAATCCCGATTTTTCAGCCTCTTTAACCTTCACCACCCATGCTTCGGATTTGTCATCTGAATACATGTCATAATTCTTTGCCATTTTATCAGTTTTTATCAACCATGTTTGGCTGTTATTTTGGCTTTGTGAAGCTCGCTATGATGTATCCATCCTTTAAAACCTCAACACAGCAGGCATAATCATCATCTTTTTTTCACCAAAGGTTCTGTTTCACAGTTCGTTTCCTTCCCTGTCTGTTTTGATCAGCCACGCATCAGCTTTTCCAGAGCCTGAGGAGGTGTAGCCGCTTATGATGTAGTCGTCTGGAGTTTGCTGAAATTTCCTATATATCATAAATATATTGACCTTAAACTTAGTTTATCACGAAATGAGAACAGTGAGTATCCTGTAACTCAACACAGTAATCAGACAACATAACCCTAAACAATTTATACCTGACTACCACAACCACGACATGAACCTCATCAGATCACTCAAGGGCGTTAAGAAGGCTTTTCTCATCGGAATAGGTGGTGGAGGAGATATCGTAAGCACCATGCCCATCGGCGCATATCTGGAAGAGCTTGGAATTGAGTGTATTTACGGGGGTGTTGTTTGGGAAAGGTTCAGGAGAGATCCTAAACCCGGTCCAAGAGCAGTTAATGAGATGCTCAATGTTAAAGTTATTTATGATTCGCTCTGCCTTATAAACAGTGAAACAAGAATTGAAACAGAAAACGGATTGATTCAACCTATTGTATCCATAGTTTCCGAATTTCTTGGATGCGAAGTTCTTGGAGTCGATATTACAAAGCCCTCTAAACTGAAAGAGGACATGAGATCGCTTATTGAAAATGAAGATATAGATCTTTTGATCGGAGTTGATGCGGGAGGGGATGTTCTTGCCAAGGGTAATGAAAAAGGACTCGTCAGCCCGCTTGCCGATTCGATCATGCTCTCGATTCTCAAGGATTTTAAGTCGATGATAGCGATAACAGGATTTGGAAGCGATGGCGAGCTTGGTAGAAGTGAAATTGAAAGCTATCTAAGTGAACTTGCCTCTAAGAAAGCCGTTCTGGGGTGTAACCTCATATCCTATGAAATCGCAGAAAAAATATCCGAGCTTGCATTTAACACTCACACTGAGTCATCAAAAGTTCCTGTCATTTCCGCTATGGGGGAGTATGGTGTTCACGAAATCTGGGATGGAAACAAAATCGAGGTTTCTATTCTAAATGCGTTGGTGTTCTATCTCGATTCGAGGGCTGTTTATCATGCCTCACCCCTTCCAAAAGTTGTTGAGAACTGTAAAGACATTCTTGAGGCTAACAGCAGGCTTAACGATATGGGTATAAAAACCGAACTCGATTTGGAGTTTGATCTACTTGAAAAAGCTCGTAAAGGTTAAAGAGATTGAAGATATTGAAAAGTCGGATAAAATCAAAGAATCCGGCTAAGTAAACCGGAAAAATCTTTAAAACTTCACTCAAATCCAAAATCTTTCTTTATAACCTCAGCTACCTCTTTCCCTGCTTTTATACTTCCGTTCATGCTTCTTTCAGGGTAGTTTGGTGGAGAGGTCATCCCGGCTATGTAAAGGTTTTTCAGAAGTGTTCTGTAATCAGTGAGTTTTTTCAGATATCCTTTTTCGAATATTGGTCCACTGTATTTCGCTCTGAAAATTTCAATCCAGTTCAGATCCCCCTCATTGAAACCATACTTTTTCAGGTCTTTCAGGTATAATTTTTTCAAATCCTCATCTGGAGTGTTGTAGAGCCACCCATCCGGTGTTGTGTAGCTTGCTAAGTATATGAGCTCCTCTCCGTAATCCTTCACTGGCATGAAGTTTGTGTGCTCAATCATAGCTCCAAAAACTCTTCGATCTCTTATATTTGTCCAGTAAATATCCTCTGTAACTTTCCCTTCTGCCCCTATGAGTGCGCAGACAGAACTCTGATATTTTATTTCAGCAATTCCTGCAGCTTTTCTAACCGTACCATCAAGCTCGGACAGAGGAGATGTAAAAACAACCGCATCATAATCTCTACCATTGACAATCAATCCTCCCCCAACCTTTAAACTCGCCCTCTCGTACTGGATATTCAGTCCTTCAGTCATCTTTTCAACGAGTTGTTGAAAACCACCCCTCATATAGCCCAGTTCCTCTCCTGAGTACTTTCTGTTGCTCCTTATAGATACCCTTGCAAGCAGCCAAGCATAACTGACTTCACCATGATTTTCACCAAACTTACTCCTCAACAAAGGCATAAAGAACTCGTTAAGTACGCTCTCTCCAATCTCTTCTCTTATGCCCTCTACAACACCCTTTTCATCAAACTCTTTGTAATTCCTTCTCCTCGATTTATAGGTGAAAAGAGCCAGTTTTATCTTATCAGTAAAGGAAAGGTAAGGATATTTCAGAATTTCAAGAGGTGTGTTTAGAGGATATATTCTGTCCTCATGAGCAAAACCAACTCTTGCCACCTTCCAAACAAGCTTGTTGGTAAGTTTATATCTTTTTATCTGCTCTAAAAGCTCTTTATCTCCTCTGAAACAGTGGTGATAAAACTTCTCTATCCAGTAACCCTTTTCAGTGTGCCATGAAGATGCCAGTCCTCCCTCAACCTCTTTCTCATAAACCACAACATCGGCATACTCACTTAATATACTGGCTGCCGTCAGACCGGCCAATCCTGCTCCGATAACTGCTATTTTCATCATCACACCCTCAGGTTGTGTATTCAGCATTCAATTTGACATAATCGTATGTTAAATCACACCCTATTGCATAACCCCTTCCGGTACCACAGTGCAGGCTTACACATATCCTGAAATCATCCACATCTCTCAAAAACCTAGCTGCCTCATTTTCAAGTCCTGTTTGTACACCCTCTTTAAGCAGATAAACTCTTTCATCATCCCTTTCAAACCATAGGGTAATTCTATCGGTAAGTTCAACCCCTGAATATCCGAGAGCCGCTATAATTCTTCCCCAGTTAGGATCACTGCCAAAGATTGCAGTTTTTACGAGTAATGAGTTTGCAACAGTTTTTGCTGCCTTAAAAGCATCCTCATCACTCTTAGCATCCATAACATGAATCTCAAAGACCTTTGTAGCTCCTTCTCCATCTCTGACGATCATTTTAGATAGCTCAAAACAGACTTCAAAAAGAGCTCTTTCAAAAACACCTCTCTCTACCCTCTTCTTACCAGTGGAGATTATCAGCAGAGTATCATTCGTGGATGTATCTCCATCAACCGTAGCCACATTAAAACTCATGTCAGCCACTCTCGAAATCATCTCCTGGAGCTCTTCAGGTTCAAAATATGCATCTGTAAATATGAAAGCAAGCATTGTCGCCTGCATGGAGGGGGAGATCATCCCTGCACCTTTTGCAACTCCTGCTATGACACAATCTCCAGCTTTTACAGCATACTCTTTGGGGAAGCTATCTGTGGTCATGATTGATCTTGCAAAGTTCAGTGCAGCTTCCCGTGATGACTCAAGTTTCTCATAAACCTCCTCTATCTGCTTTTCAATCAACCCCATGTCAAGTTGTTTTCCTATAATTCCTGTTGAACAAACTGCGATTTCAGTTTTATCACAATTCAGCTTTGATGCAAGAAAATGCGCCATTTTTTCTGTATTTTTCAGCCCTTCCTCTCCAGTGTAAGCATTTGCATTTCCACTGTTTACCACCAGTCCCCTGATTATCCCTTTTTTTATGTTCTTCTGGGTGAAGATGATTGGAGCTGCTTTAATTTTATTTGTTGTAAAAACCCCTGCCACTTTACCATCGCAGACGACAATTCCAAGACCATTTTTGCCATCCTTAATACCCCAGCACTTCAACCCCTCAATAGCATTTATCGAATCATCAATTCTAAAGTGGTTTTTCTGCATGAAAGAATTGAATCCGGGTTGTTTATAAATTATTTCTAACACAGTGAAATTTATTAAATTCTCATGCAAAGTGTGTTCATGAGCAGACAAATCGAAGACTACAGAAAACCATCCATTCTATCGATCGCCGGATTGGATCCCTCAGGATGTGCCGGATTGCTTTTGGATGTTAGAGTTATAAGAGCTCTCGGGTTCCACCCCTGTGGGGTTGTAACAGCAATAACATTTCAGAACACTTGCAGCGGATACGGGTTTGATGAGGTTTCCTACCCTACACTTGAGAGCCAGTTCAGATCTGTATTTGAAGACGAACTCGTAATGGGGGTAAAGCTCGGTTTACTAACCTCAAAGGCAGCAGAAGCTGCATTCACTTTTTTGAGGGGTGGAGACTTCTTCAGCGTATGGGATCCTGTTTTTAGTTCCACAACAGGACTGAAGTTTTTTGAAAACGAATATTTGAGGGTCACAGAGAAAATCACGGCTACAGTAGACATCATCACCCCAAATGTCGAGGAGGCGGAACTTCTTTCAGGGATAAAGATAGTAGATATTGCCTCTGCAGAGAGGGCTGCAGAGAGAATATACAGCAGATACGGAGTGCAGACAATCATTACAGGAGGAAAACTAAGCGGAAAAGACCTAATTTACGATGGAAAAAAGACATACACAGTTGAGGCTGAATTCTCACCGGTTGAGATCAGAGGGACTGGATGTGTTTACAGCACAGCACTAACCTGCTTCCTGACGAGAGGGGAAAAAATAAGAGATGCTGCAAGACTTGCCAGACTCTACCTTCTTGAATCGGTTAAGAGAGCTGGCCTGTATGGAAAATGTCTCCCATGTTCCGATCCGCCACCATACTACAATATTTAAATAAAATAAAAATTGAACTAATTCTTAGAGTCAATCCTCCAAAGACTTCCTTTAGCCTATTCCCCCTTGCACACAATAAGTTTCCCAAATCCTTCGTTTATCTTTGCATTTATTCTCTGACCCTCAAAAACTTTTTCGAGGAATAACTTAACAAACTTCTTTATCTTCAGGTCGTTAAGAATCAGTGTGTATATGCCCTCCCCCTCTTCCTTTATTTCATACCAGTTTGCTCTTTCAACATACCTCAAAATCTTGTCAATTGAGTCAAGTCCCTTCATCTTGTACTGAAATGCATGGCTAAGCCCGATTTCTTCCATATGTTTCCAGAAGTTGTTGTCCTCAATTTTTTCTATTTCTGAAAAAATGACTCTCCAGTGCTCGATATCAAGAATCATATGTTGCCTCTTTGCAAGGTAATCTATCCATATCTGGATACTTTCAGTATCAACATCAGTTTTCATCAGCTCATAGCCAAAATTAATCAACTCTCTGACTATCTCGCTGCTGCTTTTGTTTTTCTTCCTTTTCATCTCATCAAGCTTTTTCTTAGTGACATTATCAACTGAAATACTCAACCTCTCAGTCACAGTTGTTAGCATACTGCTTGGAGTATATTAGTTTTTCCATTGATAATGATTAATAACTATGAAAGTCAAACAGTATTTGTAATAAAAAATTATTATCGATTGTACATCATAGGCACAGGAGTGATATCTACCAGAACATTTGAGTGCAATCCAACACCAAAAGACCTTCTATTTCAGTGATTATGATTATTTTTAATAAATAATAATAACAAAATTTTTATATTCTAAGTATTTTGCAATATTCGGTGATAAATCATGACAGAAACAATAGCCAGCCTTTTACAGGAAGGGAGAACTTTCTATCCTCCAGAAGAGCTTGTGAAGAACTCAAATGTGAAAAAGTTCATGGAGAAGCATGGAATAGAAAATTATGAGGAGCTTCTGGAAAAAGCAAAAGATACCGAGTGGTTCTGGAACGAGATGGTGAAAGAGGTTGGCATAGAATGGTATTCTCCACCGAAGAAAGTTCTTGAGTGGGAACCCCCCTTTGTAAAATGGTTTATTGGTGGAAAATACAATATTGCTCATGATGCTCTCGATAAGCAGGCTAAACTAAGAAAAAATAAGGTTGCATATATATGGGAAGGGGAACCGGGGGATGTTAGAAAACTAACCTATGGTGAACTTAGCAGAGAAGTTAACAGATTTGCAAATGTTCTCAAAGAAATGGGGGTCAAAAAAGGAGATAGAGTTACTATCTGGCTACCTATGATTCCCGAACTTCCCATAGCAATGCTTGCCTGTGCAAAGATAGGTGCTATCCACTCAGTTGTTTTCTCGGGATTCAGTGAGAAGGCACTGCTCGACAGAATCCTCGATGCCGAAGCAAAGATCCTGATTACTGCAGATGGATTTTACAGAGCAGGAAAAACTATAGAGCTAAAAAACAGAGCAGACAGCATTCTTGGGAGTGCTCCAAGTGTTGAGAAGGTTATAGTCTATGAAAGATGTGGTGTTTCAACAAATATGGAAGATGGACGAGACTACTGGTGGCATGAGGTTCTGAAAGGCATACCTCACAGCTGTGAGACCGAGCAGCTGGATGCGAATGATATACTCTTCATACTCTACACATCAGGAACGACAGGAAAGCCAAAGGGTGTTATACATGCACATGGGGGGTATGCTGTTGGAGTTGCTTCAACTCTCAAAATGATATTCGATCTGAAGGAGGACGATATCTGGTGGTGCTCAGCAGACATAGGATGGATAACAGGGCACAGCTATATTGTCTATGGCCCACTCATTCTCGGAGCCACATCGATCATGTATGAGGGGGCTCCAACCTACCCTGCTCCTGACAGGTGGTGGGATATAATAGAGAAATACGGGGTTACAGTTTTCTACACTGCCCCAACGGCAATCAGAATGTTCATGAGGCTTGGAGAAGACTACCCACAGAAACATGATTTAAGTAGCCTCAGATTGCTTGGAACTGTTGGCGAACCAATTAATCCCGAAGCATGGCTGTGGTACTATAAATACATAGGAAATGAAAAGTGCCAGATCATGGACACATGGTGGCAGACGGAGACAGGTATGCAGCTCATTTCACCGCTCCCAATCACACCACTCAAGCCCGGTTCTGCCACAAAACCATTCCCGGGTATAGAAGCTGATGTTTTTGATTCAGAAGGAAACTCCCTCTACAAAAAGAATGCTGGAGGTTTTCTTGTTATTACAAAACCCTGGCCCGCAATGCTTCGAGGACTGTGGAGAGCTGAAGAGAGATACATCAGCACCTACTGGAGCACATACAAAGACATTTACTTCACAGGTGATGCTGCCAGAATCGATGAAGACGGCTATTTCTGGATTCAGGGAAGACTTGATGATGTCCTGAATGTTTCAGGGCACAGAATTGGAAACTCAGAGGTTGAATCTGCATTAGTCAGCCACCCAATGGTAAGCGAGGCGGCAGTTGTTGGAAAACCGCATGAGGTCAAGGGTGAGGCTATAGTTGCGTTCGTTGTTGTAAAGAGTCATGTAAAACCGGATGAAAAACTGAAGAAAGAGTTAACAGAGCATGTTGCTAAGGAGATCGGAAAGATTGCCCGTCCAGACGAGATCTACTTCGTATCTGATCTGCCAAAAACGAGAAGTGGTAAGATAATGAGAAGGGTCTGCAGGGCTGTTATGCTTGGTAAAGATCCTGGAGATATCTCCACACTTGCAAATCCCGAGGCAGTTGAGGTGGTCAAAAAAGCTGCAGAGACGGGAGAGATTTGCTATGGCTGAACCATTTTTTATTTTCACGAGAATTATAATGATAAAATATTATGTTTGTAATTTTTTGAACTAAAAATTGGATTAGGTGGGAAAATGGTGGTTGAAAAAGAGAGTTTGGAAGTATATAAGAAATACTGGAACCGACTGAAAAAGATTACAGTGATATGGATGATTGCCTGGACTGTTCCGGCAATTTTTCTCCAGCTTCCAGCAAACTCACTCAAACACATCGAAATAATGGGTGGAATTCCGCTGCACTGGTTCATGGCTGCTTTTGTTTCTATCGTGCTGGGAATATCCCTGATCTTTCTGTACGCCTATGTTATGGAAAGGACTGACAGGGAGATTCTGGGTAAATACTGAGCGGGTTATGGGGTGACAGATATGGGATTTCTGGAAGGAAAAAATGCGGTAATATTTTTCATCGCACTGTATATTGTAGTTGTTGCAGGAATAGCAGCCACTGGAAATGTTTTCGTTGCCTCGGCAGTTGGGGTTTTCGGCTCTCTGTTTCTGTATGTTATTGTTGCCGTACTGATGAGGACGCAGGTTACAAAGGATTTCTATGTTGCCGGGAGAAGTATAGGGTCCATTCCAATCGGTTCTTCAATAGCATCAAACTGGATGAGTGGAGCATCTTTCGTGAGCATGGCAGGAGCTATAGCGGTGCTCGGATATGACAGCATGCCCTATATAACAGGCTGGACACTTGGATACTGCATAGCTGCGTTCATGATTGCTCCGTTTATAAGGAGATCTGCCACATATACAGTCCCCGAATTCATAGAAACAAGGGCTGCTAACTGGTCAGTTGCAAGAGTTATAGCTGTCCTCATGCTCTTTATAGTGTCGTTTACATACCTTGTCGCCCAGTTAGTTGCAACCGGGGTTATAATAGGCAGATTTCTTGGACTTCCTGCTGTTCTTGGAGCTTTTCTTGGTTCAGCTATTGTTATACTCTTTGCAGGAACTGGAGGCTGGAGATCGGTTGTCTGGGTTCAGGTTACCCAGTACTGGATTCTTATTACCGCCTACTGGATCGCATTTTTAACAGCCGCTTATGTCGCAGGAATATTCAAGCCATGGCCACACTTTGGATATGGAGAATTACTCACCCAGCTTGAGAGCAGAGAGGTATCATTTGGTTTGAAAGCATTCACAGAGCCATTTACAAAAACATTTGGAGGAGGTACCGGAGAAATCAACTGGATCCTGTCGGCATTATGTCTGATGCTGGGTACGGTTGGACTCCCCCATGTCCTCTCGCAGTTCTACTTGGTCAGAGATGTTAAAACTGCAAGATACGGAGTGGGATGGGGTCTAACATTCATAGCTCTGCTGTATCTGACCGCTCCTGTGTATGCAATTCTGGCAAGATCTGCTTTCTCCTCAGCCTGGGGAATGCCAATCGATCAGGTCAAGCAGTTATCCTGGATCCAGAAATGGTTGCCTACAGGACTCGTTAAAATCACCGATCTGAATGGTGATGGAATACTCCAGCCTGCAGAGATGTCTTTCCACAAAGACATAGTTGTCGTTGGAATGCCAGATATGTTTGGCTTACCGTGGTTCATTGCAATGATAGTGGCTGTTGGAGGTCTTGCTGCTGCTCTCAGTACAGCAAATGGATTGCTCATGGTTATGACGGTCGGAGCTACAAGGGACATCTACAAGAGGTTCATAAACCCCAATGTTACCGAGAGGAGAGAGATCTGGGTTGGCAGAACAATGCTCATCATCCTTGCATTAGTTTCAGGATTTGCAGGAGCAAGAGCACTGATGGACCCCACATTCTCTAGGTATGTTGCACTGCTGGTTGGATGGGCATTTGTTTTTGCAACAGCTTCCTTCACACCAATAATTATACTGGGAATATTCTGGAAAGGACTCAACAGATACGGAATAGTCGCAGGAATGATTGCAGGTATGGGAATTGCACTGCCCTATGTCATCGGTGTCGGTCTCTTTGGTATATCACCTATAGTCTTCTCCGGACATAAGATAGGTACGCTCGCATGGGGTGTTGTTGCATTCTTTGTCAACCTGATGGTGGCGACAATAGTTTCACTGGCAACAAAAGCAGAAAAAGCGAATCCTCCAGAAACGATTGAGTTCGTTGAAAAGCTCAAGATTCCAGAATAAATAATTTTTTTATATTTTTATAACAATGTACTATGGAAAGTATTAAAAAATTAAAACCAACGAATACTATGAATTATGATGAGTTCAGCGATCGGAAGAACACATTACACAGGTTTATCAAGCGTAATCTTGTCTGGATAACCCCTGAAGCTACAGTAAAAGAAGCTGCTAAGCTAATGCATCGAGAAAATGTTTCCTCTATTGTTGTTATTAAAAATGAAATTCCTCTTGGTATAATAACCGACTCAGATCTCCGGAGATTGATTGCAGATGGGTATGACATGGAGAGGAGCCTTGACGATGTTCTCAGACAGAAATTCAAAAGACAGCCCAGTCTGATAACAGTTGATGTTAATGAAAGTATCCATGAAGCTCTTTCGAAAATGCTTGAACACAGAATAAAACATACAGTTGTGATGGAAGCAGGAAAACCAAAAGGCGTTGTAACCATAGGTGATATCGCATACAGGCTGAGTCCTTTTTATGTGTATTATGCTATAAGACTCAGAAAAGCCAAAAAAATAGGAGAGATAAAAGAGATTCTTGACGAATTCAAGGATGAAATCATCAGATATGCTTTGAAATTCGCTGAAAAACCTGAAGAAGGAAGAACTGGATTTTTTTTCGAAACAATCAGCTATGTTGTAGACACAGCCCTCAGATCGCTGGTGGAAATAACTGGGGAAGTCCCAGAAAATCTCGTTTATGCTGCAACCGGAAGTTGGGGGAGAAGAGAGCAGTTTATCCTCACAGATAGAGACACAATAGCAATTTACCAAGAGGAGAAGGAAAAAGATGAGTTTGATAGCCTGATTGATGAAATTGATGTCAGATCATTCATAGAGGAAATTGAGGACTGCATGGATGAGGTCGGATTTCCTCCCTGTCCTCATGGATATACATCCCGCAATCTCTGTTTCAGAACTGATGAACTGATAGAGCATATAGACAGATGGTGTGGGGACGCAGAGAAGTATGCTGTCAATATATCCATTATTGCAGATTCAAGGCCACTTTTGGGTAATTCAGCAATTCTTGAGAGGATTAAACGAAGACTCATTGACAAAATGAGGAGAAACAGATTTTTCGTGAGTCAGTCACTGATTTACAAACCTCCATTATCTCTTCTGGGAATTTCAAAATCCTTTGACTTTAAATCGAGAGCTGTCGCTCCACTGGAATATCCAATAAGAGCGCTGGCAATCACAAATGGTGTTCTATCACTTTCAACTCCTGAAAGGATAAAGACACTTGGAGAGAGAGGAATAATTTCGAGCGAGATGTCCCATGATCTCCTCTACGCCTACAACATAATAATGAAACTCAAAATCATGCTTCAGGCAAGGTTTGAAGAGGAACTGGAGCTATCAACTCTTTCTGCAATTGAGAGAAAGATGCTTGAAGATGCCCTGAAGACGGTAAAACTCTTTCAGGACTACACAGAAAAGAATTTTACTTAGACGAGATGATTGATATGCTTCCTCCGGCAGAGTACCTTTCGAGAATAAAACCTTTCTCCTTTCTTTCGAACGAAGAGCTTGCGGAATTTACCAGAAGAATGGAAGTTGTATTCTACAGAGCCGGAAAAACGGTTTTTAAATCAGGAAAAATCCTCAAAAGAATCTACTTTATACGAGAGGGTAAAATAGGATTGTTCAACGGTAAAGATTTGGTAGAGATCGCCGGACGCGATGAAATGATCGAAATAAAATCATCGATTCTTGGTCATGAAACCGAATTCACAGCGAGAGCAATGGAGGATTCAGTTCTGTTTGAGATTGACTCAGAGGTAGTAAATAAAATAATGGAAAGGAACAGGAATTTTGGAGAATTTCTGAAAAGATTTCTCTCAAGAAAATTTCTATCACTTCTCAGATTGCTTGATACTGAAAGAATCGAGGATATATATGCCGATCCGGTAAACTCCCTTATTAAAAAGAGTCCTATTTTTTGTTTTAAGGGGCAATCGATAAAAGAGACTGTAAGGCTCATGAATACCCATAAAGTCGGCAGTGTAGTTGTGGTTGACTCAGGAATGTTTCCTGTTGGAATTGTTACTCACACAGATATTGTCCGGGTTTTTGATGAGAATATACCCTTAGAAAATTCTGTTGAAAGTATCATGTCCTCACCCGTTGTGGCTATCGATTCAGAGGGTTCAATCATGGACGCCTACATAAAATTCATCACAAATGATATAAATCATCTCGCTGTAGTAGAAGATGGGAAACTCACGGGTGTAGTGTCCATCAAAGACATTCTCTCAAGGCTTGAAGCTCACAGCTCACTCCTTTCTGTTTCGAAAGATATAATCAAATCCAAAACTCCTGATGAGATAAGAAATGCTTCCACAGAGATAAACCGATTAATCTTAAATATGTTTACCTCCGGATTTGATTACTCATCGATTTCAACGGTTATATCAACCCAGACTGACATCCTTATAAGAAAAATTTTGTTATCCAGCCTAGGAAAAGAGAACAACCTCGTTATAGCACCCTTTGGTGATTATGGGAGAAGAGAGCTTATCTTCCCGCTCAGAATCGGTCTGCTCATAGTTGGTGACAGACACTACTGCAGGGAAGTCGAAAGCTCGATCATTAACACAGTTTCGAACATTGAGGTTGAAAGTATTGAATGCTGCCCTGTGAATGAGATCGGTGAATATCTGAAGAACCTGAATTCTGAGATGTTTCTGAACCTTATCGATTCCAGATACCTCTATGGGAACGGAAGTTTTTATATCAACTTCAGGAAAGTCTTCGCGAGTTCAATAAATGATGAGCTGGCAGTTTCTATGATCAGGAAACTTGCAAGACTTAACAAGGTGGATCATGAGAATATGTCTAAAATAATCGCTGAGGGTATTAAGGCAGTATCACTCCTCCATGGTGACATAACCTCCAGACCCACCTGGGATAGAATAAAAATCCTTTCTGATAAGGGAGTGATCGATAAGGAACTCTCTGACAGTTTGAAGGAGGCATATATGGCTCTGAAAAATATTGAGTTGAAGGGAAAGCTAAAAGGAGGACAGGGAAGGATAGAGAAGATTCTGGTTAAAAAAACATCAGAAGTTATCAGGGAGATGCAGGCATGGATGGCAGAATATCTGGATTAGAGTTCGAAAAAGAATTTGAAAAAGCAGAGTTCAGGATAATAGACCTGGAAACTACAGGTTTGAGTCCAAAAAAAGATGAGATTCTGTCCATAGCAATTGTTCCAATGACAGGGTGGAGAATCCGTATAGGAGATTCCTTTTACTCCCTCATCAAACCTGAAAAATTCAATCACAGATCAATAGAATATCACGGAATCTGTCCCGGAGATGTCAACAATGCTCCGTCCTTTGAGAAGATCGGAAGAAAAATCCACGAAATGCTGAATGGAAAAATCATTGTTGGATATGCAACGGCTTTCGATATTGAGTTCCTGAAAAGATTTTTCAGGAAAAAATTAAAGATTAAGTTATCTCTTGAAAGGTATGCTGATATTTCGGAGATTGAAGCTTGGATAATCAGAAAGAAGGGAATTGCGATTTCATACAGACTTGACTTCGATGCGATACTTAAAACATATGGAATAGAGCCATCATCCCGGCACAATGCGTTGAGTGATGCATATTTTACAGCCAGAATATTCCAGAAACAGCTAAAAAAATTGCTGGAATACAGGGCAACCATATCAGATCTCATAAAGATAGGAAGAAGGCTTTTTATCTTCTGAAATGAAGCAATATAACATGGCTTGGATGATTTAAGCCATTTTCAATTTGTAAGCAACACTTTCCTCTCCTCCATCATAATGCAGCGTGAAAACCAGATTAACATACTCTGACTCTCTTATTTTCATGGCTCCAAAAAGATCGACACTGATTCGCACCTCTCTTTCAACAGCCTCATTTCTTTTGAGATTTCCCAGATAAACTTCCACATAGTCTCCACCATTGATAATAATCCTTTCATCACCGGCAAAAAGCTCAAGGGTTGCTTTAACATTATTTAAGTTTTCATTTACCAGAATCCTTGCTGTTATAATTCTCGAAAGAAGGCTATCCTGCTCGATCTTTATTATTTCAAGGGTAAACTTATCACCTTTCAACTCTGTCGGAGTGCAACTATCACACACTTTTCCTGTCTCAAAGCTTGATCCGGTCTTTTTTTCACTTTCGGTGATTTTTTGATTATCTTCTAGATAACCTATCCCGATGAAATCATTCTGAAGGTTAGAGGACTGATGGAGGATTTCATCTTTGAGGATCGTGAGCCCTACAAGGAGAACAAATATGATCAATCCAGTCATAAAATATTTTTCCATATAATTAGTAGAATGTGAAAAAAGTTAAATCATTTCGCTTTTTTACATGATAATGAGGATATATAATTAAAATTCCTTTTCAATGCAAATTTTCAGCGAGAGACCACTACATTTTTAAATTCCCGCTACTTTCAAGCTTTAATGAGAATTCCCCTGTACATAGAAATGTCAAACAAAAATGTCCTCATAATTGGTGGAGGGGGGGTAGGAACCTCCAGAGCCAGAAAATTCCTTCAGGCTGGAGCCAATGTCAGGGTTCTCAGCATGGAGTTCAGTCCTGAGTTGAAAGAGCTTGAGGGTGAGGGTAAACTTCAGCTTATAAAAGGTGACGCCTATGATATCTCTGTCCTTGAACCCCTTCTCGAGTGGGCAAACATTGTAACGGTCGCTGTTGGAGATTTAAATGTAAACGAGATAGTCAAAGATATTGCAAGAAATAAGAAATGCTTTCTGAACCTTGCTAATAATGCTGCTGAAACTGAAATAGTAGTTCCTTTTGAGGGAGAATATGAAGGAATAAGGTTTTCAGTTACAACCGAGGGTAAAAGCGGAGTGGTCGCCAGAATTGTGAGAGATTCCTTTCTTGAAACGCTCAAAGAAAGTGATGAAACAATATATCTTTTGAAATCGATGGAGTATCTCAAAAAGCATATGAAAGAAGAAGGTATTCCAATTAACCTCAGAATGCGTCTCTACTTTGAGATTTTTTCAGATGAAGATTTCAGAAAGCTTGTGAGTGAGGGGAGGGTTGAAGAGGCAAAGAAGCTTGCAAGAAAACTTGTAAAAGAATATGCTGAAGGAAAAAGAGAATTCAGAGTTGAGAATAATCTCAGTTTCGGGTGATGTTATGTTTACCGATGATGAGATATCTCTTTTAATGGCTCTTCAATACAACTTTCCACTTAGCGAAGAACCATACATCGATATAGCTGATTTCTGTGGATTCAATGTTGATTTTGTTCTTAAAAAAACAGCAGAGATGCTTGATTCAGGCGTCATAAAAAGAATTGGTGCTCAACTCAACTACAAAGCTTTTAAAGCAATAGGCTATGCTGCCCTAATCGGTGCAAAAGTTCAGAAAGACAGAATTGAGAGGGTTGCAGAGATCATAAACTCCTACAACCCGAAACACAACTACATGAGAAATGATGAGTACAACATCTGGTTTACAATTAAGGCAGAAAGTCCTGAGGCTCTTGAAAAAATTGCCAAGGAAATTATGGAAAAAGCAGGGGTTACAGATTTTGTTTTTCTCCCCTCAAAAAGAGTCTACAAAATGGATGTTAAATACGACATCAAAAAGGGAGTTTCATACAGCAATACGGAACTTGAACCGGAAAAGATTCCTTCAGCTGAAGAACTTGGAATCGAAATTGAGCTCCTTAAAGAGCTTGAGAGAAGATTCCCCGTAAAAAACAGACCTTACAAAGAGATATGCAGAAAATTCGGATACCAAGAAGGAGAGATTATATCGCTAATAGAGGAACTGATTGAGAAAAGAGTACTCAGAGGGTTTTATGCTGTGTTAAAGGAGAGAAAAATAGGTTTCAGAGAGAACGGAATGAACATGGTCGAAACTGAGAACCCGAAATCTGTTGCGTTGAGACTTATTAAAAGATTCCCGGAAATAACCCATCTTGTTGAGAGGGAGACATTTGGAAAGTGGGCGTATCCACTCTACTTCATGGTTCATGCAATTGACAGAGATATCATCGAAGGAATCAGAGAGAGAGTTCTGGATACCAGAGGAATAAAGTCTATAAAAACGATTTACAGCTTGAGAGATTTCAGACCGGAATCGAGATATTAAGCCTATGCCCTGAAAAATTTATCTACGAAGCTGAATTCCTGAACAGAAAACCCTGAAAGAGCAAAAAAAGCATTCTCTCCTGTCGGGACGGGGAATAATTCCATCTCTCAGGTCGGCATATATCGTTCTGTAGTACTCAATGCTTCTCCTGTACAGATCCTCACTGAATCTCCAGATACCTTTTCTGACTTTTTCATCAGATATCTCAAGTATAAAACCACTTTCAATATCTTCCATTTTTAAATAAAGATTGAGCTGAGCTATCCACTGTTTTCTTGGAAATTTCCTTATCTTCCTGACCTTTTTTACCTCAACTATCTCAAAACATTCGTTTAATAGAACTTTGAAGTCTGGTTTCCCTGTAATTTTAAAACCATCAAAATAAAGTGATCTCTTTTTTCCTGGAAAAACCTGGTATTCTTTTTTTAACATCTCTCTTGCGATTTTTTCACCCATATCTCCCAATCTCTTGATTTCAGGATTTACGATCTCTCTTTCCGGATATTTAAGTTTAAAATAAACCCACCTCGGACATTTGAAAACCCAGCTTGCATAAAAGTTAATGGAAGGTGAGTTCATACAGCCGGAATCGGCTTTGATAAATTAAATTTTAAGAGTACTGTGAAAGTGTACTACATGTAGAATTAAAATGGGGCCGCCGAGATTTGAACTCGGGTCTCCAGCATTCTGGGCTTTACCCAAGGCACCCCAAGCTGGGAGGATATCCAGGCTACCCTACGGCCCCCCTAGTTATGCTGTCAAAACCTGGAGTTGTTTAACAACTGATATCCATTGTCTTTTAAAGGTTGTGGTATCCATTATCCCTGACAGGCAGGCAAAAAATAAATCGATAATCAAAATGCTGGTTTATTCAGTTAAATACTCCAATAATCTGACTACCATGATCCAGCGGTTTAACTGCTATAATCAAACTACTCAAAAAAATAAAAATCAGAAATTAGAGAACAAAAAAAATCATTCATCTGAACATTTTTCCAGTTTCTTCGTCAAGCAGGAGATGCGTACTTTCAATGTTCACCAAGGCTGTGAAAACCTCTTTCACCCTTTCTTCAACAGCTTCCTGAGCTGATTTTGTGTAGAATTTTATTGCTCTCGATTCTCTCTCAAAAGATTCTTTAACATTCTCCAGATCATTATCACTTGCCTCTATTACAGGTATTTCTGGCTTATTTATTCCCAGCAGTTTGCATATGATACTGGCATGCTCCGATTCAACCTTGCTGAGGGCTTTGAACATCCCTTTGAAGTAATCATTCTTTGATTTCTCCATGGCTGCTCTGTAAAATCCCGCATTGGTAAGCTCTAGTTCAAGAGCCTCTTCGAGATTCTTTCTCGATCTCTCACTCAATTCCACTCCCCTGTTTTCATCAACCCACTCCTCAGCAGGAACCATAAATTCTATTGGAGCCCCACAAAACGGACAGTGAGTTGGTGGAGCGTTTCCTATATATGGGTCTCCACACAATCTGCATCTGTAAACTCTCATATAAAGAAAGATTAATTAAAACTCTATAACTCTTTTGGTTCTTTTCGACAAAAATAGATATTTCAGGTCTTCAGAGGCCAGATATTGCCCGGATTTTCGATGTTCAAGTTAAAGCTTTTGAGAATTAAAACTACCAAGAAACTTATAAATCAACCATATCAATCCATTACCTCTCCAAAAAGCTCCTTTACCTTCTCCTTCGCCATCTCTAAAGCTTTCAAACCCTCCATTGTGATTTTATAAACCCTTCTCACCTTACCACCCACAACAACCTTCCTCGACTGCAGCAATCCATCCCGCTCCATTTCATGAAGTACCGGATAAAGAGTTCCAGGACTTAAAGAATAACCGTGCCTTTCAAGCTCTTTCATCATCCAAACACCATATATTTCCCCTTTTGAGGCATGATAAAGAATGTGTATCCTTATAAAGCCGAGGAATAACTTTCGATCAAGCAAGATATCACCTTTCGTTATCGGTTTTAGATATAACACAAGAGTATTTTATGGTTTCTACTTCATTTTCGTTGAGTGTCAGTTCAATATATTCTGAACTTTCTCAACCCGACAGCAGTTATGATGGTAACTATTCTCTCCTGGCTAACACTCTTTCAATTAAAACAGCAAACAGATGTTTTTAAATCGATACACCCTCAATTGGCAAAATTTATATCTTCGAATTCTCAAAAATAACTGATGTCTGCTTCTAAAAATGACAGGAAATTCAAACATCTCATTTCAATTGATGAATTATCCAAAGATGATATACTTTATATTCTCGACAGAGCAGCAGAATTCGAGGATGTAGCAAAGGGTAAAAAAGTCAGCAAAGTGCTGGAAGGGAGGATTCTTGCAAATCTGTTCTTTGAGCCCTCAACAAGAACGAGGATGTCCTTTGAGGCTGCAATGAAAAGACTTGGAGGATGTGTAATAAACATGACCGACACGGAAATCAGCAGTGTTGCTAAGGGAGAGAGTCTTGCAGATACAATCAGGGTTGTCTCAAACTATGTCGATGTGATTGTGCTCAGACATCCATTAGAGGGGGCAGCAAAATTTGCATCTGAGAACTCAAAGGTTCCAATAATCAACGCCGGTGATGGAGCAGGACAGCACCCGACTCAAACTCTGCTCGACCTCTACACGATTCAGAAGGAATCCAGACTTGACGGATGCAGAATAGCTCTCATGGGAGATCTTAAATATTCCAGAACTGTTCATTCACTGATCAGGGCTTTAACTCTTTTCAGAACAAAAATATACCTTGTAAGTCCTCCAATGCTGAGACTTCCAGATGACTTTATCGACGACCTCAGTGGAGATATTCAGGAGGCAGAACTTGAAGACATAATTGAGGAGATAGATGTTCTCTATGTGACAAGAATACAGAAGGAGAGATTTCCCGACGAGGAAGAGTACAGAAAGGTGTCTGGAAGCTACATCATAACCTCAAAAACCCTTGAAAGAGCCAGAGAATCCTTAATAATCATGCATCCACTTCCGAGAGTGAATGAGATTGGCACAGATGTTGACAGGCTCAGATTTGCCAGATATTTTGAACAGGCTTTCTATGGCGTCCCAATAAGGATGGCAATACTCTTTGAACTTCTTAAGTGAGGTGGTATTATGAAGGATAAGGATTGCTTCAAACAGGACAGAAAACATCTTGTAATCAGTAAAATCAGAAGTGGTACTGTAATTGACCACATACCTCCAGGAATGGCTCTTCTCGTTCTCAAAATCCTTGGAATTTCTCCCGGGTCAAAAGAGGCTGTTTCGATGGCAATGAATGTTCCAAGCAGCAAAATGGGTAAAAAGGATATAGTAAAAGTAGAGGGGAAGTTTATAAGCGATGAAGAACTTAATAGAATTTCTCTAATCGCTCCTGAGGCGACAATAAACCTTGTTGAGGATTTTGAAATAACGAGAAAGTTTGCTGTGGAGCTGCCCGAGGTTGTGGAGAAGATCATTTCATGTCCCAACCAGAACTGTATCTCAAACAGCAAAGAGCCAATAAATTCAAGATTCAAAATCTTCGTTGTGGGGAAGAAGGTTACCGCTAAATGTGACTACTGTGGAAAAAAGATAACAAACCTCGAGGAATATATTTAGATTCCATGTTATTTTTCCATTTTTGGAATAGGTAATGCAAATAATGTATAATGAACATTTTATGAATATTATAAAATTCCTAACCAGCAACTATTGCTCTCCATACTCCATTGGTGAACCGCATACTCACTATTAGATGAAGTTATTACTATTATTCAATCTCGTACCATCGTTAAGATCATCTTAAATTTCTCAACAGCTTTTAAGGCGTGTGGTTGATTGGCTGGCATTATTATCATTTCTCCTTCCTTCAAACGGTAGGATTTGCCGGAAATAACGATCTCTGCTTCGCCATCAAGAAGGTAAACTAAAGCATCAAATGGTGCTGTATGTTCACTCAATCCTTGCCCTTTATCGAAGGCAAATAGAGTTACCGTGCCTGTCTTTTTGTTAATTATTGTTCTGCTTACCACAGAGCCTTCTTGGTAATTTACTAAATCTTTTAACTTTACAACTTCTGCAATAATGTCTGATTTTTCTTTATTTTTCCCCATAATGTTTAGTACTAATGTTCTTTATAAATAACTTCGCCTAACATTTTGATCACTGGTTCTGCTAACTTACGGTTGGTGAGATGAGAAATAAAAAAATTATTGAGTTTGTGTCTCCGCTTTGTTTGAAACAAACCTTGTTAACTTTGTTTGATAATGGGTAGCTTCCCTTATCAAATTATTATGCTAAATTTTATATAAGATTTCGCTATTAACTCATATTTAGAAGGTTGTGCAAATAAAAAGTTCGTGAAATGCTCGCTAAATAAAATTGCCCTTCATCTGCATGCTCTTCGTTTGCAAGAGAAAAATAATAGGGAACATAATTCAAATGAATCAGAAAAAGGTGAACAGAATGAGCGACAAATATATTCTAATCAAATATTTCTTGATCAGCTATGTATTAATTTGGTTAATCGCAACCCCCATCATACTTCTGGTTTTGTTTTTCTATGGAATTCCGTTCTCTACAGATTATGAGACTCTTATCGGGAACCTTCCACTCTACCTAACAACCTCAATTATTTATGTATCTGCTGTTCCGAGTTATTATATCCCGGCAAATCTCTATTTCAGAAAAACACTACGAAAAATAACTAATAAATTCGCATTGAAGACTGCATTCATTTTTTGGGGGCTAAGTATGCTTTTAGATGGAATATTTGTCGTTCTTGGTGCTGGAATAAATATACTTGCCTATCCCTTTAATTGGATTTATCTCGGTGTAAGCCCCGTAATGATTATCTCGGTATATTTTGCAGGAATAAGAAATCTTAGAGGTGAACAATATGGGAAAAATGGCTGATATTGATGAAATGATGTATTCTTGTGGTTTAGAAATTCTTCATCCTGGCGGCATAGAAAAAACTGATGAAATGGCAAGGATGTGTAAAATAGGAAGTGGCAAGAAGGTTTTGGACATAGGCTCTGGAAAGGGTTTAACAGCTTGCTATCTAGCTCAAAAATATGAGTGTGAAGTTGTGGGGGTAGATTTATCAGAAAGAATGATTGAATATGCAAGAAAACTGGCAAAGAAAAAGGGATTAGATGACAGAGTTAGTTTTAGAAGAGCAGATGCACACAATTTGCCATTTGAAGATGAAAGTTTTGATATTGTCTTGGCAGAATGTACAACGGTACTTCTGGATAAAAAGAAAGCTTTTTCAGAATTTCTTCGAGTAACAAAGCCCGGTGGATACATCGGTGACTTAGAAATGATCTGGCAGAAAACACCACCAGATGAATTAGTAGACAAAGTTTATGATGTTTGGGAAGGCTTTAGAACGATGACTCTCGAAGAATGGAAAGAATTCTTTGAAAGGATAGGGATGGTTGATGTTAAAACCGTAGATTTCTCTGAGACGATACCCGATATGGAAGAAGCAATGAAGAAAGAACTTGGTCTTAAAGGTATGATAAAAATGGGTTGCAAGCTTTTGCTACGCTCTGACCTACGCAAAGCAATGAGCGAATACAGAGAAATCTTCAAAGAATATAGTGACTACATTGGATATGGCTATGTGGTTGGAAGGAAAAGATGATGGGATTCGGGCAACTCTCGCAACCTCGCACCCTGCCCCTGTTGGGGTACTTAACAGGCGAATATGTGGTTCGCTGATGCTCGCTCAAATTCGCCCTCTCGGGCAAACTTCACATACCCCCAGAAGTTATATCAGCAATAAGTTAACAGACGCCCGAGCATTTGAGATTCTTAAATGCAGGTAGTAATTTTAGTACCATAAACTTATGCATTGTTAGAATTGTTTCTATAACTAAGCTTCAACCTTTTTTCACAAACCATCTAAAAATTTTAGCTGTACACTCGTTTTAACCTCCTTAGTGGTTTAATTCTATCTTTTAGAGTTTTATGTGAGTTAACAAAAAAATCAAAAATCGAAAATTTTAACTATTTTTTACCATTTATCACCTCATGAAAATATTGAAGTATGTCATTGGTGTTATCGCCCTGCTCATATTAATAAAACTCGGGGTATTCCTTATTTTTACTGGATATGAGATGTTTGCTTATGATGGGATTGCAAGCAGTGAAAGTTCAAGCTTCGAGCACAGAGTTAACGAGTTGAGAGAGCTTGGTGTGAATGTTATCTACATGGCGGTAGAAGAGGAGGAGCCGAGAATACTTGCGGTTTACTATGAACCGGAATTTAAAGGTGGAGACAATCAGTTTGCATTGGATTATGGGCTGATAATCGGATACTTGTACGAAACAGAAAATTTTGATGCACTTGCAATTAGAAACTATCTAGATGGAAAAGAGGTATTCTCAGTTTACATTAGCTATGCATCCATCTACCAGTACATGAATAATGAGATTACCGCTGAAGAATTCAAGAATTCTTGGGAGGTATATTCATGAGAAAGATGATTCTAATTTTACCTGCTCTTTTATTGATGCTTTCCTCTCTTATACTCCCCGTTTCTGCATTTTGCGAGGAGGAGAAGGCTGAGTATGAAAAAGCCTTAGAGGAGTATCAGGTAAATAAAAATATTGAGACGCAAAATGCACTGAGTTCTGCATACAAAAAGTATATGGAATGTGTTTCAAATGCTCCGGTATCATCAACATCATCTAGCACTCCAAGCACAGAATCCTCAGACTCTGGAGGGGCTTGCAGTAAAGAAGAGGAGGAATACTATAGAGCATTCAACGAATATCAGTCAAATCTTGATCCAAATAAGTGGGAAGAAAAATACACTGCGATGGAAGAAGCGTATCAAGCATATCAGAACTGCCTTTCTGGTAAATCCTTCCCTCAAAATTCAGAACAAGTTTCGGAGCTACCTTCAGAATCGGTTTCAGAATCAGTTTCAGAAAAAACACCAGAAGCTGAAACTTACACGCCAGCAGAAAGTGCAACTCAGGTCTCGCAGGAATATACTGAGTTCATAAAAAGACTCTCACAAAGCTTGAAAGAGATGACAGATAGAGGTGCTACTGAGGGTGTAGTGGTGGATCAAAAAGGCATTGAGAGGAGGATAAAGATAGAGGAAGAGACCCTCTTAATAGAGGATGATTCCGGAAACTATGTTGAAATATCGGAGTTTCTGAAGGAAAAAAAGTCTAATGAGTTGAGGCAACCCCAATCTGCGAAAACTCCCGAAAGGATTTCTGAATCTCCAGATTTAAAGAGAATCAAGGATAATTTGGTTGTAATCTCCAAACCCACCGATGAAGTCATTGGAGATAAAATCATAGAAGTTATGGATGAACTCGAGAAAGAGTTGGAAAGCTATGAAGAACAGAAAAATCAAGCCTCTGAAGACTTGATGGACAGAGTGCTTGTAGCACTTGATAGGAGCATAGAAAGGGAAGAGAGGATAAGAGAATTGATTGAGAACAGAGATGATGAATCTCAAAAGGTAGTAGATGATGTTTTGAACAATGCTCCGGAGGGAGAAAAGAGTCTTGTTGAAGAATTGATGTATCTTGCTTTGGAAAAAGGAAAAGAAAAGGCGATGGATAAGACCAAAGAGTATCTAAAAAATGAACTGAAAAAGAGGGGGTACACGAAATTGGTTTCAGGTGTTGAGAAATTTGAGAACATAAACAACAAGGTGAATGATTATCTTTCAAAAGCAATTGAAATGAAAGAGATAAAGGATGAGATTGACGGGATAAGCAAACTACACAAAGATGGAAAGATAACCAAAGAGGACTCAAAAATACTCAAGGCTGCTGTTGGACTCAAGAAAGCAGTCTCATGGATCACATCCAAGATACCAATTCTGGGAGACACGATGTCAGATGTCTATGAAAAATCTCTCGATGCAGGAATTAAAACTGGAATCATGATGGCGAAACACAAGAAAGATGTGAATGATTTAATCGACTGCTTGGAGAAAAATACTTGCTAATTTAGTCACTTGTCAAACTATGTTGTTAATTATGTAATCCCCATAAAAATCAAAAATTTTTTAATGTAGAAAATTAACAAACACCGAGCTTTTTGCGCACGTACCACTTTTCTTGAGGGCTGAAGACCCAGATCATAAATACAAAGATAACTTTCGACTGTTTCGATCGGATTTATCAGATTTAGAAGTAAAGAAATAATATATGTTGGATATCTATAAGCATGTTCGAAAACATACGCCTGATGGGCGATCTAAATAAAAAATATAAAATATATATTTAGGTCACCCAATATTTGTCATGCATTTTTTAAATACACTGATCGCTGAGTTTTTCTCTACTGAGGGAAAAAGAGAATTTTTAGGAGTCTCGATTAGATTTTGGATTTTAACTTTGGTTGTAATAGCCTCAGCCAAAACATACGAAATTCTCAAATATGGAGAGCCATTTTATCCAATTTTTACGGGATTGTTATGGTGCACAGCAACTGTGATTGTGTTCCCAGCTGTAGATTACTTTATTATTAAAAGTAAAAATAATCACAGATTTAAATTTGAATCTGAGGTTTTTGACTTTCTTAATAAAATTAAAACAGAACCAATTAGTTGGTCTTTTAATAAAAAAAATCTAATACATTTGTTTTAATTTTGAATTTAATACTTTGGATAGTTTGGCTGATCATGCTAGAAAAATACGATTTCTTTGTGATCATAGGAACTGGTGGGTATATGCTTATCTGGTTAGTTATTTTCTCAGCATTACATTACATTATCTCTCTTGGCATGTTTTTTATAAACACGCTCAAAGATGGTAACATTAAGGACTTTAGAATCAATGAAGTAATTGTTGAAATTGTAGAGAACAAAATGTCAATTTATGAATTTGTAAAGTTTATCAATGGATTGGAAAATATTTTTCGTCCTTATATAAGACTTATATTAAGAATATTATTATGTATTTTATTCTTATTTGTATCAATATCTGTTCTCGAAACTTTCTTCTCGGGTACAATTCCACCTCAAGAGCTATATGGAAGAAGATTGGCCAATTACATCATGATTTCTGGTGGGTTCGTTGTGTTCTTCGTTTTCATGTATTTAATACTCAAAATATCTATTAACATGAGGGAGATTTTAACACTCGAAATAAAACAAGCAAAATTAGATATTATGGGAAATAAAAGGCAACTTGAATTTTTAAACGAGATCGAAAGATACATTTTGGATAAGAAACAAATTTTAATATCGACTAAAGATCTTGCAGATATTATTTCATTGATCTTAATAATAATCTTAACAACAATTGTCAATATAATGTCATGAGTTTTTGGTGGTCTTTCAGGACTGTGATATTCAGTTCGTCAATAAGGTCCGTAAACTCTTTCAGTTCATTAACGCAGAAATCGTAGCCGTTATCCTTTATGAGCTCTTTGAATCCCTTGTAGGATTTCAATTCAAACTTCTTCAATGGTTTAAACACCTCACCCCCATACACGACTTCGATGATCTTTGGCGTGTTTTATGATTGACCTCAAATTTTAAAATAGTTTTTGCCGAAGTATAGAATTGGAAGCTAAAACTTCAATTTGGTAAAGTATCCAGAGATTGCTAAAGCTTTGAGGAAGTTGAGGAGAAACTACAGTGGTTTTGGGTTATAGTGAAATCAATGAAGAGTTAAAAATATCAAAGTTCCTAATCAAATCAAATAACCATTCAACTCAAATATCTATTATTCATAGCCTTCCGTTTCCAAATTAACCAAACTAAACTTCCAACCTTCATAAGCCAAAATACTCCAAAATCGAAGATTTGGGCACTTCTCTCTGTTCTCCACTCTCCATATCCTTTACCAAAACAACTCCTTTCTCGTATTCTCTCTCTGCAACTATGACTGCAAACCTCGCATTCACAGTATTTGCAAAGCTGAGCTGTTTCTTCAATCCCCTTTCCATCACATCAGTATATACTACCAATCCTTTCTCCCTGAGATTCTCTGCTATTCTCAAAGCATTAAGCTCCATTCCCGGAGTGCATGCAACCACTATCCTCTCTGCTTTTTCAGATTTGACCGAGCATATCTCCGCAACCCTGTCAAACCCAATGGCAAAACCCGTTGATGGCACATCTCCACCACCAAAAAGGTGGGTTAAGCGGTAGCTACCTCCTCCGCAAATCTGATTCTGCGCCCCTAAGCCTTCCACAGCATAAATCTCGAAAACTACTCCCGTATAGTAATCAAGCCCCCTGACAATACTGAAATCAAGGTTAAAATCTACCTCAAGCCTCTCAAGTCCCATCGCAACACTCTCGATATAACCGAAATCAAAATCCGGAAGAACCTCTCGAGCGTTCTCAATTACCTCTTTCCTGCCCTTCATGGAAATGAGGGTTTTTATGTCATCGTAATAATCCATCAGATCGTTTTCTTCAAGAAATCTTTCGAGTGATTCGAAGTCTTTCTTGTCAATAAACCTCATTATCTTCCGAACTCTCTCCTCGCTCAAATCTTTAAGGAGTTCTCTCAGCAACCCCACATGTCCGATATTCAGCTCAAAATTAATGCCAAGTTCCTTCAAAATTCTGTATGCAAGAAGAATTACCTCAAGATCAGCAAGATACGAACCGGAACCAATCAGCTCAACTCCAAACTGCCAGAACTCTCTGTATCTCCCCTTCTGGGGATTCTCATACCTGAAGCAGTTTGAAAAGTAATAGAATCTGAGAGGACGGGGCATTACAGAGCATTCATTGACGAACATCCTCATTACAGGAGCTGTTAGCTCAGGTCTCAAAGCAAGATCTCTATCGCCCTTATCCTTAAATGCATAGATCTCCTCAACTATGCCTTCACCACTCTTTATTGTGAAGAGTTCGAGATGCTCAAAAGTTGGAGTCGAAATCTCCCTATAGCCATAGCTCTCAGCGATTTGCCTCATCACCTTCTCAATTTCCCTTCGCCTCTCCATCTCATCCGGGAGAAAATCTCTTGTCCCCTTAGGTCTTTCTATTCTCATGTAATCACCTGTCTTCAGTCTTCGGGTCTTCAGTCTTCGGATTCCCCAATTGCTTTTAAATATTCCCTTAACATTCTCGGGAACTTTGATGCTTCTACAAACCTTAGACCCAGCTTTTCTGCCCACTTCCTTATTCCCGTATCACTGCTCACAACACCAGCCTCAAGCTCCTTTGCCAGCAAGAGAACATCAATATCAGGTTCGCTATCAAGAATTCCACCTCTCAAAGCAGACCTATATCTCTCGCGAAAACGGCTTATCAGCTGACCCATCTCACTTTCAATTTCTGCTCTCTTATCCTCGGACTCGCAGAGTTTTGAGGTTACAACCGATCCCTCCCATAGAAACTCCTCAGCAAGCTTCTTGCCCTGGTTGATTTTCTGCCTCATTGTGAGGACATACTCGTAAAAGATTGCTGCAGGAATCTTAACTTCATATCTATTAGGTGTCTTTTTTACAAGCCAGGTATCAATTTTTGCAAAAACCTCTTCATCACAGTCATATCTTTTAAGAAAGCTGAGGAGTTCGTTGTAAACAGTTGGATAGGGAATGTAACAGCTGATATCAAGTTTTAATCTGGCTTTGGCTATGAAACCAAGGAGCTTGTTTGTGGATTCACAGATGGAAGCGAAACCTTCGACCTCCCTCATTCCAGTATCGGTGAGTGCGGTGGTATCGAGAACGAATCTCTGCCTCATAATCAAAAATCCTCCTGATTTTACTTTAATCTTCCTGTTTATATTTTTAGCCTTTCAGAAAGCTTGAAGATTTAAATTAATCTTTTGAATCAATCTCTTTCAGCCAGATATATTCCGAAGATAGTCAGAATACCACCCGTCACCCTTACAGCAGTTATACTTTCCTGAAGAAGAAAGAAAGCAAAGATTGCCGTAAAAAACGGGATTAAGTATATGTAAACAGAAACTCTGGATGCATCCTCATTTTCGAGAGCCTTATACCAGACCACATAGGCGATAAAAGAGCAGAAAACTGAAAGAAAAATTATCGATACCCAGCTAAGTGCTTGAGCAGGAACCTGTACTCCCTCGATGAACAGAAATGGTAAAAGTGTCAACATGCCTCCGACAAAAGCCCAGGCTGTTACTGCCTCCGTATCATACCTGCTGATCAGACTCTTACCCGCGATGGTGTAAACAGCCCATAGAAACCCATCAAAAATCATAAGCACATCGCCAAAAAAGGTTGATCCGGTAAGGAAGCTGATTCTACCGTTTGACAGAACGAGTGATATTCCTGCTATCCCAAGTAATATGCCAGAAATCCTTCTTCTCGATAGATTTTCTTTCAGGAACAGTATTGAGAAAATGGCTATAAAGAGGACAGAACTGTTTATGAGGATTGAAGCATTTATTGCTGTTGTATAATTCAAAGCAAGAAACTGAACTGCATAGAGAAGGGAGACTCCCGTCAGACCCAGAACCATGAGTGGGACAATATCTTTTTTCCTGAACTTCAGCAGCTCACTCTTTTTCCTGAAGTACACATAGAATAAAAGAAGTGGGGTTGCAATCAGAAATCTCCAGAAAGCAAGATTAAATGGACCAAGTTCAGCTAACCCCCATTTGATAAAAATAAAAGAGGATGCCCAGATGAGCATAATTGCTATGAGCCAGACTTTTTTCATGGAAAATCAAAGGAAAAAATGATTAGGCTTCAGCCTCAACTTCCTCTGTCTTTTCCTCCTCAAAAACTCCTTTTTCTATTCCTTTTGGTTCTTTCAAAAGCTCAATTTTTCTTATTTCGACTCTCCTGAGCGGATATATTTTCTTTGCATTCTTATAGATTTCCGATGGTATTTTCCCCAGTATGCATTCCTGGATAAACTGCACAAAACCCTCTTCACTGCCAGTTTTCTGAACGATTTCCCTCATCACTGCTCTTATAGCCCTTCTCTGTGAAGTTTTACACCTTCTGATTGTAAATGCTACAGGCTTAACCCTGAGAACATATCCATCAGTTGTTGTTATATCCACGACATCCTCCACCTTCGTGGTTCTTCTCCTCGTTAAACTGTTGATGTAATCTCTCCCGAGTTCATATCGGTGGAATGCGGTGTATGCATTGCTTCCTGCAACCCTGTAAACCTTGAAAACCAGCTTTTTGTAGGGATTCTGATTCGAGTAATCATTTGTCAGATCGGCTAAGGTAACCTCCACAGTCCTGTTGAGAACCTTTTCCGGATCATCTGCAGGTGTTTCCCCTATTTCAGACATCCCGAAGTACTCGGGAGCTATGAGCGTGAACCATTTTTTCAGAGTCCACTTATCCTTAACTCTCGCCTGTCTTTTTCTCGCCGTGTTAATCCCTCCTACCCTTTCACTTTAAGACTCATTTAATAAATTTTTTGTCTAATGAGGATTTAATATGAGTATGGTGGTTGAGGAAGGGATTAAAAAGATTTCCCGTATGCTCTCAGAATCAGAGCATGCAGTTGTTTTCACCGGTTCAGGTATTTCAGCAGAAAGTGGAATACCAACCTTCAGAGGTCCTGGAGGACTGTGGGAAAAATACAACCCCGAAGAGGTGGCATCAATTTACGGATTTAAGAGGAATCCGAAGGAATTCTGGAAGTTCGCAAAGGAGCTGATTATAAAATCCAGCGCTTCCCCAAATCCTGCACACTATGCAATAGCAGAACTCGAGAAGGAAGGTGTGGTTAAGGCAGTTATAACACAGAATATCGACATGCTTCATCAGAGGGCAGGGAGCATGAGGGTTCTCGAGCTTCATGGTTCAATGAAGTATGTTGATTGTCTCGAGTGCAGAAATGTATATGAATGGGAATACATAGAAAAAATCCTCCAGATTGAACAGCCAGTTTGTGAGAGATGCGGTAGCGAACTCCTGAAACCGAGAGTCGTATTCTTTGGAGAACCTTTACCATACGGTATTCTCTCCGAAGCAATGGAGGAGTCAAGGAAGGCTGATCTCTTCATTGTCGTTGGTTCTTCTTTGGTTGTGTATCCTGCTGCAAAACTTCCCGATATGGCAAAGGAAAGCGGTGCAAAGCTTGCAATTGTAAATCTTGAGCCGACTGAAAAGGACTTCCTTTTTGATGTGGCTATTTACGGTAAGGCTGCCGAGATACTTCCGAAGGTGTTGGAAGAGTACAGAAGGTTGAAAAGTTGAGAAGCTGAGAGGAAAAATTAGTGGGCAGATAGCATCAAACAGGGTCCAAAAGAAATCAAATCCTGACTATCCTGCAGGAGTCAGTATAGTTCTCCGGATATATCTCCTTCAGTTCACCACTGCAGACTGGACAGTTCTCTCTTTTTTTAAGCTCTATCTCGTAGAACTCCATTGTTTGCAGATCTATACGGATAAGTCTTCCAGAAAGGATTTTTCCTATACCTGTTAAAATTTTGAGGGTCTCTACTGCCTGAATGCTTCCAACTACACCTGCTGTTGCTCCAATAATACCAGGAACCTTCGAAGGTGGCGACTCAGGATACAGACACCTGTAACAGGGGGAGGATGTTATCGTCATCGCTTCCCCTTCAAACTCAAAAATTGCCCCGTGAACCATCGGTATTCCTGCAATCCTGGTTGCATCGTTCAGAATGAACCTCGTTCTGAAGTTGTCGGGGCAGGAGACTACCACATCATGACCGCGGATCAGATCCATAACATTTTCGGGCTTAACAGACTCCTGAACCGTTTCTATCTCAACATCAGGGTTAAGACCTTCAACGAACCGTTTTGCGGATTTAGCCTTGTTCCAGCCAATTCTTCCCGCATGGATCACCTGCCTCTGAAGGTTGCTTTTCTCAACCGTGTCAAAGTCAACAACAGAAATCCTGCCAACTCCAGCAGCTGAAAGGTACATAATGACAGGACTACCAAGCCCTCCCGCTCCAACAACCAGAATGCTGGATTTTAGAAGTTTTCTCTGTGCCTCTATACCAAAATAAGATATCATAAGCTGCCTGCTGTATCTGTCCGTATCAACATTCCCGTAAACTTCTCGATGCGTCATATTGTCATGCATCATATTTATCAGATCTGTTATAAATCTACTAAATCTATTAAATCTGTTGAAATTCTATTCTGAGAGAGAATATATCTCATAAGCCATGCTCCCAAGTCCCAGTTTCTCACCATATTTCAACTGTGTTTCAGGTGATGTCCACTCCCAGAACTTTTTTTCTCCCGTAAGAGCGTCTTTAGTGCTTTCCATTTTGTTCAGAGTGTCAAAACAGACTGCATCAACAGAAACAATATCTCTTGATGCAAAAATCCCGACATCAGGAGCGACAGGGTTATCACTGTAAGGATGGCAGTCGCAGTGAGGCGTTATATCTATCATGAAGTTGAAGAAGGCAAAGTTTTCCTTTCCAACCAGATCAAAGACAGCCTTTGTGCATTCAACGATCCTCTCAGTAATATCATCTCCAGACAGCCAAGGACCAATCGTTACAGCATCATACTCACAAACCTCACTGCAGCCAGTACATTTCATGCATTTTGCCGTATCTATCTGGTAATCCACTATTGCATTGAACGGGCAGATTTCCACGCACACCCCACACTCAGTACAGTTTTCATTTATTTCTGGAAAATTCGGGCAATGAATGTCGAACTTGGATGGTTTGGCTACGCATCCAACGCCTATATTTTTTATACTTCCTCCCATTCCTCCCTGCATGTGAAGCTTAAAGTGGGTTGCACACACAACCTTATCTACATGTTCAAAGGCTTTGGCAACATAAACCTCCTTAAGATGCTTGCCATCAATCGGAACCTTTACGAAATCAAATCCCAGAATGCCATCTGCAATTATAATTGGCGCTGACACTGTCTGAGATGTATATCCATTTTCCTCCGCTATCTCGATTCTTCCAATTGCTGATGCTCTTGCTCTCGTCAAACCCAGCCCGGTGGTCTCTGTAACGAAAGGTCTTCCCCCTATTTTTTGAATTTCTCTCACAAGGGTTCTGATAAATACAGATCTGAGAGTTTTTGTTGTTCCCCTGTCACCGAAATGAGTTTTAACAGCTACAATATCGTTTTTTTCAATAAAATCAAGGATTTCTGTTTTCTGGATCAATCTTTTCAGCTTGTTTACAAGGCTTAAATCAGGTTGAAACCATTCTGATGGGTCTGTGACAATTGCCCTTGAATCAGCAAAATAGACTTCCGGCATATCCTCAATTTTTAAAACAAAATATTTAAGGTTTGAGATTAGATGTGATGTAACGGATATCCAACATCCATTAAGCAGGGAGGAGTTAAATGGGAAAGAGGTTTTTCAGGGCAAAAAATCATGTGATCAGAATTACAGTAATGTCATTTATTCTGGCTCTCTTTTTTACAGTTTCCGGAGTATATGGAGTATATGGAGAAGATATTATAGCCGAGAAAACCCATATTGTGATATTCCCCGAATCAAGGAATCAGATCTTTGTGCTCGATGTAACCTCCTTTCCAGAAAATCTAACCTTTAAAGGAGATATCATCTTTGAGCTTCCAGAGGACTCATTGATAAACAATATTTCAGGCAATTTATACTTTGAAAAGGCTGAACTTAAGGGGAACAAACTGATCCTCAGAAACGCATCTGTTGAAGGAAAAGAGCATATAGCTCTGAGCTATTTTTCCAGCATCTTGGATGATGGGTTATTCAGAAAAAATATAACCTTCAGAACCGAGGTTCTGACTGTACTCATTCCAAAAACAGTAAGCACTGAGAAATTCTCCGAGAACCTTGAACTCAAAGGAACAAGAATACTTGGTGGTGGAGAGTACACAATTTTCCAGTCTAAGAACATTACGGGAGAGATATACCTTTATCTCAAGCCTGCAGCAAATACAGGTACAGGTATCCAGAAAAATGTAGAGGGCATATCCCACAGGGGGAATGATGTCCTGTTATACGCTGGCATTGTGCTGATTGTATCCGGTCTCATTATTTTTGTCCTGAGTAAAGAAAAGTCAGGATGGAGACTCGATGAAGGTGAAATCGATGAGGACAAGACATCTATTACAGAACCTGAAAAGAATAAGGAGAATGGTGGATGGGAAATCTGATGGATTAGAAGTAGGATGGGGCTAATACTCAAACCAATACTCAAACAACCGATAATTCTTTATATCAACCTGCCAGAATTTTCCTGCTTACTACTACTTACCAAGCCGGGGTGGCAGAGAGGCACTGCGCAGGCCTTGAGTCGCCGCAGGAAAGCCTGTGTCCCTTCTGGGACGCGTGGGTTCAAGTCCCACCCCCGGCGTATCTGAAAAGGTGTTATGCCGTCTTTTCCTCTCCTAAAGAGACCATAGGCAGCTGAGTTTTGCTATAAATCTTTCTCTTTTGATTCTTCTCCACTCGTCGAGCTGGCTACTCTATTTATATAAAGCAATACAACGAACGGTTCCAAGCAGTTGAAGGAACGAGTTCGATTGTTAGCTTGAAAGCCAAAATATCATCCCAATTCCAGATTTGCGACTATCTCTGCGATCTCAGTTCTCTCTATCCTCACATTCCTTCCGACCTTCTCTCGTTTTACAAACCCCATATCCTCAAGCTTAGCAAGATGATGGCTAATCCTGGATCTCTCCTTAATGAATTTTTCATCTCCCTTGCTTATCCCGGGATTGAGCCTGAGAATTAGCTCATCCAAGGAATCTACTCCTCCATTGATGGCGTGTATGATTTCCATCTGCTCCTTAGGAGGGAACACTATTGGAACCAATGGAATTTCCAGAATCTCCTCGATACCGATTTCGTTTTCGTTCTCGTCGTACTTCGGTATGGAGGTGATGATTTTCGAACCAGTTATGCAGGCTGAGATGTAAGCGGCGATGCTAACATTTCTGAGGGAGCCAGATGCGTTCAATAAGACATCGTTTCCTCTGTTTTTCTCCCTTTTTATTAATTCTACAAGCTGTTTAACAGCCTTTAATGTGTTTTTCTTGTCTATTCTATCAATTTCAACATCATATACTGTTTCAAGCTCCCTTTTTAGCTCTCCAGCCAACCTTCTTACTGCTGGTTCAGCTGGTAGCTCTTGTTCACCAACCATAAGAATGATTTTGCCTACTGGCTCTTCTCTCAAGGCTCTTATTGATTCGATGAGTCTATCTTTGGTTAAGCCAACGAAAACTACTTGTGTGATCATAATAGTTGATTATATTCAGAATACTTAAAACTTTTGTTCAAATTTAAGAAAATATTTAAGTGATGAACTCCTGTAGGATTTATGGTGGGTAAATACACAAGAATCATCGGTGAAAGACTGAAGGAGAAACTGGAAAAAGATTGTTATGAGGTCTTTTACGATCATGGAGACCTGGAACACAGGATAGTCGCCTACTTCAAAGATTATTCAAGAAGGTACATATTGTCTTTTGTTGATATTGTGGTAGTAAAAGGTGATGAGGTAAAGATACTATGTGAGATTGAAGAGACATCATCCAACCCAAAGAAGGTTCTTGGTAATCTTGTGTCCATCTTACTGGCAGAGCAGCTGAGATATGGTAGACTGGACTACTCTATAAGCTCTCCATACATTATTCTCGGGCTTTACGCTAAGGAGAAGGGAGTTAAACGCTATCAGGCAGAGAACATTCTGAATAGGTTTAGCGAGGTTTTTACTGCCGATCAGGAAAGAATAAAGTTAATCTTTGCTGAGGGTTTTGAGGAACTTGTAGATTCTGTTGAAAAGACAGTTTTGTCACTGATTTAATGCATCATCACTTCCATTCCAAAACACTTTTACTTTTCACACTTGCTAACTGATCATTAGTTGATAGAAAAATTTAAGTATAAGTAAACCAATCAACTAATGGTGATTGCATGTTGGAGGTAATCCTGTTTGTAGTTACAGCTATCCTTATCCTCTTCCTGATACTCAGGCAGAGGGCTATAGAAAGCCAGTTATTGAATTTTTATGCATGGGTTGATGATTTTTCCAACACGATTCCATCCATCGTTGAAGGATCCGTTGCAAAAACTTTCCAGAGTTCTGCAGGAGTGTTTGAGAGCCTCTTCTCTTCAGCGATAACAAAGAATGCAGATATTATAAAGGGAGCCTTTGCCACCTCGCTTAAGGAATTGGGGATCCAAGAGGATTTAGGGAAGTTAAAGGAGGCATCCAAAGATTTAAAGGGAATCACTTCCGATTTAAAGTCAATGTTCCAGATAAAGATGGAGAGAGCAAGGTTTGGAGAATTACAGCTTGAAACTTTGCTTAAGGATATATTTCCGAAGAACAGACTGCTTTTCCAGAGAAATATTGGTGCTGGGACTCCTGATGCCTGCATCCTCCTTGAAGACAACAGGCATCTCTGCATCGACTCCAAATTCCCCTTGGAGAACTTCAAGAAATACAGCGAAGCGGAGAATACAGATGAAAAAGAAAAATACTGGAGGGAATTTCTGAAGGATGTCAGAAGGCATGCTAAGGCGATAAAGGACAAGTATGTCGGAAGGGAGAACACAGCGGACTTCGCATTCATGTTCGTGCCCTCTGATGCTCTATTCTATCAGATTGTGTCTGAAGCTTCTGATGTGGCAGTTGAAGCCTCTAAGGATGGAGTCATCCTTTCCTCTCCATCAGTATTGCCTGCCTACCTTAATCTGGTTTCTGCAAGAATAAGGGCTGAAGAAATATCTGAGAAGGCTGAGGAGATCCAGAGGAAAATGAACACCTTTGGGAGTTATCTTGAGGATCTGGAAGACAAACTCACAACTTTATTCAGACATGTGAACAATGCTAACAATAACATTCCCAAGGTTCAGCAGTCCTTTGGAAGTTTGAAGGCTTACTATTCAAGCATTTGCAGATTAGAATCGGATGGGTCTAAAGTGGAGGCATTACAATGAAAATAACAGTTTTTGATGGAGCGAACACAATAGGAGGGAACAAGATATATATTGAAGAGAATGGTAGAGGGGTCTTTTTAGACTTCGGGATGAACTTTGCCAAATATGGTAGATATTTCGCTGAATTTCTGAGTGAGAGAAGCACAAGAGGGATCCATGACTTAATACATCTAAATCTGATCCCTAAACTCAACATTTACAGAAAAGATCTTATTCCATCGGATGTCGATGTTTCGCGCTATTTAAAGCCCAATGTGGAAGCTGTTCTTTTAAGTCATGCTCACATGGATCATTGCGGTTATATATCTCTGCTTTCAGAGAGAATTCCTGTTATCTCTTCTTCCATGTCCATAGCAATTCTGAAGGCGATGAGAGATTCAGGATCATCAGGCATAGCTTCGGAGATCGCATACTATACTGAAAGGGTGCATGCAGATGATGACAGGATTCTGAAAGCAACCGGATATAAAATCCCCTACAGAGGGAGGGATTTTATCTGCACAGATGCTTTAGCAGACCAGCTTAGAGATTTTCTCTGCTATAGGCCAGGACAGGAAAGCAGGAACTCTAAATCGCTGGATCCCGGCAACATTTGCTCGATTGATGAATTTGATGCTTTCGAAGTGGAATGCTGTGAGGTGGATCACTCAATCTATGGGGCGAATGCCTACATTCTTCATGGTGATACGGCTATTGCTTACACTGGAGACATTAGACTGCATGGAAGATATGCTGAAAAATCGAGGAAATTCGTTAGAAAAGCAAAAGATGCGTCTATCTTGATAACAGAGGGAACAAGGGCTGGAGAAGTCGATGAAATGGTATCAGAGGAGGAGGTTTATCATAACTGTCTGAAAGCTGTGGAGGAATCCAACGATTTGGTTATAGCGGACTTCTCCCCCAGAAATTTTGAGAGGCTGGAAACTTTCATGGAGATAGCTGAGAAGACCTCAAGAGAGCTTGTTGTTACAGCAAAGGATGCCTACATGCTTCATGCGATGGAATGTGTTGATGGTGTTTGTAGATTGGAAAATGCAAGAATATACAAGGAGCTTAAGGAGAAAAAGGGAAAGTGGGAGCAGTTAGTTGTTGAAGATAATTGGGGAGATAGCTATCTGGATCCATTTGAAATCAGAAGGAATCCTGAGAAATACATTCTCTGCTTTTCTTACTATGATATGAAGCATCTCCTCGATATAAAACCTGAAAAGGGAGTCTACGTCTACTCCTCAACTGAAGCGTTTACTGAAGAACAGGAGTTTGATTTTCAAAGGCTTTACAACTGGTTGGAGGAATTTGGATTTAGAATCTATGGATTTGAGATTATGCTTGATAAAGGAAGAATGAAGCCAAAATTCATCAAAGGCTATCATGCCTCCGGACATGCATCACCAGATCATCTGAGATGGATGATCGAGCAAATTGATGCGGATGTGATTATTCCTGTGCATACGGAGAAGCCGGAGTGGTTTGTTGAGAACTTCAATGGTGTTCTTCTTCCTGAAAATTGTGAAAGTCTTTCATTTTGAGGTGATAATTTTTATGAAAACAATCGCAGTAGTTGGTTCTGGAGGGGCTGGACTAAATATTGTTAACACATTCAAAAAAGAGTCTGAATACGAAAATGTAGATATTTATGTCGTCAATGATGAAAAGCGGGTTGATGATGTTGAATTTTACAAATTTAATCAAATTGATGGGCTTATCAAAGTATTGTCCGAGTACAATCATGTTATACTTACTGCCGGACTTGGTGGAAGGGGTGGAGATACAATCGTTAAGCTGGCAAACGAGTTGGATAACATTGAAGGTATTGTTGTGTGTAAGCCTTTCAGGGTTGAGAAATACAGGGTCGAAACGGCTGAAGAACAAATAAAGTTGCTAAGGGGCAATGTGGTGTTGAAAAATTTAGATGAGTTGGTTGAGAAGATGCCTGATGCAACAATAAAAGATGCATTCATGGCTTTTGATAGGGAAATAGTTGAAGAGATTGCCAAGATCATTCAAAGATTGATCCACTCCACGTAAAAATAAACCTGTTAACATTTGAATTGTCGGTGGATAGGATGAAAAATACACCCCAAATTATAAATAGAATTATTTAATAAAGGTTTTATTTTTACCGACGATGTGAACTTTTCCATCCTAAGGTAGACCACTAGAAGCTTGCTGAGTGGAACAGCAAAGTTTAGCTCTACATCATGTTCTGTGTAAGTAAACGCTGTCTTATGCTAAAAGCCTCGAAAATGTATTTTTCAGCCTTCAATGGCTTTTCTTTGTCAAGAAAGTACTCATCCATGTATTCGAGAGACCTTGCATAGTCTTTTTCGTATTTCTTTGGGTTAAAAAATAAACGACTTTTGTTCTATATAGAGTCACTTGATTAAACCTTCGAGGATGGTTTCTGGCTTGTTTATGTATGCTTTCAGGATGGGGGAGAGCTTTTTGATTAGTTCTTGCATGGGTTTTGTTTGGGTTTTAATCTTTAATTACCTCTATCTATCCCTAATCAACATTTACTGAAATTTTGTTTCTCTCGATGATTTCGAGTATTTGTAGCCAATTAGATTGAATGTATGTTTTTACATCATCTACTAACCAGTGGATCCAACTGATGTTAAGGGCCCTGGACTGCTGGATAAGCTTTCTCCAATGAATTTGCCTAAGGAGCTTTTCCAAGGTTTACACGGTCAAGAGTGATGAGAAGAAGATCATGTCCGAGATACCTAAGAAGGTGAGTAGGCTTGAGGAAAGGATTGGTTTAAACTTATTTCTCAAATGATGTGGAGTTAAGATTATAAAATGTGTGAATTCTATAGGGTGACATGGGAAAAGAAGAAATTTATGTAGGAAGTGTCATCAAAGCAATTGAAATCCTTTTCCTTTTCACAAAAAAGAGCGAATTAACGTTAACAGAAGTAACTAAAATGCTGAATATGGGAAAAAGCTCGGCGTATAAATACCTAAATACCCTTGAATATCTTGGTCTTGTTGAGAGGAACCTGGATAATAAAAAATACAGGCTTGGAATAAAAATTCTTGAATTGAGTGGAGTGGTTTTGGAAAATCTAGATTTGAGAAGGATCGCAAAACCGTATCTAGAAGAGCTTGCAAAATTGTGTAACGAAACCGTACACCTTATGGTTGAACGGGATGGAGAAGGCATATATATTGAGAAAATAGATAGTCCAAGAGCCATAAGGATGTATTCTCAGATCGGGAAAAGATTGCCCCTGCATACAGGTGCTGTAGGGAAAGCATTACTGGCTTTTATGTCTGAAGAAAAAATTAACGAAATACTTAGCAAACCGCTAATCAGATTTACGCGAAATACAATCACTGACCCAGAAAAACTAAAAGAAGAATTCAAAAAAATTCGTGAAAGGGGTTATGCGATTGATAATGAGGAAGTAGAAATTGGTTTGAAATGTGTTGGAGCTCCTATTAGAGATTACACAGGTAAGGTTGTTGCATCAATAAGTATTTCTGGTCCATCTACGAGATTTTCTGATACTAAAATGAGGGAATACATTGAACTTATAAAAGAATATGCAATGAAGATCTCAACTGCCTTGGGATACATGCCGTCAGAAAAACTGTAATTACCATATCTATTGCTGAAATACAAATTTTTAGAGATTATTAACATTATTTTTCCACTGTCGTTTAGTTTACTATTAGTAAACTAAAGTTAAAAATAGTAAATTATAAATATTATTGATTTCCCAATCTCCATTGTTTATCAATTAGAACTTTGGTATCTAAATAGTGAACAAAAATGGAGGAAAAAATATGTCGAACGGTGGTTGGTTAAACTCCGTTTGGGAACCTGGTGTGGGGGTTAAAAAGGGATTAAGGGACTTACCAAAAAGTACAACATTTTCCACTGTTGGTATAGGACTTGCAGCAGCTTTATTTGGTTGTTCAGGACCTGCATTAATCATATATGAATCTGGAAAGCAGGCAGGATGGACGGATGCCCAAATAGCATCTTGGATTTTTTCTGTGTATTTCTTTGGAGCTCTTGTAGGCATAGTTTTATCTCTTAGGTGGAAAAAACCAATGAGTGGAGCTTGGACGATCCCCGGTGCTGCAATGCTGGGTGCAACTCTAGGTTACTTTTCACCGAATGAAGCTGCAGGGGCATATTTTGTAGCAGGATTGCTGGTTCTACTCATAGGTCTGACAGGACAGTTAAGTAAACTCATAAGGTTGATTCCAATACCAATCATGATGGGAATGATTACGGGTGTTTTGCTGAGATTTGGTATTGGTATCACAAAATCTTTAGTGGCATCACCAACAGTGGTTATCATTGCTTTATCTGCAGTTGCAATTGTTGAAGCACTCAGACGTCGTGGACAGTTAAAGTGGCTTCCAGGACCTCTTGCTGGAATAATAGTAGGTTTTATTGCTGCCTATTTTACAGGAAATCTCAACCTATCTGGGGTGACAATTAGTTTTGCACAGCCTATCGTGTATTCACCAGAATTTTCTGCATCAGCAATACTCTCTATATCTATTCCTCTGGCTTTCATGGTACTCTTTGCTGAAAATATACAAGCAATAGGAGTTCTTATTGCTCAGGGTTATGATAAGATTCCAGAGAATACCAAAGTTCCAATCAATGGTATAGCTTTGTTGAGTGGACTTGGAGGTATTATTACATCCTTTTTCGGTGGACATAATGCTAACATCGCAGGACCGATGACAGCTATGTGCTCTTCTGATGAGGCTCATGAAGACCCCGAAAAAAGATACGGGGCTTCTGTGTGGAATGGAATTTTCTTCGGATCTTTTGGACTTATAGCACCAGCAGCAGTATCAATTATAAATGCAATGCCAAGAGCTCTGATTGGATTTATTGCAGGAATTACAATGATCGGTGTCCTTCTTAGAGGATTCTATTCGTCATTTGGTGCCGAAGCAAAAGGAAAATTCCAGTGGGGTGCATTTTTCGCATTTGTTACTGGTGCTTCAGGTATAACCTTATTTAAAATCGGTGCTCCTTTCTGGGCTTTGGTCATAGGGTGTGTCATTTCACTCATTGTCGAAATAGACGACTGGAAGTCATTGAGACAGACCTACAGAACTGATGCGGAAAGTTAGATGTGGCAAAACACTACCAAAAGATTTAAAAAACTATTTTTTTCATCATTTAGAAACAGTGTTTCTTAAAATAGAACAAAGGTGGTAAAGTGGAAAAGGTTGGAGTCGCAATTGTAGGGCCTGGAAATATCGGAACTGATCTTATGTACAAAATACTAAAGAGAAGTAAGTATATGGACATTAGACGGGTGATAGGGATATTCCCCCCATCCAAATCAGAGGGGCTTAGACTTGCACATCAAAAAGGTATTGACGTCGCCTGGAATGGAATCGATGGTGTAGTTGAAATCGCCGATGAAATAGATATTGTCTTTGAAGCTACCACCGCCAAAGCCCATCTCCAGAATGCTCCAATTTATAAAAAATTGGGGTTAGTGACAATAGACCTTACACCTGCAGCTGTTGGACCATATGTTGTTCCTGCTGTTAATATAGGTGAGCATTTAGACAAGGATAACGTGAATATGGTTACCTGCGGAGGTCAGGCTACAGTACCGATAGTTTATGCAGTAAATAGAGTAAGCAGAGTTGAGTACGCAGAAATTATATCAAGCATCGCAAGTAAAAGTGCTGGACCCGGAACCAGAAAAAATATTGATGAATTCACGCAAACTACTGCAAAGGCATTAGAGAAGGTTGGTGGTGCTAAGAGAGGAAAAGCCATTATAATTCTCAATCCTGCCGAACCACCGATAATCATGCAAAATACCATACACTGCATAGTCGAGGATATTAGCGAAAAAGAGGAAATATTACAGTCAGTATACGACATGGTAAAAACAATACAGCAATATGTTCCTGGATACGCCCTTAAGGTATCTCCTGTAGTTTTTGAAGATGAATTCCGAGTTACAGCTATTATACGTGTCATTGGTGAGGGAGATTACTTACCGACTTACGCAGGAAACTTAGATATTATGACGGCTGCAGCTGCAGCTACAGGTGAAAAATTTGCTGAGAAGATACTAAATGAGAGAGAAGTGTTAGATAATAGAGTTTTAGCCAAATCAAGGTGATTTTGATGTGTGGTGGAGGATTCAGAAAAAAACAGATTAGAATAATAGATACAACACTTAGAGATGGAATGCATGCAGTCAAGCACAAGTTTACTACAGAGCAGATGGTAAAAATTGCTGGAGTTTTGGAAGATGCTAATGTAGAGACTATCGAAGTTTCTCATGGTGATGGGTTAGGTGGGTCATCAATAAACTATGGATTTGCTGCTGCTTCCGATAAAGAATATTTAGAAGGTGTTGCATCAGTTCTGTCAAAATCTAAACTAGCAGTACTCCTTTTGCCAGGTATAGGTACAGTTGAAGACTTGAAAATTGCCGTAGATGCTGGTGCAAAGGTTGCTAGAATAGCAACTCATGTAACTGAGGCAGACATTTCTGAGGAGCATATAACTTACTGCAAGGAGGTGGGGCTTGAAACAATAGGCGTGCTAATGATGACACATACAGTTGGTCCAGGGAAGATCGTTGAACAGGCAAACCTGATGGAGAGTTATGGAGCCGATATGGTTTATCTGATGGATTCTGCTGGAGCAATGATTCCCAAAAATGTTGAGGATAGAATAACGACTTTAAAAAATGAATTATCGATACCAGTTGGATTTCACGCTCACAACAATCTAGGACTAGCAATTGGAAACTCCCTTAAGGCAGTAGAGGCTGGAGCAGCATCATTGGATGGTACTTTAAGAGGACTAGGTGCTGGAGCTGGAAATGCACAAGAAGAAGTATTAGTTGCTGTTTTAGATAAAGCTGGTTACAAAACTGGTGTGGATTTATACAATATAATGGATGCTGCAGAACTCTTAGACTCGATGGCACTACAACTACCTAAAATAGATAACACATCTCTTTTGCTTGGTTATGCAGGAGTGTACTCAAGCTTTCTTTTACATACTTATAGAGCTGCTGAGAAATTTAATTTAGACCCGAGAGATATAATAATTGAATTGGGTAGGAGAGAGGCTGTTGGTGGACAGGAAGATTGGATAATTGAGGTTGCAGCCGAAATGGCTGCCAAAAGGTCTGGGGGTATGTAGCATGAGGGTTTTAAATATGTATGCGGAAGTAGACGTAGAGAAATGTACAGGATGTAGGGTCTGTGAAAAGGTATGTCCCACGCTGTCAATAAATGTAGTGGGTGAGAAGAAAGAAAAGTTGGCAGTTGTTGATTTGGATACATGTGCTGGCTGTGGAGCATGTGCAGAAAGATGTCAGTTCGAAGCAGTTGTACTGAAAACCTTAGATGAACCGAAAGTAATAAGCGTCGATCCACACTCCGTAGATGAAGAAAAGATATACGAACTTTGCGTTAAAGCAAGTTTACATCCAGAACAGATAATCTGTTATTGTACTGGAACGAGAGCAGAAGAAGTAGCAGCGGCAATTTTGATGGGTGCATCTTCGCCTGAGGAAGTCTCAAGGATGACTGGTGTTAGGACTGGTTGCAAAGTAGAATGTATACAGCCCATTCTTAGACTTTTGAAGGCTGCAGGAATAGAACCTAAGCCGTTAAAAGATGGATGGCAATGGTATGGTATAACACCCACAATTTGGGATATTCCAGAAGATGTTGTTAAAAAGTACTCAGCTAGAGGGTTTTATTTTGAAGAAGATAGAGCCTTATTTAAGAAGCTTTTGGATACTATAAAGGCTGGAGGTGAGTAAAATGAACATCAGGTTTAATAAACCTGTAAAACCCCTTCCGCCCAAGCCATCAAGATACGGACCAGATCCAGAACATATCAAAACCCGAGCTTGTGATTTAAAAAACATTGTTTCAGTAAAAGTGAGGGATCTATTCCCAGACATAACCGAAAGTATCTATCCAAGTGAAAAAGGTGTCAAGGCTGTTAGAGAAGCTACAGTAAATGCTCTCGAAAAAGTGGATATGAATATGATAAAACCAAAAGATTCCGTGAATATACTTGGATCTCATCATGGGTTCACTATACTTGGAGGTGAACCTTATGCTGAGATGCTCAAAACAATTAAAGATGTTATAATGGATAGAACCGGAGCAGAGAACATACGTCTCAGAGTGGGAGTTGGTTTGAGATTTAGAGAATCTGATGAATACATAAAAAGATTTGGTCTGGATGATTACTTCAATAAGAGGGCGAGGGGTGTAGCTCCTATTGATGAAGGAATCCCAATAGAGACGGAAATTGGAACATTGTATGGTATCAAGAGGTGTTATGACGCTGATTGGATTGTCCATGCACACAATAGTGATGTGAGAGAAATTCATTTCCACAGGCATGTTGATAGAGCAGTAAAGCCATTTGGAATGTCATACGCTAGGCTTGAAACCAGATCCACATACCATCAGAACTTGGGGCCAAGGGGTGCCAACTTTGTTGCAAGAGCCATCTTTAACTCCGAATTTGTGCAGAAGAAATGGACTTTTGCCACATTCCTTAAACCGACTCCAGCTGGAATTGCGGGTGTTGATGCAGATAACGACCTCTTCGCTTTAGATGAGCGCCTGTCAATTGATAACTTTAGATATTACGGAAAAGTTCTAACTCTACTCAGCCATATTGAGGATTGTATTGCTGTCTTAGACTTCCAAGCACCAATTCCGTATGTCTTCTCTGCGGGCATGATTTTTGCAAACTTCTCTGCAGCGAGCATAGATATATTCGATTTAGATTATCCACTGCCAGGTTACACCTGGTACACTGAAGCATTCTATGGGAAGAATGATAAACCTTTAATTCCAGATATTTCACCAGTAAATCCTGCTGTTAAAGCAATGGTAATTAACTATGCCTGGGGAGGGTATCCAAGTGTTTTCTGGGCTAAAATGATTCCAACGATTGTTGTAGGGGAATGGCAGGCGGATGTATTCAGGAGAGATCCACAAAACATTGAGTTTATGAGACATGCGGTAGTTGCAGAGGATTTAGAAGCTGCAATCGAGTTTGCGATAAAAATAGCAGATACTGACAAGATAATCGTTTTTGACGGTGCTCCAGGAGTAATAAATGTAAGTGAGTCTCTCGCAGAAGAGCTGGTTGAGAAAGCTTCCGAAGTCGATATGGAAGTAGAACAAAAACTTCTGCCGAAGTGGTGTAGGCAGAGGGGGATAAAACTTGAGGGGTACGCTGATGTCCCAGCCCACTAAACTTAGTATATCCACAACTATCGATCTAAGAGATATAATTTTCAGAAACATCTCAGACAAAAGAATTGAGGCTAAAATTTGGACCACACAAAACGGGATTGTTGCTGGAATAAGTCGAATGATTAAAAAAGCTGTAAAGTTGGGCTTATCCATTGAAGCTGACATCAAAGACGGTGATGAAATAAATGGTGGGGACACAATTGCAACGATAATCGGAACACCCAAAAAAATCTCTATTGCCGAGGATGTACTTATAGGGCTTATATCTAAAACTTCCGGAATCGCTACTGCTGCCAGAAAAGCCGTTAAATTGTCTGAAGGAAAGATTCGTATCGTTTCTGGTGCTTGGAAAAAAATGCCTTATGAGCTAAAAAATGAAATTAGAGAAGCCATTGAAATAGGTGGAGCCAATATAAGAATCTCTGGTGCTCCTTTTATTTACTTAGACAAAAACTACATCAGAATGCTTGGAAACATAAAAAAAGCATTAGAAGCAGTAGAAATATTTGAAGATAGAATCAAAGTTATCCAGCTTAAAGGAGAAACTGATCTGATATGGAAAGAGGCTTTAGAGGCTGCATATGGGGGTGCAGGCATACTCATGGTTGATACTGGGAAAATAGAGGATCTTAAAATTGTAGCTGAAAAACTGACGGATGATGGAATCAGAGACTCGGTTGAGCTGGCATTTGGAGGATCCATCAATCTGGAAGATATTCCAAAGTTTTTGAATTTGGATGTGGATATACTGGATATTGGTAGAGCAGTAATTGATGCTCCGATGTTGGATATTAGGCTGGATGTACTGTAGGTGGAGAAGGTATGGAGGTCAATCTTCTTGGCAAAACAGAGCTGTGGATCAAAAATATCACTTTGAATAATGTGGATCTAAGCGAGATTGCAAGAGTCGTTTCTGAAACATTAAAACTTGGAAAAGAAGAAGTGCTAGTTACAGATGCAGGCGAGGATTATATTGTAATTGATATTCTAAGAAATACATTGGAGGCAGAAAATATATACGGAAAGAAAAAAGAGTTGCTGAATAAATTGAAGAACATTCTTGGAGTCAAAGTGTCCGAAGAGACAACGATCCATTCAGAAGGTGTGCTGGGTTTTATAGAACTGGATAACGAAGTTGCTCGTGAGGTAATAATTAAAACAAATGAGATTTTAGTAAATTTGTTACAAAAAATATCTCGAAGATGTATAATATTCTCTACAGGTGAGGAAGTGCGGAAAGGAATTGTTAAAGACACAAACTCCCCATACATAAAGGAGAGACTAAAGAAAGAGGGATTCAATGTAGATATAGGTCCTGTTCTTCCAGACGATACAGATCTTATCGCCTCAACTCTCATGAATGCTGTAGATGATGGGTATGGTTTGATTATAACGACCGGTGGTGTGGGGGCTGAGAGTAAAGATCGAACAATTGAGGCTTTGAAAAAAGTCGACCCTGAGGCTGCAACTCCCTACATCATGAAGTTTCACAGAGGAACTGGTAGGCATGAGAAAGATGGCGTAAAGATTGGAGTAGGTAATGTTGGACGCTCTCTTATAGTCTCTCTCCCAGGTCCGAACGACGAGGTAATGCTGTGCATGGAGACTCTTGTTGAGGGATTAAAAAAAGGTATGAATAAATATGAGTTAGCTGGGAGGGTTGCAAAAACTCTTAAAAATAAGTATGTCTCTGAACATGGAGGTATTAGCGATGTTAGATGGAATGATTATTGAAGAACTGGCAAGAGAATTGGTTAAAGCAGAAAATGAGAGAAGACCAATTCAACCAATAACAGAAAAATATCCAGGAATAACGATTGATGAAGCATACCGAATCCAACTTGAAGTGGTAAGGATTAAGGAGGATCGGGGTGAAAAAATTGTTGGTAAGAAAATAGGACTAACCAGTAAACAAATGCAGGAATTATTGGGAGTATACGAACCAGATTATGGACACATAATGGATGTTATGATGTGTTTCGAAGATGATTCTATTGATACATCTAGCTTGATACAGCCCAAGGTCGAGGCAGAGATAGCGTTCGTGCTGAAGAGAGACTTGGAAGGTCCTGGAGTAACTGCAGCAGACGTGCTGCGGGCAACAAAAGGCGTTATGCCGGCAATAGAGGTCATAGACAGCAGGATAGAGGACTGGAGGATAAAGATACAGGATACTGTGGCGGACAACGCTTCGATCGGCAGGGTCGTGCTCGGAGCCAAACTGACGCCAGTCGAGGGTATAGATTTGCGACTCATCGGTTTGGTTTTCAGAAAAAACGGTGAAATAATAGCTACCAGCGCTGGAGCAGCGGTCTTGGGAAATCCTGCGCAGTCCGTAGCCTGGCTGGCTAACAAGTTGGCAGAGTATGGAGTCAAGCTCAGGGCAGGAGAAATAATCCTATCTGGATCTCTCATATCTGCCGTCAATGTAAGACCTGAGGACTCAATCGTCGCTGAATTCGATAAAGTTGGCAGCGTGACCGTGCACTTCAGGTAACATGATCGGCATAAAATTCTTAGAAAAACTTTACGAAGAAATAGGGGGAATTGCGAAAATCGACTATGCCCGACATCTCAGAGCAGGCAAACCAGAAGCAGTACTTGCAGAGTTTAAAGATCCCGAAGATGTCGTTAAAATAGTCAAGGGATATATTAGACACTCAGATTCAGTCCTCATCACGAGATGCATGGAGGAACACGTAAGAGCGCTTCGGGAGGCTTTTGAGAATCATAAACTCATCGTGAACGAGAAAGGAAGGACTGTTATCGTGAGGAAGAACGGTACAAAAGTTGAGAAGATTGGTAAAGTCGCTATACTAACAGCAGGTACGGCTGACATCCCTGTCGCCGAAGAAGCGTCATTGACGGCAGAGTATCTCGGCTTGGAAGTATTGAAGTTTTATGATGTCGGCGTAGCAGGAATTCACAGGCTCATCGAACCCTTAAAAAAGATTTGCGAAGTTGATGTTGATGCCTTAATCGTCGTTGCTGGAATGGAAGGAGCTCTTCCATCAGTTATTGCAGGACTTGTAGATATACCCGTTATTGCAGTTCCGACATCCGTAGGATATGGAGCGTATTTTGGTGGCTTAACACCTTTATTCGCAATGCTACAAAGTTGTTCATCCGGTGTTGCTGTTGTTAACATAGATAACGGGTTTGGGGCAGCAGTGTTTGCTTCACTTATCGCAAAAAGGAAAGAGTAGAGAGAAAATTGAAGTCGCTTGACGATGAGAGCGAATTGTGACCTTTGCTGTTTATTTTGTTAAGATGAAAATCTCTCTGTGGTGGTAAGGTGAAGATTGCAATATTTGACGCCTTCAGCGGAGCAGGATGAGACATGATAGTTGCCCCTCTCTTTTGGGTGTATCTTTGTCTGAGTTCGATCTAAGGAGAGTGATGAGATGTTTGGGACTCAATGTGAAGTTCAAGTTGAAAGAAATAGAAGTTTTAATTTTCAGAGAGGTAATTAACATAATCAAACATTTAAACCTCAATGAAAAAGTTAAACACGATGCAAAATTGATATTTAGGATCCTTGTAAGAGCTGAAGAAGAGGTTCACAGAAAAGATTACAGATACACAGTTTTCCATGAAGTTGGGAGCGATGATACTATCTTTGATGTTGTGTGCTCCACTATCGGATTGAATAGATTAACAGATATGGGTTATACTTTCTTTGCAAATCCTATAAGGCTTGGAAACGGGTTTATAGAGTTTTCACACGGTAAGTATCCTGTTCCTACTCCTGCAACAGTCAATATTCTGAAAGGGTCAAATTTAGAAGTCATGTTTGGTTGTGAAGGTGAGCTTTTCACACCTACAGCGGCAGCAATACTTGCGTATTATTGTAAAAAACAATTTCACCTCCCTTTTAAAGGTCGAAGGCATCTCCTACGGGGCTGGAAGCAAAGCATATAGTGATGTACCGAGCGTTCTTAGGCTTATACTGGGAAAGGTTGCATTCAGTGATTCTGTCGTACTGCTGGAAACCACCGTTGACGACATCAGCGGAGAAATAATGGACTTTTCAATGGAAAAGCTTATTTCTACCCCAAGTATACTTGATGTAGTAGCTCTTCCAGCTTTTGCTAAAAAATCTAGACCATCTTATGTGATGAGGGTTGTGTCCGAGTTAGCTAAAGCTGAAGATATCGCTGAAGAACTCGTGAGGCTTACTGGTAGCTTAGGCGTTTGTATGATCCCTGTACACCACAGAATGGTTGCTGAAAGAAAAATAGGAAATATCGAAGTTGAAATACTTGGGAAGAAGTTCAAAGTTGGATTTAAGAGTTCAAAACCGTATTTTGATCATATAAAACCAGAATTCGACGACATTGTGACAATTGCCAAGGAACTAAACCTTTCACCACTAAAGGTGTATAGAGAAGTAATTAGGACACTTAGAATTCCGATTCCGACTGAAAGTGATGAGAGGATTTGATAAGCCGTCAGGGAACTCAGGCTAAAGGGTGTTAGGTTAGCGACGATGTACTCGAGAAGTCCAGACAAATATATAGCGAATAAATACATACTTGGAAACCTTCGATAGGTAGGTATATATCTCGATGTCAGTACAATATTTTTAAAAATTGAACAAAAAATTTAAGTATTATAAAATAAATCAACTTTTGGTGAGATAATGCCAGAAAAGAAAGCCTACATAACCATCCTCGGCCGCTCCAGTTGGGCTGTTCTGAACACATACTACGCTGCCTTAATGGAGAAAGCCTACTACCCTGACAATATCTACATCTTCGCTGAGGATACATATTCAGAAGACATTCCAAAAATAATTGAGGGAATGAAAATTCTGAGCGCGGAATTTGACTTCAATCCAAAAATAAAATTCAGCTTAGTTGAGGAGAATGATTTCATAACTGCAGTAAAAAAGATTGGTGGGCTGATAAAGGAACTGAAACGGCAAAACTACAGCATTGCAATCGATATCACATCCGGAAGAAAGATTCTGGTAGCTGCAGCCCTTATTCCCGCGGTGAAGCTTAAGATGAGTCATGTTTTCTATCTTGCAGTCAAAAATCTTGAGTCAAAGCCCTATATGATGATTCCTCTCGCAAACCAGCAGTTGAGAGATTTTGCTGAGGAGGTAGAAAAAGGTGTAACTGATGGTGTGGTTGATGGAACTAAACAACCTTAGTGGCAAAATTTATTTAGAATGCCATTATAATGAAACTATGGGCATGGAAATAAAGAAACTGGATAAACACGGAAGAATTGTTATACCTAAGGACTGGAGAAAGAAGCATGGAGACGAGGTTATAATTCTAGTTCTTGAAGATAGGGTAGAAATTCTCCCGAGAAAGGGCAACATAATGAGGTTTGTTAATAGTATCGAAGTGAATGAGCTTAAAGAGTGGGAGGAAATGAGAGAGGAGTTGTATGAGGTTCGTTGATTCCAACATTCTGATTTATGCACTTCTCAAGCCAAAGATGGAACCTGATGGAAGGATTGCTGAGATGAAAAAGAGATCTCTTGAAATAATTAAAAGAATACAAGACGGGGAGAAAGTTGCAACGACTTTAATTCATCTCAGCGAAGTTGCAAATATAATTGCAAGCAGGAGTAGTGTAAAAGCCTCGGGTGAATTTATAAAGGAGTTTTTAAGTCTGAAAAATGTTGAGGTTGCTGAAGTTGGAGTAGAGGACTACCTGAAAGCTTCTCTGATAGCGATTGAGAAGGAAATCGATGTAAACGATGCGTTGGCTTATTTGAAGATGAGAGAAATGGGAATAGCAGAGGTATATACCTTCGATAAACATTTCAGAAAGCTTGATGTGGTGATTGTGAGTGAGTGAGGTTAACATTAGTGTTGAGGAGATTCAAATTCTCCTGAACCTTGATGATGAAATTAGCGTGATGTATCCCCTATACAAGCATTTCGATATATTCAAGGCAACTCAGCGAGAAGATGGCTACAAACTCAAGATCATGCAAGGAGAGGCTGAATTTGATGAACAGCAAAATTATCACACTACCCAAGAGATGCCCTCTTACAGCGATTTTCTTGAATGCCTGCTCTCCTCAGGTATCATCTGCTATGAGAACTTTGAGGAATTTGTAGAGGTGTTTAAGAGTTACGAAAATCTCAGAAAAACTGTGCTTTTCTGCCCTGACACGAATGTCGTTTACCATCGCTTTCTCACCAACTCCAGAATAAAAAACATATTGCTCGTTGATACCATTAAGGAAGAAATAGAGGCATCTCTTAACTATAAGTATTCCCCTCAACAATTAGCAGAATTGAAGAAAGATGTGAAATACCAGCAGTTTCTGCTTGACGAATTCATCAACAGAAGGATGAAGAAGTCGAGGCTTGCTTGCATTGCAATGGCAGAATACAGAGAACTAAGAAGGTATGCCATAGAGGTTGAAGGAGTAGAAAAATCGACTAACGATAAAGAAGCAAACGATAGAATAATAGTCAAAACCCTTAGAAGATTCGAGAAGGAGAGATCTGCATTGTCAGTTCTCCTTACTGCAGACAGACAGATGGCAGATTTGTGTGAGCTTGAAGGGATTGAGTATTTTCTCTTTGATTTTCCGCATGCAGTGGATGCTAAGGAATGCTCGTTTAAGGGAATGCTTAGCTTAATCTACAATCTTGCGATGGTCTTCGGTGTGGTAAGGCTTAACAGTGTGGTTGTGTTCGGGGAGTTTAGGGGAAAGAAGAGCATTGATGAGCTGAAGTTGAGATTTTTGGATGAGAAATTGTTTGAAAGATTTGAAAAGCACTTGAGAATCTGCAGGAGGCTGATGAAACTTGGAATCAAGCAGTAGAGTATTCAAATTCTCTGCCAATAAACTTCAGCAGTTGCACATGAAAGCTGAGGATCTCTGGAGAGTTCCTGCAAAGCAGGGATGGCAGAAATCTCCTGTAAGTCCTATGGATGTCCTGAAGTTGTTTAAGGGGATAAAAATTAAGGATGGTTTTGAGCTGATTGCTTACATCTTCAGAAAAGGTTTAAACGGGAATGGAGTTGTTTGGGCGGTTCCTGAAGGATACTTCCCAGAAGTTGATGAGTGTGAAAGGCTGGATGAATTCCTCAATCCACCAAAGCCCGATAATGCTATCTCTCCTATGCATGTGATAGAAGGAGACGGCTCCCCAGAATCCTACATCCATACCTCAATCTTCATAAGGGAGATGTGGGAGTTCGGAGCTTTATGGCATGGTCTAAGCTGGGGGTTGCATGAGATAATCGACTATGAGCCTGAAGGATTTGAATGGCACGAGAAGGTGGATTTGGATTTACAGCCGAAAGTTATAATGGGTGAAAAAATTAAGGTGGAATTCTTTACTCTTTGCGAGTTTATTGAGAGAGCAGTTTACAGACACGAAGATATCTTTGAAGGCTATGTTTTCGATAGCAGAAGAGAACTGATTGCAACGGGTGGTAGAGGTTATGTCCTCTGAAGGAAAGGATATAGGTAAAATAAAAGCAGTAATTTTTGACATGGACAACACCCTTTTCGATTTTGTTGAGGCTAAAATCAAGGCATGTAAAGCTGTTGTCGAATATTTGGGGCTAAAAGATGAAAATGAACTATTGCGGTATTTCCTACGATTCAGACATGGGTTCGAAAGCAAGAAAAACATAGCGGATTATCTCAAAGACAAAGAGATTTACAGCGATGAGCTGTATGAGGATTGCTGCAGGATATACGATGAGGTCAAGATAGATAATGTGAAGGTCTACAAAGGCATTTTTGATGTTCTTGAAGGGCTGAAAAAAGCAGGATTTAAGCTGGCAGTTGTTACCGATGCAGAAAACGGAGATGCGATGCACAGGCTGCATAAAACAGGGCTGGTAGACTATTTTGATGTAATCATCTCAGCAGACATGACTGGCAAGAGAAAGCCAGACCCTGACTCCATAGCTCTTGCCCTCGAAAAGCTTGATGTTAAGCCAGAGGAGGCTGTAATTGTAGGGGACAGTTTGAGAAGAGATATCGAGGCAGGTAAAAAACTTGGCATGCTAACTGTGTATGCAGCCTACGGAGACAGAAATTTCTTTGAAAACAGAGATGGAGAGGCGGATTTTACTGCGAGGAGGCCTGAGGATATTTTGAGCTTTTTTGTCCTTTTGTCATAATTAAACAAAAAATTTAGGTATTACTGTTTGTACCCCATATAAGGTATGGCAAGTCAGCAAAAACAGCACTGGAATATGATGCAAAATCCTTTTGTGAGTATGTTGATCTGCTGTAAGAATCCTTTGCGGAAAAAAATAACAAACCAATTTTAGTTCCCTTTGATCTCGATTTTCCGGTTAGTATGAGAGGAGAAATATTGTCCCATTATGCAAAAATGGGTTATACTAATATATGGGTGGATTTCAAAGGCAAAGGGTTCAACAACAAAAATACAATAAGAAAAATGAGAACTTTCTGGAGATCTGCTAACAAACTCTTCGATGAAAATTCTAAAAACTTGATAGTCTATCAGACCAATCTTCGTAGACTCCCACGTGGAGTTCTTGGCGACATAAGATCACATACTAATACCAACCAATTGTCCTTATCCCTAGTTTACTCCGGCACCTCATTAACAACTCTTTTTGTCCTTGTTCCAAAACAAGCGATTGTGCAGGCTGTAATCATGTTTATTCACTTTTGTGGGTGAACTACTCCGCCCTCACGGACGGGGCTTCCTGCTTCATCGAGAAGACTTGC
>ENA-OSAE01000065-OSAE01000065.1-marine-sediment-metagenome-genome-assembly--contig:-NODE-65-length-80722-cov-105.218429_pt1 | contig 80722 bp, 66 predicted proteins | sample MGYA00237870_ERZ529317 | MGnify/ENA primary metagenome ERZ529317 (study PRJEB26369, sample SAMN03142812) | marine sediment metagenome | biome: marine; feature: borehole; material: sediment... | reverse complement strand
GAGATCGCATGATGATGTCCATGCGCGGTTTGCCTACCAAACGTTGACGCGGACCCCAGTGGTTGCTCGCCTTGACACCACGTAGGGGCTGTGCTACAATTCAGCGGTGGCCTTCGGTGCGGTACAGGAGGGAGATTCGCCGTGTATGCGATCGTGGATGCAGGTGGGAAGCAGTACAAGGCGGCACCCGGTGACATACTGATTGTCGATCGCCTGCAAGCCCAGGTGGGTGAGGTCATTGCCCTGGGGCGAGTGTTGTTGCTGCGGCAGGAAGATGGTCGCACGATTGTGGGAAATCCGTCGGTGGAAAATGCCACTGCTTATGTTCGCGTATTGGAGCACGGTAGGGCACCAAAGATACGTGTGTTCAAGTACAAGCCCAAGGTGAACTACCGCCGGCGGCGGGGACACCGACAGCCGTTTACCAAGGTGAAGGTGGAGAAGATAGAGGTGCAATAGCGTGGTCCGCGTGTGCGTTACCCGGGATGCCCGGGGGCAGATAACCAGATTGCGCATACGCGGTCACTCTGGATACGCGGAACGCGGGGCTGACATCGTATGCTCGGCAGTATCGGCCCTGGCGCAGGCCGCAGCCCTTGGGGTGGAACGGGTTGCGGGGCAGCCGGTGCGGGTGGTTCAAGAAACCGGGCGGTTGGACATCGAACTCGAGTCACCATTCGACGCCGCACGGTGGGAAAAGGCACAGGCCATTTTGGAGACAGCTTTGCTGGGCATAATGAAAATTTCTGAGCAGTACAGCGCGCACGTGACCGTGATGGTCAGCGGAGGAGGTGATAGAGCGTGCTGAAATTTGATCTACAGCTGTTTGCCCACAAGAAGGCCGGCGGCAGTTCGCGCAACGGCCGAGACAGCAATGCGAAGCGGCTGGGCGTCAAGCGGCATGATGGCCAGCTGGTGACGGCTGGCTCCATAATCGTACGGCAGCGCGGCACCCGCATACACCCGGGTCGAAATGTGGGCGTGGGTCGAGATGACACGCTTTTTGCCCTGATCGATGGATACGTCAGCTTCCGCACCCGGGGCCGCAAGACCAAGGTGGTCAGCGTTATCCCCGCAGCTGAGGTGGCTGTATCGGACGACTGAGTCCTTCGGCAGCGCGGGGCCTGCCCGGCAGGGCGGGCCTTTTGCTGCCCATGGGGGAAATACGGCGATGCCCAAATTTGTTGATCAGGCGCGGATATACGTCCGGGCAGGGGACGGCGGCAATGGTTGCGTGTCCTTCCGCCGCGAGTGGAGGGTGCCGCGAGGGGGCCCTGACGGCGGTGATGGGGGACACGGCGGGGACGTCATTGCGGTGGCCGACCCCCAGGTACACACGCTGCTGGACTTCCATTACCGCCAGCACTTCGTCGCCCAACGAGGCGGTCACGGGATGGGCAAGGGAATGCGGGGTCGCGACGGTGCTGACTGCGTACTGCGGGTCCCGGTGGGAACCGTGATCCTGGACGAGGGCGGTTCGGTGATAGCGGATCTGAATCGGCCCGGGCATCGGGTAGTGATCGCTCGCGGCGGTAGGGGGGGGCGCGGTAACGCGCGCTTTGCCACCTCCACCAACCAGGCTCCGCGTCGAGCGGAGAAAGGGGCGCCGGGCGAAGAGCGATGGGTGCGGCTGGAACTGCGCTTGATTGCTGACGCGGGGCTGGTGGGGCTGCCGAACGCAGGTAAGTCCACGCTGCTATCCCGCGTCAGCGCCGCACGGCCCAAAATAGCGGACTATCCCTTCACCACGCTGGAGCCCCACCTCGGTACTGTTGATTTGGGCGAAGGAAGGAGTTTCGTCATCGCTGATATACCGGGTCTCATCGAGGGGGCCCATCGCGGCCGCGGTTTGGGCTCGGAGTTCCTGCGGCATATCAAGCGAACCAAGGTGCTCGTTTACCTGCTGGACGTCGGTTCACCCGGGGCGGATCCCGTCAAAGCGCTGGGTATCCTCGAGGAGGAGCTGGCTCGCTACGACCCCGAGCTCCTGTCGCGTCCGCGCCTGGTGGTGGGCAACAAGACCGATTTGCCAGATGCGGCCGAGGGGTTGGGTCGTCTGAGGCAGTATCTGGGGGATGGTGAGCGAGTGTTTGCCATTTCCGCGTTGCGGGGAGAGGGAATCCGCGAGGTTCTATGGGAGATATGGCGACTGCTAGCCCAGAACTCTGGAAGGAATACTCAAATGAGCGCCGAAGGAAACGCACATGGAGACCCGTCATGATCGTCCAGCGCGGATTGGCCTGATGGGGGGTACGTTTGACCCCATACACTACGGGCATCTGGCGGCGGCCGAGGCTGCGCGTGAGGGTTTCCATCTCGACGAAGTCATTTTCGTGCCCACCGGCAAGCCCCCTCATAAGCCAGAGAGGGTGATATCGGCGGCGCAGCATCGCTACCTGATGACTGTGCTGGCTACTGCCGATAACCCGTATTTTTCAGTGTCCTCTTACGAAATCAATCAGTCCGGACCTTCGTACAGCATCTGCACCGTTCGGCACTTCCTTCGCACCCGCGGTCCTCACGTAGAGCTGTTCTTCATCACCGGCATGGATGCGGTGCGCGAACTGCCGACGTGGCATGAACCCCACGATCTGCTCCGCTTATGCCAGTTCATTGCGGTTACGCGCCCGGGATATCGAGTGGAGGAGGTTGAGGCTCTCGCGGAGGTGTTTGGGGCGGAAGCCGGACGGCGCATACACGTGTTTGAGGTTCCCGCAGTGGCCGTCTCGTCGACGCTGATCCGGGAGCGCATGGCTCGGGGAAAGTCGGTGCGCTATCTGCTTCCCGATGCCGTGATGCGATATGCTGAAAAGGAGGGAATATACGCGGCCAGAAAAGTGTGAGGCGGCGGAATGATCGGTGGTAACCATGCGCGCAGGGCCAGGAACGGCGCCCGGGATGTCTCCGTGGTTTCAAATGCCATTGCAGCGGCATGGAGGGTTTCCACAATCTATCGTAGAATGGTGGCAGGAGCACGTGGACCGTGGTTAGGGTGAGCAACGGTGGGAACTTCTACCCGTCACAGCCGTCAGCGCCACTGGGGCCGAGTAGCAATTGCGGTAGTACTTTTGTTCCTCGCTTTTCTGATAGCCGGCTTCCTGGGTGCGCTGGTCAGCGCCCTGAGAAGCATGCACACCGAGGTCACAGGTACTGACGTAAGACCGCCCGGAGCAAGGATCAACGTCCTGCTGCTGGGCGTGGACAGCGGGCTGACCAATGAGCAGGGCAAGGTGGGGCGCGCCCGGTCGGACACCGTGATCCTGGTCAGTTACGACCCCGACGCCCAGGAGGTTGGGGTGTTGTGGATACCACGGGATACGCGGGTGGAGATTCCCGGCCGTCCCCATCCCGAGAAGATCGCCCATGCCCACGCTTACGGGGGACCAGCGCTGGCCATGCAGACGGTGGCAGCTTTCCTGGAGGTCCCGGTACATTACTACGTGCGAATCACCTTCGAGGGTTTCGTGAAGCTGGTGGATCTGCTGGGCGGAGTGGAGGTCGAAGTGAAGGAACGCATGTACTATGAAGACCCCACGCAGAACCTGGTAATCGATCTGCAGCCGGGACGACAGGTGCTGGACGGGGAAAAGGCACTGCAGTTTGTGCGCTATCGCGGCTACCCGACATCGGATATCGGTCGGATTGCCGCTGAACAGGAATTCATCCGCGCTGCCCTGCGGAAGGCGCTCAGTCCCTGGATGGTGGTGCGCTCGACTTCCCTGCTGCGAGAAGCGGCCAAGCACGTCGATACGAATATGGAATGGTCGACCATCCTTTCCCTGGCGCGCGCAGCTGCCGGCCTGCGATGGGAAAATATACGCATGGATACCCTGCCGGGCAAATCCGTATACATTAGCGACGGTAACGGTCCCAGGCTGAGCTACTGGGTGGTGGACAGGGAGGCCACCCAGAAGCTGGTGGACGAGCTCATCAGGGGAATCGATCGACAGGCCAACGCGCAAGTGAAAGTGGAAATCGTCAACGCCAGCGGGAATGGTGAGTTGGGAACCCAGGTGGCCCAATACCTGGAGAGTCTGGGCTTCACCGTGGTGAAAGTTCGCCAGTCGGGTGCGGTGAGCGCCAACTCCATGGTCATCGGGCGCAGGGGGAACGGGCAGGCGGCCAAGCTCGTGGCCAAGGCCCTGACCCAGGTGAGAGGTCCGATGCCGGTGCGTACCGAAGCTGATTCCGTGCACGGCGTGGACGTGACCGTGGTGGTGGGTAAGGATTATTCAGATCAGTGAGTGCGGGGACTGCCAGCGAAGGGGGTATGTGGCCGGTTGCATCCTGAAGAGATGGCTAGAGTGGCGCGCGAGGCCGCCGATGCCAAGAAGGCGGAGAATGTGGTCGTGCTCGATCTCCGGGGTATCACGCTGATCACTGATTTTTTCGTCATCTGCAGCGCGGGTACTGTCCGCCAGGTCCAGGCCATAAGCGATGCGGTCATTGAGAAGATGAAGGAAGCGGGCGTCAAATTGCTGCATGTGGAGGGTTATGAACGCGGCCGCTGGGTGTTGCTGGATTACGGTGGCGTGGTGGTGCACGTTTTCAACCGCGCGGAGAGGGATTACTATCGCCTCGAGGACCTGTGGGGAGATGCCCGAGTGGTCGTGGATGACAGACAATGTGCGGTAGGCGGAGAGAGCAAGGCTTGACTTGAACGAAGGTCTTCCGTATAATCAATACTGCGCGAACCAAATCGGGCCAAAGGCGATGAACGGGAGTAGTAGGTTCGCGAGTCGGTGCAGAGAGCCGGAGCGCTGTGATCCGGTCCGGGTAGCGAGCCGAACTCGCCCGTGAGCCCTCCGGGCGAAGGCCAGTAGTCCGGGGCGCCGCGCGCGTTATCGCTCCGAGTGGATGAGGTGTGGGGCTGTAGCTCAGTTGGGAGAGCGCATGAATGGCATTCATGAGGTCACGGGTTCGAGCCCCGTCAGCTCCACAATCCCTCGTCAATGAGGGTGGTACCGCGGGAGGAAGCCTCTCGTCCCTGGGGGACGGGAGGCTCCTGATTTACTGGGGGCAAGGAGGGGAACGTGGGCACATATGGAAGGTACCTACGATTTTGAAGCGGTGGAACGTAAATGGCAAAGACGCTGGGAAGAAGCGGCGCTCTACGCTGTTCGCGCCGGCGATTCCGCTGAGAAGTACTACTGCCTGGAGATGTTTCCGTACACCTCGGGCGAGCTGCACATGGGACATTTGCGCAACTACTCCATAGGAGACGTGCTGGCCCGGTACTGGCGGATGCAGGGGCGGACGGTACTGCACCCCATTGGGTGGGATGCTTTCGGGTTGCCCGCTGAGAATGCGGCCATTGAGCGCAAGATCCACCCTGCCGATTGGACCTGGGGCAATATCCGGGCGATGCGCAAGCAGTTGCAGCGGTTCGGGTTCAGCTACGATTGGTCCCGGGAGATCGCCACCTGCGACCCGTCCTATTACCAGTGGACGCAATGGCTGTTCCTGCTGCTGTACGATCGCGACCTTGCCTACCGGGCCAAGGCACCGGTCAACTGGTGCCCCAGGTGCCGAACGGTGCTGGCCAACGAGCAAGTGGAGGCGGGGCGATGCTGGCGGTGCGACGGCGAGGTGGAGCTGCGCGAGCTCGACCAGTGGTTCTTCCGCATTACCGCCTATGCGGACAGGCTCCTCGAAGATCTCGATCGGTTGGACGGGTGGCCTGAACGGGTCAAGGTGATGCAACGGAACTGGATCGGGCGCAGCGAAGGAGTAGAAATAGATTTCCGCCTGGAAGGCAGCGACACCCTGCTCTCGGTTTTCACCACGCGGCATGATACCGTCTATGGGGCCACGTATCTGGTGCTGGCGCCTGAGCACCCCGCGATGGGCGAGATCTTGACTCGCAGCCCAGTGGCCGACCGGGTGCGGCAGTTTTGCGACCGCGTCATGCGCGAGCGCGCCATCCGAAATGAATCCCCGGAGCCCCTGAGCAAGGAAGGCGTGGACACCGGCTTGCGGGCGGTGAATCCTCTCAACGGCGAAAGGATTCCCATTTGGGTGGGCAACTACGTGGTCATGGAATACGGAACCGGAGCCGTCATGGGGGTTCCGGCCCATGACCAGCGTGACCTGGAGTTCGCGCGCCAGTATGGCCTGCCGGTGCGGGTGGTGATACAGAATCCCGAAAGGTCACTGCGGGCCGAAGAGATGACCGAGGCATACACCGCGCCGGGCACGATGGTGAATTCCGGGCCTTTTGATGGGCTGCCCAGTGATGTGGGTCAAGAACGGGTGGCGGCTTACCTGGAGGAAAAGGGATTGGGCCGTCGTCGGGTGCAGTATCGTTTGCGGGACTGGCTGGTTTCCCGGCAGCGCTATTGGGGGGCACCGATCCCCCTCATGTACTGTGACCGGTGCGGGATCGTCAAGGTGCCCATCAAGGAGTTGCCGGTGCTGCTGCCACAGGATGTGGATTTCACGCCGGGTGGCAGATCTCCTCTGGAGCGCCACGAGGGTTTCGTGAACACCACCTGTCCCCGCTGCGGTGGATCGGCCCGCCGGGAGACCGACACCATGGACTGCTTCGTGTGTTCTTCCTGGTACTTCCTCCGCTACATCTCGCCTCACGAGGAGGAGGCACCCTTTTCCAGGCAGCAGGCCTCGTACTGGATGCCGGTGGACCAGTACGTGGGCGGGGTCGAGCACGCGGTGGGGCACCTGCTGTATGCACGATTCATCGTCAAGGTGCTGCACGACGCCGGATATCTGCCCGTTGATGAGCCCTTCCACCGGCTCCTGACCCAGGGAATGGTGGTATTGGGTGGCGCCAAGATGTCCAAGTCGAGGGGCAATGTGGTGACGCCCGATGAGATGGTGCGGAAGTACGGGGCGGACACCGCACGGCTCTTCGTGCTGTTTGCTGCTCCTCCGGAGCGGGATCTCGAATGGTCGGACCGGGGAGTGGAAGGAGCCTGGCGGTTCCTCAACCGGGTGTGGCGGCTGGTCAGGACGAAGTCGGAGGAATGGGCAGGGGGCACTGAGGGTCGGATTCCCGAAGTGGTGGATCCCGATTCACCGGCGGGCGAGTTGCGCCGACGCCTGCATCAGACGATACGACGGGTCACCCGGGACATTGAACACCGCCAGCAGTTCAACACCGCGGTGGCGGCCATCATGGAGTTGGTCAACGATCTTTACGCGCACCTGGATGTTCGGGATGTGCCGATGGCGGTATGGAAGGAGTGCCTGGATGCCCTCTGCTTGATGCTGGCTCCCTTCGTGCCGCATCTGGCCGAGGAGCTGTGGGAAATGCTTGGTCACGAGGGGAGCGTTCATCAGGCCAAGTGGCCGGAGTACGATCCCCAGGTGGCCCGGGCGCCCCAGGTGACGGTGGTGGTTCAGGTGGACGGCAAGACCCGGGATCGGCTGGAAGTGGACGCCGAGGTGGAAGAACAGGAACTCCTGGCACTGGTGTTGCATCGCCCCCGCGTGGCGAAATTCCTCCAGGGACGTCGCGTCCTCCGAACGGTTCACGTTCCCGGCCGGCTGATCAACCTGGTGACGGCAGGTGATGACCGTCCCAACGAGTAATCATCAGGTGTGAACAGGATCAGGTGGTGTGTGGCCCTCGGCCTGCTCCTCATGGGGCTGACGGCTGTGGGCAGAGCGTGGAACGTGACGGTGTTGCCCCCCGAGGCGAGTGTTGAGACCGACTCGCGCGGGGGGTCGCTGTGCAGTTCGGACCGTGAGGTACTGCTGCCGGCTTCGGTAGATCCCTCGTCGGGATCTGCAGTGGGTGGAGGTGTAGAGGAAGGGCCGGAGCCGGCTCCCGAGGGGCACAAGGTGGACATCAACCGTGCCACCCGCGACGAACTGGAGGCATTGCCGGGTATCGGCCCCGTGCTTGCCGGCCGGATATTGGAGTATCGGGAAAGACACGGACCCTTTCGGAGCCTCGATGACCTGCTGAAAGTGAAAGGGATCGGGCCCAAGACGGTAGCCAGAATTGCCCCCTTTGTGGCGGTGACTCCCCCCTGAGGATTTTTTGGCTGAATGGGAAAGTTGGTAGTGGGAGTCGTTGACACAACCCAGAGATATTGCCTATAATGGGTTTTGGTAGCACTCACCTCAGGAGAGTGCTAACAATGTGGGAAGGGAGGATGTAGCGACATGCTGAAGCCGCTGGCCGACCGAGTGGTAGTAAAGCCCCTATCGGGAGAAGAGAAGACCAAGGGAGGCATCGTGCTCCCGGATACCGCTAAGGACAAACCGCAGGAAGGCGAGGTCATTGCCGTAGGACCAGGCAGGATTCTGGATAACGGTACGCGCTTGGAGCCGGAGGTCAAGGTGGGTGACCGGGTCCTGTTCTCGAAGTACAGCGGGACCGAGTTCAAGTTGGAAGGCGAGGAGTACCTCATACTCCGCGAAAGTGACATCCTCGCGATCAAAGAAACAAAATAACCCGACCACGGTCAGGAGGAGGGATTAACTCATGGCAGCCAAGCAATTGATCTTCGACATCGAGGCGCGCAAGGCGTTGGAGCGGGGCGTCTCCACCGTGGCCAAGGCGGTGCGGGTTACCCTCGGGCCCAAGGGGAGGAACGTGGTCCTCGATCGGAAATTTGGCTCCCCGGTGATCACCAAAGACGGCGTCACGGTGGCAAAGGAGATCGAGCTGAAGGATCCCTACGAGAACATGGGTGCCCAGCTGTGCCGCGAGGTAGCGTCCAAGACCAACGACGTTGCGGGCGACGGCACCACCACCGCTACCGTGCTCGCGCATGCCATCGTGCTGGAAGGACTCAAGAACGTGGCAGCGGGTGCCAATCCGGTATTCATCAAGCGGGGGATCGACAAGGCCGTCGAAGTGGCGGTGAAGAAGATCAAGGAAATGGCCACCCAGGTTGAGGGCAAGGAGGACATCGCGCATGTCGCTGCCATCGCGGGCAACGATCCTGAGATCGGCCGCATCATAGCGGATGCCATGGACAAAGTTGGTAAGGACGGAGTCATCACTGTCGAGGAGTCCAAGGGTACCGCGACCACGGTGGAAGTGGTCGAGGGCATGGAATTCGACCGCGGCTACATCTCCCCGTATTTCGTCACCAACGCAGAAGCCATGGAAGCCGAGCTGGAAGAGCCCTACATCCTGATCTATGAGAAGAAGATATCCGCGGTGGCCGACCTGCTTCCGCTGCTGGAGAAGGTGGCCAGGGCCGGCAAGCCTCTGGTGGTGATCGCCGAAGATGTGGAGGGCGAGGCACTGGCTACGCTGGTGGTCAACAAGCTGCGGGGTACCCTCCAGTGCGCTGCGGTGAAGGCTCCGGGCTTCGGTGACCGGCGCAAGGCCATGCTCCAGGACATCGCCATCCTCACCGGCGGCACCTTCATATCTGAGGATCTGGGTATCAAGCTGGAGAACGTCGATCTCAGCATGCTGGGTCAGGCCGCGCGGGTACGCATCAATAAGGAGAAGACCACCATTGTAGAGGGCAAGGGCAAGAAGGAAGACATCCAGGCCCGAATCGCGCAGATCAAGAAGCAGATCGAGGAAACTGACTCCGACTACGACCGGGAGAAGCTGCAGGAGCGACTGGCCAAGCTGTCCGGTGGCGTGGCGGTGATCAAGGTGGGCGCTGCTTCGGAGACGGAGCTCAAAGAGAAGAAGCATCGCTTCGAGGACGCACTGTCGGCCACGCGGGCGGCGGTTGAGGAGGGCATCGTTCCCGGTGGCGGAGTCAGCTACGTGAACATCATCGATGCGCTCAACGAACTGGAAGTCGAAGGCGATGAGAAGGTGGGCGTGGACATCGTGCGTCGCGCCCTGGAGGAGCCCCTCCGGCAGATCGCCGTCAATTCCGGTCTGGAGGGCTCGGTCATCGTCGAGCGCGTGAAGAGGGCAGAGCGCAAGGGCATGGGCTTCGATGCCGTCAGCGGTGAGATCGTTGACATGGCGAAAGCGGGCATCGTCGACCCGGCCAAGGTCTGCCGCTGCGCCCTGGAGAACGCGGCCAGCGTGGCCTCCATGCTGCTCACCACCGAAGCGCTGGTTGCGGAGATTCCCGAGAAGGAGAAGAAGGAAGGTCCTCCGAGCCCCGACTTCGACTACTGATGTTCGAGCATCCACTGGCCGCGGTGCCGGGCCCCGCTGGGTACAGCGGGGCCCTTCTCGTTGCCGATCATGTAGCAACGATCGTGTGGGGTTGAGGTAGCACATGACCGGATGAGCACTGCCCCTTGCCTTCTGGAAAGGTGAGAGGACGTGAGGGCATGACAGGCGAAGAGGTGCGGTGATGTGCTCAAAGACGGCGTACGCCACACCTACGGGAGGAGGCGGAGGGGATGTACCAACAGGAACGCGGTGACCTGGACCTGGTGGCCACGGGCGATTCCCTGATCACCCGGCCACTTTCCTGCTACTCGGAAGAGGCCTTTCGGAAACTGGTGGAGATCATCCGATCGGCACCGGTGGCTTTCACCAATCTGGAAATGCTGATTCACGAGTTTGAGGGATTCCCCGCGGCGGAGAGCGGGGGTACCTACACGGTTACCGATCCGACGAAAGCAGACGAACTCAAGTGGATGGGGTTCAATCTCTTCGCCAGGGCGAATAATCACTCCATGGATTATGGGATAGAGGGGATGCTCGCTACTTCTCGGGTCTTGGATGAGCGCGGAATGGTGCACGCGGGAGTGGGACGGAACCTGGCTGAGGCGAGATCTCCCGCTTACCTCGAGGTGGGACAGGGGAGGGTGGCCTTGTTGTCGGCTACCTCCACCTTCGCGTCCTTCGGAAGGGCCGGCCATCAGCGACCTGACATGCCGGGCAGGCCGGGCTTGAATCCCTTGCGGTATCGCATCAGGTACGTGGTGGATGAGGAAACCTTGGGGGTGCTCCGGAAGGCGAGCGAGGCGTTGGGGTACGAGGCACTCAAAGCACGGCGGAGACAGTGGTTAAGAAGGGAAGAACGGGAGGACGAGTTCGATTTCTTCGGTTTGAAGTTCGTCCTCGGGGATGAGTTTGCCATCCGTACGGAGCCACACCAAGGAGACATGCAGGAGAACCTCAAGTGGGTCAAGGAGGCGCGTCGTCAGGCGGACTGGGTGGTCTTCAGTCTCCATTCGCACGAAAGTGGGGCCCAACTAGAACATCCAGCGGAGTTCGTGGAAACCTTCGCCCGGGCCTGCATCGATGCGGGTGTGGATGTGTTCATAGGTCACGGCCCGCATTTCTTGCGCGGAATGGAAATCTACAAAGGCCGTCCCATATTCTATAGCCTTGGTAACTTCATCTTTCAAAACGAGACAGTGCTCCGTCTGCCGGCGGACATCTACGAGCGGTACCGGTTGGGACACGATGCCACGCCTGCCGATTTGTATGATGCGCGAACCGACCAAGACCGCAAAGGATTCCCCGCTGACCCGGTTTTCTGGGAGAGCGTGGTGGCGGTGTGCAGATTCCGCCAGCGCCAGCTCCGGGAGGTGGAGCTCTGGCCGGTGACTTTGGGGCACGGCAAGCACCGCGTGCATCGCGGACGTCCCATGCTGGCACGTGGCGATCAGGCTGAACGGATCATCGCCAAGCTGGCTTCTCTGTCGGAAAGGTATGGTACTCAGATCACTTACGAGGATGGAGTGGGGAGGGTGGTGCTTTCCGGTTGAGAGAGAACCCTTGTGGAGTGCGAGCGCGGGGCCGGTCAGGCCCCGCGACCGCCCGCGCGCTCTGCAAGGCGTTGCTCTGCTTCGGCGATGGCCAGCTTCACCAGGTTGCCGCAGTTGCGGGAAGAGACGGCACCCCATCCTTCCCGCCTTACCGTGTCGGCAACGCCCAGCCGCTCGGCGAGCTTCATCTTGAGCTCTTCCGACATCAGCTTGGCCACTGGCCTCACCTCCTTGCGCAAGCGGCAGGTGATAGTATGTGCGCGGGGACGGGAGGTCATCCCTGGATAGCTGCTGTTCTTCCTGGGCGGTACGTCCGCGGTTTGCTGGAGAGCCAAACCTCAACCCACCCGGGACGCTGGGTAATCTGCCCTGGCCGAGGAGAAGGGTGACCTGTGGCTAGAGCCGTGTCGCCTAACGAGGACCAATTAGGTTTCGGTATGCACTTCATTCGCTGCATATTGTGGTCATCTTGCGGTGACGGCCTGAATGATACATGTGACGACCCAGCGCGGAACCGCCCAGCGCGTGCTATCCCAGGACGCGGGGAGACATGCAGGTTAATAGGTGAAGCTCCACGGGAGAACGCTCATTGCCTGAGCACGTTCAGACCGTTTCCTCTGGCACTTGCCGGCTGGGCTTGCTGATGCGCACCATAACCGGTTGACATGCTGGCTGTTCGACGCCAAGCATTATTTCCCTGTTCTCTCACCAACCTCCCGCCGTCTGCGAGGCTGCAAGGGCCGGCCACCTGAGCGGGCGCCAGTCACGCCGGACTGATGACCTGCAACATCGTGGGTTGTGACTGCGCCACCATCAGCCTCAATCCCGACCGGACCGTGGGGTGCTGGCGTCCATACGGACAGGCCTTTCCTGCTCTCTCAAAGAAGGCCGGCCGCAATGCCTGGCAAGCAGGGAACCGGTCTGCGCAGCGGAAATAATGTGTGTCGTAGTGAAGTGTTGTACCAGTAGGGAGGAGGGACGCGCATGAAGCTACCGATGGCAGTGGTGGGTGCTGGCAATGGTGGGCAGTGCATGGCTGCCGACCTCGCCCTGGCGGGGTATGAGGTGGTGTTGTACGAGCATCCCCGCTTTGCCGACAAGCTGAGACCGGTCCTCGATAGTGGTCGTATCGTGTTGGAGGGCGTGGGCAGGGAAGGAGTTGCCGAGCTGGCTCTGGTCACCGTCGACGCCTCTGAGGCTCTCCGGCGGGCAAAGGTGATCAACGTGGTGATGCCCGCCTACGGCCACGACCTGTTCTTCCGGGAGATGATCCCGCACCTTCGCGACGATCACATCGTGGTGGTGTGGTCGGGGGATTTCGGGTCACTGCGGCTGCGTCACATGCTGGCGGAGGGCGGGTTCCCCGTACGACCCCTGATCGTGGAGACCAACACGTTGCCCTACGGAACCCGCTTGATTGAAGTCGGTCGGGTGGCTCTGTTGCTGACCGCCCCCAAAGTTGCGGCGGCGGCGTTGCCGGCTACCCGAACCGAAGAGGCCCTGGCCGCATTGCGGCCGATGTGGCCATGTCTGTTCCCTGTCGCCAACGTATTGGTTGCTGCGCTGTCCAACCCCAATCCCATCTGTCACCCCCCGGGTTCTCTGCTCAACGTGGGACGCATTCAGTATTCTCGGGGCAACTTCTACATGTACCGCGAGGGCATCACCGAGGCGGTGGCCCGCGTGATCCGGAAGGTATGGGAGGAGACGGACGCTCTGGCCCGCTCGCTGGGTCTGGTGGTGCTGCAGTACGAAGACCGTGACTTCCGCACCACCTGCAGCATCATGGGAGTGGCCTTCCAGGCACCATTCGATACCGTAGGGGTCATCGCCAGCGTGATTGGTCCCAAGTCGATCCGCGACCGATACATTACCGAGGACCTGCCCTACGGTCTGGTACCCATGTCTCAGCTGGGCAAGAAGCTGGGTGTAGCTACTCCCACCATTGATGCCCTCATTAACATTGGCTGCGTGGTCTGCCAGGAAGACTTCTGGCAGACGGGACGTACCCTGGAGCAGCTGGGCCTGGCAGATCTGGACCGCCAGCAGATCTTACAGCTGGTGGAGCAAGGGTGAGATATCAGGACCCGCGGGCCGGCGAGCCCGCGGGTCAATCATCTTGGCTTCCGCACTGGCCTCCGGTGCTGCGGGGTTGGTGGCCGGGCTGACCCTTTCCTCCCGGCCGTGACGGGAGGTTCAAGGTGCGTCGAATCACCTGGACGTGTTCGAGCTCGTGCTCCACGAACCTCCGCAGCATCTTCCTGACCGTCCAGTCTTCCCGGGGGGCCTCAGCGTGAAACACCCCTCCGCGCAAGCACGGATCCAGCTCGAGCAATGTTGCCACCGCACGGTCCCGGACCCATTCGAGACTGGCGAAGGTATCCGCAGGCCAAGGCTTGGGCAGAACTTCCCATACGCCTTCTCCCAGGATGCGGTGGAGGTAGAACGCCTGGGCGTCGCGGACATGCAGCAGGTTTTCCCGCACCGTTCTCTTTCCGTTGGGGGGTTGCCAGTCGAGGACTGCGGGTGGGAGGCCCACTACCAGCTCGAGCAGGTCCCGCCGGGCGTACCCCAGCCGGCGTATCGCGGTGCTGATGTCCGCGTCCTCCGCCGGCTGGAGATCCCAGTCGAAGAAGCCCACCGCAGCCCCCGATTTCCCGAATCCCGGCACTTGCTGGACGTCCACCACCTCGATTTGGATGTCCTCAGGGCACAAGGGTACCACATTGGCTTCGCCGTGGCGCTGCAACCACTCCAGGAAGCTGGATACGGCCCGGGACGCCCGGGCGGCGACCGCAGCTTCTTCCTGAGCCAGCCACATACACCCCATGAGCTCTAGAACGTGGCCCATCCACGGCCCGCCGTGGGCTCCGTCCAGGCACACGCCATATGTCACCATTGGGCGCGGCGCACCTCCCCGTCCTGCGCCTTCACCTTCCCTGGTGTTCCTTCAGTACCGCCTTCAGTAGAGCATGCGGCCGTGAGGGTGACGCAGAACCTGCCCTGCACGATGCTCCTGCACCTTGCCTTCTTTCACCGCCACCTGCCCGTTGACCAGTACGTACTTGATGCCCTCAGGAGGCGCGGTGGGATCTTCTATGGTGGCGCGGTCCCGGATGGTCTGGGGATCGAAGATGACCAGGTCTGCCCAGTATCCGCGTCGGATGTAGCCGCGATCCGGAATACCCACTCTTTCTGCTGGTAGAGCGGTCATCTTGCGTATAGCTTCCTCCAGGGTGAGCAGCCGTTCCTCGCGCACGTACTTGCCCAGAACTCGCGGGTAAGTTCCGTAATGGCGTGGGTGGACCGTGCTCCAGCCAAGCTCGGCATCTGCGTCGCTGTCTCTCACTGCTGCGTCAGTGGATATCATGGAGAGAGGATGCCTGATGATCTCGCGGACGTCGTCCTCGGACATGATCCCCGCGATCTTCACCTTCAGCTCGTTGTCCCGCAGCAGCCGAACTACCGCCTCTGCTACGTCAACTCCCATGCAGGCGGCAGCTTCGCCCAGATCCATCCCTTCGTATTGGTGCTGCTCGGCGCACTGCACTATGCCGTAAAGCTCCAGACGCGCAGTGAGATAGCTGGGAGAGGTTTTGAGGTGCTTCCGCATGGACTCCACCGCTTCCGCATCGTTCAGCTTGGCCAGGGTTTCGCGCTCGTCCTTGCCTTTGAGCGTCTCCGGCAGTACCCTCTCCAGAGAAATGACCGCCGAGTAGGGGTAGGGATAGACATCGGACATGATGTCCACTCCTGCTTGCCGCGCCCTTTCCATGATGCTCAGGATTTCGGCTGCCCGGCCCCAGTTATCCTTGCCCACCACCTTCTGGTGTGCGATCTGGCCCGCTGCTCCCGTGCGTCGCGAGATCTCCACGACCTCCCAGGTAGACCGGTGCACGTTGGCCCACTGATCCTGGATGTGGCTGGTGTAGAGCGCGCCATAGGCCCCGACCACCCTGGTCAGCTCCACCACTTCATAGAACGACGCGAAACACCCGGGGACGTACGCTCGTCCGGTGGATATGCCAAAAGCTCCCTGCTGCAGGGCCAGTTCCACCTGGTTTTTCATTTCCTGCAGTTCTTCCGGGCGGGGATACCGTTTCTCCTGGCCCATGACCAGGCCCCGGATGGTGCCTTGCCCGACGAAAATTCCCTGATTGTTGCCGATTCCCGTGGCTTCCAGGCGCTTGAGGAATCCCTCAACATCTCGCCAGTCCAGGTCAATGTCCATCTCCTTGCCGGCCAACTGCCGGCTGAGGCTGCGGATGCGTTCGGCCATCCTGGAGGACATGGGGGCCATGGAGCTTCCGCAGTTACCGGAGATCTCAGTGGTGATGCCCTGCAGCAGCGACGACTTGGCCTGTGGATGGATCAAGATGGATCGGTCCGAGTGGGAGTGAATGTCCACAAAACCCGGGCAGACTACCATGCCTTTCGCGTCGATGGTCTCGAGCGCCCCAGGCGGTTCGCCGCGCAGGATGGCGGTGATCCTCCCGCCGCGGATTCCCACGTGACCGGGAAAGCCGGGGCGGCCGCTCCCATCGATGATCCACGCGTTGGCGACGACCAAGTCCAACAAGGGACGCACCTCCTTCTGCTCACGAGTTCGGGGAAAGCTTCGGCAGGCGAAGAGTAACTCCTTCCAGGGAGTGGCCTCATTCGTTGATGAGCTGCAGGGCTTCCCAGGTGCGGCGGTCTACGCGTCCGGTGACGGGAAGGAACGACAGGGCCTGGAAATCCCTCACCGCCTCTTTCAGCCGTGGGCCGAAGACTCCATCCGGCCGGCCGTCATAGAGACCGAGCTCCCGGAGGCGTCGTTGAACCATGTATACCTCGGTTCCCCGGGCTCCCTGGCGGAGGATCCTGCCGAAGCGGATGGGGCCAATGATCTTCACCGTTGTCCCGGGAGCGATGATGCGGTACAGGTCCTCCACGTGCCGATTGTACATGCGGATGCACCCCAAGCTGGCGGGTCTCCCAATCGTGCCAGGCTGATTGGTCCCGTGGATGCCGTAGACCCCCCACGGCACGTCCAGGCCTATCCAACGGGTCCCGAAGGCTCCTCCTCTGGCCCGGGCCTTCTGGGTGACCTTCCAGTCTCCAATGGGACTGGGCGTGGACCATTTACCGGTGGCGATGGGATACTCGCGAATGATGCGCCCTTGCAGGAACACGTACAGGCGATACGTGTACAGATCCACCAGCACGCAGGGTCCGGGGGATTCTGTCGGAGATGCCCGGTCGGCGGCATACTCCTCCAGTTGCGGCAGGAAGGGTGAAAGGGCGGTCCACGTCTGGGGACCGGCAACGCCGTCAACCGTCAGTCCTCTTTGGCCCTGGAAGCGCACCAGCGCGCCGTACAGATCCTCCTCCCACTCACCGTCGGCAGCTCCTTCGTACAGTCCGATCCTGTACAAAGCCTCTTGTAGCAGCGCCACCGCCACCGGATACAGGTGGGCATTGCGCGGCCCGATTGATGGCAGGTGCTGCCATTCGGGCGAGGAGAAGGCATGCGAAGGTGTGGCCAGCACCGCGCTGAATATGACAAATGCCACGGCCAAGAACCGTGCGCGCCGGGGGGTGCGACGAATGACGCCCGAGTGGGAGTTCATAGGTGAATCCATCGAGGTCAGGTTTGAGCGCCCGCCGCTCTTCATCAAGAGGCCTCCTGTACCCAGCTCCTTCATCTGGCGTGGTCGTGAGTGGCATGTGGCTCACGTACTCAGGGAGTGGAAGGAATATCACCGCGTGCTGCCTTGGGCTAAGCAGTACCGGGGTGAGGTGGGAGAGCGCCGACGCAGGCTCGGAAGCTATGGGGTGGGACGCTACCTCTTCGAGATCACCACCCAGGATGGCAATCGCTGGGTAATCTACTACGACCGGCGTCCCCGGGGGTCTGCCCCCCGGGGCGCATGGATTCTCCTCAAACGCTGGGCCGGTGCCGGCAACCAGAATGGCAATGCCGCTTGGCCACCACCCCTTGACTGAGCTTCCCGGGGCCCGCGGGACTTTCCCTCGCTGCTTTCCCTTGCCGCCTCAGGTGCCTCAATTGGTGATCGGTCGGCGTAGCCGCAGTCCCGCCGTTGCATGCTATGTCTGGTGCCATGGGGTTATGCGCGGTGCTCACCGACGGCGATCTTGGACAACAGCTCCTGCAGCCAACCATGCCTCGCCGCCGCCTTGCTCAGCAGGGTGGCCGCGGCCTCGGAACCCAGACGGGCGATTTCGCCCTGGTCACCGGTGAGCAGCCGGCCCCTCCTCACCACTACCTTTCCCCCTACCATGACTTCCACGATCTCCGAAGGGTGGGTGCAGGTTACCACCGTGCTCACCTGATCCCCGGGAGGCTGCAGCCGCACCGAGTTGCGGTCAAGAATGACCAGGTCGGCAACGGCCCCGGTTCTCAGCACCCCCAGGGAACCGCCTTCCCCCAGGGCTACACCGGCCTCCCTGGTCACCATGGCCAGTACTTCTCCCGGAGAGAGCACCAGTCGCTGGCCGCGCGCGATATTCTGGCTGGCCATGGCCATCCGCATCTCCTCCCACATGTCCAAGTCGTCGTTTCCCGCGGCGCAATCACTGCCCAGCACCACCCGTACTCCCCGCTCCCGCATGGCCGCGACCGGTGCCACCTTTCCGCCTGAGGCGTGTACGGTGGGACAGTAGACCACGGTGGTGCCACTCTGACAAATTAGATCCAGGTCCTGGGCGTCAACGTGGATGCAGTGCGCTGCCAGCAGGTCGTCACCCAGCAAGCCCCGGTCCCAGGCGTACTGTACCGGACTCCTGAAGCCCCGCTCCCGGATGCGCTGTACCTCCACCGGCGACTGGGCGAGGTGCATGTGCCGCTTCAGACCCAGCTGCCGGGCGATGGTTACCAGGTCCTGATGCCACCGCTCGGAGAGGGTATCGGGAGCGTGGGGGGCCACCATGGGGCGGACCAGGGGATGGCGGCCTGACCAACGTTCGACGAAGATGAGCGCCGACTGGCGATGTTCCTCCCCCACCAGCGGTCCGTGCTGCTGCATGATGGTGTATCCCAACCAGGCCCGGATCCCCAGTTCCACGCAGGCCCGTGCTACCTGGTCGGCGTGGAAGTAGTGGTCGACGATGGTGGTGGTGCCTGACAGCAGACATTCGGCTATACCCAGCCGGGCCAGGTGATAGGTCTCCTCCGGCTCGAGCTGTGCTTCCACGGGCCACACGAGGTCGTAGAGCGGATCCCGCCCGGAGACCTGGGTCAGCCCTCGGGCGAACACCAGGGCGACGTGAGTGTGGCAGTTGATGAGACCGGGCAGGATGATGCAATTCCTGGCGTCCACCCGTCGGCGGGCGCGGAGATGCACCGGTGACTTCCCCGCTCCCAGCGCGGTGATCAATCCTTGGCGTACCCCCACATAGCCCCGGTGGATGACTCGTTCCCCGGTGAGCAAACAGGCGTTCTCATAGATGACCTCCACATCCAATGGCAACACGCCCCGGGGGCACGCTTCGCGCGCCGTCTGCTCCCTTCCTTCTGGAGAGCGGAAGGAGATGGGCGGGGTGACGTCGAAACGGCAAGGCGTTCGTGTGGGGGTGCAACCGATGGAGGGTATGCTGTGCGTGTTGGGGAGCATCAGAATGGAACTGGTGGTGCGCCTGGGTCGTGATCACACCCGGAGTGGTCACCTGGTGGCAGCGGACTACCAGCTGCGCCCGGGCGGCCGGGCGGTCAACCAGGCCATGGCGGCAGCACGATTGGGCTGCAAGACCGCCCTGTTGGGTGCGCTGGGGGATGACTGGTTCGGGCAGACCATCACCGGGGAGCTGGTTCGCGCCGGGGTGGATCTGGGCGCGGTGCGTTCGGTGGCCGATTGCCGCACCGGGTTGGCTCTAACCCAGCTGGATGAATCGGGCGAGGGCGCGACATTGGTGCATCGGGGTGCCAACGAGCGGATGGATTCTGCGGCCATAGAGGCTTGTGGGCCGGTCATTGCCCAGTCATCGCATCTGTTGGTCTCCTTGGATCTCCCTCTGGAGGCCGTGAGCACCGCCATCAGCGTTGCCCATGAGATGGGAGTCAGGATCATACTGGATCCCGTACCCGCCCATCCGTTGCCGGCCAGCATCTTGCGCAAGGTGACGGTCATTGTCCCCAATGAGAATGAGGTGATGAACCTTTCGGGCCTGGAAGTCAGCGGGCAGACCTCCGCACTGGCCGCATGCCGTGAACTGCTCGATTGGGGGGTGGGGGCGGTGGTCCTCAAGATGGCCGGAGAGGGGGCCATGGTGGTCACTGGTCAAGGCACGGTGCGGGTTCCGGCAGTCCCGGTCAGGGCGGTGGACCGGTCGGTGGCGGGGGATGTGTTCGCCGGCGCCCTGGGGTGCGCCCTGGTGGAGGGGGCCGACCTGCCCGAGGCGGTGGAGTTCGCCAATTACGCCGCGGCGCTGGCCACCACCCGGCGCGGCTTGCTCGAGGCCATGCCCACCCGGGCGGAAGTGGAAGCGCTCAGGCGCGAGAGAAAGGCGGATGCCGACCCGTCTGCACCCTGAGGGCGCGGGGAAGGATCCGGAATCGGGCGGGCGCGGTCCCCAGCAGCTCGCCATCGGCCTGCAACAGCATGTGCTCCTGCGTACACACCTCCACTTCCCGGGCGCTGTACCGGCTCACCTTCTTCAGTCTCAGGTGTCCTCCCCAGTACATCGAGGGTAGCGCCGCAAGCAGCTGGAGACGGGGCATGTCCCCCACCACGATGATGTCGAACCGTCCGTCACAGGGGGAAGCACCTGGTGCCACGTGCATCCCGCCGGCGCAGTAGGCACCGTTGGCCACCAGCACCGAGGCCACCCGACCATCAAAGACCTCTTCCCCATCCAGCGTCAGCTTCACTTGTTTGTTGCGGAAGGTGGCCAGGGTGGCCAGCACGCCCCAGAAAAAGGTGAGGAAGCCCCCCAGGGCCTTGCTGCCGGATTCCACGCGCACCACCGTCTCGCCGCCCACTCCGAGGTCCACCACGTTGATGAATAACCGTTGTACCTGGCGACCGTCGCGATCCACGCAGCTGACTACCCCCACGTCCACTTCCAGGAAATCACTGCTGGTGAAGCGTTGCACCGCGGCCCGCAGGTCCTTGCTCCAGCCAAAGGTGCGTCGGAAGTCGGAGCCGGTCCCGGTGGAGATGAGGCCGCAGCGTGCCTCCGGGGCAATGGGGGTGGTTCCCTCGAAAAAGCCATTCACCACCTCGTTCAGAGTTCCGTCGCCGCCCACTGCCACCACGCAGCGATATCCTGCTTTCAGGGCTTCTCGGGTCAATTCGGTGGCGTGAAGCGGTCGCTCGGTCATGGCCCAATCGAAGCTCAATCCATGCTGATGGAGATAATCCTTCAGCCTGGGCCAATTCCGACCCGTACGACCGTGGCCCGCAGAGGGGTTGACCACCAGCATCATCTGTCTCTGGTCGGACACCTGCTTTCACTCCTCGATGCTTTATATTTCCGGTTCCGGTACTTTGCGGGAAGGGAAACACCCTCGGCGAGCCGAACTCACCTACCCGTCCCGCATTTTTACCGTAGAAAGGACTGAGCACCAGTGCCTCATCCGTCGCATCATGCCAAGGGCAGAGCGCCTGCCGGAGGAATTCGTCGCTTTGTCACCATACTGGCAGCGACTCACGGTGTCGAACACATTCTTTCTGGTTCGCTTCCGCCACTCCTGCTACTCATTCGGGAAGAGTTTGGCACCGGCTACGCGGAGCTCGGACTTTTGGGCACCGTGCGCAGCATGACCAGCGGTCTGCTGCAGGCACCTGCGGGCAGCCTGGTGGATCGGCTGGGATCTCGTCGAATACTCACAGCTGGTTTCCTCCTGGTCACCGTGGCCCTGGCGGTGGCGGGTTCAGCACCTGCGTACGGCGTCTTGGTGCTGGCGCAAGCACTCTCAGGACTGGGTTCCAGTGCCTTTCATCCCGCCACCTACTCCATGATCTCCCGGGTGGCCCGGGGAGAAGGGGTGGGCAAGCGCATGGCCCTGCACACCTTTGGGGGTTTCCTGGGAGCGGCGGTCTCCTTCGTATTGGTGGGCTCGCTGGCTCAGCTGTTCGGGTGGCGGGGGGCGCTGTGGCTGTTGTGCATCCCCGGGATGCTGGCCGGCTTGGTGTTCTGGAGGGGGTTCGAGGACATATCCGCCGACGGTAGCCGAGCTCATGGCACTGACGGGGAGGCTGCGGACGGGCCGCGGGGTGCGTTGCTGTGCATCCTGCGGGCGATCTCCACCCTGGGAGGGATGTTCGGCAGGGGCTTTACGGTGTTTTTGCCCCTGTTTCTGTCGGTGGCCTACGGGATGTCGGTGGCGGGGGCGGGGATGTACTCCTCACTGGCCGTGGGTGCGGGATGCGTGGCCCTGCTGTTAGGGGGCGAGCTGGCGGACAGGTTCCGCCGGACCCGGGTGGTGGCGTCATTCAGCGTGGCGTCCGCCCTGGTGGTGGCAGTGTTGGCGCACGCCCAGCTGGGAGCGGTGACGTTGTTGGCAGTGCTGCTGCTCCTGGGGTTCTTCCGCTACGCACCCAACCCGGCGCAATCCGCCCTGATCTCCCAGCTGGGGGGCGCCGGTTCCCAGGGTCGGCTGTTCGGCCTCACCTTTTCCGGTTCTTTTCTGGGGGGAGCGGTGGCCAGTCTGGCCGTGGGCTGGGTTGCCGACCTGTGGGGCATGCGTTGGGCGTTCTCGTGTTTGGGGTTACTGGCGTTGGCGCGTGGTCTGCTCATGCTGGTGCTGGAGCGCATGATGGGGAAAACCAGGACGGGGGTGAATCTCCGTGCAGAGGTGCATAGACATCAACTGTGACATGGGGGAAGGTTTTGGGGTTTACCGACTGGGGGCGGACGAGTTGATGATGCCTCACATCACCTCCGCCAACGTGGCGTGCGGTTTTCATGCTGGAGATCCCATGATCATGGATCGCACCGTCCGTCTGGCCAGGCAACACGGGGTGGCGGTGGGGGCTCACCCCTCGTTCCCCGACCTGTGGGGGTTTGGACGCCGGGCCCTGGGGGCCAGTCCGGAAGAGGTGAGGAACTACGTGATCTACCAGGTGGGGGCACTGGAGGCATTCGCCCGGTCCCACGGAGTCCGACTGCAGCACGTCAAACCCCACGGTGCGGTGTACAACATGGCGGCTCGCGATCGTCGACTGGCCCGGGCCCTGGCGGAGGGAGTCAAGGCGGTGAATCCGGAGCTGATTTTCGTGGCCTTGGCCAACTCTGCCCTGGAAGAGGAGGCTCGGGAGCTGGGTCTGCGGGTGGCCAGCGAGGCGTTCGCCGACCGTGCCTACCGATCCGACGGGACCCTGGTACCGCGCGGACAGCCAGGGGCGGTGCTCCGGGACGTGGACCAGGTGGTGCGCCAGGTGCTGTCCATGCTCAGGGACGGGTTCGTGCAGGCCCAGGATGGGAGCCGGGTCCCGGTGCGGCCTCACACCATCTGCGTTCACGGAGACACGCCGGGAGCCCCTGACTTCGTGGCCGCGCTGGCCCGGTCCCTTCAGGAGGCAGGGGTGGAGCTTCGTCCCATGAGCGAGGTGGTGGGGTGAAGGCAGAGTTCCGCTGGCTGGGGGAAGGAGCGTTGCTGGTCCGGCTGGGGGAGGGCATAGACCCCGAGGTCAACGCGCGGGTCAGACGCCTGGCCGCAGCACTGGATGCCGCGGGGATCCCCGGTCTGGTGGAGACGGTGCCCACGTACCGGTCAGTCCTGGTGATCTTCGATCCGCTGATAACGGCGCCTGGGGCGCTGCGGGAGGCGGTGGAGGAAGTTCTGGAAAGGCCCGATGTAGGCCATTCTCCCGGATACCGCGAGATCGTACTTCCCGTGGCCTACGGGGGCGAATTCGGACCCGACCTGGAACTGGTGTGTTCTCACACCGGGCTTGCACCCGATGAGGTGGTGGCCAAACACGCGGGTAGAGTCTACCTGGTTTACATGCTCGGGTTCTTGCCCGGCTTCGCCTACGCGGGTGATCTTTCGCCGGAGCTGGAGGTGCCCCGGTTGCCGCAGCCGAGAGTCCGGGTCCCGCGGGGCTCGGTGGCCATCGCGGGTCGGCAGACCGGCATCTACTCGCTGGATAGTCCGGGGGGTTGGATGCTGATTGGTCGGACACCAGTACCCACCTATCGCCCCCGGGCAGCGGAACCGTTCCTGCTGCGTCCTGGCGACCGGCTCCGTTTCCTGCCCATCTCGCCGGAACAGTACCGAAAGATCGAGGCTCAGGTGCGGACAGGGCAGTACCGCCTGCAGGTGAAGGAGGTGTCCCCTGAGTGAGCGGGCGCCTGCGGGTCCTCAGGCCCGGGCCTCATGACACCGTGCAGGATCTGGGTCGTCACGGCTACCGGGCTTACGGTATGCCGTCATCGGGGGCGGCGGATTGGGCTTCATTAGTGGCTGGCAACCTCTTGGTGGGCAATCCGCCCACGGCGGCGGCGCTGGAGAGCACCCTGGTGGGACCCGTGCTGCGGGTCGAGGGGGGCGAAGTATTCCTGGCGGTGACCGGGGCACCGTGCACACCCCGGGTGGATGGCAGCCCCGTGCCCTGCTGGACCGTACTGTGCCTGCGGCCGGGCCAGACGCTAAAGTTGGGCCGCTGTCATCTGGGATGCCGCATGTATGTGTGCGTGGCGGGAGGCATCGAGACTCCCGAGGTGATGGAGTCGCGCTCCACGTACGTGCCCGGGGAGATTGGTGGACTGGACGGCCGCAAGCTGGCCGAGGGCGACTGTCTGCCGGTAGGTATGAACTCCCAAGGGGCCCGGGTTGGCCGCACCCTTCGCCCCGAGTTCCGCCCCCAGATGAAAGAGCCGTGGACGCTCCGGGCGGTGCGGGGCCCCGATGATGATGCCTTCCTCCCCGAGTCGGTGAGCCAGTTCTTTTCGGGTACCTATCGGGTTAGTCCTGCCTCCGATCGCATGGGATGTCGGCTGGAGGGACCGGTGCTGCGGCACGCCGGTGATGCGGAGATAGTGTCGGAAGGGGTCATCCCCGGGACGGTCCAGGTTCCGGGCAGCGGCCTGCCGATACTGCTCCTTTCCGATTGCCAGACCACCGGGGGTTATCCCAGAATTGCCACCGTGATCCGAGCTGATATGTGGGCGGCGGGGCAGCTCCGCCCCGGTGATGCCGTGAGGTTCTGCGAGGTCAGCGTTGAGCAGGCGGTTCAGGCTGAGCGAAGGATGCTTGGACGTCTGGCTCGTGGTCTGGGGCTGGGGCTCAGCGTGATCCGGACTGCGGACTGGGGGTTCAGGGTGTGGGTTGAGCCGCAGGGGTGAGCCTGGCACCCCAGTACATCGGCCAGGGACAGTCGGCGGAGGAGCTGCTAAGCACGCTTCCTCCCGGTCAGACTAGTGAAGTGGAGAACTGGGGTTGAACGGTTTCCCCAGGCATACTCTTCCGCCGGAGGGTCGCGGGTAGCGATGACTGAGGGTACTCGGGGCCGATCCCTGACTGGCACCACCCTGGCCGCCGTCTACGTGGGTACGGTGGTGGGAGCCGGTTTCGCCTCAGGGCAGGAAGTGTTGCAGTTCTTCGTCCTGCACGGGGTGAGGGGCCTTGGAGCTCTGGCGGTGGCGACGGCGGCATTGGCCTGGTTTGGTTACCTTCTCATGGCCGCCGGTCAACGACTTCGCGCCACTTCTTACGGACCCGTGTTCGCATATGTGTCGGGTCCTGTCCTGGGTCGAGTGGTGGACGGGGCGGTGAGTTTGTTCTTGTTCGGGGGCTGCGCGGCCATGTTCGCGGGGGCTGGGGCGACGGTGCGGGAGCAGTATGGGCTCCCCTTTGCGGTCGGGCTTGTCTTCATGGCCGCCTTCACCGTGGGCACGGTGCTGCTGGGGATCGCGGGTGTCGTTTCCTCGCTCAAGGCGGTGGTGCCGGTACTGCTGGTGGGGGTGCTGGGGATCAGCATCGGCACCTTGGTGTTGAATGGGGTCGAGCTGGGCAGGTATGCTGCCAGGGAGCCCCCCGTGCGCCACTGGTTCGTGGCGGGCGTCACCTACGGCTCCTAAACCTGCTGCTGGCATCGGCGGTGCTGGTACCCGCGGCTTCTCTCGCTGAACGCCCCGCGGTGCTTCGGGGAGCGGTACTGGGCGCGGTGGGGTTGGGGCTGGGGGCCCTGGCGGTGTTTCTAACCATAGCTGCTCTCACTCCTGATTCCGCGCTGGTGGAAGTCCCCATGGTGTTGGCTGCGGACCGTCTGTCACCGGTCCTGGGCACGGTGTACAGCTTCGTACTGCTGGCGGAGGTCTACACCACGGCAGTCAGCAGTCTCTTTGGCCTGGTGGCGCGAGTGGCCACCGGGGGGACGCGGCGGTTTGCGATATTGACGGTGCTGGTGGGTGCCGTGGCGGCGGGGGCGGGAGCTGCGGGTTTTTCAACCATTGTGGCCACTGTTTATCCGCTGGTAGGGTATGCCGGTTTCCTTCTTCTGGCATCGTTGCTCTGGGCGCGGCTGCGGGGACGGGTCTAGAGGCCCCCTCGCCCCGCTACGGGCCTTTGGCGATGAGTCTGTGTGAGTGGCGCACTTCTCCAGGGCACCAGCGTGGACTTTGCTCAAAGGGCCGGTTTGCTGGATTCACTTCGAGGCACGGAAGTTCACATTGCTCCCCGGGGGCGCAGGTGGTAAGCCGAGGTTGGCGATTACTTTCCTCCTATGGAGGCGGTAGAGTAACGCATGGGTGGCTTCCACACATCTGCAAGGAAGTGGCGCACGGCGTCCTGCCTTTCACGACTCCCGGTTAGAGTATCCATTCCCGCACTTTCGCTGCGCGATGGGCCACGTGGGGCCTGGCTTCCTTTTGGACGTAGGTTGAATTTGACGTCACGGGGTTTTCTGAAGATCTTGGCGCAGTCGTGTTTGTGCGTTGGTCTTGCTTCAGCGCGCTGGAGGAGACCTAGCCCCGGATTACGAACTTGACACCGGCGGGCGATGGCGACTAGTCCATGCCTGGCTGACCAGCCTACGAAGCGGCCTGGGATCAACGCTGGGTGGCTGCCCGGGAGATCGGGTGTGCAAGTTCCTGGTCAGCTGGCAGGCAGTCGGCAAGGGTGCGCCCGGGTCCTCGGGAATGTCCCGGGGCTGGGGACTTTTCACAGGACGCCGTGACCAACGGAAGGAGATGGTTTGGTGGACTACGTCATCAAGGTGACCATCAGAGGGATCAGGCCGCCCATTTGGCGCAGGCTGCGGGTGCGAGGCTCCCTCACCTTTGCGCAGCTGCACAAGGTCCTGCAGGCGGCGTTCGGCTGGCTGGACTATCATCTGTACCGCTTTTCCTTCAAAGATGGTCCCGCGGTTATGTACGAGGATCCCGCCTTCCCTGCCACTGAATTCTGGGGAGAACGGGTGCGGGTACTCAACCCGGACGAGACTGCCATTGAGTCGCTTTTTGAGAAGTACCGGCGGTGTGTATACGAGTACGATTTTGGGGATTCCTGGAGACACGAGATTGTTGTGGAGAAGAAGCTCCCAACCACCGAAAGTGGCTCGCTTGCCGCCGTGTGTCTGGGTGGCAGGAGGCATCGCCCGCCGGAGGACGTGGGAGGCGTGCTGGGCTACCAGGAATTCCTGGCCATCATCCAGGATGAAAACAACCCCGAGAGGGATGAATACCTGGATTGGGCTCGCAAGGACACCGACGGGCGCGACTTCGATCCTGAGTACTTCAATCTCGATGAAATAAACGAACGGCTGTCCTATGCGTTAGAGGATACGCCGGAAAATGCCAGGGATCTGTTCATGACCAGGACCGGCCTCAGGGGCCTGCTGAGGCTAAGTGGAGCTGAGCCCATAATCGAGGTGGGGGACAGACAGTACAGATGGAGCCGGCTGGGCGAGCTGCTCATGATGCTCGAGGAGGGGTTGACGGTCACGGTTAAAGTGGGGAGGAGGCGCCGAACGCGCCGCTGAATGTCCCGAGCATGAGGGTGGAGGGGCGGACGTACTCGCCGCCGGCCTGAGTTTTGACTCAGTGGGCGTGATACGCGGGGTATCTCTAGTGGAGCAGCACTCCCCTGTCCTCCGGTTGTCCGGAATCGGGACACGAAACTATGTGCAAGACAGACCTACTCCTGATCTCGAGGAAATCGCCGAGTCGTGGTAGTTAGGTACCGACGGGTGGGAGCCAGGGTGTCAGTGCGCCTTCACGTGCCTCCGTAAACACCCTTCTGTGAGGCTCTTCCCTCCAGAGAAGGGGCCGGCGTCCGCTTCCAACCTGAGGTGCGCGATGAAACCGGGGGGTGTCGAACAAAACAGCGAGCCAAAGGCACCTTAGGCTAGGGAAATCCACAAGTCCTCTGCCTGCAAAGATGGAAGTGGGTCGAGTGTGCCTATGCACCGTCACCTGGGACATGAGCGCACGGCCCACGGGCCACCCGGCAGCCCGTAGCCCCGCCACCGTGGTCGCCGCTTTTGATCTGCGGGCTTCGCTTTGACTATCCCGTCAATGATCATTCACGTGCGCAATTGACTTGTCTGGCATACACAAGTACAGCAAACGGCCGCGATGACCAGGACCTTTCGATGCTGAAGCAAAGTGGCAAGCTCAGTTGCCTCGCCCGGAGGTCGTACTGGCCGACATGGGCCGTAGTTGATCATACTGCCCTGGCAAGTGCAGGATTGTACCGGGCTGCTGCGGAATAAGCTGCAGAGACGACGGCCCGGACAGGGGGGCAGCTCAGTGCGAATGATCTTGCGGAGTCGATATGAGCGGGCAGGTCTGCACTTGGCGGTGATCGCGCTACTGGCTCTCTTTGTAGGGGGCTGCACGTCGGCCCGAATAGGCCGGGAGACGCAAGAGGCGGAGGGTAGCGAGGAGCAAGCGGCCACCATCGAGGAGGAACCTACGGGCCCGTGGAAGATGTTTGCCTTCGAGCCGGGACAGGACTTGATGTACACGGTCAAAGTGGAGGAGGCCAGGCGCGCGCACACCTGGTCGTTCCGGCTCTTTGTAGGCAAGACGGATGATGGTCGACTATGGTTCAGGTTCATAGGTCACCTCGAACGTCAGTTCAGCGATACCATCTTCGCTTCTCCCGATGATGTCGCGCGCGGGCTCAGGACGGGGCTACTGGCGAATTGGGCCTGCTGGCCGCTTTTCCCGTTGTTCACAGCTCCCTGGGCGGAATGGTTTGCGGACCGGGAGCTAGCGGTGGGGGCCAAGTGGTCAGTGGAGACGGGTGGACAGACCATCTCCTTCTCGGTGACCGGGACTGAAACTTACGCCGGAATCACCGGATACGTCTGCGAATGGACCATCCCGGGTCCAGAGGGCGAGGAGTCTTTCAAGGCCTGTATCCATCCCGGTTTCCCCCTGGTCCTGTACGCGAGGATACCCAAGGCCGGGAGGTATTATGAGTACACACTGGTGGATCATGGCGGGTTCTGAGGACTCAAGGTCATTCCGCGACAAGTCCATGGGACCCAAGGGTTTCTCGCGGCGGTTGGGTTTTGTCAACTATATTCTGTATGATGCTCAGGACAGCCCGCAGAAGGGCCACACTCCTCCAGACGGATGAACGAGTACCTCTGGCATCCAGTGACGACTTACTGGTTGTGCCTTGATGACTGCCGAAGGAGAAGGCACCTCGCCTGCGTTTCTTGGTATAGGACTGCCTGAAGCAGATCGAGGACCTCTGGCGCCTGGCTAACAGATGCAACCCCAGACGCCTGCGCATCACGTGCGTCGTGGTCGAGCTGCGTGCGTCGGGTTGCCACAAGACTACTCCTGAGCTTGGCAAGAGTGAGAGCGTGCTCCATGAATAGCCTCGCTTACTGATGAAGAGCGGTTTCCGATGAACTGCCGACAGGCCCCGGGTGACCACTATCCCGCAGTTGCCGTGACAATAGGCTCTAATGGTGAGAGAATCAGGGCAACTGTGCTAACCTGCGAGCAGAGGACGGGCCAACTACAGTGTCGAAGTATTTGACGGACGGAACTCGTTTGTCCCGGATATGGGGCAGACACGGGGGTTGAGGTGTGATGAAAACGCTCTTTGAAACCTGTGTGCCTCGAGCCGAGGTGTTGTCCGGTGAACTGCAAGAGGCGAGTTTCGCAGCCCGCTTGGGCGACGTGGCTCGTGGCATAGCGGATCCTGTCTATCAGGACCCTCAAATCTTTTTTGCGCGTACTCATCCCACTGAAGGCCTGCGTACCCTCCTTTCGGAGGCACTTGGACGCATATGGGGAATCACCCCTATGGCCGCTCCGGTTATCCGCCTAGAGACGGGCTTCGGTGGTGGCAAGACCCACAGTCTGATCGCGCTTTATCATGCTGCATCGGGTAAGGTGCCGGCGGAGTTGCTGGCTCCATATCTCGGCGAGAATATCCCCTCTAATCCTCCGGCGGCCAGGGTGGCGGTGGTGGTGGGGGAAGATCTCAATCCGCTGGATGGCCTGAGCCACCCTGATGGGACGACGACGTACACACCCTGGGGCGAGATTGCGTACCAGCTGGGTGGGACTGCCGGGTACGAGAAAGTCCGAGCTAGTGATGAGGCGCGGGTGCCCGCTGCGGTCCCTTGGAGGGAACTGCTGGGTAACGAACCAGTGGTAATCCTCCTCGACGAGCTGGCACCGTACCTGCGGATGTTGAAGACGTGGAAGGGTAAGCAAGCTCTGGCGGGACAACTGGCGCCGTTCCTCAAAGGCTTGCTCGAGGCGGTTGCAGCTGCCCCGCGTGCCGTCTGTGTTCTGACCTTGGCCCAGGCGTCCGATGCTTTCGGTGAGGAGAGTGAGGAGCTAGAAGAAGCCCTCACTCATCTAATCGGGGAGCTAAAAGCGATCTCGGGACGCATCGAGCGGGTAATCACCCCCACTTCTGGTGAGAAGGAGATCGCCTCCATCGTGAGACGCCAGCTCTTCGAACGGGTTGACGACTCAGCGGCTCACGAGGTAGCGCAATCCTACCGCGCATACCTAGAGAAGGCGCAACAGCAGGGGGCGGAACTTCCGAGCAATGCCACCACGTCTGAGTATCTTCAGCTTCTCCAGGTGAGTTACCCCTTCCACCCAGAGCTACTGATTACTCTGAATCGCAAGATTTCCACAATCCCTAATTTCCAGCGGACCCGTGGGGCTTTGCGCCTGCTGGTGCGGGTCATCCGCCGGCTGTGGGAAACCAGACCTGCGAATCTCAGGCTCATCCACCTGCACCACGTGGACTTGTCCGTGGAGGCTATTGTGGAAGAGCTCACCAGCCGGCTGGACCGCCCGCGATACAGGGAGGTGGTGCACGCAGATATCTCCAGTCCGGTTCACGAGCAGCCTGGCTTCGCAACCGCAATCGATCGTTCTTGGGAACAGGATCGTCGGAGCCCGTTTGCCAAGCGCGCAGCGACGACCATCTTCTTGCACAGCTTAACTGGAGGGCCAGGAGCAGGGGCTCGAACGGAGGAAGTGGCCCTTGCCTGTCTCGGCCCGGAGGACGATCCCGCACTCTTAGCCCAGGCTCTCAAGGAACTTGAGCGGGTCTGTTGGTACCTGGAGTATGACGGCGACCGATGGCGTTTTGGGCCCGAGCCTTCCCTCAACAAGATGATTGTGGATGAGATGAAGAACGTGGGGGTGACCCGGGCCAAGCGGGTACTGGATGAACGCCTGCGGGCCATCTGGCGACCGGGCGTGTTCGACGTGAGGCGGTTCCCCGTTGAACCTGCCGACATCCCCGACGATGCGGGCAAACCCAAGCTCGCCGTGCTTCATTATGACGCTGCGACTGCCAAAGAGAACGATGAGCATCCGCCAGAGCTGGTAATGCGGCTCTTCAGGGAGAAGGGAACCCTTGGGGAACCGCGGACGTTCCAGAACAACGTGCTGTTTCTGGTTTGTGACGAGACCCATAGAGAGGCAATGGTGAACAGAGCAAGGGAGGCAGAAGCTATCCGGCGTCTCATCAACAATCCCGAGCGCCAGAAACACCTCTCGCAGCACCAGCGGCGCCGTTTGCGGGAACGCAGGGATCAGAGCGAGCTTTACCTCCGGGTGGCCGTGCATCAGGCTTACCGGTTCTTGTATTACCCGTCGGCCGATGCACCGGAAGCGTCAGCTCATCTAGCTTGCGAAATTCTCCCCGCACAGGAGCAGGGCGATCTCCGACAGGATCAGGGACTGGTGATCTTGGAGGTGTTGCGTCGGCTGGAGAAAGTGTACACGGCGGACGACGCACCCATTGCCCCAGAATTCATCAGGCGTCGGACGTGGCCGCGCGGTGCCCGGGAGGTGCTGGTCAGGGACGTAATGCGGGCCTTTGCCATGCGGCGGGGATTAAGAATGCTCTTGGATGCCAAGCCCCTCCGGGAGGGTATCCTCCAGGGAGTGCGGCGCGGCCTGTGGGTTTACTTCGACCCCGCACAGGGCAAGGGGTACGGGGCGGGATCCCCCGATCCGCTGATCCGCCTGGAAGGAGATGCTGCACTTCTCGAACCTGACCTGGCGCAACAACGGGGGATACCCATTGTGGGGGGCGAACCCACCGAGGAGCGATGCCCCGTTTGCGGCCAACTCGCCGCCCAGTGTCAGTGTCAACCACCACCGGCGCCTCCGCTGGAGGGCAAGATAGAGGCCTCAGGAACCGTGGACCAAGCTTTCCAGGGGATCATAGATCAGATGGGTGATCGTGGCATATCTTCCCTGGCCCTGCTGGGCATCCAGCTGGAAGGAAGTGGCCCTCAGGGGGTACGAGAGCTGCGGAGCCTGGGCCTGGCGGTGCCGCAGCTGGGCCCGGGGCAGTTCCGTCTGGATGTTGCGATTGCGGCCGAATTCGATGAGGGTGGAGAGATGAAACTGCACTTTCGCGGTCCCTGGGAGCGCTACCGCGAGCTCAAGGATGCAGTGGTTTCCGCCTTGCAGCATGCCTCGCGGGTTGACGTGCGTGCCGGAATGCAATTCCGCCGACGTGAAGGGTTCACTGCCGATGCACTGGTCCGGATGCGGGATATTCTCCGGCCACTGGAGCTCGGCGGCGTGCGCGTGACTGCCGAGCCCCCTGGGGAGGGGACGAACGGATCGTGAATGAGCGGAGGTTTTTGCTGTACGTGTTCCCCTCTTCTGACGGTTCCTTCGGAGTCGAACTCCGCCAACGGGTGAACGGCCCCCAACGTCTGGAAGAACGGTCGGTGGTGCGCGCCTGGGGTGCCCCGCTTCGGGCTGGTCTATCCCATGTTCTTGAGGCCCTGCGCAAGAGCGGCTACCGGCCGTCGGCTCTCCACCGGGGGCGACGCAGGCCCTTTGAGCTCAGGGAGGACGTTGCCGTCCGCCTGGGTCTGGTGCTTTTGGCCTTGAAGCCTCTGCGTAATTCGACCCGCATGGAGCGGATTGCGGAGGCTATCCAGCAGATGCCCGATGAAGAGGTTTACTACTGGTTCAGCAAAGTCGTATCCGTGCGGAGCGCCCAGCGGGCGGTGAGGGTGCTCCTGGGAGGGGAGTGAAGAGCACCGTGCACGTGCCACTGATCACCACCTGGCTTCCTGTTGAGTTGCTGGGTGCGGAATCTCGTCGCGAGAGAGCAGCTAGCAGCTCCTTGCCGCCGCTGTACTTCCTCCACGTCTGGTGGGCACGCCGCCCGCTGGTGGTGTCGCGGGCGGCAGTCCTGGGGAGCGTGCTGCCGGCGTGGAGCCAGGATTGGCCGGAGGACCTCCGGCGGGTGTTTCCCAATGAAGAGACCTACCGCAGGTGGTTCCTGCGGGAGCTTCTCGGTATCCGGGGGGATCCGGTGGCAGCGCAGCGCGCGATTGAGGCTGCGCGACGGCAGGGAAAGCGAGTAGCAAATCCGTACACCTACAGGCGCGCCTTCACCCACGCGCTCACGGAAGAACATTTGACGCTGCTAAAACGGGTTCTCCAGAGGGGGTGGGGAAGGAACGCTGTTTTGGTTGCGGACCCGATGGCCGGTGGCGGTTCGATTCCGTTGGAGGCTCTCCGGTGTGGTTTGAGGGCGTTCGCCGGTGAGCTCAACCCCGTTGCGTTTGTCATATTACACGCAACGCTCGACTACCCCGCACGTTTTGGAGAAGACCTCGCGAGTGACATCCAGAAATTCGGACGAGCATGGGGCGATCTGGCGCGTAGACGCCTTGAGGGGTTTTTCCCGTCGTCTCGTGACCAGCAGGTTCTTGCATACCTCTGGGCTCGCACGGTAGCCTGCCCTTACACTGGCAAACCAGTTCCGCTCTCTCCCAACTGGTGGTTGCGGAGCAAGGACGAACCCGTGGTCGCAGTCAGGTTGGTCGCGGAACCCGATGCGCCGGAGTGCCGCTTTGAAATCGTGCGAGGGGGCGCGGCCCGCGCGGCGCATCCCGAGCGAGGAACTGTGGCCCGAGGCACCGCAGTCTCCCCCTGGACTGGAGAGGCCATCCCCGGGGATTACATCAAGGCCGAGGCCCGGGCTGGTCGCATGGGGGCCCGGCTTTACGCGGTGGTTATCCAGACTCCGCGGGGCAAGGACTTCAGACTTCCCACGGACGAGGATTTGGAGGCCGTCCGACGGGCTGAGGAGGAGCTTGCCCGCCGGCTGCCCGAGTGGGAGGCTCGGGGACTGGTCCCGGGTGAGGCGTTCCCAGACACAGCTAACGATATTCGACCTCTTCATTATGGCATGGCCACCTGGGCCGACCTCTTCTCACCCCGCCAGCTCCTTGCCCTCTGCACGTACGTCGAGGCGTACCATGAAGTAGCGGCGGAGGTGCGGGCAAGTCTCGGCGAGGACCGGGCCCGAGCAGTGCTGGTATATATGGCATTCGTACTGAGCAAGTGCGTGAATTATAACTCCCGAACAACGTTTTGGGATTATACACGAAACAAGATCGCACATGCCTTCTCTCGACACGACTATGCTTTTAGGCCCAGTCACAGCGAGATGAACCTTCTCGCTCCGGCCCTTGGCTTCGACTGGGCCCTCAAGCAAGTCGCTGAGGCTTACCGGGGCATGGTGCGCCTAGCCGCCCAACCCGCGCGCAGGCTGTGGTCAGTGTCCGGTCTGCAGGCCCCGGTGACTGTTAGGTACGGGAACGCGGCGAACCTATCAGAAGTGCCCCCCGCGAGCGTACATGCCATCGTGGTGGACCCCCCGTACTACGACAACGTGATGTATGCGGAACTGTCGGATTTCTTCTACGTATGGCTCAAACGCACCGTGGGCCATCTTTACCCCGAAGCCTTCAGGGGTCTTCTCACCGACAAGGACTCCGAGGCGGTGGCCAACCCGGCGCGTTTCCGCGGGATGAAGGGCCGCGCCTCGAAAGAATTGGCCGACCAGGATTACGAGCGCAAGATGCTGGCCTGCTTTCGAGAGATGCACCGGGTGCTGAGGCCAGATGGCGTGCTCACGGTCATGTTCACCCACAAGCGTGCCGATGCCTGGAACGCCCTGGGGCGAGCCCTCATCGAGGCTGGCTTCATGGTGGAATCTTCATGGCCGGTACGCACCGAGAGTGAGCATTCTCTCCACCAGGCCAAGAAGAACGCCGCTCGCTCAACCATTCTCCTCACGTGCCGCAAGCGCGAAGATACTGGGGAGCCGGCCTGGTGGGATGAAATCAGGGGCGATGTCCGCCGCGTGGCCCGCGACCGTGCGCGGGAGTACCAGGAGGCGGGTATCACCGGCGTTGACCTCTACCTCGCTACCTACGGTCCGGTGCTGGGGGTACTCTCGCGGCGCTGGCCGGTGCTCTCCGGGGAGGCTGATCCCGAGACCGGAGAGCCGCGGCGGCTGGAGCCGGAGACTGCTCTGGCCGTAGCTCGTGAGGAGGTGGCCAACCTCCGGAAGAGGGGTCTGGTGGGGCGCGCGGTGCGCTTCGACCCGGTTACCGATTTCTGGCTGTTGGCCTGGGATGCCTTTCGGGCGGCGACCTTCCCCGCGGATGAAGCGCGCAAGCTTTCCTTGGCACTGGGTTGCGACCTGGAGGCGGAGCTCGTCCGGGGTCACCGTATCTTGGCCAAGAAGGCCGATACCGTTACCATTCTGGAGCCTGCGCGCCGGCGGATCCGGGGGCGACTTGACCCCGAAGGCTCCTTCACCGTGCTCCTGGATGTACTGCATACCGCGCTCCTGCTGGTAGCCGACGAAGGCACCGCGTCGGCTCTCCGGTTCCTGGAGCAGCGGGGGTATGCTCGCGACAGTGTATTCCTGTCCTTGCTGCAGGGAGCAATACGGGCGGTCCCAGCTGTACGGGACCGGGAGGGCCGGTTCGTTCGCCCAGAAGCTGAGGCCCTGGAGCGGCTCCGCCAGGCTGGGTTTCCGGAACTGGAGCCTGCTCCGGAGCCGGAGAGGCGGTACGAACAGGTACCTATGGAGGAATACGAACGCCAAGGAAGCGGATAGCCCATGGGCGGCTGCTTAACAGAAGTCAAGTGGAACATCTACTACGGTCCGTCGGATGACCGCCTGCGGGACTTTTACATCCCCGCTCTTTCCCGCGCGGTTTCCTATGACCGGACGGCCGGGTTTTTCTCCTCCCGGTCTCTGGCCATTGCCGCTGCGGGGGTGGCCCACCTGGTCCGGTCGGGTGGCAGCATGCGACTCCTGGTGGGTGCACAACTCACTAAGGAGGACGTACAGGCCATCGAGCGGGGTGAGGAGGCCTTCAATGCGGCACTGGAGGCACGGCTCCTTGAGGCGTTGCAGGATCTCGCTTCTGACCCGACGGATCCTGCCCGGCGGCGCCTGGAGGTGTTGGCCTGGCTGGTGGCTGCGGGCAGACTGGAGATCCGCGTGGTGTTGCCCGTGGGGCCGGACGGGCGACCCTTGCCCGCTTCGCTGGCCGCAGAGTACTTTCACCCTAAGGAGGGAGTTTTCACTGACGCCTGCGGGCACCAGGTGGCGTTTTCGGGAAGCGTCAACGAGACGCCTCAGGGCTGGCTCACCAACTACGAGCAACTTTTGGTTTACTTCTCCTGGGATACCTCCCGGCCTTACGTGGTTCAAGTAGCCGGGCGTATCCGCCGCCTGTGGGAAGGGAAGGAGCGGGGCTGGGTTGCGGTCCCCATCCCTGAGGCGGTGAAGGAGAGGCTCATTTGTCTTGCCCCGGATGAGCCACCAGTGCGGGATCCTCTCGAAGAGCGGCCAGCAGCACGTCCCTCGATTGTACCATCGGACCAGCGGGAGCGCATCATATTTGCGTTCTTGCGGGACGCCCCGTACCTGAAGCGAGGCGAGCTCCTGGGGATGCGTACCGCCGGGGTGTGCCCCTGGCCTCACCAGGCGCAGGTGGTGCAAGAGGTCGTTCGCCGGTTCCCGGAGCGCTTTCTGCTGGCCGACGAGGTGGGGCTGGGAAAGACCATCGAAGCCGGGTTGGTCTTACGGTCTCTGCTAGTGTCAGGGGCGGTGCGCCGATGCCTGATCCTGGTGCCCAAGAGCCTCCTCAGGCAGTGGCAGGAGGAGCTCTACGAGAAGCTCGCCCTCAACGTCCCTGCTTTCGACGGAGCCGCGTTCCACGACTATTTCGGGCCCGTCGCTGCTCCCCGGGCTAATCCCTGGGACGCCTTTCCGCTGCTTCTTGCCTCCAGCCAGCTAGCCAAGCGTCGCCAGCGCTGCGAGGAACTTCTACAGGCATCGCCATGGGACCTGGTGATCGTGGACGAGGCCCACCACGCCCGCCGACGCGATATCCAGGCACGGGGCCGCTACCGGCCGAATCGTCTCCTGGCTTTGCTCGAGGGTGAGGGCGGCCGACCGGGGTTAGCCTCCCGCACGAAGGGGCTGCTTCTTCTCACCGCTACTCCCATGCAACTTCACCCGGTGGAGCTTTACGACCTCCTGCGCCAGTTGGACCTTCCGCCAATATGGGCTGCTTCCGAGGACCGCTTCCTTCGCTTCCTGGAAGAGTTGCGCGCTGCGCGTGCCGGCAACGGCGACTGGAGATTCCTCTTGCGCCTGGTACGTGGCACACCAGCCTCGGATCCGGCGGACATCGTCCCCGGACTGCCCGATAGGCTGGGAGTGGTAGCCTGGGAGCGCGTTCGCGGTATCTTCGTTGGGCAGCGGTCGCCGGGGGAGGTGAGGAATCTTTCCGCTCAGGAGCAGGCTGCTCTGTTGGAGCTGTGCCGGCGTGCGTCTCCGCTGGGGCAGAGGATGTTCCGGGCCACGCGGGTGACGCTGCGCCGCTATCGGGAGAAGGGGCTTTTGACTGAGGGGATGCCCGACAGGCGCCCCGAACCGGTTTGGATTGGTATGAGTCCCGCCGAGTGGGAGCTCTACCGACGAGTGGAGGACTACGTTTCGCGTTTCTACCACCGCTTCGAGGGGGAGCGTAAGGGTCTCGGCTTTATCATGACCGTCTATCGGAGGCGATTGACGTCATCCTTCGCTGCGCTCCGTTGCAGCTTGAAGCGCCGCCGTGATTATCTCCTGCGTCGTGTCGGTCCAGCTTTCGGTCTTACTGACGAGGACACTGAAGAAGCGGATCTCCGTGAGGACGTCCTCGAAGAGCTGGAAGCGTGCTTTGCGGAAGGCGAGATCGCGAGATCCCTCCAGGGGCTGGTGACCGAGGAGATACGCGAGATTGAGGATATTATCGATGCGGTGGAGAAACTGGCCGAGGACAGGAAGTTCGCGCAGCTGGTGGACGACCTGCAAAAAATGCTGATGCAGAGAGACACGGTGGTGGTGTTCACCCATTACACCGACACTATGGACGACCTGCGAGCGCGCCTGGTCGGGGTCTACGGCACATCTCTTGCGTGTTACTCAGGTCGAGGCGGCGAACGGTGGGATGGTGGGCAGTGGGTGCGAGTCTCGAAAGAAGAGGTGAAGAACGCTTTCCGGACCGGAGAGATCCGCGTGCTGCTCTGTACGGAGGCGGCCAGCGAGGGGCTGAACCTTCAGACCTGCGGTGTTCTCATTAACTACGACATGCCCTGGAACCCGATGCGGGTGGAACAGCGCATCGGACGTTTCGACCGCATCGGACAGACGCACCCGGACGTCTGGATCAGACACTACTTCCTCTTTGGGCCTAAGGGCGAGGAGACGGTGGAGGCTGCGGTATATCGCGCCTTGGGCGACCGCATCGACTGGTTCCGCTCGGTGGTCGGTGAACTCGCGCCTATTCTGGGTCGCATCCCAAAGACCATCGAACGCGCTGCCATGGCGACGCCGGAGAACAGAAATACCGTGCTGAAAGAAGCCATAGCTGAGATTCGCCAGGAGATCGAGTCGCAAGTGGCAACGATGTCGCTCGATGAGTGGGCCACCGTGCCTTCGCTTCGAGAGGATACCAATCCGCCGTTAGACTTGGCCGACTTGGAGAGGATCCTCCGCACGAGTTCTCTGAGCAAGCGCTTCACGCCTCACCCCGAGATTGCGAATGCGCTCATGCTCGATTGGGCTGGCCGCACCTGGGAGGTGACCTTCGATCCTGACGTGGCGGACGCCCATCCCGGTCGTGTGCGTCTGCTAACGTATGGCGAGGCACTTCTTGAGGAACTGCTCGAGGCCGTGGGAGCTCCGGCGGAGATCGGCGAGGGGGCGGGCGTCATTCGTGTTACCGTGGGCAGCGTGAGGCGCTGGTTCGTGCCCATGGGGAGTGGGAGCATCCGCTCGATTGAGAGACTGGAAGAACTCGAAGAGTGTCTGGCCGATGGGACCATGCGAGTTGAGTGGTCCCATGTCGAACAGGCGCTGCGGGCCACCAAAGAGGAAGCCATGGAGAAGCTTACCCGAACGACAGAGCTAGATACCGCCCGGCAGCTGGCCCGGGGTGCCATCTTACGGGAGCGCGCTCGTCTGCTCATCGCACAGGAGGCTGCTCGTATAGCAGTGAGTGAAAATGGTGATCTGGGCGCGGCGTTGCGGCGTCTGGGGGCAAGTGGATACCCCTGGGCTGGCCTGATGAAGCTAGCCGGGTATCCCGAATTGACGGACGTGGAAGTTGCCCGGAAGAGGTATCTCGAGGACGAGGCCAACCTCATGGCTCCCGAGGAGGCGAGAGCCCGGGCGGTGAGCATACTCAATACGTTGGCTGGAGAGCGAGAAACGCCAAAGGGGCCGCTGCCGGTCGCACAGGACCTTCGAGCGGCAGCCACTGTGTTCCGGATGCCCAGCACAGGCGGAGGCAGGGGAGTCCATTCGAGCTAGGTTCCTAGCGCGCTGTCTGCTTCACAGTTGAGTTGGGATGATGCTTCGTGAGCGGCGGTACCGGGGTTGCCTCTTGGCTTCTGCCGCTGGCAATCCTCTGGGAGCGTCCCTGGTGTTCGTCGGAGAGGAGGCTGTTCTCTGCAGCCTCGGGGGAGGTGCGGCGATGCTCGACTGCCTCCCTGCGTACGGCCGCATCGGGGCTGTCACCGACGATACGTAAATGACGATGACTACGGCTTAGGGACTTCTCGAAGCCGGATCGTCGGCGGGTGCGAACGGAGCAGTTTGCGGAACGGAACCAGGGCTGGGAAGTGTCGCGGCTGAAGAGATCGTCGCTTGTCTTTACGAAGCGTGTCTTGGCTGGTACCGTTCTCAGCGCAGTCCGAACTATCGCGGGTTCCCGGTGGTAACTGTCTGAGCGCCCTAGGTTCCGGGACGATAGGCACTCTGAAGGTACGCCCAACAACGGCAAGGGCTCTGGCAGCGTCATGCGGGTGGCGCCGATCGGCCCTGCTTTCCCAGGTAACCTACGGACTGGTTGTTGTGACTTTGGTCCCTTTGTTTCGGGGGCTCTCGCCTCAAAGCAATAGGGTCCGGTAGCAAATGAAGCAAGGAGTTGCGCCGTTCGCATCGCGCCCGTTGAGGGCGGTTTCCGTTCGGGCATTCGTCCAGCACCTCGCCCGACTGCTTGACCACGAGGCTTACCACCCGTCGCTATAGGGGGATCTCCGTGGTCCCACCATAAGTTTACTACTACAGATGGATTGACGGAGAGTGGTATGTGGGTTCACGTGGGTTGTGCTACACGGGTTGCCAGAGGGTTCGAGACCGCGGGTGCTCCAGACTGCCTGGGGGAGTACACGCGCGAGCGACACCGGTCTCTTGCATGCAAGGCTATTGGAGAACCTGCGTGGGGCATCTTGTGGCCCGACCGGACCACAATCGGTCTGCAAGATCTATGGGCAGGCCCAAAGCGCCGCAGCCGTGGGCCCGCCGGGGAAGGTCTGCTCTTGCCCTCCTACTTCTCCGCGACATCGGTGCTGTCATCGAACACAAAGAATGCACATCGGGGTGTCTCGGGCGATCTTGGGGCATCCCGGTATGTCGGAGAGACATCTCACCTATGTGTTTGGCAAGTTATTTTTGCAGAGTGTGGCGATTAGTTTGTGCATGGCGTCCTGAGAGCGTCCCGTTTCCTCCCTGGCATCGTCCGGGGAGGAAGGTCCTGGGAATCCCGGGACACTTGTACAGCCAAAATGCCGGCCCACACGCCTCATTGGGTACGGTCGCGGAAAGCCGCACCGCTGACGGGCCCTCGCAGAGGTGTGCTATTGGTTAGCCAACACGCTGGATCTTGGCTGGCAGTACTGCCCGCGGCTTCGCCGAAGGGCAAGCCTTATCTAACACCTGCATCGTTGGGTTGTGCGGAATCATCTTCCAAAATTTTTGTCAGCCTGAGCAAATGCCGATGTGCTGAGTAAAGAGGCCGTCCCGCGCCTTTTGCCAACGGCTCCGCCGCTGCACCCGCTCGTTGGTAACACTGCGGATCACGATGGGTGTGAATACCTGACATAAACTGACAACCGCATGCAAGCCAGATGAAGCGTCACGGTGGCAGGTGAAATGCTGTACGCGCTGGTGATCTCGCAAGGCTGTTGAGTGCGGATATCCACGGATGGTAAAGGCCTTTGGTGGCGCTCGTGGCGTTTTGCCTGTGGCATTGTCGGGACCAGGAGGAGACAGATAGATTAGATTTCCCAGTAGGACGGAGATTGGTTGCTCTGGGTTGGTAGAGTTATGATTCACGCGGACATTCATTCGGCTCCGCAGAGAATTGATTGCAGGTCGGGCCTGCTGATCATGACAGACATAGGCAGGAATTTTTCATGTGGGCGAAGAAGAGCAAAGCGTACGTAACCAGCGGTTTCATTCCGTGATTGTCTGGGGAAAGACGAGTTGGGTTGGCGGGGCTAGCGGCGGCAGTTGCCCACAAGGAAACACGTTTTTAAGGTAACACTGATCCGCACTGTAGACCATTTGCAGTCACCACGTGCGTCCACGCAAGCACTCCCGGGTTGTGACTATCTCGCAAGTTGATCTCTCAGTTCGAATCAGTCGAGATGTGGAGAGACATAGTCCGCTAGCGGTTACAGCGGGCAGTTCTTTCTCGTGGTGGGATGTAAAGTGATAGTGGTTGTTATAGTCGGCGTGGTGTTGCTCGGCGGGCTTGTGTGGGCTTGGCACGTGCGCAGGTGCGCCAGCGAACGCGACGGCGGTCCAGGCCTCGGTGAACTGGCAGAGGAGAGCGAAGTTTGTCCCTCTGGTGCTGCTGAAAGTCTGCACACCGGGGAACTTGCTGAAGTTGAAGAGGAAAGGCAGACCGATGTTCCTCGCTTCCCGCGCAAGTCCGTCAAACCCGCCCACAGCCGAGGGAGTCGCGAATCTACTGTTACGGCCAAAAAGAGAAGGAAGAGGATTCGACCGCCGAAGATCGGTGGTCGGCGGGGAAAGCGCGACGAACGCGAGCCGGCTGACGGGCGAGAAGCTCAAACGAAACGCCACACCGGTCCTCGGTTTGGACTGGTATGTTTTGTGCGTGAGCGCACTTGGTACCTGGGGGTGCAAGTGGGAACTACTGATGTTCAGGACGAAGAATCAGGTGCTTGTCGCGTTCTTCAGGATGGGCGATCTCTTTGTCAACGCCCCGGAAAGCCGCACGTTTTTCTCCTGCAAGATCTACACAGTCCCGTTCAGGTATGCGCCGGGGATGGCAAGCCTAGACAGTTCGAATTGCCTGGACCGACTCAGGTGCTCGTCTTCCGACTCGACCGTCGGGGTACATTTGGCCGTCGAGTTCTTCGGATATCGTCAGGCTGGCATCTGCTCGTGGTGGATAGACGGTGGACGCCAGTTCCCACGGGAGAGCAAACGTCTGTCTTGCTGGCGGAGCCCACGTCTATAGAAGGCTATGTGGGGTACGTCATACATGTGGGGGAGGAATTCCGCTTCCACTTTCTTGACGAGGGCGGCGAGCGGGTGAGGGTGCCAATTGGCGGCAGCAAGTTTGAGCTACACGGCTGTTTGCTACGAGATGCCTACCCGGACGCCGGGCCGCTCTATGTCGGGGAAATCCCGCGACTGCGCTTGCGTCGGGGATCCGGCCTTACCTGGGAGAATGTGGGGTGGATTGTTGTAGGGGAGGAGGGGCGGGGAAAGAAAGCACGCACCCCCAACCTGGAGATGCCGCCTGAGCCCATTGAGGGTGGCGAAGTTCCCCTACGCCTTCCCGAAAGCGGGGAACCGGGCTGGTTTTTCGTGCGGGTGTATGACCAGCAAGGTCAATTGATCGAAAGCCACGACTTCAGGTATGCCCGCGATCTGTATAGCATCGAACTGTCTCCTGAGGACGCGCTCCCCAGTGAGCAGGGCCACCGGCCGGTGGATGTCCGCATACGCCATGGGGATGAAGTTGTGCTGATCCCGGCGTCGGAAGAAGCGCGTGAACTTGAGGTAAGTAAGAGCAAGGACCGTTCGGCGATTGTAAACGTTTTCACCGTGCCCGTCTCTCCCGAGATGGAAGAGTTCACTTGGCGGGTCGCGCGCGATGAGTGCCGTGCCATTTGCATTCGGGTGAGAGTAGAACGCGTATGGTGGACGATTGGCCCTCTCAACCAAGTCGCGCCGGAGGGGTGGTCCGACCAGTCACTGACCGTAACACGCAGTAAGATTACGCCTACCTCTGACCAAGGTCTGTGGATCCGGCTTCCGAGTACGGGCTGGGTCAAATCGGTGAGCGTCGGGTTAGAGCGTGCTACGGCTCGCACGTATCCCGTACGGGTTGACGAGAGAAATGTGGTGGTGCCGCTTCGCGACCTGTGTTACGTGGTGGACGGTGCCGATACAGCCCTGCCGATTCCAGTGTACCTGTGGCTTCCAGGACTCGATCGTTCCGCGGAAATCCTTCGCATAATGCCTTCCTTTACATGCCCTCACTGCAATTTTGGCACCGAGTCCCTCGATGAGATCGTGGAACACGCAGTCTCGAATCACCTGGAATCGTACTTCGAGAAGCTGAGCTATGAGCAAATTGCCAAGCTGATAGGAGGACTACCGCGCAAGATATACCTCTGTCCGTACTGTGGACACTACGTACGTGCCGACTGGTATTACGGAGACCCCACCACTGCTATGTTTGATCACCAGGAAAGTCACTGTAGCGCGGCGCAGCGTGTCGATGGCCTTGTGAAGATACAGTTTAGGGTGGTCAGTGACCCAGACATTGTGCGTGAGGAGGTCATCAAAAATCTCCCGTACATGTTCCGGTGCCGTGTGTGTCAGGAGCTCCTGACTGCTATGTCCGAGGCGGAGATCATGAAATGTCTCAAAGAGCACTTGAGGGACGAACACGGTGGATATCTTCAGGTGCGCGCGGCGACCGAGTGTAACAAACCCGCCGTCGACAGGGGGAGACGAGGCACTTTCGGAGGTAGGTGATGATTGGTGAACCCGATTCAGCTTGCGGCCCAGGTGCAACGACGGTATCGCGACTACTTACTCACGACCTTTTCCTTCCGGGATCCCGAGCTGAGAGAATCCTTCCGGAAGAAACTCGAGAGTGGCCACCTGAGCAGGGGTCCCTATATCGAGGCCCCGCCTACGTTTGAGAAAGAACAGACCACTGCCGAGCTGATTCGAGAGGTGCTCGGAAAGAAGGATATAGAACGAGGTTTCCTCGAGGCGTTGGATGGAGACCGGCGCCTCTATCGCCACCAGGCAGAGGCCATACGCCGGGCCATGGCTGGAGCTAACGTGGTTGTAGCTACCGGCACTGCTAGTGGCAAGACCGAGGCGTTTCTCTACCCGATCCTCCTATCCCTATACCAGGAGTTTGAAGCTGGAACGCTTTGCTCGGGCGTTCGAGCCATCATTCTCTATCCGATGAATGCGCTGGCTAACGACCAGCGCGAACGCCTTGGTGGCATTGCGAAGAAGCTGAAGGACTCCGGAAGCAGCTTCTGGTTCACGTTCGGACGGTACACAGGAGAGACTCCGGAAGACGAGACCGATTATGAGCGGGAAGCGCCCGAATGCGAGCGGAACCGCCTCCCTGGGGAGCTGGTTTTCCGGAGCGAAATGCGCAACCAGCCACCCCATATCCTCATTACGAACTACTCAATGCTGGAATACCTGCTCATCCGTCCGGCGGACAGCCTTCTCTTCGATAATGGACGTGGGAAATGGTGGCGTTTCATCGTGCTTGACGAGGTGCACCAGTATCGAGGAGCGCGGGCTACGGAGATGGCCATGCTCTTGCGCAGATTGAAGCAGCGCATAGAGGCGGGGGGACGCAAAGGTGGTTTCCAGTGCATTGCAACGAGCGCGACGCTCGCCGGGGGCAGGGAGGACCGTGAAGCGGTGGCACAGTTCAGCTCGGATCTCTTCGACGCGCCGTTTCGGGCGGACGACATTATCCTAGCATCAACGGTACCTGTCCCCGAGGCGTCAGAGCGTAGGCTGAGCGTGGCAGAGTATGCTACAATTATGAAAGCGCTTGACAAGCCAGCTCCTGAAGGACTGGCCGAACTTGAGCGAGTTGCCGCAAGACTTGGTGTGTCTCCCGTTCGCTCCTCCGCTCCGAAGGTGGTTGCAGGGTTTCTGCTTGAGCGAGACGGCAGGGCAACTGCACTTAGGCGCGCACTCGGAGAGGGGCCACGTCTAGTCGAGGAGCTTGCGGATGAGCTGTTTCCCGAGCTTCCTCGGCCTGACAGGCCAGCTGCGCTCACCGAGCTAGTGGAATTGCTCTCGAGAGCAGAACATCCGCAAACGGGGGCACCCTTGCTGTCGGCACGGTACCACCTCTTCCTCCGGTCATTGGAGGGTGCCTACGTCAGCTATTGGCCCCGCAAAGAAGTATTCCTCGAACGCGGTTCACCTGAAGGATGTGGTGTGCTGTTTGAGGTCGCGCTATGCAACGAATGCGGCCAGCACTACCTCCTTGGAGGAAAGCACCGAAACGGCGTGAGATGGTCGTCTCCGATTCGCGACCCTGCTGACCCTGACTTTGGGGTGGCCTTCTTCCGTGTCATTGAGGGGGCACACCACACGGCAAGAGCCGACGCACGGCCGAGCGGTACTGGCGAGGACGGGAAAAAGGAAAAGGGCATACAGTGGCGGGTGTGCGCCGCGTGTGGCCTAGTTTGGTCGGCTGACGCACCCTCTCCGTTAGCGAACACCGATGAATGCCCGCACCCCAGGGTGCTGGAGTTGGTGGAAGCACCCTCTCCTCAGGACGAGGATCGGGCTGACCGCATCGTCAAATGCGGTGTCTGTGAGTATAGGAGCCATGATCCCGTGCGGGAGGTCACCCATGGCAGTGACGGGCCTCATGCCGTGATAGTGACTACCGTTCACCAGCAACTGCCTGCCCCACGGCGGAAGATAGTCTGTTTTACCGACGGGCGGCAAGATGCAGCATTTTTTGCCTGGTACCTTGATCGGACTCACACCGACATCGTCCATCGAAGGCTGCTATTGGTTGCTCTGAACACCTTAGTCCCGAAGTCGGCTGGCGGTATATCCTTGCAAGCGCTCGTAAGGCGAGTAGCCGAGTTATCCAGGCGACATGGGCTCGTTCCAGCTTCCTATAGCGACGTGGACATAGAGCATCACAGCTGGGTCGCCGTCTACCGCGAGTTCTTGACGGAGCAACGACGCATTAGTTTGGAAGGGGTAGGCCTGTTGCGTTGGCGGATTGAGTGGCCGGGTTGGTTCACGGTCCCGCATGTTCTGTTGGCGGAACCTTGGTGCCTGGACGAAGAACAGGCGTTGAACTTGATCTTTGTCCTGCTGGATATGCTCCGGAACCGCGGGGCGGTTGATCTTCGTGCTCCCAAGCAGATATCCCTCAGGTGGAAAGATCTCAATCTAAGGAGGGAATCACCGTCCTTCGTGGAGCTGAGCTCTGGGATGCGACGGGGGAGCAGGGCTATTCGTTGGGATGGCTGGAAGACCAAGCATTTCTTGTATCTGAGCAAGCTCATCAGGCGTAAGATAGGCACAGGCTTTGCCAGAGCGGAGATCCAGGCTGTCCTCAGGGAACTTTGGGAACACTTCCGAATGTGTGACGAGGCGGCACCCCGCCGGGGCGAAGGTCTCCTGTCGTTTGACCGGGGAGGCTACCGGTTGAACCCCGATTGGTGGCGGGCTGACGTGGTGGCGCCGTCGCAAAGGCTCTACCGGTGTGATGTGTGCGGGGGCCTTCAGGGGGTGTCGGTGGAAGGGATCTGTGTCCCAACCGGATGTGAAGGAACCCTGATTCCCGTCACCCTTAAGGATCTCGGAGAGAACCATTATCGTTCTCTTTATCTCGAAAGGGAGCTAATCCCGCTGAGGGTCGAGGAACACACTGCCCAGCTGAACAGCAAGATGGCTTCGACGTACCAGCGAGAGTTCAAGAAGGGAAGGATTCATGTACTGAGCTGCTCGACGACTTTCGAATTAGGGGTTGACCTGGGAGACCTGGATGTGATCTTCCTCAGGAACGTACCACCGGAGGCGTTCAACTACCTGCAGCGCGTGGGCCGGGCGGGGCGACGCCAGGGATTTCCGGGATTTGCGGTGACCTATTGTCGCCGTTCGCCTCACGACCTCTATCACTTCCATCGTCCGGAACGCCTGTTGGCTGGGAAGGTGCGCCCGCCGGTTTTCACCCTGACGAACGAAAAGATTATTAAGCGCCACGTGGGGGCTGTGGTGCTGGGACACTTCTTCCGCAAGAATCCGCATCGCTTCCAAAGTGTCGAGACGTTGCTGGGCGGTTTCGATTCGCCCGATATCATAGAGGCAGTCCAGAAGCATGTAATTGCGCATCGTGACGAGATTACAGCTGCATTACGCTGCATCGTACCGCGACCGGCATGGGAAATGGTCGGCTTGGACAATGGGAGCTGGACCTACGATGTCGTGGGGCCACATTCACCGCTAGCAGAGGCCTGCTATGAGGTGGCACACGATTACCGGGAAACAAAGAGTCACGAGCGGCAATGGGCTGACATGGGCAACTACCAGGACGCGGACTGGGCAAAGAGGAGGGCCCGGACCATCGCCGAGGAAGATGTGCTTTCCTTTCTATCGCGCAAGGCGGTGATTCCCAAGTACGGTTTTCCGGTAGATGTCGTACAGTTGAGCGTCATAAGCGAGCGCTCTTCTTTAGGATTAGAACTACAACGCGATCTCTCGCTTGCCATTGCGGAGTATGCTCCCAGCAGCAAGGTCGTGGCCGACAAGAAGGAAATCGAGTCCTACGCACTCAAGCGGGTGGCTGGCAGGGAATGGGAACGACGCCATTACAAGCGATGTTCCCGGCACGGTGTATTCATCCAGTGGGAACATGGCCATCCGGAGCCGGAGAGTCCCTGTGGGGATCGGCTGGAACCTCGTACATACGTGATTCCCCGCTTTGGGTTTGTGACATCCAGGAAACCACTCGGGGAGCCCAAGGGGCGGCCTGTACGTGTTTTCACCACCAGGCCCTACTTTGCTGGCTTGATGGAGCAGTCGTCAGGTGGAGCTGTGGTGCCGGAACATGTGCCGTTGGTGAGGATTCATAAGGCGTGCCCCGGAAGGATGGTGATCCTTTGTGAGGGGCGCCGCGGAAGAGGTTTCTACGTGTGTTTTGAGTGCGGAGCGGGCTTTCGGTACCTTCCGGCGCGCCCGCGTTCGCGCGGCCGGGGCCGGGACCGCTGGCCGGCGGAAGCCACACACGAGACACCCTACGGCCGACCCTGTAGTGGATCCCTGCAGAGGGTGTCGCTCGGGCACGAATTCGTGACCGACATACTGAGGCTGGACTTCTTGCTCCCGGTCTCCGGTGCCGGTGACCCGATGTGGTTCTCGTACTCTCTTGCTTATGCCCTTTTGGAAGGTGTAGCGCAGGTACTGGACATACCCTCAACCGACCTAAACGCCACAGTCAGTCATGCTGGTGGCCCTGCAGTCCCGGCCCGGGACAGCCTCCCCAACCCAATAGTGATATACGACAACGTACCGGGTGGCGCAGGCCTGGTGGCTAGCATAGAGGATCCGCTGAAGTTCCGGGAGTGTTTGGAAGCTGCCTTGGAGAGGGTAAGCGGCAGGTGTGGGTGTGACGCTTCATCGAGCTGTTACGGCTGCCTACAGAGCTACCGCAACCAGTTCGCACATCGCCACCTGCAGCGAGGTCCGGTCGCTTCTTATCTGGAGACTTTACTGGACAGATGGGGCGCGTGAATCGAGGCTGTCCGATGATGAGCTGCCAATCCTGCTTGCAGCTAATTCTGCGGTTGCACAGTCGAAATTTTGCTGTCGTACTTCAGGCACGCTCGCAGTAAGATACCACCACCTCATCTTCAATCAGAAGCTGCCTCAGCCAGCGGTAACTCACATACACCGTATCCTGGTCGTGATGCACCAGCAAGCCCCGAACGCTCCTTCCCAGCCGGGCAAGGTTGTCTTTGGCTTTGTCCCAACACCGCAACGCTAACTGACGATTGGCACTCTCTCCCACCGCCCAGGCTCCCACCCAGCCACTGGCCGGATCCACCATGGCCATCAATTGTGCCTTCCTGGTTCCTTGGGCATACCTTACCTTGGTGAAGTCCGTGCACAGCGCCTCAAAGGGCTCCAGTTTCCTTCCCCGCAACAGGTTGAGATTGCCTCTACCTTCCTTCAGGATCCGCCTTACTGCCGAAGGCCGGGAACGGACAACCTGCCTTTTTAGCGCCAGATCCCATTTCTTGAGCAGCCTCCGCAGCCTCTTGTGGTTCACCCGCAGTCCATAGCGCACCCTGAGCTCTACCTGGATCCTCCGGTAACCATAGGCAGGATGCTCCTTTATTATCTGGGACACCTTCTCCTTGAGATCTTCATCCTCTGGGCTGTGGCCACTTCCGCTGACCCGGGGACGACGCTGCCTTTGATACCAGGTGGATTTGGCTACCCCCAGAGCCCTGAGACACCTGTTCAGACCGTATTCCTTGTGGTGCCGTTCCACCAATGATAGCTTGCCGTCCAGGGGCAGCGCGGCGCTGAAAAAGTTCTTGAATAGCGCAATATCTGCTTCCTCCCTGACCCAGCTCCCCTTCGGTTCGCTTAACCTTTTTCGTACGGCTCTGTGTCTTCTTTCCCCGCGGACGTCTTGCGAGTCAGTTTAGTCCAGGGGGAAGCTGGTTTTCTCCAGGGCGGGAGGAGAGCCGTGTGGTGGGTTCGCGGGTTCCGGGGATAAGCGGCATCGGTAGAGTGAAGAGAGGCGTCGGGTTTCTCCAGAGGGATCAGCTACTACTTAGAGAACAGCAAGGGCGCCGTCTGGAGTGCGGTGGCGTTGTTTGCTGATAGGGCGGTCGAGATTAACAAAGGGGGTACTGGAATCGTATGACAGCTGAAGCGCTGGGTTTGGTGGAAACCCGGGGATTCGTGGCTGCGGTGGAAGCAGCGGACGCGATGGTCAAGGCTGCTAATGTGGTGCTGGTCGGTTATGAGAAAATCGGATCTGGTTTGGTAACCGTGATGGTCCGTGGGGACGTCGGGGCTACCAAGGCTGCGACTGATGCGGGGGCGGCGGCAGCCGGTCGAGTCGGTGAGGTTGTCTCGGTACACGTCATCCCGCGGCCGCATCCAGACCTGGAAAAGGTAATGCCCATAGCGGTACAGACGTCTTGAGCACGCGTGATGCGGGAGGTGAGCTGCTGTGGAAGAGCAACTGGTGCGTAATGTTGTGCAGGAGGTCCTGAAGCGCGTGGCAAGTCGCGAGGCGAATGCCTCGGCCGTTTCATCTCAACCACCTTCTGCTGTTCCGAGGGCGGCTGCTTCGTACGGTACGACCGAGTTCGTTGGCTTGGGCGCCGGTGACACCATCGGCTTGGTGATCGCAAACGTAGATCGGCAGCTACACGAGAAAATGGGTCTGGATCCACGTTTCAGGTCTATCGGAATTATTGGCAGCCGCGTTGGCGCTGGTCCCCAGATAATGGCGGCTGACGAAGGGGTAAAGGCGACCAACACGGAGATTCTCTCCATCGAACTGCCGCGGGATACCAAGGGGGGAGCTGGTCACGGCTGCCTCATAATTTTTGGGGCCGAAGAGGTGTCTGATGCCCGTCGCGCGGTGGAGGTAACTCTGAAAGAGCTGGAGAGGACATTTGGTGACGTGTACGTTAACGACGCGGGCCACCTTGAGTTTCAGTATACCGCACGCGCTAGCTACGCAGTGGAAAAGGCATTCCGATCCCCGGTGGGTAAGGCCTTTGGCCTTGTGCTAGGCGCGCCAGCAGCCATCGGGGTGCTGATATGCGACACCGCGGTCAAGGCGGCCGATGTGGAAGTAGTTGGCTACGCTTCTCCTCAACAGGGTCTGAGTTACACCAACGAGGCCGCCATTTTCATAACCGGTGACTCGGGCGCGGTTCGCCAGTCCATCATCGCTGCGCGCGATCTCGGCCTGAGCATCTTGAGTCGCATGGGCGAAGAGCCAAAGCCTCTCGGCAAACCGTACATTTAACGGGGCATGGACATGGAAAGGGGGGAGTGAAACGTGGCTGTAACCAGGAAGCGCTCCAAGAGGTTCGAGGTCCTTGCAGCCCGGCCGGTGAATCAAGACGGTTTCGTGGCTGAGTGGCCGGAAGAAGGTCTCATCGCACTGCACAGCCCCAACGATCCGCGCCCCAGCCTGAAAGTGGCGGGGGGAAGGGTCGTCGAACTGGACGGCAAACCCCGTGAGGAATTCGACATGATCGACCAGTTCATAGCTGATTATGCCATCGATCTTTCCGTCGCCGAAAAGGCCATGACCATGGATTCCCAGGAGATTGCGCGGATGTGGGTCGATCCATGCGTGCCCCGCGAGAAGGTAGTGGAGATCTTCCGCGGCCTGACGCCGGCGAAGATCCTGGAAGTGGTGGACCATCTCAATGTGGTCGAAATGATGATGGCCATGTACAAGATGCGGACGCGGAAGACGCCCGGTAACCAGTGCCACGTGACCAATGTGCGGGACAACCCGGTGCTGCTGGCCGCGGACGCGGCGGAGGCCGCACTGCGAGGTTTCATCGAGGAAGAGACGACGGTGGGCGTAACTCGCTACGCCCCCTTCAATGCCCTGGCTTTGCTGGTTGGCTCCCAGACCGGGCGGGGCGGAGTTCTGACCCAAGCTGCGCTGGAAGAGGCAACGGAGCTCCTCTTGGGCATGAGAGGGTTCACTGCCTACGCGGAGACTGTTTCGGTCTACGGGACGGAGCGGGTATTCGTGGACGGCGACGACACTCCGTGGTCGAAGGCATTTTTGGCCTCCGCCTATGCTTCCCGGGGCATCAAGATGCGCTTCACCTCGGGGACCGGTTCCGAGGTACAGATGGGATACGCCGAAGGGAAGTCCATGCTGTACCTGGAGATCCGCTGCATCATGGTCACGCGAGGGGCGGGCGTGCAGGGCCTCCAGAACGGATCGATCAGCTGCATCGGTGTTCCCGGCGCGGTTCCGTCGGGTATACGAGCGGTACTGGCTGAAAACCTCATCACCGTCACCCTCGACCTGGAGGTAGCCTCAGGAAATGACCAGACCTTTTCCCACTCCGACATTCGTCGGACTGCTCGCATGCTGATGCAGATGCTGCCAGGCACCGACCTCATCTTCTCTGGATACAGCGCCGTTCCCAACTACGACAACATGTTCGCGGGGTCAAACTTCGACATTGAAGACATGGACGACTACGTGATTTTGCAACGCGATCTCATGGTCGACGGGGGCGTGCGGCCGGTTAGCGAGAGCGAGGTCATTGCCGTGAGGAACAAGGCGGCGCGAGCCCTGCAAGCGGTGTTCGCCGAACTGGGACTGCCGGCCATTACGGACGAGGAAGTGGAAGCGGCTACCTACGCGCACGGATCCGAGGATATGCCAGAGCGCCGAGTGACCGACGACCTTAAGGCCGCTCAGGATCTGCTGAAACGAGGGGTTACCGGTCTGGACATAGTCAAGGCGTTGGGCAAGCGAGGGTTTGAGGATGTAGCTCGCAACGTACTGGGAATGCTCAAGCTGCGCATTTCTGGCGACTATCTGCAGACATCCGCTTGGGTTGATGGAGAGTTCAATGTGTGGTCGGCCATTAATGACCCCAATGACTACCGCGGTCCCGGGACTGGCTACCGGCTGAGCCCTGAGCGCTGGCAGGTACTGAAGAACATTCCTCAGGCGAAGCGTCCGGAGGAGATCGGTGAGTAGCCTAGCGGGAAAGGGGTGGGGAGCGTGCAGGTTGATCAGACGCTTGTAGAGCGGATAGTAAGCCAGGTCCTTGCCGAACTGGGGCAGCGTCAGGGAGCAATCGCCCAGCCTGGGGGGACGGCGGACGACGGTTTGGTGGCACTGGAAGAGATGGGAGAGGCGAAGCCCGGTACTCGCAGTGACGAAGTGGTAGTTGGCCTGAGCCCTGGCTTCGGAGCTCGGTTCAAGAGGAACATCACTGGAATTCGCCTCAGTGCCGTCTTGCGTGAGCTGCTGGCCGGAATTGAGGAAGAGGGCGTGTCGGCCAGGGTGGTGCGGGTCCGGCACACGTCGGACGTGGCGTTCATCGGGCACACGGCGGCCAAATTGAGCGGTTCCGGAATAGGCATTGGAATCCTGAGCCGAGGGACTACAGTCATTCACCAGAAAGACTTGGCGCCACTCACCAATCTCGAGTTGTTTCCCCAGTCGCCAATTCTCGATCTGGAAACTTACCGCGCAATTGGACGGAACGCAGCGAAGTACGCCAAGGGCGAAGCACCTGCCCCAGTTCCGGTGAAGAATGACCAAATGGCTAGACCCAAATACCAGGCTGTGGCAGCAGTGCTTCACATCAAGGAAACCAAGCTGGTCGAGCCAGGGGCGCCTCCTGTGGAATGTCAAGTGCGTTTTGCAAGCTGAGGAGGTGGCGAGATGAACGAGCAGGTGATCGAGCAGATAGTGCGTGATGTTCTACGCCAGATTCGCGCTGGCGGGTCCAAAACGACAACCTTGGCGGACAAACCTGGGTCTGAAGCGTCGCCACAGGCGGAGAAGAAGGACCTGGATCCGCAGCGCGATTATCCGCTGGCGCAGAAGCGTCCGGAGCTGTTGCGGACGGCGACTGGCAAGAAGCTGGAAGAAGTCACCTTCGAAGCGGTAATGGCTGGCCAGGTTGATCCCCTGGATGTGCGAATTACTTCCGAAACCTTGCTGATGCAGGCCGAGATTGCGGAAGGTGTCGGGAGAACGCAGCTGGCCAACAACCTGAGGCGGGCTGCGGAGCTGGTCCGGGTCCCTGACGAGCGCATCCTGGAGATGTACAACGCGCTGCGGCCCAACAGGAGCACTAAGGCGGAACTTCTGGCTATCGCTGATGAGTTGGAGAAGGAGTACGAAGCCAAGATAAATGCTGCGTTCGTGCGTGAGGCAGCCGAGGTGTACGAGCGGCGGGGGCTCCTCCGTACCGGCTGACGGAAGTGGGCTGCTTGGCTTATTAGAGGTTGGCTGATCTGGTCCGCACGGACGCTCCGGGAGGCACGGGCATTGCCGCTGGTGGCAGGAGTCGACATCGGCAACAGCACCACGGAAGTGGTTGTGGCACGGGTAGAGGGGTCATCCAGCCCTGATTTTCTGGGTAGCGCCATAGTGGCCACCACAGGCGTGAAGGGCACTCAGGAAAATGTCCAGGGCGTGCTGCAAGCGCTGGAGGAGTGCATGCGATCCATCGGTTTGCAGCCTCGGGACGTGGAGGTGGTGACCCTCAATGACGCTACCCCGGTGATGGCCGATGTCGCCATGGAAACGATTAGCGAGACCATAATTACGGAGTCCACCATGATCGGCCACAATCCGAGCACTCCCGGTGGAGCGGGTATGGGCGTGGGCAAGACGATCCTGCTCGACCACCTGGATATGGCTTCACCCGGGGAGTCGGTCATAGTGATCATTCCCGGGCACCACGATTTCGATCAGGCGGCACGAGCCATAAATGAGGCTGCAAACCGCGGCATTGACGTCCGGGGAGCCATAGTCCAGCGGGATGACGGGGTGCTGATCAGCAACAGGTTGCAGCAGGTAATACCCATTGTGGACGAGGTGAAGTTGATCGACCGCGTGCCCCTGGGGGTTCCCGCCGCGGTCGAAGTCGCCCAGCCGGGCCGCACCGTCTCGACGCTCAGCAATCCCTACGGTGTAGCGACGGTGTTCGGGTTGAGTCCAGAGGAAACGCGGGCCATTGTCCCTCTCACCCGTGCTCTGATAGGGAACCGTTCCGCGGTGGTGATCAAGACGCCGGCCGGCGATGTCCAGGAGCGTCGCATTCCGGCTGGGCGATTGACGCTGGTGGGCGATCGAGGGACCGCGGAAGTGGACTTGGAACTCGGCGCTGATGCAGTCATGGAGGCATTGGAGCGAGTGGGACAGCTGGCAGACGTACAAGGCGAACCGGGTACCAACGTGGGCGGCATGCTGGAGCGAGTGAGAGCTGTGATGACCGAGCTCACCGGGTTGCCCGGCGATTCCGTGCGCATCCAGGATCTTCTGGCCGTGGACACCATCGTTCAGCGGCCGGTGGTGGGGGGTGTGGCCGGCGAGTTCAGCTCAGAGGAGGCGGTGGCTCTAGCGGCCATGGTCTCCAGCTCGCGACTGCCCATGGAGCAGATAGCGGACATGCTGCGCGTTGAGCTGGACGCTGAGGTAGTGCTGGGGGGAGTGGAGGCTCATATGGCGTTGCTTGGCGCCCTGACCACTCCCGGCATCGACCTGCCAGTAGCGATACTGGATCTTGGGGCGGGCTCGACGGATGCAGCTTTGGCCGATCCCGAGGGAGGCATAAAGGTGGTGCACCTGGCAGGTGCGGGGGACATGGTTTCCATGCTCATAGATGCGGAGCTGGCCCTGGACGACCGCAACCTGGCGGAGGAGGCCAAACGGCATCCTGCGGGCCGGATGGAGAACCTGTTCTTATTCCGGGGAGAGGAGGGCGACGTCAGGTTTTTCGAGGAACCTGTGGATCCCCAACTTTTCGCGCGCACCGTGGTGGCGCGCCCGGAGGGCATGATTCCTCTCCCCGGTGATGTGCCGGTGGAGAGGGTGCGGGCCGTGCGGCGACGAGCCAAGGAAAAGGTGTTCGTGCGCAACGCTTTGCGGGCTCTTGCTCGCGTAGCTCCCGGAGGGAACGTGCGCCTGCTGGATTTTGTGGCCTTGGTGGGTGGCTCTGCGCTGGATTTCGAGGTGCCGGCTCTGATATCGGATGCCTTGGCCGAGTACGGCGTGGTGGTAGGCACGGCCAATGTGAGAGGAGTGGCCGGTCCGCGCAACGCGGTGGCCACCGGCCTGGTCCTAGCCTACGCCTACCAGCATGGAGGTTGAAAGCCAGTGAATGCGGCTAGCCGCCCGGTGGTATTGGTCGCGGTCTCACCAAACGGGCTGGACCAGAGCTTGGTGCGACAGGTTCTGCTGGGTCTGGAAGAAGAGTCAGTTCCCGCCGAGGTGGTGGAGTGGGAGCAGGGGCGGACGGCTGAAGAGCTAGCGCACGAGGCGGCGGCAAGGTCACCACTGGGCGTGGGCGTGGGCATTGGGAAGGATGCATGGGTGGTTGTTCATCACCGCCGCCTCCGGAAGAGCAGCCCGCTGTTTCGCGTGCACGGTCGGACTTGCCCGGCAGATATGGTGCGCGATGCGGGGCACAATGCTGCTCGGCTGGTGAAAGGCGTGCCCTTCAAATGGAGCGAGTACGGTGAGCCCGTGTGCAGAGGAGGCTAGTGGCGTCGTGGACCGGAAGGCCGTAGGTCTGATCGAAACCGTGGGGCTGGTCGCGGCCATAGAAGCTGCCGACGTCGCGGTAAAGGCGGCCAATGTGGAATTGGTTGGATATGAGTTGGCCCGGGGCGGCGGTATGGTGACCGTCAAGGTCAGGGGCGACGTAGGTGCCGTGCGGGCAGCGGTCGATGCTGGTGCTGCGGCAGCTGCCAAAGTGGGCCGAGTCGTGGCTGTCCACGTCATACCGCGACCGCATGAGGACAGTTTGCCCATGGTACAGATGGTGGAAAGGATTAGCCCCAAACCACCGCCACCGCCGCGCGACATGGCGGAACAGCCGGGCGTAAATGAGAGCGCTGCCGAGGAGGAGATCAAGCCCTCGGAGCCTCCTGAGCCGACCGAACCGGAGGCACCGGAGCCCACAGGTGGTGTTCCGGAGCCAGAGGCAACTGCGGAACTCGCTCGGGAGGAAGCACCGGTGGCCGAGGATGATATCTGCAATCTCTGTGGAGATCCGAAATGCCCCCGACGTAAGGGGCAGCGCCGGACGCTCTGTATTCACTACCACGAAGAGGACGGGGAGGAGAGATAGAGTTGATCACCGAGGCCCTGGGGATGGTGGAGACCAAAGGACTGGTCCCGGCCATTGAGGCCGCGGACGCGATGGTGAAAGCGGCCAACGTCCGCCTGATAGGCTACGAGAAGATCGGCTCAGCCCTGGTCACGGTAATGGTCCGCGGGGACGTGGGTGCGACCAAGGCTGCTATTGACGCCGGCGCGGCCGCTGCACGCAGACTGGGTGAGGTTGTCTCGGTGCACGTGATCCCTCGGCCCCACTCGGACGTGGGGAAAATGCTCCCCGGCTCCATCTGAGAGTGTACCAGGGTACTGGGAGTGATATGTCGTGGAGGCAGCAGTAGTGACGAACGGCGACGGGAAGGGTTTGCGAGAAGTGGTTACGCAGGTGGTGCAACAGGTCCTGCGTACGGTTTCTTTCCCCAGCCTGAAGGAGCTCTGCGAAATCCCCGTCGGGGTTTCGGCCCGGCACGTTCATCTCTCGTCGGAGGACGTGGAACGGCTCTTCGGGCCAGGGTATCAGCTGCGGCCTCTGGTGGAGCTCCAGCCTGGCCAGTACGCGGCCAAGGAAACGGTCACCCTCGTGGGTCCCAAGGGGGTGCTGCAAAATGTGAGGGTGCTGGGCCCTCCGCGAAGCCGCACGCAGGTAGAAATATCGCGGACTGACGGGTACGTGCTGGGACTGAATCCTCCGGTGCGGGACTCGGGAGATCTGGACGGTTCGGAAGGAGTGGTAATTGTGGGCCCGCGCGGGGCCGTGGCCCTGGCGGAGGGGGTGATATGTGCCGCACGGCACATCCACATGCCACCGGAACACGCGGCAGCTCTGGGATTGAAGCAGGGCGAGCGAGTGAGGGTGAGGACCGACGGGATCCGGCCAGTGGTTTTTGACTCCGTGCTGGTGCGGGTGAGCGAGGAAGCGCGCACCGAGATGCACATAGACACGGACGAAGCGAATGCAGCTGGTCTTTCTACTGGCGACAAGGTGAGGCTGCTCTTGGATGCCTCGGAGTGATGGGTGATCTATATTGCCAGACATTCCCCAACTTGCAGAAGAACGGATACGTAAGGCGGCAGCCCTGTTACGGGAGGGACCGGTGATCCATACCGGTGCACTCCGCGTGGGGGTTGACCTGGGTACGGCGTATGTCGTCGTGACCGCCTTGGACGAGGCAGGAGACCCAGTGGGAATCGCGCTTGAGCCCGCCGCGGTGGTGAAGGACGGACTGGTGGTTGACTACCTCGGTGCAATTGACATTGTTCGCGCTTTGGTGAGAAACCTCGAGGAGGCACTGGGAAGCCGCCTGTTGAGTTGCGCGGTGGGTCTTCCACCTGGTACGCGACGGCTGGATGGTGGAGCCACGGTGCACGTGTGTGAGGCTGCTGGCCTGGAGGTGGAAAGGGTGGTGGACGAGCCCTCCGCCGCGGCGGCGCTGCTGGGCATTGGTGATGGCGTGGTGGTGGACGTGGGGGGCGGTACCACGGGCATTTCGGTGCTTCAGGCCGGCCGCGTGGTTTACACCGCGGATGATCCAACGGGAGGGACGCACTTCACCTTGGTGATAGCCGGGCGGTTCGGGATCGACTTTCAAGAGGCAGAACGGATCAAATTGACGCCAGAGGAACAACCTCGCCTGTTTCCGATTCTCGTCCCGGTGATGGAGAAGGTTGCTCGCATAGTTGCCAGGCACATTTCTGGGCATCCCGCAGAGAGAGTGTACCTAGTCGGTGGGGCGGCAGCGATGCAGGGGTTCGCGGATGTTATGGCCCAGCGATTGGGGATGCCGGTGGTGGTGCCCCCGGAGCCGCTCCTCGTCACTCCGTTGGGGATAGCTCTACATGCGCGGGCGGGAGGTGTGAACGGTGGAGCTTGAGCAGCTGGTGACAGCGGTGGTGAGGGCGGTTGTAAGAGCTCTCGGACAAGAGGAGACGGCAAAGGGGAATCCGCCGCCTCCCGCTTGTGGAAGGCTGGTGGCGCTGATCACCGGTGGACTTGTAGGGGCGGAGGAAGCTTTTGCGGCTCTGGAGAGGTTGCTTCGTAGAGGCTACCAGCTGGATGTCGTACTCAGCAAGTCGGCTGTTGCCATCCATTCCCCGGACGCACTGCGCGCTCGGTTACCTGGAGTTCGGTTGCATTTAGCCGTCGAAATGCAATCGCCGCACCAATTGCTGAGCTCTTGCGACCTGGTCGTGGTTCCGATCATGACCCGCCACACGGCCGCCAGAACGGCTCTCCTCCTTTCTGATACGTTGCCCGTTTCTCTCATCCTGGATGCTTTGCTGCGGGGCAAGCCGGTGGTGGCGGCGCGTGATGCGGCGGATCTGAGCCTGCCGGGCTGGCGTGGGCAGGCACGGGGAAATGTCCCCTCTGGGTTGCGGACGGCCATGGAGGAAGTGTTGCAGCGCTTGGCCAGTATGGGCGTGGAGCTGGTAGAAGCTCGACAACTGTATGAGGCGGTGGAGCGGCGGCTGGCCGCGCCAGCGGCGACCGAGGCCAGGGTTCCAGACGGATCGTCGCGTCTCAGTCGACAGGTGATCACGGCCGAGGCGGTAAGGATGGCTGCCATGCGGGAGGACCGTACCCTGGATGTGCGCGGTGCCATTGTGACACCGCTGGCGCGAGATTTGGCGCGACAATTGGGGGTTCACTTCGTCGAGGAGGTTGGCCAGTGCACATTGGCAAGGTAGTCGGGAACGTGGTTGCCACGCGCAAAGATGAGCGCCTGGTGGGGCATAAGCTGCTCATCGTGCAGCCCCTGAGTGTATGTCGGGGCAGCATCCGGCCAGCTGGGGACACACTGGTGGCCATCGACGCGGTGGGGGCCGGGATAGGCGAGATGGTGGTGTACGTGTGTGGCACTCCAGCCCTGCGCGTGGCAGGGAGCTCCGGCGCCCCGGTGGACGCGGCCATTGTGGGCATAGTGGATTGCGTAGAAGCTCCTGCACCTCCTGAGGAGTGAGGTACGTGCGTGTGTACACCCGTGCCGGCGACAAGGGCGAGACGCGTCTGGGCGACGGGCGGCGCGTGAGGAAGGATCATCCTCGCGTTGTTGCCCTGGGTGCTGTGGACGAACTAATGGCAGCGCTGGCAGTAGCTCGCAGCGCGTCCACAGTACCCTGGGTGGCGGAGGCGCTGACTGACCTCTTGCCGCAATTGAGCATCGTATGCGCGGAGCTGGCCCTGGCAACCCGCCGGCGGGCTGAGCTGCGGATTGGGGAAGAGCAGACGCGCCAGCTGGAGTCCTTAATCGATCGCGCGCAGGAGGTTCTACCTCCCCTGAGCGGGTTCCAGGCCCTGGGGGAGACCATGGCCGAATCCACGCTTCACTTCGCTCGCACTGTGGCCAGAAGGGCTGAAAGGGCAGTAGTGCACCTGGCGGACACCGAGGAAGTAAGTGGCCGGTTGCTGGCCTATTTGAACAGGCTCTCTGACCTGCTGTACATGCTGGCCCTGGTGGAAGGACACGAGCACCTGGTGCGGGAGGTCAAAAGGAGGGTCGTGGAGCGAATGTCCAGCAACGCTCGTGGAGGCCCGGGATGCCTCTCGCCGGACTTTCAGCTGACGCTTGCTGATGCCAGGCGGTGGGGGGAGGCCGCTCGGCGGAAGGCAGGCGAGCTGGGCGTGGCGGTGGTGGTGGCTGTTGTGGATGCCGGCGGCCACCTGCTGCTGCTGGAGCGGATGGAAGGCGCGCTGCTGGTGAGCATTGACCTGGCAGTGAAGAAGGCCTACACGGCAGTTGCCTTGCGCACGGATACGGCCAGTCTGGGCGCCAATGCACGTCCAGGATCTGCGCTGTACGGCATTCAACACACAGATCCCAGACTGGTCGTGTTCGGCGGGGGCATTCCCTTATTCGCGGGTGAGCGACTCGTTGGCGGCGTGGGGGTAAGCGGTGGGACGGTGGAGCAGGACGTAGCCTGTGCAGAGGCCGGAATCGCGGCCTTGCAGACACGAAGTGCGTGACCATGTTTGGGAGGCGACTTGGTGATGAGTGTGAAGGCAGAGCGGGAAGACATTGCTGAGATTGTGGCTCGCGTGCTGGAGAAGCTGGAGAGACGCCTGGAGCGTCAGCCAGGTGGTCGCGGCGTGTATTCCTCCGTTGCTGATGCAGTGGCGGCAGCCGAGCGCGCGCAGCGCAAGCTCGAGGGGCTGGACTTCGAAAAGAGAGAGCAACTGATAAGTTCCATGCGGGAGGCTGCCCTCGCCAACGCGCGGCCGCTGTCGGAAATGGCAGTTAAGGAAACCGGGCTCGGCCGGGTGGAGGACAAGATCATGAAGAACATCCTGGCTGCCCGGAAGACGCCAGGCACCGAAGACCTGTGTCCCCGGGTTTTCACGGGTGATCACGGCCTCACCCTGGTCGAGATGGCCCCCTACGGCGTGATCGCCTCCATCACCCCCGTGACCAACCCGTCGGAGACCATAATTTGCAATGCCATTGGCATGATTGCGGCAGGCAACTCGGTTGTGTTTTGCCCCCATCCGTCGGCGCGACTCACTTCGGTGCGGACCGTGGAGCTTCTGCACGACGCCATCTCGCGGGCGGGTGGACCGCCCGACCTGGTGACCATACTTGAGAACCCGTCAATCGCGGTGGCCAATGAACTGATGCGCCACCCCCGAGTGGCCCTGGTGGTCGCTACGGGAGGACCCGGGCTGGTGCGGGCTGCCCTCACTTGCGGCAAGAAGGCCATTGCAGCGGGGGCGGGCAACCCGCCAGTGGTGGTTGACCAGACTGCAGACGTGGTCAAGGCAGCACGAGACATTCTCGCCGGGGCCAGTTTTGACAACAACCTGCCCTGCATCGCCGAGAAGGAGCTGGTGGTGGTGGAGGAGGTGGCCGATCTCCTCATTCAACGGCTCCAGCGCGAGGGTGCCTATCTGATCCAGGGCCGAGATGTGGACGCGCTCACCAAGTTGGCATTCACACCGGTTTCTGCCAAGGACGGCGAGGAGCATGGATGCTCGGATCAGGTCTCCCACTGGCTTGTCAACAAGGAACTCGTGGGCAAGGATGCGTGGGTCATCCTGGAGCGGATCGGCATTGAGGTTTCCCGCGACACACGCCTGGTGATTTTCGAGGCGGACGCCTCGCATCCGTTTGCGCGGGAAGAACAGTTGATGCCGGTGCTGCCCATCATCCGGGCACGAGGGACGGAGGAAGCCATGGAACTGGCAGTCCGGCTCGAGAAGGGCAACCGGCATACAGCAGTGATGCACTCCAAACATGTCGACAATTTGACCGCCCTGGCCCGAGCCATAAAGACCACGATTTTCGTCAAGAACGCTCCCTCTTATGCCGGCATAGGGGCGGGCGGCGAAGGATATTGCAGCTTCACAATTGCTGGCCCCACAGGAGAGGGGTTAACTTCAGCTCGCAGCTTTGCCCGGCAGCGACGCTGCGTTCTGAGTGAGGGTTTCCGGATCATCTGATGCGAGTCTGACAGGGGTGTGGCAATGAGCCTGACTAGTTCTGCCTTACCGGATGCCGCAGCTGTGGTGAAGCAAGCGGGAGTGGTGGGAGCAGGAGGAGCAGGTTTTCCCACATACGTCAAAATGGGCTCCCGCGTACGCCTGGTCATTGCGAATGGCGCCGAGTGTGACCTGCTGATGAAGAAGGACCAGGAAGTGATGACTCGCCACGCCGAGGGCATTGTGCGTGGACTGGAGCTGGTTATGCAATCCACGGGGGCGGACCGGGCGGTAATTGCCCTGAAGAGGAAATATGCGCCCGCGTGGGCAGCCCTGGAGGCCGCGCTGGGGAGGCATCCCCAGATCGAACTGTTCGCCCTGGACGATTTCTACCCGGCTGGCGACGAGTTCATCCTGGTGAACGAGGTCACTGGCTGTGTGGTTCCGGAGGGCGGGTTGCCTCTCGATTGCGGTGTAGTCGTGCAGAATGTAGAGACCCTGTGGAACGTGGCCCGCGCGATGGATGGCAGCCCGGTGACGCACAAATATGTCAGCGTGATGGGGGAGGTAAGCTCGCCCGGTACGTACCTGGTCCCGCTGGGAATGCCGGTTGGCGCGCTGGTGGGTCTAGCAGGCGCCGCCTCGGATGTGGTCCTCATCGACGGTGGAGCGATGATGGGTAAGGTTGTCTCCCGCCAGGATCCTGTCACCAAGACCACCGGCGGGATCCTCGTTCTTCCCCCCGATAATCCCGCGGCCTTGGGAAAAACGCTGTCCCTGCGATCCATCTTGTACCGGGCGAGGAGTGTGTGCATTCAGTGCCGCGCCTGTACCGACATGTGCCCCCGGTATCTGTTGGGGCACAGCATCGAGCCACACCGCGTCATGAGAACCGTGGCATACGGCGCACGCGATACAGCGCCCCTAGGGGCTCTCCTTTGTAGCTTGTGCGGCCTGTGTCAGTTCTTTGCCTGCCCCATGGGGCTGAGCCCAGCGCGGGTAAACGAGGCGGTGCGGATTGAGCTGTCGCGGGCGGGAACAAAATTGCCACACAAGCGGCGCACTCCAACTCCACGTCCACTTGCTCGTTATCGGCGCGTTCCTTCTGGGCGCCTGGCACAGCGCCTTGGCGTTGCCCGGTATGACGTGCCTGTTCCGTACAGAGGTGAGGTTGCCCTTGAGCCTGAGTCGGTGCTCACCCTGCCCCTGGGGCAAGGGGTGGGTCGGCCTGCGGTCCCGGTTGTGCGAGCGGGAGAAGAAGTTTCGGCGGGACAAGTGATTGCGGAAGCTGCCCCTGCCGGCCCTAGCGTGCCGCTACACGCTCCTGCTGATGCTGTGGTGAGGCAGGTCACGAGCGTCGCGGTGACCCTGGAGGTGCGCGGATGAGAAACGCAGTCGGAGTGGTGGAATGGACGAGCATTGCCTTGGGCATCGATGCTACCGATGCCATGGTGAAGGCAGCGTCGGTGGAGCTGCTCTACTCCCAGCCGGTGTGCGCGGGCAAGTATTTTGCCATGATTCGCGGCGACGTATCAGCGGTCAACACTGCTGTTACCTCAGGAGTTGAGCGCTACCCGGAGGCAGTGGTGGATCATGTTGTCATACCAAATCCTCACCCTGACCTAATTCCGGCCCTGGCTGGGGCGGTAGAGGTACCCCCGTCGCCCTCGTTGGGAGTGGTGGAAACATTTTCGGTAACGGCTACCGTGCGTACAGCGGATGTAGTGGCCAAAACCGGGCAGGTGAAGCTCATAGAGGTCCGCCTGGCCTGTGGTCTTGGTGGCAAGGCTTATCTGTTGATGGTGGGGGAGGTCTCAGCGGTAGAGGTGGCAGTGCAAACTGCGCGTGCCACTGCGAAGGAGGCACTGGTGGCTGCGGTGGTGATTCCCATGCTCCACCGCCAGCTGTGGGCTAAAGTGCGGTGAGAGGGGGTGAGCGGAGGAAGGTCACCGGTTGGCGTCGGTTGGTGCGAGTCAAGCCGGCGGCTCCAGAACACAGAAAGGAGGCTCTAATGAATGGGAAGCAAGATCATGATCGCTCCCAGGAGATACGTACAAGGTCTGGGGGCCCTGGCAGAGATCGGCGATCAGGTTAAGCTTTTGGGAGACCGGGTCTTCGTGACCGGTGGTCGCACCGCACTGGCGGAAACCCGGGCATTCATCGAGAAGAGCCTGTCGGAGAAAGGCCTCGCTGTCACGTTTGAGATATTCCGTGGCGAGTGTTGCGACCCGGAAATCGAGCGGCTCAAGGGACAGGCTGAGGCAGCTGGCTCAAACGTGGTCGTGGGAGTGGGCGGCGGCAAAGTCATCGACACTGCAAAAGCCGTGGCCTGTCTGATGAAGGTACCGGTGGTGATTGTACCTACGATCGCTGCCAGTGACGCTCCCTGCAGCGCCCTGTCGGTCATATACACTCAGGACGGAGTGTTCGACCGTTACTTCGTGCTACCTTCCAACCCGGATCTCGTGCTCGTGGACACTGCGGTGATTGGCAGAGCCCCTGTGCGGTTCCTGGTGGCCGGCATGGGAGATGCTCTTGCCACCTGGTTTGAGGCAGATTCGTGTTATCGGGCTACCGCCAAGAATATCCCCGGTGGTTATACCACGGCGGCGGCCTTGAATCTGGCACGGCTGTGCTACGAGATCTTGCTCGAGTATGGGGTTTCCGCCAAACTGGCTGTCGAGAAGCAGGCGGTAACCCCGGCTGTGGAAAAGGTGGTGGAGGCCAACACTCTCTTGAGTGGCATCGGCTTTGAGTCCTCGGGGCTGGCTGCCGCTCACGCTGTGCATGATGGCTTCACTGTCCTCGAGGAAACCCACCATTACTACCACGGCGAAAAGGTGGCGTTCGGAACCCTAACCCACCTGGTGATGGAGGATCGGCCAACCGCTGAGATCAACGAGGTAATGGAGTTCTGCTGCGCAGTCGGTCTTCCCATCACTCTGGCCCAGATCGGCGTTACTGATCCTACCCCCGAGAAGATCCGCCGCGTAGCGGAAAAAGTGTGTGAGCCGGGGATGATGGTGCACAATATGCCCTTCCCCGTCAACGCGGATATGGTATACAACGCGATTTTCGGTGCCGACGCCCTGGGAAGGGAGTTCCTGGCGAAGAGACAGTAGGTACGTGGGGCCCGTGGCTCATGCCACGGGCCCCCGCGGGCCCTGGGAGGGGGTTGGTGGGATGATGAGGCAGCCATTGATCCTGGCTATCAACCCCGGATCGACGTCCACCAAGATAGCACTCTTCCGGGGTGATGAGAAGATCTTCGCGCGCGAGATCAGACACTCCTCTGAGGAACTGGCGCGCTTCCGCACGACTGCTGATCAGTTTCCGTTCCGGTTGGAGATGATATCCCGCGCTTTATCGGAGGCGGAAGTTGATCTGCGATCGCTAGCCGCGGTGGTGGGCAGAGGGGGGTTGACCCGACCGATTCCTGGAGGCGTGTATTTGGTGGACGACGAGATGGTAGAGGAATTGTTGCAGGAAGTGCATGGCAGCCATGCCTCAAATCTCGGAGCACCCTTAGCACGGGAGTTTGCTAATCGTGCGGGAGTAAGTGCATACATCGTTGATTCCATTGCAGTGGACGAGTTGGATCCTGTGGCACGCATTAGTGGCTTGCCGGAGATCGAGCGTCGTAGCGTGTTTCACGCGCTCAACCAGAAGCGGCGCGCACGGCAGGCGGCAGCCGAACTCGGAAAGCGGTACGAGGAAGTCAACTTAATCGTGGCTCATATGGGGGGCGGTATTACCGTTGGCGCGCATCGCAAGGGCCGGGTCGTCGATGTGAACAACGGAGTGGACGGCGAGGGCCCGATGACACCGGAAAGGTCCGGAGGGCTACCGGCTGCGGCTGTAGCTGAGCTGGCGGTTTCGGGGCGCTATACCCTCTCCGAGATGCTCAAGCGGATTACGGGTCGGAGTGGACTTGTAGCTTATTTCGGCACCAACGACACGCGGGCGGTGGAGGCTGCTGCTCTGGCTGGCGACTCGCGAAAGCGACTGGTGCTGGACGCGATGATTTACCAAATCGCGCGCGAGATAGGGGCATGTGCTGCTGTGTTATGTGGAGAGGTTGATGCAATTGTTTTGACTGGGGGACTTGCTCATAGTAGATACATTACCGACCAGTTGGAGCGGAGGGTTGGTTTCATCGCTCCGGTTTTCATCTATCCAGGCGAAGACGAGATGGCGGCCCTGGTTGAAGGGGTCCTGCGCGTGCTCCGTGGTGAGGAGAAAGTGCGGAGGTATGGTTCCCGAGGACAGGGAGGTGGTGCTAAGCAGACGTTTACGGAGCATGGTGCGTCGGCGGGTACTTTCAGTGAAGCAGGAGGTGTACAGGAATGACAAACGCTCATAACGAGAAGGTCGGCTCCTTCTGGACACGCCAACCCGGTATCGCCATCAAAGGCTACGTCGCCATTTACGGGCTTACGGTCGTGGTGAACTATGTGATTAACGCATGGATGCAGGCAGCTCCCATCGGCCCGGACAGGTTGTACTGGTTCGACAACATCTGCTGGATGCTGTTTTCGCTCTGGTGGTGCTTCCTTTTTGCCGCTGTGGGCAACTGGCCTTTTGCAGCGTGGATAAAGAACGGCTTTACTAGGGGCGTCGTGGCAACGCTGGCCTGCTGGTTCTTGGGCTACCTCTCGTACGGTGCGATCTACTGGGTAGGCCTTGACATCGACTGGTGCTTCCCCATCATCGGCACATTGTTTGCGCTCCTTGTCTTCTTCTCTTACACGGGGGAGAACTGGTTGTGGGCCGGGTTAAGCGCAAGCCGCCAATTCTTCCTGATCCTGGTCACCGTGGTGGGACTTACTTGGTTAGTGGTGCACACGGGTATCAGGTGGATACCACCGTGGTGGTTCCCATTTGCGCAGATCTTCCTGGCCACCGGCCTGGGCAACTACCTTTTCCGACGAGTTAAGCAGCCAGGAAAGACCATCGGGATTTGGGCTATCTGGTTCATACTGATAGGAATATGGCTGTGGATCTCCACAACGCTGGGGATCTGGGACTCGAGCGCTGAGGCCCCTGGCTTCTGGGCGATCGGCAGCTACAACGATACCTGGCTCCTGTTCTTCTTCGTGTACTGCTCCTTCGTTTGGGGCATCCTGGTACCCGCGCATAACTGGCCCTTCCGTTACGTACGGATGCCCTGGGGTGGCATTCTGGCAGGGGCCTTCTGCACCGTGCTTTCCATTCTGATTACCAAGCTGCTGTTGTCTATGGTAGGAACGGTGTTCGCCGACATCCAGGAGGCGTTCACGTACGGGTACATGGGGGTTGCCTGGTCGTTCTTTGTGCCCCTGTTCTTTGGGGTGGGGCTGGAGGCGCCCGTGCATTGGACGGGCCAGGAGGTCCCCGGCAGCTGGGAGGAAGTGGAGTAGGACGGAAGCGACTGGGGGGACAGGCGGGGCGTCCAGCTCCGGCTGTCCCTCCTTAATTCCTGATAAGGGGCTCCGGATGCCATGACACTCGGGGGCTGGTAACAGACCTTGTGGGCGGAGCTGCCCAGCCAGCAGCCCCTGGCAGGGTGACCGTCGGATGTTGCCGTGTGGCATGGGTTCGGCGGAGACCCGGTGTGGGTAGCCACAACCTGCGGGATGAGGCTCCTCCTTCTTGAAGAGGCCTGTTGCTGGAGCAAGAGGTGGGATTGCCCGTTGGCCGACAGCAAGCCTCGGGGTTTATTGGCAGTGTCAGCGCACCTTGGACCACCTGGTGGAGCTGCCAGGGGAGATTCAGATGAGGGCGGGAGTTGCTGGTGTTAGGATGAAACCGCTGCCGAGGCCGCAAATACCGTTCGAGGAGCAGGAAACCTGCTGCAGCGCACCCAGAAGGTGGCGTTGCCTTCTGTCGGGAGTGCGGTAGGACAAATGAACAAGTCCATCGAAATGGATGGTCGGCGCATACAGAGCCTGGGTTGGAGTATTGCACTGGTGGAAGAGTTTGAGTCCAAGTGGGCGTCAGCAACAGCTAACCGTAGTGAGGGACGCATGGCGCATGTGCAGGCACCGGGGGCATTCTACAGGGGCCCGTCCAGGGCTGGCGCATCACAGTCTTTCTCCAGCCTGGCTTGGATAGCCCGACGGAGCCGGAACGGCAACCGGGGCACGGTCAAGGCACCGATAGCGGCTCAATGGTGGTGTATATGCTGCAGGCCGGCTTGTCCGTGCGACGAGGAGGGATTGCGGGTCTGCCATTATTGATCGAACGTGCGGAGATGGTGTGCGTAAGAGTGGGGGAGAAGAGTCCTTATGGGTGAGATCCTTTGCTCTGACGAGTGCGAGATCGTGGACATAGCAAAGCTTCAGGAGGTCATGGACAAGTTTGCCCTGGCAACGGGAGTAGCTGCAATTGTAGCCAACCCTGAGGGTCGGGCGATCACGCGGCCGAGCAACTTTTCCACGTTGTGTCAAGCGATCCGGGCCAGCGAGGTAGGGCGCGCCCGATGCGAGGCGTCAGACGCAAAGCTGGGCCGGGAAGCGTTGAGCGGTGGGCAGCCGGCCATGCATCAGTGTCATTTTGGCCTCATCGACCTTGCCGCTCCCTTGGTGGTGGGAGACATATGGTGGGGGTCTGTACTTTGTGGGCAGTTTCTACTGGCTCCTCCCTCGCGAAACCAGCTCCAGAGGGTGGCGAACTACGCGCGAGAGCTCGGTCTCGATTCTCAAAAGGCGGTGGAGTGGTTCAAGCAGATTCAAATTGTTTCTGAAGAGCGGATCCGGGCATCTTTCGACTTGCTGCACATCGTGAGCCAATTGATTGTGGAGATGGGGTTGGCCAGGCTCGCCCAGCAGCGGGTGATCGAAGAGATGGCAGCCCGGGCTGAAATAGAAAGGAACCTACGAGCAGCAGAGTTGAAGGCGCTTCAGACCCAAGTTAACCCCCACTTCTTGTTCAACACCCTCAATGCTGCTTCCCGGCTCGCTATGATGGAAGGAGCCCCCCGTACTCAGGAATTGGTATTCGCACTGGCCAGTCTGTTGCGTTACAGTCTGCGCAAGATTGATCAGCTGGTACCGTTATCCGAGGAGATTTTGCACATCCGATTGTATCTTTTTATTCACCAAATTCGCTATCCAGACCGCATCAGGGTTGAGATTGATGTGCCACAAGAACTGATGACCGTGCGGGTACCCCTGCTTACCCTTCAACCGCTGGTAGAAAACGCGATTGTCCACGGACTGGAGCCTAAGATAGAAGGCGGGACGGTGCGCATGTCCGGGAGAAAGTGTAACGGGCAAGCCTTGATAGTGGTTGAAGACACCGGAGTAGGAATGCCGCCGGATCGTTTGGCTGAGGTGGTCAGTAGTAGGAGCGGCCGGGGACACACGACGGGGCTCGGGCTGAACAACGTGCGTTCCCGTCTCCGCCATTACTTTGGCCCCGAGTCGGACATCACGGTGGAGAGCCGTCCGGGGGCAGGTACTCGCGTGACGATTCGTGTACCCCTTGACCATCGTGCGAACAGGGAGTGAGCGCCATGACTTTAACAGTGATAGTAGCTGATGATGAACCGTTAGAGCGGCAGGGAATCCGGCAGATCCTGGAGGGATCACGCTATTCGGTGATAGGCGAAGCCAAGAATGGCATTGAGCTGGTGGACTTATGTCGGAGCCTGCGGCCTGACATCGTGATTGTGGACATCAAAATGCCTGGAATGGATGGGTTCACAGCAGTGGAAGAAGTCCGCAAGTTCCTGCCCGCGGTGGGAGTTGTTATTCTCACGGCTTATGACGAGTTTGAGTATGCGCAAGAGGCGCTGAAGCTGGGGGCTTGCGACTTCGTCCTGAAGCCAGCCCGTCCAAAGGAAATTGTAGGCGCATTGGATCGAGCGGCCGAGTTGATCGAAGCGGAGCGCTCGAAGCTGGAGGAACAGAAACGGCTGCGGGAGCAGTTGAGGAGTTTCGTCCCCTTTGCACGAATTGGACTAGCCCATGCCCTTCTTGATGGTACTGTATCCAACGTGCGCTACTTGATGGATCAGGCAGAGTCCCTCGGGATGCACCCCTTTCCTTCCGTGGTCATGGTGGTGGACATTGATGGGTTCGGTGATCACGTGCGGGACCGGGATGAGCTATCCAAACAGGTCCTCAAGCAACAAGTCTGGGAGGCTGTTCGGGGAGTAGTGGAAGGATATCCGGGAAGTATCGTGGTGCCCACATACGACGATGAGTTTGTAGTGCTGTTGTCGCTTCCGCCTTCTGAAAAGCCGGGCGACGAAGACAAGGTCGAAACCTCGACCTGCATCGCGCAGCAGGTGCGTGCAGCGGTTGAATCCAGCACTAACGTCACCGTGGTGGTGGGGGTGGGATTTCCGGCATCTGAACCCCAACATCTTTCACGCTCGTACCGGGAAGCGGCATTGGCGTGCCGCATTGGCAGTTTCTTCATGGGCCCAAACCGCGTGGTGCACTGCCGGGACGTCCAGCCACTAATATCGAGCGGCGCTTCAGCAGAGGCAGAGCGGAGCCTTATCGAGCATATTCGCGAGGGAAATGGACAAGAAGCAGAGGCCTCGTTCTTGGAGTTGCTAGAGACGTTGTTTGATCAAGTTGGAGCAGCTGTGGAAAGGGTCAAGGCACGGCTACTGGAGGCACTGATCATGGTCGGCCGGGCCGCGGAGGAAGCGGGAGTAGCTCCGGAAGACGTGGCTTCCTGCAATGTTGATATGACCTGTCAATTGATGAGTTGCCAGAATAGGGAACACCTGGAGGCTTGGTGTCGGGAGGTTGCCCGGGAGTACGTGGCGAAGGTGGGGGAACTGCATCGGTCCCGACCCAGTCAGGCCATTGGCAGGGCGTTGCGTTACATCGAAAAGCATTACGCACGCGACCTGTCCGTGCAAGAACTGGCCAAAGTGGTCTTTCTGCACCCGGATTATTTTTCTCGGGCCTTCAAGAAGCAAACCGGGATGTCCTTCGTGGAATACCGCACGCGCGTGCGAATCGAGAAGGCGAAGGTACTGCTGCTGCGAGAAGACCTCGCGGTCGCCGAGGTTGCGGAGCGGGTGGGCTTTTCAGACCCCAATTATTTTAGCCGCGTGTTCAGCCGGTTGGAGGGTAAACCTCCGCGGGAATGGAGACGCGAGGCGCTGGGAGGCCAACGCGTGCAGCAAATACAGCTGCGTGACGTCACGCCACAAGTAAACAGGCGGTGATGGTTTCAGCGGATGTAATGGCTTGCATGGGGGCTGATGACCGCGGAACCGAGGACCTTAAGCCGGCCGCATACGGACGTAGTGAACGAGGCAACGCTGCCTGACCTGACCAATTGACGTTTATCCTTCAAACTGCAGTTACTCCGCAGGGCTCACCTTGCCTTTCGATAGGGTCGGACGGATCACCTCTGGGGTAGTCACTGAACCACACCACTGGCCCGGACGTCTCCACCTGGGTGTCTTGTCAGCATCGTGATCCTATGCTATTATAGTCACCGGAAGCGTGCCGAAGTGGTGGAACTGGAAGACACGTGGTGTTCAGGGCGCCATGAGCGTAACGCTCGTGTGGGTTCGAATCCCACCTTCGGCACCATTTTTTTCACCCCTCGCGGGCGCGGCAGGCTTGCGTTGTTGCGCCGGCAAGTTGCAATGGTATAATTGATCCAGAAGCGGCGGTGCTGGAACTGGCAGACAGGCACGTTTGAGGGGCGTGTGGTCCGCGACCGTGTGGGTTCAAGTCCCACCCGCCGCACGGAAGAATCCCGCGACTGCCTGCAGGCGCGGGATTCTTCTTGAGCTCATAGGGCTGTCCACCGTTCTGTGCGGGTGCGGTGGGTAACTCGAATACCCTGATGGCGGGAGGCAGTGGCGTCTTTGCGTGGCGGAGTAACCCGTGGTGTTGTCTGGAAGCCAACCCGAGGGTTCTGGCTATGATGGTTGCCCTCTCTGCTTGACGGTCACGTCGCTTGCGATGAACCTGCCGTGGAGCACCGGCCTTTGCTCCTGAACCTCCTCAAGCTGCCCCGCTCGGTTGCTGAGCTCTCGCGGGTAGAGGGGGACGGTCAGTGGCTTTGAGTCGCGCGTTGTGCGGGCGGGACCAGGTTATGCGAATTACCCCTCATGGATAACAGCTGGCATAGCCGGGCAAGACAAAGGCGGGTACCGAACTGCTCCCCCCGCCGGGCTGGTTCCTAGTGCACCGCTGCGGCATCCTGATGGCACCCCAGGAGGTGCCTTTCCGAGTTGTCAGCGGTACAACCACCCCTGCAGCCCCGGAAGTGGCCTGCTCGCCGGCGGCGGAGCAACGCCGAGCGCCCGTAAGTTGGATGCAGCGTACCGGGAAGTGATGAGCAGGCCTCCGGCCTCGTGAGCAGTCCCCCTGCTCACTGCTTATGCCGGGTGCGCCGGTCTGCTGCTCGTGCATTGCATCGGGCGTTCCCACCGTAGCGAATGGCTGGTACTGGCGGAGGCGAGGTGCCTCGTGGTACCCCCGGCACGCTTGATCGCCCACGTCGTGGCGGGGCTCGCCAGTTGTGAGTGCGGCCCTACCCTTGAGGAGCCGAGTCGGCTTGCGTTACCTGGCCGCGCCCGTGATACGGTTGCGCATCGGGCCACCCACCTGTCATTGCTGAGGCAGAGGCGCGGTACGTCGACGCCTGCGGCGTAATAGCACCGCCGCAATGGCGCTGACGAGCAGGAAACCTGCTGCCCAGGGACCCACCTGAACAAACACCAGCGAGGCCACCGACCGACTCAGCCCGGCGGTCTCGGCGTTGAGGATCCGAAAATCGGGGTCGAGTACCACGGTTCCCCCAAGGAAAGGCAGGGAGATTGTGAACTTGGCGCGGCGGATGCCGGTGGCGGAATCCGGTGAAGGCAGTACCACCCGGGTGGTGGCGATCTTCTCACCATTCCGCAGGACCGCCACTTCCACCGGCGGCAATATCGCATCGCCGCGGTCGCACACCGCACCGTATACCACCCATTGCCCATGCTGGCGGCCGATCCGCAGGTCGGCCAGCTTCAACCTGGGCGTGCGGGTTGTGCGCAACCATTGGTCAAAGAACCATCCCAGCTGGATTCCCGAATGCCTCTCGCATATCGCCTGGAAGTCCTCGACACTCACCGGGTTCCCGCTGGTATCCCCGAAAAATTCCCGTACCGCACCTCGGAAGGCCTTCTCGCCCATCAGATCCTGCAGCATGTGCACTACCCAGCTCCCCTTGAGGTGAATGGCCTGAAGTTTGTGCCGCTTCAGCAGATCAGAGCTGTTGCAGACTTCCTCTATGGAATGCTCAGGGGGTACGTACTGACTCGGGTACGGCAACCCCGCCTTGAACGGCGGCCAGGCATTGCGCATGTACCTGATGTCGAAATAGGAGGTCATCGCCTCCGACAGCCACATGAAGGACACACTACCGGCGGGGACCACCGTTCCCGGAAACCACTGATGCCAAATCTCGTGAGAGATCAATGCCGCTAGAAGATCCAGTTCGTTGTCGAAGTGGCCACCAACCTCCATGAAAATCACCCCGCGGGGAGATTTGCCGCCGAGCCACCTCTCAGTCGTCCTGCACAGGACGATGTCCAGCTTCGGAAGAGGTGGGAGTCCAAACCGGTTCGCGATCTCCAGGGCCCTGGATGTGGTTTCGCGCACCACGCTACGCAGCTGCTCGCTTTGTCCCAAATCCCGTTGCAACAGGTGCAGTTGCACGCCAGCGAGGCCGGTGTCCACGGGGTGGAACGGTCCCGCGGCCAGCGGATAATTGTAGAGGGGACACACCACAGTTGCCCAGGTGAAGGTCGTGCCGCCGGCAGTTTTCCGCCCAGGCATCTCTTCCCCCGACCAGAACGCCCGCCAACCCGGCGGTACGGTCACCAGCATGCGGAAAGTCCTATCGGATCCACTGTACAGGGCCAACAATTCGCACAGTCGAACTGTGAGGTCGAGGTATATGCACGGTTCCTGGGCCGAGGCTGCCGATAGTTCCCACTGCGTGCTCACCGTGCAATCGAACCGTCGCCCGCGCACTAAAGGTCTGCGGAGGGAGTCCAAATGCAGGTTATACCCATGGATCTCCTCTCCTCCCCCGGCCGGCGTCAGGGGAACTGGTTCGCCGTCCACGGTCATGGAAACCAGCCGTTCCTGCGGGGGGAACGCCCAGTTGTACACGTTGCCCACCCGTTCGGCCATCACCGTGCCCACGAAATGGTAGTCCACCCGAATCAGCCTGTCTGCGGGCTCTATCTGTACCCGGACGGTCAGTTCCTCGATGCGGAAACCGGGATCGATGCGGCGACTGGCTGTTATCGTGGCGTAGGTAGAAAAGAAGGTGATCGCCGGTGCGTCCGGAGATCTGCCAGCAGCGTGAACCACCATGGCGGAAGTTGCCACCACCAGGACTGCAATGGCTATCGTGAGAAGACGCCAGCCGGTCAAGTAACCGCCTCCAGGATCGAGTGACTGCTGTCCAGGGCAGACTCAAACCGACAATCCCGCTGGAATGCCCATCCCCTCGCCGGGGGACAACGCTCAGGCCTCAAGGGCGGTTTGGCCACCCCTGCCTCGTGCACCCCGCCTCGTCCGCCACCACGTTTCGGCAGCGCAAAGCGATCTCCTCCTGCCCCTGCATGCGGCGACGACCCCCAGGGCCCACTTCCTGTTCCTCTGCATTGCCCTGCAGGTCCGGGGGAGTGGCGTTCACCAACTAGGTGCGAGCAGAGCGCAGGGAGATTCCGCACTGCGAAGGAGCTGGCTGCCCCAGATAAGGGCGGGGCCTGAGGAGATGTCGGAGTTGATTCCTTTGCAAATCAGGAGCCTGCTGCGGGCTCGAGTGCTGCTGCCGCGCCCAGGATCCAGCTGGTGCCAGGGGCCTGGATTCTCATGCGCGCCCTTTACATCCCCCTCCTCCTGCCATAATATGGAAGTACATGCAGTGGAACACCCTGCTGGTGGTAGGGAGCAGCGCCCTCTGTACGGGGGTCGCCTGCGGCCTTGTCTGGCAGCAGCCGACCCGCCGGCTGGCGGTCCTCACCATATTGGCCGCCCTGGCCACCTGGCGGGCGAAGGGCCGAAGGCAGCTGGTTCTCCTGGGGCTGTTTTTCTTTCTTTTGGGGTGGTGGCGGGTGGCCTTCGATCAACGGGCCATGGAAGACGTCAGCATGGCTGCTGCGGAAGCTCCGCAGGTCACCTGCCAGGGCTACGTGGTGTCTTTGGCGCATGGTGACCGCCCCTCCAGCTTCTACCTGCGGGTCACCGCCGCGCCGTCGGGCTTTGAAGGATTGTGCGGTATGCTGCTCAGATGCTGGGTTCCCCCGTGGCTGGCCCTGGAGCTGAGGCGGGGGCAGGCACTGTCGGTGAGCGGCAGGCTGTCGCCTCCCCCGTCGGCGGGATCCCCCGGACAGTTCGACTACGCGCGCTACCTGCGGTCGCGAGGAGTGGCAGCACTGCTCACGGTACAGCGTTGCTCACCCTGCTCTGGCAGTGACCCTTGGGGGCGGACCCTGCTGATTAAGGTGGCCGGCTGGTGCGAGGAGCGGCTGCAGCAGCCGTTTCGTTCCCTCGACGGGGTGGGGAACGTGCTGTTGCCGGCCATGGTTCTGGGGGAACGGGCCGCTTTGGAGGAGTCTCACCGACAGGTGTTCGCGGCCGCCGGGGCGGGCCATCTGCTGGCGGTGTCCGGGCTGCACGTGGGGTTCGTCACCCTGGCCATTTGGGGCGCGCTGAAAGTGATAGGGGTGCCCCGCCTGGGCAGGATCTTCGTCCTGGCGGCATCACTTGGGCTGTATGTCATCATCTGCGACAGCCGTCCTTCGGTGGTGCGGGCCTGCATCATGTCCGTGGGAGCCTTGCTGCGTGCCGAGTACCGACTGCAGGTTTCCTGGCCGGCATTGTGGTGGGGTGCCGCGGCGGTGCTGGTCTGGCCTCTTCCTTTCGTGCTGACCGATGTCGGATTCCAGATGAGCTTTCTGGCCACCATCGGCCTGCTGACTGGCATCCGCACCCGCGCTGGCGGACCCAGGGGATGGTTGCTCCGCGCGGTGAGTGCCTCGCTGGGTGCCCAGCTGGCCACCTTCCCCCTGGGGCTGTACCACTTCTTCGGCCTCAGCCCGTACGCCCTGGTGGCCAACCTGGTCAGCATCCCCCTGGCCGGGTTGGTGGTGGTGAGTGCCCTGGCGGGGTCAGTGCTTTCGGCACTGGAGTTACTGCCCGTTGGGTGGGCCATGGCTCCGGCCAGGATTGGCAGTGAGGCCCTGTGGGGGTGGCTCTCGGTCATCAGCAAACTCCCATACTCTGTGCTGTGGCTCGGGCGTCCCCCGATGGCATCACTGTTCGCCTACTACCTCATCTGGACTGCGGGCATCCTGCTCCCGCGGTGGCGTGCCAGGCTGCTGCTGGTGGGTCTTTTGAGCATGGTCCTGCTGTGGTGGGCCCAACCCGAAGGTACTGCGGCCGAGCTGGTAATTGTCGATGTGGGCCAGGGGGACTGCATCTTCATCCGCAGCCCCGAAGGACACATCATCCTCGTCGATACCGGTCCGGGGGGAGATGAGGCGCCGGGTTGGAGCGAACGCGCGGTGGAGTCCTTTCTCCGGGCGCGAGGCATCCGCCGCATCGACGCCATCGTGCTCACTCATCCCCACCTCGATCACACGGGCGGTATGGAGTACTTGCGGCAGCGATTTCCCACCGGCACCATCTATCGGGCCACGCCTGCCACTTACGGATTGGACGTGCCCAGCCGGGGGTTGATGCGGGGTGAGGTCCTGGTCTTCGGCACCTTGCGGCTGAAGGTGCTCCATCCCGGTCCCCGGGTGCCGGAGTCTCAAGACCCGGTCAACGACATGTCCCTGGTCCTAGAGGTGGGTGCGCCGGGTCTTTCCGCTTTGCTGATGGGAGATGCCGGCATACCGGCGGAGGTGCAGATGCTGGAGGAGGGGCTCCTGCGCCCAGTGCAGCTTCTGAAGGTGGGGCACCACGGCTCGAACAATGCCACCAGCCGCGGGCTGCTGGAAGCCTGTCGTCCGGTGGTGGCCGTGATCTCGGTGGGACCAAACTCCGCTGGACATCCTTCATCGCGGGTGCTGCAAGAACTGAAGCGATTCGGTGCGGTGGTGTTGCGGACCGACGTGGATGGCGCGGTCTCGGTGTCTGGCGGGGCGCAGACTGCTTTATGGACCTTCAGGACCCGGCGGCAGGTGGTGGTGGTGCCGCTCGCGAAGAGTGGCCCTAGCGCTGCCACAAGGGCGGGTGGTGATGATGCGCAACACCTGGGACCGCGAGATTGAGGCCATTGCCTCGGGCAAGGTGGCCCCGCTGTATCTCCTCACCGGAGACGAGGAGTACTGGAAGGATAAAGTGGTCAAGACCCTGATCGATCGGCTCGAAGCCCAGGGGAGCTGCGAGTACAGCAGGGCTGAGGGGCTGGAGGGTCTCCGCTGGGCGGTAGACTGTCTCATGACGGTGCCCATGCTGGGCGGCCAGCGGCTCTACCGGGTCAAGCTGGGGGTCGAGGATCTGGGTAAACTGGATCGGGCAACGGAGGAGAGAATCGGGTCCTTTCTGCGTAGCCCAGGGGGAGGTTGCCTGGTGCTCGATGCCCAGGGCCAGCTGAGTCGGGTGCATACCGGCATCTTGCGCCAGGCGCGGGTGGTTGAGTGCCCCCGCCCGCGGCCGTCAGCGTTAGCCCGGTGGCTGATCAGGGAGGCCAAAGCACGAGGGTGCCAGCTCGAGCGGGAGGCCGCGTATGCCCTGGCCTTTGCCTATGCGGGGACAGGGGTACGGATGGCCATGTCGGAATTGGAAAAGCTTTGCCATTACGTGGGAGAGGGCCGAATTGGGCGCCGAGAGGTCTCTGCTGTGGCTTCTGCCTCTTCATCCGTGCGCATCTTCGATCTCTTCGACGCCATGGCGGAAGGAAGGGTGGAGGAGGTGCTCAAGTCGGCAGCTGCCCTGCGCAGTGCGGGTGAACATCCCCTCCGAATGCTGGCCGCGCTGGCCAACCATCTGCGCCTGTTGCTGTTCTGTCGACTCGCTCTGGACCGGGGCATGAGTACTGCCGAGATACACAAACAGCTGTCCCAGCACCCATACGTGGTCCGCAAGGCGCTGCAGGCAGCCCGTGGGCTGTCGTCGGCGGCGCTCAAGCGGGCATTGCTCTTGGCCCTTTGGTGTGATGAGGCCATAAAGACGGGGAAAATGCGGGAGGACGCTGCCTTTCAGATATTTTTGTGGCGCTCGGCGAACATGCTATCCGGTCACGGATCCTCAATGGCCCGCGACCACCGCTGAAGGAGACCCAGGAGCTGGGCGGCTTCCGCGTCCGCCAGAGGCCGCGGGCGGCACTGCTCTATCTGGCAGGGGATCACGTTGACGGCACGAACCCCCCGTTGGTCGATCACCAGATCCAAGATCATGCTCTGTGTATTGATGGGCCGGTGTTGGTCCATCACGAAGTTGCCCAGGCTGTAGGCGACCAGGCTGTATTGGTCGAGTTGCAACCCCTGCAGCGCGTGGGGGTGGAACCCCAGCACGATCTGCGCCCCCCAACTGAGGGCGCACTGGGCCACTGCCAGCTGGCGCTCGTTGGGGTAGTTGGTATCCTCCTCACCCCAGTGAAGGGCCACCGCCACCACGTCGGCCAGCTCCCGGGCCTTTTGGATGTCCTCGCGCAGGTAGTCCAGGCGAAGTGGGGCCACACCAGCCCGGCTCTCGGTGGCCGCAAAGGTGAAGGGGTAATCCCAGCTCCAGAATATATCAGCGAAGTCGCTGTACGCCAGAAGGGCCAGCCGCACCCCCTGCTTTTCCACCAGCAGGGGCTGCCGAGCCTCCGCCAGATTGCGGCCGGCACCCACGTACCTCACTCCCGCGCGCTGGAGGGCGTCCAGCGTTTCCATGAGGCAGTCCGTGCCGTAGTCCAGGATGTGGTTGTTGGCCAGGATCATAGCCCCAAAGCCCCCCCGTGCCAGTGCCAAGGCGTAATCCGGTGGGGCCCGGAACCAGATCATCTTGCCCGGCACCGGGGAGCCGGAGGTGCCCAGGGGAGACTCCAGGTTAGCCACCGCCAGATCCGCTTGTTTCAGCAGGGGCTGGACCAACTGGAAGGCCCAGTCGGGCCCGAGGCGCTCGAGACGGGTGCGCACGCCCCGGGCCAGCATCACGTCGCCGGCCACCATCAGGCGCAGCCCTGTCGGCGGGGAGAACAGGCGGGAGGATATGGCCGCCTGCAAAGAGGGGATGAGGCTGGGCAGGCGGCGTGCTGCCGCGTGTCGCGCCTCCAGCCAGCGTTCCCAAGCACTCCTAGGCTTCCGCCAGGTGAGGTAGACTGATCTGGCCAGGGGATACTCCCCGCTTTGTACCGCCTCCCGGGTCGGCCACACCCCGCCCACGCTGAGGATCTTGTATGGGGGGCGAATGGCATCCCACGAGACGTACTGCACATCTGGGCCCCCGGCCAGTGCAATGGCAGCATTCACATTCCAGAGGGGCTGGTGCCACGGGCACGCCGCCAGGAGGCAGTGCCGGCCTACTTCCACGCTTTCCAGCCCCTGGCCTCCGGGCGGTGGCGATACGCTCACGTACAGATCGACGGTACGACCGCTTAGCTGGTCCCACGAGGGTCGATGGCTGGTCCGGCAGTCAGCTGGAACTCCCAGCTGCCGGCAGGCCGCCAACACCGCTGGTAGCAGATCCGCAAGTTCCCCGTCCACCGCGATGATGAGACGATCCAGTTGCCGAGGTCTCCACTGGAGTTCCCGGTATCCGGCGGTAGCCGCACCCACCGCGGCCAGGAGGAGCATGGCCACCAACCACCGGCGGCCAGCACGCCTGGGCGGGCTGGTGAAGATGGGGAAAAGATCTGACATGCCGCTCCGTCACTGCGGTGCTTCAGTGTCCGCGACGGTGCCTCGCAGGGCGGACAGGGCTCGCGCCAGCCTGGCCTTGCGCCGTGCCGCCTGGTTGCGGTGGATGGTCCCCTTCTGTGCCGCCTTGTCGATGGCGCTGACCGCCTCTCTGAGGGCTCGCTCGGCTTCCTGCAGGTCGGCGCCGGCCAGCGCCTGGCGGAACTTCTTTATCATAGTCCTCATCCTGGATTTGACCGCCCGGTTACGCAGGGTGCGCTCTCGCGCCTGTCGGGCTCTCTTCTTGGCCGATGCGGTTTTGGGCAAAGTATCCTGTCACCTCCCAGCACATTCTAACATCGGCTGCCCGGGGGGGCAAGTGCGCCCCAGCAATACCGCCGCCCGAAGGTCACCGGACCCACCAGGGTCTTCATCGTCCGCGGACGCCTGTCATGTAAC
>ENA-OSAE01000064-OSAE01000064.1-marine-sediment-metagenome-genome-assembly--contig:-NODE-64-length-80801-cov-24.758069_pt1 | contig 80801 bp, 75 predicted proteins | sample MGYA00237870_ERZ529317 | MGnify/ENA primary metagenome ERZ529317 (study PRJEB26369, sample SAMN03142812) | marine sediment metagenome | biome: marine; feature: borehole; material: sediment... | reverse complement strand
TACCACTGCTGCCTGACCAGGCCTCACCTTTTTACAGCCGTTTTGGGACTTGACCAGAAATTACCGCGGCGTCAATGGGCGGCTGCAGATGCTCATCGACGCGTATTTAATTGTCAGGAAGAGTGCAGAGTTGAAGAGCTGGCGTTTCGCCCCGGGCAGACGTCCCTCAAAACATAAGGGCCGTCAGCCAATGTATTGTGCTTTCGCCGCCACTCCATTCCCGCAAAACGATTGGTTCATTCTGAGGGTGGTGAAGGAAAAGCCAGACGACTTTTCTATCGGCTTCTGTCCAGATTACGGAGTACAGGAAGCTGGACCAGCGAAAGTTGGTTCCGCAGCGGCACGGCGTATTATGATCAGGCAGGCACTCAATGAGATAGAAGACAACTTCCAGCCCGTCCCGGAGTCAGCTAACCGCCCACACGCCTTTAAGGGCTTCGAGTGGAAGTTTCGCCCTGACAGCCCACAAGAGCTAGCTAATACGTTCATTGAGACCGTGCTGGAGTGGGAGAAACTGTTCCGCCGGATTATATAGACCGAACCGACCGAGCCAGTGGCGCAGACAGGTATGATGCTGTTCTCCCCACCACACAAAAACAGAGTGAGCTCTCCACAGATGATCTGGGGCACGCTGGTTAGGGCGCACGGAAGAAACCCGTAAGGACTCTTGCCTTACGGGTTTCATGGTGTCGCTCCGCCGGGATTTGACCCGGGACCTCTTGAACCCCATTCAAGTACAACCCGTCTCGGGTGATCGTGGCCAGCCCAGGAACACGTTGTCCAACCCGGGAGGAACCGCAAAGCCAAACGGAACCGCGGCCAAAACACATCCCAAGTGGACTATGTCGCCGGAACTGGCCTTGACCCCTGTGATGCAGAGATTCTCGGCCAGCTCGTGGATGGTCTGCCCGGGCGGAATGAGTCCGGTATAGGCCTCCATATTGTCAGGTATGCCCCCAGGGGCCTACGCCACCGGCATCAGTGGCCATTGGCTCTGTGAGCGCCTATACCAGCCGGGACGGGCCATTCGGCCGGAAAATGCCGCCTCACGCGAACCTGTTCTTCCCCTAAGAGCCTCTTTCAAATTCCGAAGTCGCTCTTCAGGTTCAAGCCGTCCGGGAAGCCGCCGTGACACGACCCAGGAGAGCCTGGGGACCGCCTTGGAACGTCCACAGGGCCAGGAACAGGGCCGCCCCCAGCAAGTCGGTCTCGATTCCCGGCACCACTAACAAGCCTCCGGCTAGAAACACCAACACCCTTTCCCAGACGGCCATGCGCCGGTGCAGGTAATTGACGAAACCACTCGAGAAGGCGACGATGCCCAGGGCGGCTGAAGCCGTGACCACAAGGAACTCCGCCGGAGTGCCGTTCAGGAGAAAGGCCGGTGAATAGGCCATCAGCAGAGGTGGAATGTATAGGCCGCGGCCAAACATCCACGCCGTCCAGCCAGTCTTCATCGGCTCCGACTTAGCGACGCTCGCAGCCGCGAAGGCAGCCAGGCAGACGGGCGGGGTAAGGTTGGCATCCTGGCTGACCCAAAAGATAATCAGGTGCGCAGCTAATAACGGCACACCCAACTCCTTTAAGGCCGGGGCCGCCAAAATGGCCAGGATAATGTAGGACGAGGTCACGGTCAAACCCATGCCCAAAACGTACGAGGCCAGGGTGATCAGGATCAGCGCCAGTAGCAGGATCCCGCCGGACAAAGACACTACTATATCGGAGAATTTCAGGCCTAGTCCGGTCAGCTGGGTCACTCCGATGATAATACCTATGATGCCCACCGTTGCGCCAACGGGGAGCGATCTGATAGCTGCCTCGGAACAGCCCTTCCATATCTCCTTTAAGCCGAAGCGGTGGTATGGGTTCACCAGCCCCAGAAAAATTGTGGCCATGGTGCCCCAAAAACCAGCCACAGCCGGTGTATACCCGGTCATCAACAACCCGATGATCAGCACGACGGGCAGAAAGTAAAACCAACCCCGGCGTAGGATCTGCCAGGGATCGGGAAGTTCCTCCTTGGACAACCCCTTAAGGCCTTCCTTGGCCGCCTCCAGGTCCACCATCATGTACACCGAAAAGTAGTACAATAAGGCCGGGATAAAGGAGACTACAACAACATCCCAGTAGGTCCTTCCCGTAAACTCCGCGATCAGAAAAGCCCCTGCGCCCATCAGCGGAGGCATGATCTGCCCGCCCGTTGAGGCAGCCGTTTCGATAGCCGCCGCTACGTGGGGTCTATATCCGATCCGCTTCATTAGAGGAATGGTGAAGGTACCGGTGGTCAAGACGTTCGCCACGGCACTCCCCGAGATGGAACCCATAACCCCGCTGGCCAGAACGGCTAGCTTGGCCGGCCCTCCCCGCAGCCGCCCGGCAAACGCATAAGGAAATTCAATAAAGAAGCGGGCAGCGCCCGATTTCTCCAGGAAGGTTCCGAAAATCAGGAAGAGGAAGACATACGTCGCGAAGATCTGCGAGACCACGCCGTAAATCCCATTGAAAGACGTGTATTGGAAGCTGAGGAACCGTTTCAGGGTGTATCCCTTGTGAGCCAGAATCCCCGGCAGATAAGGCCCCAAAAAGGCGTATAAGACGAACATGACCCCGAGGAAGGTCATCACATTCCCCATCGCTCGGCGGGAGACTTCAAGGGTCAGCAGCACTGCCACAGCTCCCAAGACCAGGTCGGAACTGGAGGGAACCCCAATGCGCTGCACGATCTGTGGCCATTCAACGACGAAATAGCCTGTGACAAGGGCAGCCAACAGAGCCAGCAACAGGTCATACCAGGGGATTCGATCCCGGGGCGCCTTCTTGCTGGCCGGGTACAGCAACAGCACCAAGATATAGGTCAAGCCCACATAGAACCCCCGGCTGGCCTGCGGAGAATGGATACCAAACTTGGCGGTGTACAGGTAATACAAGGTGAACGCCGCCGCTAAAATGCCGATCAAGAGGGCCCAGCTACCCTTTAGATTACGTATCTTGCTCTTCGACTGGTTCTCGACTTTGTCCGGAATATTTACCGGAGTCCGCTCGTCCATAGCCATACCCCTTTCAGCGGACCGCCCGCCACAAGAATGCGGGGCAGTCCTCCCCAACGTTCGACGCGCATATCGATGCGCGCACCGCCTGGAGCCAACCCGGTTAGCTCAATCTCTCGGCTCCCAATGACCAACCGCTGGTTGGCCACCCACCCCACCCGCAGACGGATGACTCCTACATAGCGGTGCAGGTTCTTTAGCTTCATCCACCCATCTTCCACGACCAGGTGACCCTCGTTGTCGACCTGGCCAATGCCCGCCCCGAAGGCGGTGAAGTCTTCCTGAACCACGTAGATAGCCCCGTCGGTCTCCACTTCGAACCATTCCACAATGGGGAAGTGGTTGACCGAATGGGTATAAGCAATTTGGAAGTTCCCCGCCTTGGGAAGGGGATAAGCTTGTAAAATCCGACCTTCTGGCGTAAAGAGGACCAGAACCCAACCCGCGCCGGCCCATTGCATGGTTACCAATCCTGCAACGACCAGCAACGTCAGGACCAGGAACGCGGGTCGCCGCCCTTTGAGGTCTAGGGGAAAGGGGCCGGTACCGCGGACCGACCCCACCCCCCTCGCAAGCGACTTCATAGGGTCTTTGTTCACTCGGACTTGGCCTCAGGCGGGATCAGGTGCTCGGGAATTTCGACCCCTTGCTCCTCCAGATACTTGATCGCACCCGGATGGAGCGGTATCGGGCTGTGCGCGATATTCTCCAGGGTCGTTCCCCTGGCCGCCTTATGGATGTCAATCAGTTTGTCGGTATTCTCCAAGATGGTCTTGGTAATGTTATAGGCGAGCTCCTCACTCATGTCGGCCGATACAATGGCCACGTTCCAGACCCCGGGGACCGGGACGTCTTCATCCTGCCCGGGATATGTGTTTGCCGGTAGGACGGCCTTGCTGTAGTAGGGATAAGCCTGCGTGATCTTCTCCAACTCCTCGTCGGTGAAGGAGATTACCTTTATCTTCTCCGTCGTAGCCAGATCCATAATGGACGAGGTGCCCGCGCCAACGACCCAAGTCCCAACTTCAAGCGTGCCGTTCTTGATGGCGTTCGTCTGGTCCGCAAAAGGCAGCCGCTGTACCTTGCTGAAGTCTTCGTAACTCATGCCCAACGTTTTGGTGACGGCATTCATGAAGAACTCCGTCCCACTGCCAGGTGCACCTACCGAAACGTTGCGTCCCTTCAGGTCGGTAAAGCTTTCGATCCCGTATTCCTGCAGAGTAACGATCTGCATCAGGTTGGGATACATAACGAAGAGGACTCGGATGTTCTGAGGTTCTTCGAAGTCTTTTAGCCCGTGGTAACCGTTGTAGGCCACATCACCCATAACGAGGCCGATTTGGGCTTCACCGGTATGGACCAGGCGGACGTTCTCCACCGAAGCACCGGTAACTTCTGCCGTCGCCTCAACACCGCTGATCTTTTCTGACAACAGGCTGGCCATGCCGCCTCCGTAAGGATAGTAAATACCTCCCGTACCGCCCGTGGCGATGGAGAGCCGCACCGTCTGACCGCCGTCTTGAGCGGTCCCGTCGGTACTCGTCGTACATCCGGCTACCAGGACGAATACCAGCAACACCGCCAGGAAGGCAAGGTGCCGGAATCGTCCAAACTTCACCCATTTCTTCACAGCCATCACCCTCCTATGAGATTTATTGTGGTAGTAATGTAGGAACATCCCCTTTGAGTTGGTCACCAAAAGGAAAAAGAGGTTCTTGCCCCCTTGAAGGCCCATCATGATGGGCCTTCAAGGGGACTGCATTTCGTCCCGCGTCGACACCCTGCGCTTCGTCTGCAAGCCACCGGATTCTACAGTTGGCATCGCCTTGGACCTGATGCGTTACCCGAAGCTGAAGGCCTGGGAAATTGCCGTTTATAGGTTCAACCCTCCGGTGAACTGCGGTGGCAAAAAAGCTGATTTGGCTTTCTCTCACCACAAATGCCGTGCCGTAACTCGCCACCAACACACCCTGACCGATCGCGAGTTGAGCCGTCTTCCATCTGCTGTGGGAGCGATGAGCGTATTGGGAATCAGAAAGGAGGATAACCTTTAAACCCTGGTGTAGAAGGTCGCGATAACCAGCAGCGTCCACCTTCTGGCAGAAGTCGACTTACAGGCCGGATCATAACCTTTTCTCTTTTCACGGTGTACCGAACATATTTTTCGGGTTTGACGCCTACACCCTACCGTTCAAGAAGAAGTACGTCGGAATGCCGATGAAGGCAGTCGCCAACGCACCTGCTCCTCACCTGCAGGGGCCTGCTGTGTTAGAGCGAGGCGGCTTGGGCGCCCGCGGACTTGGTTTACGGCAAGATTTTGCGTGCCATGATTGCACATCCGACGCTTGAGCACGTGCCTTGACCCGATAACCCTGGAGCTGTCAGTTTAGAAACATGAACCTAGTTCAACTAAGCCCGTGTTACTACAACCAGACCTCGCCTTCATATGCAGACCGTAACGCTCCACTCGATAATCTTGGAACTCATATGGTTATTCGGAGTTATTCTACACTTTAGAATAGTTTCCTGCCGGGAGGATTATCGAAGATGCTCTGCACGAAGGTTAAGAGTGTCTAGGCTTGCCGGGGGCTACAGTTAAGCGGTTTTCTCGCGACATACCCACGCCACCCTGCTCACTAAAGAGGGTCTTCACCTCAAGGTAGTGTAGGGACGACTGAGGCATGATTCTCAGATCCTTAGACCTGCTCCCGTATGCTGTCAGGGTTGAAAAACCTAACTGCCGATAGTCGCGATGGCATCCTGCAACAGAAGACCTCATGACCGATCCCACCTTCGTAACATCAACACGTCTGGCCACTCCTCGAACAAAAACAAACAAAAACCCGCAAAGCTTTGAGCTTTACGGGTTTCATCGTGTCGGGCTGCCGGGATTTGAACCCGGGACCTCTTGAACCCCATTCAAGCGCGCTAGCCAAGCTGCGCCACAGCCCGTAATTCTAAAATCCGTAACTCATTATAACGCGATTAACCGTAACTTTCAAGTCCGTGCTGAGGTCCGGTCCGTGTAAAGGGAACGTACGTGGAACGCCGAGATTCGTGAACTCGGTTACGCCCCTTTAATGTCAGCCCTGGAGAGCTCACGTAACAGATACCGGCAAGGGAACCAGACAGATCCACCATGGAAAGCTACAGCCAAGCAACTGGGTCCTCTACCTTGGGGGGCGTCGAAGATCGACTCTAGCAGCTCGTCACGCACGATGAGCTGCGATAGGCTTTCCTGCGTAAGCTAAACTTACCGAAATGCCCGTTCAAGGGCTCTCCATTGGCTCGAGCAACCCGGAACCCCGTTAGGTGGTTGCGCCATAACGCCCCAGGTCGCTGCATAGAGCAAGCAGTAAACCTGGCCTTAGACCCTTCTGGCATAACCTCTCTGCTTCGTCATGGGCCTCCTTTACCTTGGGCCATCATTCAAGTCTTATCCTCTCACGGACTTTCATGAAGGTCGCCATCTTCGGCGCGCCCGTAAGAAATGCAGCTCCGTATATCAAGCTCAGATCTCGGGCAAGTCCGAAGTCAGCGCCCGACTGCTTCCAGAAGGTCGGTGTTGCTGACCTTCAAAACAGCCATAAATGGATAACTAAAGTGTACACTTGCGATAGAAGCGTATCCACTCTTCGCCAATAAGAAAGGTCTACTCCTTCGGGAAGCGAAGACGCCGCTGTTCGGCCCGAGCCCTGGGAGGTGCTGAGGCGAATGTGCGTGAGGGGTCCGGCCTGCCAGGGTCCAAGGGTCCATGTCGAGGACCCATCCGTCATCACGCAACGACGCGCTGGTTCCTCCCTGTGCTCACCGTAACCGAAATCCCTTCTTACATTCGCCGAAATCGCTGTGACATCGCCGGAACGAACAACGTCTTGCTTTCAGCGTGCTTCACCGCCATTCCAGTGCCAGAGGCCCTTGGTGAGCCCATCCCGAGGGAAGCTGGGCAACCCCATCGGCTGCGAGAGCGCCCAGGGCGCCCTGCCCCTGCTCACCAACCGTCGCACCCGCCAGTTCTCCGCCTAGACCATCTTCCGCCATCCGTTCCGGTCCTAAGACGTTGTTTTCGATGATCGTACTGCGCCTTTCCCGGTAACATCTCCCGGCACCCGCTACTCCAGCATCACTATCAGCCCCGTAGTGCCTTCCAGCCGTACGCGCTGACCGGTGTGCAAGCGCTCGGTAGCCCGGTGGACCCCCACCACCACAGGGATGCCGTATTCCCTCGCCACCACCGCACCGTGGGTCATCATGCCACCTACCTCCATGACCAGACCGCCTGCCACCAGGAAGAGGGGTGTCCAGGCTGGGTCGGTGCCCCGGCACACCAGAATCTCGCCGGGTTGCAGATGGGCCTCGTGAGGGGAAAAGACCACTCGCACAGCACCCTCTACCACTCCTGGGGAAACGGGGTCGCCGCGTAGGACGCGGACATCGTCAGCGACTTCGATTGGCGCTTCAGGCGGCGCCTCGTAGCAGGTCGTGCCGTCGCTGAGGAATATGCGGGGCAGGCGTTGGCGTCGAGCCTCCCGCTCGGCCACGGCACGTCGTTGCTGGATAGCCTCCCGGGTTTCCGGCAGGATCCGGCGGGCTGCAGCACAGCGGGCCAGCTCGCCCAGCCGCAGATAGAAGATATCCTCGGGCCGCTCCAGTTCGCGCTGGACATGGAGGTCACGGGCCACGGCCATCAAAGCACGGCGCACCTGGTCCAACACTCGCACGACGGCGAATTTCGGCGCCTCGCGGGCGCCCCCGAGGGCGCGGTAACGGCTCGCAGCCCAGCGCACTAGTCGAGCCCGCAACCATCCGCCGGGCAGACCGCGCACCGCCGTTTCCAGGCGCTCAAGCGCATCCTGAGCCTGCTGCGCCCCACGGGCGAAGACCGCATCGGGGGCCTGTTCGTGGTCTGTGATGCGCAAATAGCCTTGCAGGGTGTGTAGCACTTGCTGCGGATCCTCCCCCCAGCGGGGGCGGCCGATATCAATTTCACCCACCCCACGGGCGCCATAGCGTTCCAGGAAGGGAGCCAGCGCCTCCCGCACCGGGGCCGGGACTTCCCCGCGACACCAGGCTTCGGCAAGGGCCTCAGGGGAACCCTCCCGCAGCCAGGCGGACGCCTCAGGGTCCTCCTGCAGGCGGCGAGCTACGTCCCACAGGGCCAGGTCCATCTCGGTGGTCACATTGTGCGGCAACCCGCGGGTGATTTCTAAGGGCAGGTGGGCCAAGCTCGAGTCACTCAAGGCTTGGGCCGCATGTCGGGCCTGACGCTGTAGCACCCCGAAGAAAGGCAACCAGCCTGCGACAACCATGCTGAACCCCTTGGGCAGCATGACTTCGGGGAAAAAGCGATCCATCCGCCGTATGGCCTCGAGCACGGCCTGCAGTCCTGCCCAGGGGTCGCCGTGCACAGCAGTGCCCAGCGCGGCGTCGAGAGGCTGCAGGACCTCCTGCACGGCCTCCTCAAAGCGCCTCCGGGCGGCCTCGGGATCGCGCCAGGCTTGCAGCACGGCGGACACCATCCGTCGCGCGAAGGAAGCGATGTGAATTAGTACGCAAGGCGGGAGAAGTACGCGACCGGGGTACATGCGCGGGTCGTCCAGCAGTTCCCGCACCAGGCGCACGGCGGGCGGGTCAATGGCGCTGAAGAACCGCTGAAAGACCTCCCGTCCAATGGGATGTCGCAAGATGGTGGCGATGTTGAGCCACAGCCGCTCCCCAGCCTCAAAGATAAAGGTCTGCTCCCGGAGATTCACGGGGTACCCGAGAATGCGGCCCACACCCAGCAGCATAACTTGCAGCACCTCCCGCCCTAACGGGGTCAGGGGGTCGTGCAGCCCCTGGACCAGATGCAGACCAACGAGCACCCGCAGGGGCTCCGGGGGTAGGTTTTCCGGCAAGGGGTAAAGCGAAGTAATGGGGCGAGACTGCACAATGTAGATGCGGGCTTCGCCTTCGGGATCCAACACCGTCCATTCCACATCCTGCGGACTGCCGAAGAGATCGTGGATGCGGGCACCCCATTCGGTCAGGCGCAGGATGAGGGGGTCGGGCAGGGCCTGACGGTCGGCGCGATCCTCTTCTTCGATCCTGGTACCGCCTTCGGGCGCGGGGAGAATGACCGTGGTCTTAGTCCCCAGTTTCTTCTCCCTGATGTGCCATCTGCCCCTCTCGCGAACCACCACGTACTGGTCAGGCTCCACCCGGCCGGAGACCAGCGCCTCACCCAGACCTAGAGTGGCCTCGATGACCGTCTCAGTGCGCCTGCCGGTGAGGGGATTGGCGGTGAAAAGCACGCCGGAGACGTCAGCGGGGACCATCTGCTGGACGACCACAGCCAGGGCAGCCTCTTTGTGGGAGATGCCGTTGCGAGCACGGTAACTGATGGCACGAGCCGTCCACAGCGAGGCCCAGCAGCCCAAAACAGCCTGTCGTAGGGCCTCCGCGCCAACTACATTGAGATAGCTCTCCTGCTGGCCGGCGAAGGAGAGGTCGGGCAAGTCCTCGGCGGTGGCGGAGGAGCGCACGGTCACGGGCGGTGCGCCCAGCTCACGCCAGGCTCGCTCAAGGTCCTCAGGCAAGCCGGCGGGAAATTGGCCGCGGTAGAAGGCTTCTCGGATGCGGGCAGAAGCGGCCTGAAAGGCGAAAGGCGCGTCGGGAGTGGCGTCGGCCAGCGTCTTAGCGATGACCTCATGCAGACCATTCTGGGCAACGAAGGCCCAGTAGGCGTCCGTGGGCACTACAAACCCCGACGGAACGGGGATCCCGGCCCGCACCATACGCATCAAGTTAAGCGCTTTACCACCCACTTCTTCCAAAGTGCCCTGGACGGTAAGTGGGAGCAACTCGACGGTCATCATGTTCCCTCCAAGTGTGTCTAGATTTGCTGCCCCTTAGGGAAATGCGTTAGCATCCCAGCGACAATCGGTAAGAGCCCAACCGTAGAAGCTCAACTCGTTAAACCGGCTGGGTTGGGAAGCATTGTTCCCCTAGGTCTCTGTAGGGTAACACTTCGGTGAATCCAGAGATGAAGATCGCCGGAACCAAGACCTGTAGTAAGTGCAGAAGTCGTTACACCGAGGTACGCATGGCGAGCAGGAAGGTTTCGCGTCCCTACACAAGGACCAGTGCTCCTAGGCCGCTCGAGGTCAGCAAAAGGGAAATTGCTATACACCGCATGCCATTACCTTCCTCTCAGCTCATTCAGCGACACTCTGACAAGGAATCTCGCCGTCTGCTCCAAGGAACTGGTTTTGGTGCGGTAATGCAGCTGGGCGACCACGGCGAAGGCCAACACCAATTCCGATGAACGCCGGAACCAGGTCCTCGGGGCACCCAGCCGCTTTTAGGCGGCCCGCGTCTATCTGGCTAGCGCATGCTCCATGGTGGCTGCCGCAATTCCCTCGCGTCCCAAAATGCCGGGCCTGTAAGACGCGCTCGCGGGTCGCGAGAGGAGCGAAGAAATCCGGGTCTCCCTAACGGTCGGGCGAGCGAGTAGCTCCGCCTTGCTACCCACATGGCATACAGGGTAGGCCGGGAAATTCCCGTCCGCTCGGCTAGGCGCTCCATGCAGGGCACCCTGCCCCTCAGCCAGCAGTTCCCATGCGACGTCTAGTATTTTACGGGTCAGCTCCGGTTTACCGATCATGGTTTACCTTTTGAGTAGCGTTCTTCTGATAATACGATACACCTACCGATGGCATGTGTTAAGAGAAAAACCATTTTTACAGTGTGGTTAATTCGTCAGGGGGACAAAGGCGGGAATGGTTTGAAGCCTCAGGTTGGACTTAATAGGACGATTACCGCCCTTCTCCGCTGCGACTGCTGCGGGCTGGTCCGCAAGGTCAATAGGAGTTGCGTGGTCCAAATCCCCCGAGCACAGCCTAGGCTCTGATTTAATGTCGTCCTTCCCACACCCCGATGTATTTCGCCAGTCGCCGTGTGGACGCGAAGAAGACGCCCCAGGCATCGGGCTTGGGCGAGATGGTCGGGGACCTGCAACAAGCTCGAGCTGCTCCAGTCCCTCAGAAGGCAGCGACTCACCGACGATGCTGCGCCCTGGTGCTCAGTGCGATGAAGGACCGCTCTGTGGTAATAACTCCTCCTCCGCCTGACCGCCCTGAAAGGAGGAATCCGATCCTTCAGCATGAATATTATGGTACACACCTCGTAGCGAAAGGTGGGTATCTATGGTCCAATTCCTGATCGACGTTGGTATTATCCTAATGGCGTGGCTGCTTGGTGAGGGCCTTGGACGGCTGATCTGGCGGCGCCTGGTGCCAGGTTGGGTCCTCGTCCCGTTCTTCTTCGCCGTCACGATCACAGTAAGTGCGGTCGACCTGCCCAACGCTGCCATCCTCGCACTGGCAAGCTTCACAGTGGGGGCCATTGGTTTTCTGCTCCGCACTTGTTGCGGCGATCTCTTTTGGCCCGCGAAGTCCCGCCGCAACACTTAATAGCGCCTGTCCAATCCAAAAGAGCTAACCCCAAATCTGGTGACAGCGAGGTTGCCCACTTGTCCTTTCCACCCAACTTGCAGTGTGCTGGCAGGTAAGGTGTGCCCGCGAGCCTGACTAGCCAAACCGAAAGCTTGTGGAAGGGAACGAAGCAATGGAAGGAATGACCAAGAGGAGATCACCCACTAGGAAGGTCCTCCGGGTATGGTCACCAAAGCTGGGGGTCTGGATGACCGCCGGTAGCATATCGAGTTCACCTGGTAACCTGTAGGTGCGAACCAGAGAAATGTTCCTCAGGCCTCGTGCGCCATTGTCCCTTGACCCTACGCAACGTCAAGCAGAAACAGTCGCCGTCATAGCCACTCTTTTCCGGGGGTCCCGGGGACGGACTGTCCTCGAGGGAACTTCGCTAAGACAGGTTGCTTTTAGACGTGCTCACCTTCACCGAAAGGTTTACTTCCGTTAAGAAAAAGGACGCCCCGGTAGACCGGGGTTCCCTTTACGGTTCAACTTGACAGTTATATTATGATACAAATCAACCCGCCGCTGCCCTCGTTCACGATCCTCTGCAGGGTCTCTTGTAGTTTCTCCTGAGCGTTCTCGGGCATCCGGTACAGCTTGTTTTGGATTCCCTCTCGCAGGAGGTCGTTAAGCGATTTTCCGAAGATGTCCGACTCCCATATCTTCTTCGGATCGTCTTCGAACTGCTCCATGAGATACCTGACTAGCTCCTCAGACTGCTTCTCCGTCCCTATGACGGGGGTAACCTCCGTCTCCACATCAACCCTGATAAAGTGCAGGGAAGGTGCCCGGGCCTTGAGCCGTACACCGAAACGATTGCCCTGTCGGATAAGCTCCGGTTCGTCGAATTCGAGGTCGGAGAGCGAGGGAGGAACCATACCGTAACCGTTCTCCCTTACCTCTACCAAGGCCATGGCTACCTTATCGTATTCGCGCTTCGCGAACACTAGCTCCTTCATCAACTTGAGGAGGTCGCCTTCCCCGGCGAGCTCCACACCGGTCATATCGGACAGCACTTTCCAGTAGAGGTGCTCGGGCGCCCGAAGGCCTATGACCGCTACCCCACTACCGAGGTCCATGGCGCTCAAGAAGCTCTCTTCGACGAACTCATACTGCCCTAGAGCGTCCACTGCCTTCGCGACATCCCTAAGCCTTCGTACCTGTTGAACCGTCTCCGAGACTGCCCTCTCGAAGTCGTCCTTGAGCCAGTGGCCGCTTTCCAGAACCTCGACCCAATCGGGGAGAGAGACGTTAACTTCCTTGACCGGGAACTCCAGCAACAGCTGCTCCATGACAGCGAAGATGTCGTCTTCAGTGAGTTGACTACAGTTGGTGGGCACCACGGGCACGTCGAATTTCTCTTGCAGCTCTGCCGCCAGCTCCAAAGTCTCCTGCGCTTCGGGGATGGCGCTGTTCAGGACCAGTACAAAGGGCTTTCCGATGGCCTTTATCTCCGCGATTACCCGCTCCTCGGCCTCTACGTAGTTCTCCCGGGGGATCTCAGTTATGGTCCCGTCCGTGGTCACTACCAGCCCCACAGTAGAGTGCTCCGCGATCACCTTGCGGGTACCGACCTCCGCGGCCTCCCCGAAAGGTATGGGCTCCTCATACCACGGGGTCTGTAGAAGTCTGGGGCCGTCCTCATCTTCGTATCCCTGGGCGCCCGGGACGGTAAAGCCGACGCAGTCCACCATCCTTACGCGCAACCGTATGTTCTCCTTGATGACGATGTCGACCCCTTCATCTGGTACGAACTTAGGCTCGGTCGTAGTGACGGTCCTCCCGGTCCCGCTCTGTGGCAGCGCATCTAAAGCCCTCTCCCGCTCGTTCGGGTCGTCGATGTTCGGGAGGACCAGGAGCTCCATAAACCTCTTGATCAACGTAGATTTCCCCGTCCGTACCGGCCCCACTACACCAATGTAGATGTCGCCCCCCGTGCGTTGTGCGATATCCTGGAAAATGTCGAATTTCTCCACCTTCTTCCCTCCTTTATCTCAAGTTGAAGCACATTTACCAAGAAATGCTGTTGACAATACATATATATGAGCCCTAATTGCCAATATTACCAATTCCCTGGGGGCAAAAAAGAAGAGCCACCGCGGTGGCTCTTCTTAACTCCCTAACAGTTGTCGTCTCGCTTCTCCGTGCGATATCTCTCCTGACGCGACTGACTCCAAGAGCTCCGTGATTTTGGCGTTTATCGGGACATCAAGCCCCAGCCTCTCGCCCTCCCTAGCAATGGCCCCGTTCAACCAGCCAATTTCGGTCCGGCGGCGGCCCCTCTGCAGGTCCAGCTGCAGAGATGGGGGCTTCTTCCCCCTTCCCCCTTTGACCTGCCCGGCCAACAGGAGCCTCAACACCGGGTCAGGCAAGTGCTGCATGGCGACAGCCAGCCACCTTACCGGAAACCCAGGCAGGTTAACGCTGGCTATGCTCTGACACCTCATCACCGCCAGGGCCTCAAGAAAAGCCCTTCGCTCCAAACGAAAGAGTCGGGGATCCATGTAAACGGAGGCGGGATTGCTGGCCGTCAGGGCCGGAATGGCGTTCCCCATGATGTTCAACAAGAGCTTCGACCACTTCATGGCCCTGTAGTTCTGATATATCCGGACCGGGAAACCCGCCTCACGACATCGTACAGCGAACTCGCCCATTTCTGGCACCTCAGAACTCACCGGTGCGAGTCCTAGCCCTCCGCGAGATGAGTTCTGTCGCACCGTTCCCGGCTCTAGAAGCGAAACACTAATCGTGGTAATTCCCGCCACGACCCGGTCTTGGCCCAGCCCTTTCGCGAGGACCTCCTCGTTCCCCATCCCGTTCTGAAAGCTCACGACCGGGGTCGAGGATGGGAGTAACGCCCCCAACTCCCTCGCGCTCTTTTCCGTGTCGAAGGCCTTCACCGTCAACACCACGAGGTCCGGCCGCCCCCATCCGGCCAGCGCCTCAGAAAGCTGACTGGCAGCGTCGACCTTCACCGTGATCTCTTCGCCCTCAGGCCAGATTATCCTCAGCCCGCGGTTGAGCACGGCCACCACATGAGGCCTACGCCCGAGAAGCATAACGTCGTCGCCGCCGTAGGCCAGTTTACCGCCGAGAAGCGAGCCGACTGCGCCGGCCCCGTAGACGAGGATCCTCATGGGGCTTCCCCTATTTCTTACCCGTATCTATCTTCTCGTTGATCTTCAGTTCCTTCCCCTCCAACAGGCGGCGGATGTTTTCCTTGTGCCTGTAGACTACGAATACCGCCGCTATCACAGCGAACCAGAAGAACTCCGGAGGCTGACCCAGCAGCCACATGTACAGAGGCGACAGCGCCACGCCGCTCATTGAGCCCAGACTGGATATGCGGGTGAGGAGCACCACGAGGAGCCACGTGGCCGCCACCAGGAGCCCCACGCCCGCTGCCAGACCCAGAAGGACGCCCACGGTGGTAGCCACTCCTTTCCCACCGCCGAAGGAGAGGAACACGGACCAGTTGTGGCCGGTGATAGCCAGCAGTCCAGCGGCTACTACCAACAACGGACTGAGCCCCAGGTACTGAGCCAGCTCCACCGCCAACAGGCCCTTAAGCACGTCAGCGGCCAAGACCACCACAGCGAGCGGAACCCCACCTAATCTGAAGACATTTATCGTACCGACGTTGCCGCTACCGTACTGCCTGATGTCGACCCCTAGGAAGGCCTTGACCACCAGCAGCCCCGAAGGAAAGGCACCTATGAGATAACTCAGCGCCAGTACCCCCACGACTTGCATCTTACCAGCTCCTATCCTTTTAATATTATCTTTTCTTCAGCGACATCTGTGGTCCTGCCAAGAACCGAGAACCACTCTCAAAGGTCGACTCGTGGGGTTGATTGCTGTCCCGGACGCGTTGGAATATATGGAAGCTGCCGCTCAGTTCATCGCGGCCTGAATCTCAACCTCACGGCCACCTTGTCCAACCCCAATCCCTGTCTGATCTGCTTCTCCAGGTACCGCTGGTAGTTCTCGTGCAAGTAGCGCGGATTGTTAACGAATATCAGAAAGGTTGGCGGGCCGGTATCTACCTGTGTGGCGTAGAACAACTTAAGCCGTCCTCCTCTGCGCTGCGGTGGAGCGTATAGGTCCACAGCCTCTTCGATGACCCGGTTCAGCTGGGCCGTGCTGACCTTTACTGTATGCTGGGCGTACACTTCCCTTATTACCTCAACGACTCCCCCGAGGTTCCTACGGTACAAGGCAGATATGAATACCACTGGGGCCTGGTCGTAAAAATACAGCTCGCGGGCGATAGCCTCGCGCCACCATTCCTGATCTTTGTACTCTCGTTCAATTAGGTCCCACTTATTCACGACAACGCACAGAGCTGCGCCGGCCTCTTTGACGTAAGCTGCAATACGCCTTTCCTGCTCCTTAACACCGTGTTCTGCGTCCACCATCAACAAGGCTACGTCGGCCCTGCTGATCGCCCTGAGCGCACGGAACACGCCGTACCGTTCAACTGCCTCTTTGATCTTACCCTTCTTTCTGAGTCCCGCCGTGTCGATAAAGAGGATTTGATCCTCACCCCTTGTCCACAGCACATCCACAGCATCACGGGTGGTGCCGGGCCTGTCGGACACTATGACCCTCTCCATACCTACCAGAGCGTTTATCAGGGATGATTTCCCGGCGTTGGGTCTTCCCACCACCGCTACCTTAACAGGACCTTCAACTTCCTCGTCGTGCTCATCGTATGTTCCCGGCGGCAGGGTAGCGAGAAGTTCGTCCAGGAGGTCATCGATACCCAGGCCGTGTTCGGCCGAAATAGCTATGGGTTCCCCAAGGCCGAGGCTGTAAAACTCAAGGGCCGCAGCCTGGCCCATCTTCCCCTCGGTCTTGTTTACTACCAGTAGGACCGGCTTGCGGGTCCCTCGCAGGGTGTTTGCCAGTTCAACATCCAGCGAAGTAACCCCGCTGAGCGCATCTACCAGGAATAGGATCGCATCGGCCTCCTCTACGGCCATCTCGGCCTGCCGGTGGATGGTCTCGCCCAACTCCGATTCCTCTCCCAGGCCCATCCCGCCGGTGTCGACCACAGTGAAAACTCTACCGGAGTACTCCACATCCCCGTAAATCCTGTCCCGGGTAACGCCTGGCGTGTCCTCTACTATGGCTACCCTTCTGCCCACCAATCTGTTAAACAAGGTGGACTTACCGACGTTCGGCCTGCCTACGATCGCCACCAACGGTTTGGCGTCGGTCATCCGGATCTCCCCCCCTGTGACCTCACCAGGCCCCTCCCCAGATGGTCGACCACCTTGACCTCACAGGAGAGCGCAGCGGCCACATCTTCTACCCGAAGACCGTCAAGGAAGGTGTTCTCCTCTCGTCGTGAGAGCATATTGTCAGGAAGGATGACCGTCCTCCCCGTTACCCTTTCATCCAGCTCTCGGATTAGATCGCGCCCGGTAAGCAGCCCGCTGACCGTAACCGTTGGCCCAAAGAACTCGTTCGTGACAGAATACACAGCCGCTCCCTCTGCGGCGAGCCAACTGCGCAGGAACGGCGCCGCGGCAGTTCCCGTAACGACCACCGAGCCGGAGAAGGCCCCCGGCGCACTTCGCCTCAGGTTGTCCCTGAGTACGGCCAGCATCCCTATCCCGTTCTCAAGCTGCCACAAGTCTTCGTATTCCTCTATAGGTGGGACCTCCTCCTCCGCCAGCACCAACAGCTCGTCGGCGGGAAAGACCACCCGGCTGCCAAGCCGCCGTAACAGTTCACGTTGCCAGCTGAGGACCGTATCCAGAACACGACGGGCATCCTCTGTGGCAAAGGGCCTCACTCCCTTGAACTTCTCCAGACCGAACTTGGTGAGCCCCACCGGCACGATCCCCAGGCTCCTGAGGCCTGGCCACAACTCCGCAAGGTCGTCTATCGTCCTCTCTAGGATTGCCCCATCGTTCCACCCCGGCACGAGAACAACTTGGGCGTGAATCTCTATGCCGGCTTCGACGAGATCCCTTAGCCGTTCCAACACCTCCGCCGCCCTGCTATTTCGGAACATCCTAGCTCTGAGCTCGGGGTCAGAGGTATGAACCGATACGTATAGCGGCGAAATGCGCCACCTCTTCACCCGCTCGAGGTCACCATCGGTCATGTTCGTCAGGGTTATAAAATTCCCGTAAAGAAAGGACAACCTGTAATCGTCATCACGTAACCTCAGGGACGGTCGGACGCCCCTGGGTAATTGTTTTACGAAGCAGAACTCACAGTCGTTCTCGCAGATCTTGGTACCATCGAACAACACGTCGGCGAACTCAAGGCCCAGGTCTTCATCGAGCTCCTTCACAATCCGCACGCTACTCCGCGAACCGTCAGGACGCCGTACCTCGATGAGCAAGTCCTCGTCGGCCATCGCGTACCTATAATCAATGATATCGCGCATCGGCTCACCGTTTATCCGAACGATCTCATCGCCCACGCACAGCCCGGCCAGGCTGGCCGGGCTGCCTCTGTCCACTTTCGTGATAACCGCACCACTTCGCCTCACTATCCCACCCCTTGACGTAGTAATTATCCACCAAGGGGCAAGACACGTCAAGGTTTCCCGCGCACTCGGTCACGAACTGACTGAGCCAGCCCAACAAATCGCCGATAGTTGCGGCGGATGCCGTAAGCAGCCAGGTTTCGACCGATCCAAATCAGGCCCAGGCGGCGCGATAAGAACCCGCCTGCTCGAGTGAGGAGACCGGCCAGCGGTAAACAGTCCACGAATTCGGCCAGCCCGGGCTCAAGGCCGTTGAGCCCCAGGAAACTCCTTACCGCTCGCGGCACCATATCCCGCGCCGGACCAGAACCGATCACGTAAACGTCAATTCCTCGCTCGTCTGTCCCGAGAAAAAGGACCCTCCCCAGCTCATCATTGCTGAGACCGTCGAAGTGTCTTAGGCTCAGGATCTCAGCCTGGCTTGGGACGCGGTCGCCCGGCAGAAGACCAAGGTAGATGGCCGCCGCGATCAACGAGGAGTGATCTCCCCCGTAACCTTGAAAGAACAGTCGCTTTTGGCTACGGGAGGGCCCGCGGCGGTTCTCACGTCTCTTGACCATCTTTCACCGCCAGAGCCAGTTCTCTCAATCCCTCGTAGGCCCTCAAGGTTCCAGCCACGACCATGGGCCGACCCAGGGTCACCACACCCAGGGTTCGCGAGAGAAATCCGCCCACCCGCATGAGGTTATTGATACGGCCAGAGGCATCGACAAAGCGCGTAGCGCCCGGCTCAATGCCGTAGATCCGGCAGATGTCGGCAAACACCCGCCGAAGGATCGGCCAGGCGTGACGTCGTCCCATGACTGCGACGTTGTTCCCGCGGGAGTCCCGTCCCAGGAGCTGAATCTCGCCGTGATCTTCTGATCTCGGACGATCGAAGAGGGGCGCTGCCAACAACTCCTCCGCTGACGGCTTGCGGTCTTGCGGCAGCAGCCCGAGGTGAATACATGCGGTCACCACTGACGAATGAGCCCCACCGTAACAATGGTATACGATGTTCAAACCACACCACCTCAGTACTTGACGACGATGAAGATCCCATTGCCGAGGTCGTGTACCATTCCGTCCAGGAGCCTGCCGATAAGAAAGGCCACTCTCTGTCTCTCTTCGTCATCCTGTACAAAAAAAATTGGCGCTCCTCCGGAGACGGCATCTCTTTGGTTGGTGATTATCGCTGCTATCGATTGTACCGACCTGACGTCCAACTGTTTCCCCCCATTAGTCAGCTGCTCTCCTCCCTATTCGCGTGTGCATCGAGGTGCCTTTGGCAGTCTCCAGGACTGGCACCCTTTTGATCGCCGCCAGGAGTTGGTTCACATCCCGTTCCATGGGGGTGATAACCATGCCTAGAGTCCCGGTCTCAACATCCTTCCTTATGAGAGGGGTAAACTCCGGCGTTGCAATATCCTTTCGCGCCCCGAGATAGCGAGCCGCGTCGTGCACAATCGCCTGCCTCTGACCGGGGTTGTTGAGGGTATCCCTCGCGTCCTCGTGAATGGGCTCTATGAGCACCCCGAGCCCGTACTTCAACACGGCCTCGCGCATCTCGGGCAAGCCCACGTTCATAATGTAAATATGGTCCACGTACAAGTTGGGCCCGTCAAATCGAAGACGTCCCTCTCTGATGTTGGCGATATCGCCAACGCGCTTACCCCGCATAAAACCACGCGCGACCAGAAATCCGAGAGCCGTCCCCGCCAAGCCCGCAGGGGGGCCGATGAGGTCCCAGAGGCTTGACGTGAGCAGGCTAACCATCATTACGAGGTAATTTCTGGCTTCAAACGCCCGCGCAATGCCATCGACATAGTTAGGCCCCCGCTTGATCAGCTCATGCGCGTCTATAAGCTCGAGGCTCTCCCTGACCTGGGCGCGCACCTCCCTGAACTGTTGAGCTGCCAGGGCCAGGAAGGTCACCGCCGTGAACTCGCCCTCCACGAGCGCCGGAACGGCCACCGCTCCGAGAAAGGCCGCAATGAAGCCCAGAGACATGTGGGTGACATAACCGTGGGGAAAGCCCGGATAATTTCGGTAGTCTATGCACAGCATCAACCACCGCGCGATGGTTCCGGCCACTACGCCGGCCGCAATGGCCGGGCCGTGGTCCATCATCCTTCACCATCCCGGTCCGGTCGCCGTTCCCCTGACTTACCTGCCTGCTCTCGCCCCTCTCGCCTGTCACCCTCCGGCCGACCCAGGCGAACAACGTCCTTGAACTCCGTGCTGAAATAACGCGAGAGCTTCTCTCTGGCCTCCTTTAAGCTGCCAGTGCTGACCAAGAGGTAGCCTACGACACCGAGCACGGACAGCCCGAGCACCCACCAGAGGGCGTTGAAACTGCCCCGCGTCTCGCCGGCGGACTGTCCGGGCCCTGGGGCTCCCACGCCGACGAGGGTGGGGATCACGTCAGCGAGCAGGGCTATGCCCCTCTCGGCATCCTCACGGTCATTTGTGTGGGACCCCACCTCAATGAGCAGGACTCGGGGGCTCATATCCTGATTGTACTTACCCTTCGCGAAGAAGATGCCCTTAATCAGCCCGGGGTGTACCTCATCCGCCTCGGCCTTCATACGTTTGGCGAGGCCGAGAGTTGCTGACATCTGGGGATTCTGCCTCCCCACTACGATCATGACCTTGGTGATCTCCTGTCCCGCAACCTGGTCCTCGTAGGCCGCCCGCCTGGCCGTGTCGCGGTGTACATCGAGGATGAGATCCGGGTTTCTCCGCAATAACTTGCTCACGGTCCGCCTCGAACGATCGTAAGCCGCGGCATCCTGGGGCGAGTGATTGGTCTTGTCGTGAATGACCTCGATGCCCTTATCCCTCAGGGCCTCAGCCAAGGCCTCCCCCACCTCCAGGATTCCGCCGCCCTCCCTCTTAAAGGCCGCTCCGTCCGTGGGCTCGTAGGACTCGGCAGTGTGAGTGTGATAGATGCTCACGACCCTCTGGCCTTCTCCCTGAACCGGGTAGACCCGCTGTACTAGCCCCCGCCACCAAGCGAGGAAGCCCTCAAACCAGGTGGGATTCTCCGAGCCCAGGAGGTCCACCACTCCGGCGCTACGCGCGAAGGCGGTCCTACCCTCCACCCGGTAAATCTCCCACTTGCGGTTATCGGCATCGATGAAGGAGTCGCCCACGTTGACCACGATGCCCGTCTCCAGGACGACCCTGCCCTCCTCGTCAATGACGAGGAAATATCCATCCTCAAGCTCATCGTGGGCCAGGACCTGCCCCGCGCTCACGACGAGCAGGCACACCGACAGGACCAGAAGGAGGCGGAAGATCATGAGGTACCATCCCCTTCCCTGTTAGGGTCGCGGCGTGATGCCTCCGAACGCTCCTCACCGGTGCGGACCAGACGTTCCGCGGTCTCCCCCACGACTTCAGCTAAGACGACGGCCAGCAGCCCGGCCAGGATCACCGTATCGAAGACCCCCGCTCCACCAAGCCACGTGCGGGCTGCAATGCCAGCGATCAAATTTTCAGTCATCTGGGCCAGATCGGCTAGGACGATGCCCATCATTCCCGCGATGAAGGCCGAACGACGGGACCGCCCGGAGAGGTACCCCACTACTCCAGCTACCCCGGCGAAGACGTAACTGGGGTCAAGAAAGGGATTGTCGGTGGGCTCAGGGGGGATGATCTTCGCCAGCGCGTAGATGGCGGCGCCAGTCACGAATATCGCCACGGTCCCGCGCACCTTCTCGGTTGGCGAGTCAGCGGTGGCCAGGAGCCACACAGCAAGGGCGATGGGCACGATCGCGCCGCCCACGTTCACCATAAGCTCGATAGGTCTCGTCAACAGGGTGAAATCTATGAAACTGCCCACGATCAAGGCCAGCAGGATGAGCAGCGCCTGCCGGTCCGTCAAGCGCATGCGGTCGAGGACTCGATGAGCAAGGCCGAAATATACCAGTACGATCGCGATGAGCAGGGCAATACTCCCGACCGGCATTTTTGAACCTCCCTGTGTTGCATTCTAATGACTAGGTTGTCACAGGGAGGCTGAAATATACGGTACGGAGAGGCTATCGCCGCCGGGCCATCTCGTCGAGAACGCGGCCGAAGCCGCGCCGTTCTAGCCAGGCGCCGGATGGCCCCCTGACGACCACGGCCGCATTGGCCAGCGCGGCGATGTCCCGGGAACCGGTCAAGATCATTACCCGTAACAGCCCCCGGCAGATGCTGTCCAGTTCCGCGTCGAGGGCGGCCTGTCCGCCATCGGACAGCGCTTTGAGCAGCGGGCCGGCCATACCCACGCACGCGGCCCCGAGGGCTATGGCACGCGCCACATCCAGCCCGCTACGCACCCCTCCCGAGGCGATCACCGGCAGGGTGCCGTCCACAGCACACCTGGTCTCCACCAGACTCGTTACCGTCGACATTCCCCAGCTAAAGAGCGAGGCGTTGACGCCGTCAGGCGAACGGTAGTCCTCGATGGCGACGAAGTTGGTGCCTCCCGCACCTCCCACGTCGATAGCTGCCACACCCGCCTCCCTCAAAAGTGAGGCCGAAGAGAAGTCGATCCCAAACCCCACTTCCTTGGCGATCACGGGGACCTCGAGGGACGAACACACGGCCTCGATGGACCTCAGCCACCCCGCAAAGCCCCTATCGCCCTCCTTCATCGCCAGTTCCTGCGCGGCGTTGAGATGGATCTGCAGGGCATCAGCCTCCAGCATGTCCACACAGCGCCTCGCCTCTTCCACAGCACAATCAGCGCCGATGTTCGCGATCACCAATCCCCGGGGCATCACCTCGCGTACCACGCGAAAGGTAGGCGAGACTTCTGGCGACTCCAGGGCTATACGTTGGGAACCCACCGCGAGCCCTACGCCCGCACTAGAAGCCACCTCCGCCAGGGCGCGGTTTATCTCCCCCGTCTCCTTCGTTCCTCCCGTCATAGCGTTAATAATCACGGGAAAGGACAGGCGTTTGTCGAAGAGCTCGATGGTCGAATCCACCTCTGCTTCCGAGAGCTCCGGCACGCACCTGGGAACCAGATGCACATCATCAAAACCGCTCTCCAGCGGACCGGCCGGCACCTTGAGGGCTGCCTTCAGGTGTTCTCCCTTCCTGTCATGCCTATGCACTCTGCTACCTCCAGGCAATAAGCAGCCGCACCCAAGGGCGCGGCTACAGAGTGTAAGGTTATGAAGGCGAACCTATTCCTCACTGTTCAGCCTCTCACGCGTCTCCTCCAGGAGGTCACCGAACATATCCCCCAGAGTGACCCTCTCCGGATCCCGGGACATGTATTCCTTCATCTGCTTCTTCTCCTCTTCTTGCTGAGCATCCTTGAGGCTGAGGCTGATCCGGCGCTGCTCGGCGTTGACCTTCAGGATCTTGACCTTTACCGTCTGCCCCTCTGATACGACCTCGTCGGGAGTGGCCACGCGCCGGCGGGCGAGCTGGGAGATGTGGATCAGGCCTTCCACGCCAGGTTCAAGTTCTACAAAGGCCCCGAACCCGACGAGCCGAACGACCTTCCCCTCCACGATCTCGCCCTCATGATACTTCTTCTCCACATCTACCCACGGGTCGGGCAGGGTCTGCTTCAAGCCAAGTGATATCCTCTCCCTCTCCCTGTCCACGCGCAACACCATGACATCAAGTTCTTGACCCTCGTGGACGACGTCAGAGGGATGTTCCACGCGACCCCACGACAGCTCCGACACGTGCAAGAGGCCGTCTACGCCGCCTATGTCGACGAAGGCACCGAAGTCGGTGATACTCTTGACTACACCGTGTCTGATTTGGCCCTCCTCTATCGTGGCCCAGGTCTCCTGCCTCTTCTTTTCGTACTCCTCCTCGAGCACCACTTTCTGGGATAGGATAATGCGGTTCTTATGCCGGTCCAGTTCAATGACCTTGACCCGGACGTTCTTGCCGACATACTGGCTCAGATCGCTGACATAGCCCCGCTCAACGTGGGAGGCGGGCATGAAGCCCCGCAGGCCGACATCTACCATCAGCCCACCCTTAACTTCCTCCACCACCGGCGCCTCAATTAACCTCCCGGTCTCATAGGCCTCCTCAAGCTGTTCCCAGGCGAGCACCTCATCCGCCCTTCTCTTTGACAGCCTGACAATCCCCTCGGGCCCGTCCACTGCGAGCACGTAGACGTCGATCTCATCGCCTACGTTGACCACCTCATCCGGGGACTTACCCTCCTCACGCGAGACCTCCCACGCTGGAATGACGCCGTCGGTCTTGTATCCGATATCCACCAGGACGTTATCCCGGCTGACCGAGATTACCCGTCCCTTAATTATCGAACCCTCTTTGAGGGGAGTGAAATCGATGGCTTCAGTATCCTGCATGCTTTCTTCCTCCAGCTCCTCCCCTGCAGCAACAGACCCCTCGGCTTCCTCCGATGCTGGGGCAGCCTCCTGTTCCTTTTGCTCCTTGAGCTCTTCCTGCGTTTCCTTGATTTCCTCCATCTTCCTTACAACCTCCTTGATAATCCAATCGGGAGTCGAAGCTCCCGCGACCAGACCAACTTCTTCGGCGCCCCCAAACCACTCTGGACGCAGCTCTTCGGGACCCTCCACCAGGTAGCTACGGGTTCCGGTCCCCTCGCAGATCTGGTACAGTTTTCGCGTGTTAGAGCTGTTCCTCCCCCCTACCACAACCATTACGTCGGCGGTCGTCGCCAAACGGCGCGCTGCTTCCTGTCTCTCAGCGGTCGCATCGCAGATGGTGTTCCGAACCTCTACATGTGGACAACGCGCCCGTATGGCCTCTATGACCCGCTCGGCGACCTCCGGCCTCTGCGTGGTCTGTACGACCACCCCTATTCTATCATAAGCTGGTAACCTACGGGCTTCGTCTTCGTCTGCTACGACGGTGGCGGTGCGCTCGCCGCCAGCCCAGCTGAAGATCCCCTCGACTTCCGGGTGGCCCTTCTGTCCTATGACCACCACGTGATACCCAGCTTCCTTGAACCGGCTGGCGTGACGCTGCGCCGCGCGTACCCAGGGGCATGTCCCATCTATGAGCGTTAAGTTGAGCTCCCTAGCCCGTTCGTATACTTCCGGCCCAACTCCATGGCTCCGAATGACCACCACGGACCCCGGAGGGACCTCATCCAGATCGCTCACCTCCTTCGCTCCGCGAGCCGCGAAGCGCTCCACCGCCCTGGGGTTGTGTATAATAGGCCCGTAGGTCCAGACCTCTTCACCTCGCTCGAGGGCTTCCTCGAGCTTTCGAACAGCTCTCCGAACGCCGAAACAGAAGCCCGTCGGCCGCGCAATCCTGATTCGCAAGGAGCACCTCTCCAGTTTATTTTCCCTCCGCCCTGGCCATCAAATCCTTTATGCAGTCCATTACCCGCTCTCCGACCATCCTGATGGCATCTTTCCGGTCGAGATCGGGGTCTATTACATCCTGAGCCCGGAAGCTCTCGCCGAAAATCACCTTGACCTCTGACCCCACCCTGTAATCGGCGATGATAGCTACCGGCACGATCGGCGCGTTGGTGCGCAGGGCGATGTAGCCTAGGCCGTCCTGTGCCCTGCCCAATTCTTCGCCCCTTATCCTAGTCCCCTCCGGGAACATACCCAGAACTTCCCCGGCCTCGATGCACTTAATGGCCTTCTTGAGCGCCTGCCGATCGGGCTTTCCCCGCCTGATGGGAAAGGCCCCTAACTTGGTTATAGCTGGCCCTAGTACGGGAATGCGAAAAAGCTCTGCCTTAGCCATGAACCTCACAGGACGCGAGACGGAACAACCGACGACCGGAGGATCCCACCAGCTCACGTGATTGCTGGCCAGTATGACCCCTCCGGTGGCGGGAACTCTTTCGCTCCCCTCGACCCTCCACCGGAAGAGGACCAACAACAGGGCTTGAAAAACCAACCACATCAATCTGTAAAAAACGGTCACCTTAGACCTCCTTCGTCGGCAACAGGGCCACTATCCTGTCTACCACTTCCGCCGGGCTGAGGTGGGTTGAGTCTATAACAACGGCATCAGGCGCCTTCCGTAGAGGAGCCACGGCCCTGCTACTATCTAATCTATCTCTCGCCCTGATATCTCGGACGACCTCCTCAAGGGTCACCTCGTATCCCTGCTCCACTAACTCAGAGTGCCGACGGCGCGCCCTCTCCATGAGGTCCGCCGTCAAGAAGACCTTCACCGTTGCGTCTGGGAAGACTACCGTCCCCATGTCCCTCCCGTCAGCCACGATGTTCTCTGAGCGGGCGATCTGGCGCTGAAGCTCGGTCATTACCTCCCTAACCCCTGGCACCTCAGCAACATAAGAAACGGCCGCGTTTACGGCCGGACTCCGAATCTCCCCTGTTACTTCTTCTCCGTCCAAGTAGACCTGTACGTCAGCAGAAGGTTCGTCGTTCCGACTCAACCCGATGATGCTTTCCTTCGCCAGCCTGGTCAGAGCATCCGTCTCCTTCGGATCCACGCCGCACCTTAAGGCCTTCAGGGTCAGCGCCCTATACATAGCCCCTGTATCCAGATAAAGGAAACCCAGTCGCCTGGCCAACATCCGTGCCGTTGTGCTCTTCCCCGCGCCGGCTGGCCCATCGATAGCGATAACCAGCCCACTCGCCATGCCGATTCCTCCCGTTACACCTTACCAACTTCGACACTTTCTTCTTGAATCCTCTCAGGAGGGCCCGTAACATAGGCGAGATCGGCTCTTTATCGCCCTTCAACTCGCCCGAGGGGCAGGATCCCGCTTGACCCCACGGCCTCCCTCCCCGGCCGCGGCATAGCCACCATTCCGGTGACCCCAACGACCCTGAACCGGGTTCTCTGGTAGCCCTCCGGCAGTTGGACGGCCAGCTCATCCCCTGCCCGAACCTCGACGGTGACCAGGCCCTCGGCGAAATCGCCTACCCTCTCTCCGTTCAGCAGCAACACGGCTTCCGGGGCTGAGGGCCTGTCGACCACCATGACCGTCACGGTCCCCAGGATGCGAGCCTGAACCGCACCGGCCGGCGCCGCCGCCTCCTCTGGTTGCCCGAGAACCAGCCTCCCCTCTAGACGGTCAACCGTGCTCAGGAAGACCGCCATATCAGGGTCGGCTAGCAACACCTGGCCGCCGACTAAGAGCACAAGGCTGAGGATCACAAGACGCAGTAATACCCGTTCGACCCTCCGGACGAACCTCTCAAAACCGTCCTCGAATTCCGGCTTCACGGGATGCCCCCCTCGCGTGGAGGTTCTCATCTATACTATGTCTCGGCCCGGGTGATTATCCCGGCGGTGTCCTCCACCGATCGAAAAGGGCTTCACAGAGTCCTCCTTTTAGAAAGTCGGCGAGGCCCACTTACGAGACGGGGCAAGTCAAGAACCTTGAAGAGGGGAGGCTGGAGGGCAGGAGATAACCTCCTCGCCTAGCACGAGGGGATCGCCACGGCCCATGGCTTATTCGGTACTAATCAAGGCCCAACTTTCGGGCTCCGATGCAGCGCTTCATGGCCCGGGCCCTTAATGCGAACCCTCTCGAGGTGCCCTATTATCGCCCTGATACTTTGCCGTAGTGAAACGGAACTTTCGCCCTGTCACCGCCAAGGCGCAGCACGGGCACCTAGCGCCCTGCTCAATCTTGCCGCCTCGGTTCCTGAACCCTAACGGAGTGGTTTCGCCGTCCAGCATAACTCCGATCTCGGAAGAGGCAGACGCATAGAGCATGGCTTTCCCCACTGCTAGTTCATCTAAGCCGTGCCACGGCCGCCAGGCCCTGCTCCAGGTCGGCCAGAAGGTCGTCTAGATCCTCTATCCCCACCGATAACCGGATGAGCCCGGGCCTTATCCCGTACCTCTCCCTGTCGGCCGCGGTCTGAGCCCGGTGAGAGGTCTTAGCGGGATGGGCCATGGTGGTAGATACATCACCTGGGCTCGGAGTGAACCTGATGAGCTCCGTCCCCTTGATAAAAGCCTCTGCCCCGTCGAGGCCACCCTTAACCTCGAAGCTCACCAGCGCTCCGTAGCCCCCTTGAAACTGCTTCTTGGCTAACTTGTGTTGCGGATGGGTCTCGAGGCCTGGATAGTGGACCTCTAGGACCATGGGATGTCTCTGCAGGTACTCGGCAACCCCCATCGCGTTGCGGCACTGTTCGGCGACCCGCAGCTTTAGGGTCTTGAGGCCCCTGCACGCGAGCCAAGCAGCAAAGGGGTCCAGGGTCATGCCCAGGTTGATCGAGGTCCGCCGGGCCTGCTCTATCCGCTGCGCTTCTCCAGCGGCCACCCCACCCATGACGTCCGCATGGCCGCTTATGAATTTCGTGGCGCTGTGGATCACCACCGACGCCCCCCATTCCAGCGGACGAAGGATGTAAGGGGTGGCGAAGGTATTGTCGACCACGAGCTCTGCCCCCGCACTCCGGGCTACCTCCGCTAACATCTCCAGGTCGGCCACCCGTAGGAGCGGATTGGATATGGTCTCGGCGTAGATGAGCTTCGTGTTGGGGGTAACAGCCGACTCAACCTCATCAGGGTTGGAGACGTCTACGAAGGAGGTCCTCACGCCCAGTCGGCCCAGCTCCTCCCTCATGAGGTCCATGGTCCCGCCATATATATCATAAGCGGAGATGATATGGTCCCCGGCACTAAGGCCGCTCAGCAGCACGGCCGTGATCGCCCCCATTCCCGAAGAACAGCCGAGCGCCCTTTCCGCCCCTTCCAAAGCCGCCACCACCTCCTCCAAGGACGCCGTGTTCGGGTTGCCGAAGCGGGTGTAAACATAACCCTCGCTCCTCCTGTCCATGACCTGGTCAACTACCTCTAGGTCCGGGAGGTCGAACACGACAGTCTGGTAGATAGGTGTCGTGGCCGGCCGCGAAGGCCATCTACTGGGGTCGACGTAGCCGGTGTGCACTGCAGTGGTCGCGAATCCTCGCTTTTTCATCGGATCACCCCTCGGATGTGATGTATCGTGATGGCTCGGTCATGTATCAACTTTCACAGATCAGGCCCTAAAACTAGCCTCCCGCGGTCGGCGAGCCGGAACCCGCCCAGCCTACTGACCCGGTGTTGTACCGGTCCTGGGCCCTCATGGTCCTGTTCTCCGTCCCACCCCTATTCCCTTGTCCTAGGCTTTAAAACCTGCAGGAGAGGCGGGCCCGACCCTTTCGGCCGGGCCCGCCCGCGTTAGAGGGGTCCTCAGATAAACCGCCGACGATTAACCGATAGTTCGTCATATATGATAACCAACGCAGAGCGCAAGAATCTTAGGCCAACCTGGCGATGTGTCCTCTTGCTCCTCGCTTTGTCCCTGCCCTCTCAGGCTTCGAATTTGTAACCAACCCCCCACACAGTCTTGATATACCTGGGATTAGACGGATCGTCCTCTATCTTCTCCCTCAGCCGGCTAACCAGTACCGTGACATTGTTGCGGTCTTCGGGATAGTTGCTCTGCCAGACCTGGCTGAGCAGTTGTTCGCGTGTGAACACCAGCTCAGGGTTGGAGGCCAGGAACCACAAGAGCTCAAACTCCTTGACCGTGAGGTCCACACTCTCACCGTTCACCGTAACCTTACGACGTCGTCTGTCGATCCGCAGACCCCCGACCTCTACGACCTCTTCTTGCTCATTCCGGTCCGGCCTATTTGTCCGTCTGAGAACAGCCCCAACTCGCAGGGCCAACTCGGAGGGGCTGAAGGGCTTGGTCACGTAGTCGTCGACGCCCATTCTGAAGCCAACCACCTTATCTATCTCGTCATTCCTGGCGGACAGGATGAGTATAGGGACCGACGACCGGGCTCTGAGCCTTCGGCAGACCTCAAAACCATCCAGTTTGGGCAACATCAGATCGAGGATCACGATGTCCGGTTTGAAAGAATCGAAGGTCTCTAGCGCCTCCTCTCCGTCTGCAGCTGTGGCAACGGTGTAGCCTTCCTTGACGAGCCGATGCTCCACAATGGTGAGTATCTCCGGCTCGTCATCCACTACGAGCACCTTGCTACCGCTCATCCGTCGACACCTCCCCGCCAAGATCTATGGGCAAGGCGAAGGAAAAGCTGCTCCCCCGCCCGGGTTCGCTGGTCACCCAGATGCTCCCGCCGTGCATCTCCACGAAGTGTTTCGCCAGGCTGAGGCCGAGGCCCGTTCCCTTGTACTCTCGGGTGCTCGACGAGTCGGCCTGGAAAAAGGCGTCGAAGATTACATCCTGAAGCTCTCGCTTTATCCCTATCCCCGTGTCTTTGACGGAGATAACCACTCTTTGCCTGCAGGGGTCGTATCTCGCCTTGATATCGATCCTACCGCCCGGGGGCGTGAACTTGATGGCGTTCCCCACGAGGTTGGTGAGCACCTGCCCGATCTTTCGCCTATCGGCAGTTATGGCCGGGAGGACCGGACAACTGACCTCCACGGTGATGTCCTTCTTCACGGCCAGAGGCATCATATTCCGCACTACCTCGTCTATAAGCCCCTCTATCTGAAAGGTCGACACCTTGAGCTCCATTCTGCCCGCCTCGATTTTCGCCAGGTCCAAGATGTCGTTTATGATGTTCAACAGCCGCCGGCCATTGTTCATGATACCCTGAAGATACTCCGATTGTCGCTTGTTCAGCGGACCCGGTATTTCCTCAAGCATTAGTTCGGCGAAGGCGATTATAGCAGTTAGGGGAGTCCTCAGCTCGTGGCTCATGCTCGCCAGGAAGGTGGATTTCATTCTGCTGCTCTTCGCCAGCTCCTCGTAGGCGCGCCGGAGCTCCTCCTTTTGCTTGGTTAGCTCACGGGTTCGGCCCTCCACCTCGGCCTCGAGCTTGTGGTAAAAGCCCTTCAGCCGCACGGCCATGGACTGGAAGGCCCGGGCCAGAACCCTTATCTCGCCCACGGCGTCTATGTCTCTACGCGCTACGTCCAGGTCTCCGCGTCCCAGGGCCACGGCCATCTCGGTGAGCTCTCGAAGAGGCCGCGAGACCATGGAGGTCATGATCACGTAGACCGCGACGACGCTCCCCGCTATGAGCACGAAGGTAAACACCAGCTGCCAGATGGTGTCCGTCCGTAACTCGGCTTCCAGAGACCGCATGGGGATCCAGATGCTAATGGCTCCCACCAGCTCCCCGGGCTCGAACTCCCTGGCCAGTACCTCTCCCTCACCGCGGGCACCTCCGCCGTGACAGTCAAGGCAGGACTCCTGCATGCGGATGGGGATGCCGTACCTGAAGACCCTCTGGCCTCCTTGGTTCACAGTCCCCCAGAACTCAGCTAGACCCGGGTCGTTGCGGAACTTCTCCAGCATGGTTAGCTCGAAGTCATCGGGACAGTTAGTGGGACAAGACCTGCTCACCCACACTTCCTTGATGTGCCAGGAACTACCCCCACCAAACAGTTCATCTATCCCCGGTTGAACCAAAGCCGGATCCAGGTGGGGATGCTCCAAGACAACCAGGCCCGAGCCCCGTTTTTCGGCCATGAAGGTGCGTACGGCTAGAAACTGCCGGGTTATTAAACGGGCTTTGTCGATCATCTCCAGCTCAGCCCTGGCCTTATGACTGTACACATTCCAAAAGAAGCTCAACGTCATTACCACTAGGATTACTGAGCTGACGGCGATGAGCATTACCGTAGACAGACGGTCTAATATGAGCCAGGGTCGACCTTTCCCCTGCCCGGGCACAGTACAGTCCCCCATCACTACGAGCTCTTTTTTCTATTTACGTTCGTGAAATAAAGCTCCCTTACCTTCGACATAAACCTTACCTTTTTATTGCATAAAAAACCCCCGACCTGAGGCCGGGGTTGAAACCCTTCGCATTCAACAAGATGAGCCGGTGAGTCGAGCCGAGACCTGCTCACCCTAAATCGTATAATCACCCCACCACCTAGTCCACGTGAGGATCTACAGCCTACGGAGACTTGGGTTATCCGTACGACCGGGGATCCTGCCCCGCTTCGCCACCGGGCGCCCGTCTATCTCCTTAAGGTCCATGGTCATATCAATGGGTTTGGCACCGGAAATATAACTCCCTACCCCGAAGGCGTCTCCCCCGGCCTCGGCCAGTTCACGGATCCTGTCGGGCGTCAGGCCGCCCGAGATAAATATCCGTACCCGGTGAAAGCCCGCCTGGTCCAGGCGCGCCCGCACCTCCCGGACCAATCCCGGTGTGACCCCACCGCGCTCGGCCGGAGTGTCCAGCCGTACTGCTTGCAGCTGCTCACCGAGGGCCCCGGCAACCCTCAGCGCCTCCTCCGCCTCGTCCTTGAAGGTGTCGACCAAGATGATCCTCGGCGCATCTTCAGGCATGTGTTCATGATACGCTCTGGCCGCCTCGACGGTGTCTCCTACCATGAGGATAAACGCATGGGGCACGGTGCCCATAGGCTCCTTGCCGAGGAACTTGGGGGCCAGTACGCAACTCGCGCCGTCAACTCCGCCTACTAGCGCCGCTCGCTCCATGACCGGCGCTACCGCCGGGTGGACATGACGGGCCCCGAAACAGACTACGGGCCGAACCCCAGCTGCCTCCTTGCACTCCCGGGCCGCGGTGGCCCATGCACAGCTGGAGGCAAGTATGCCCAGAAGGGCCGTCTCATACCTGCAAAAATCCCCGTAGCGGCCGCTGATGCGCATGACCACTTCGTGGCGTTCAAAGGTGTGCCCCTCGGGCACCGCCTCGACCGTGAGCTCTAGGTCCTTGAGCAGGTTCTTGCACTCCTCCACCCCGGCCATAACACCGCTTCGGCTGGCAAAGATCTCGGCTACCACCTTGGTAGCGGACAACCCCATCTTGTCCAGCATCTCCTGGGTACGGATGAAATAAATATCTGCCGTCGCACCCGACTGGATCTCCTCGTGGGTAGCCGAGAAAAATCTCCTCTCTTCGCCTGGTAACAACTCTGCTACGTCCTTGAGGGTCTTGATTTCACCGGTCATAAAACCCCAATGCCATCCTCTCTGTCTCACGTCTGGTTAACGCGCTACCTTCACGCCCAAGGTCCTCTCCATCGCCCGCAGGGCGAACTCATGGGCCTCGTCATCGAAGGACGCCACACAGTCCGCCGGTACCGTTACAGAGTACCCGAGGTTCCTGGCGTCTGCTGCCGTGTACAGCACGCAAATATCGGTACACACCCCGACGAGAACCAGCTCCCCGACCTCCAGTTCCCGTAGGGTGATGTCCAGGTCGGTGCCGAAGAACCCGCTGTACCGCCGCTTGGTCACTATTACCTCTCCCTCTCGCGGCTCCAGCTCGCCGATGACCTCCGCACCCGGCGTGCCCTCGACACAGTGCAGCGGAAAGACGTCGAACTCGGCGTCCTCAGGCCGATGTCGGTCGCAGACGAAGATGACCGGGTCCCCCGCCTCACGAAAGGCCTCAAGCTTCCCCCTGATGGGACCTACGACCCGTCTCGCCTCGGGACCACAATACAGAGCGCCTCCTTCGCTCATGAAATCCCGCAGCATGTCGATGACCACTAGAGCCTTTCTCATGGGGCCTTACCTCCTCGGAGACTTTCCTTTAGCTGACGCACCTCCGCCGGGCTGAGCTGTCTGTATTCCCCCGCCTTAAGCCCTCCCAGCCGCAGCGGGCCCAGCGCGACCCTTTTCAGCGCCCTCACCTCGTGCCCAACCGCTGCCAACATGCGCCTGACCTGCCTGTTGCGCCCCTCGTGGATACAGACCTCCAAAAGGCAACCACCCGGTGCCTCACGCAGCAGGCGCACCCGAGCAGGTGCGGTCAGGCCGTCCTCCAGGCGCACGCCCCTACGCAGGATGTCGAGCTTTCTCTCCGATGGGACTCCAGAGACGTGGACCTCATAGACCTTGTCTACCTCACAGGCAGGGTGAGTCAGCTTATGCGTCAGCTCCCCGTCGTTCGTGAGCAGGACCAGGCCCTCGGAATCGTAGTCCAATCTTCCGACGGGGTAGACTCTAAGAGGCGAGTTCACCAGATCCACAACCGTGGTACGCCCTCTCGGGTCGCTGACCGAGCTCAGCACGCCCTTCGGTTTGTTAAGAAGGTAATAGACCAATTGGCGCGGCGGCTCGACTGGACGTCCGTCGACTTCCACCACATCCCGGCCGGGGATCACCTTCGTGCCGAGGGCCGTCACCACCTCGCCGTTGACCTTCACCCTGCCGGATGCGATTATCTCCTCGCACTTGCGCCTTGAAGCCACGCCGGCCCTCGCCATGTACTTCTGCAGTCTCTCAGGCCTCACCGGCAGCCCCCCTGGCTTAGTATAACAATTAGCCGGCCGGATGGCCATTCCTTCCTCTGGCCCACACTCGCCTCTAGCCGCCCCCGAAGACCGCGTTCACGGCCAGGACGGCCGCCAGAAAGCCGCTGACGTCGGCGAGGAGCCCCACCGCCAGAGCGTGTCTGCTGCGCCTGATCCCCACTGAGCCGAAGTAGAAGGTCAAGATGAAGAACGTCGTCTCCGTGCTACCTTGAATGGTAGAGGCGAGCCGGCCTATGAAGGAGTCTGGGCCATAGGTGCGAATCAACTCACTGGTGACGCCGAGGGCTCCGCCCCCCGATAGAGGCCGAATTATGGCCAGGGGCAACACCTCGGGCGGAATACCGGCCAGGCCTAAGATCGGGGCCAGGGCCGAGATCATCAGGTCCATGGCGCCCGACTGTCTAAAGATGCCCAAGGCAACGAAGATAGCGACCATGTAGGGGATGATCTTCACGGCGATCCAGAACCCCTCCTGGGCGCCCTCAATGAAGGTCTCGTAGACCCTCACGCCCTTCCAGAAGCCGTACGCCAGGATCAAGGTGATGACTACAGGCACAGCCCAGCGCGACACTGCGGCCATGACCTCTAGGAACATCTTGACCCTCCCCCACGGCGCTGGCCCAGCCTGCGAAAGAGATAATCAAGGCTCAACGCGACCAAGGTGGAACAGGAGGTTGCGAAGATGGTCGTGCCCACTATCTCGGCCGGGTCAGCGGATCCCGCCGCGGCCCTAATGCCTATAACCGATACGGGTATCAGGGTGACGCTGGAGGTGTTAAGGGCCAGAAAGGTGCACATGGCATCCGAGGCGGTCTCGCGATCGTCATTAAGCTTCTGTAGCTCCTCCATGGCCTTCAACCCAAGGGGCGTGGCAGCGCTCCCGACGCCCAAGAGATTAGCGCTGAGGTTCATGAGTATGGCGCCGACGGCGGGGTGATCTCTGGGCAGAGAGGGGAACAAGAGGCCGACCACCGGCCGCATCAGCCCCGCCAGAGACCGGACTAGCCCCGATTCCTCGGCTACCTTCATCAGGCCCACCCAGAAGGTGATGATCCCCATGTAGCCGAGCACGAACTCCACGGCCAGCCTGGCCGATGTCATGGCTGCGTCAGTAACCACCTCGACCTGTCCGCTTAAGCCCGCCACCAGAACTCCGCCTAGGATCAGCAGTAACCATATGATGTTAAGCATGGGCACCCCTCCCCCGAAACCTGGGAAATGTTTATGAAAGGTGCCCTGAGTTTAGACGATAACGCAAAAGATGACAGCGCTGAAGCAAATAATTCGGTCGCTCGTGGGGATAATATGATACGAGGTCTGCAACGGCCGAGCGAAGATCGTTATGGGCTTCCATAGGGGGTCCATAACGGTCGAGCAAAGGTTACTGTCGGTTCTGTTCGGACCGAGCCGCGAGGGCCGGATTCGCCCGGGATCGGCAGTAGCCGGCGCGCAGATCGTCACGGGCTCGGCCCCGATCTACGACGGTCTAATAGGTCGTCGACCGTCGTAGGTCGCCCAAGGGTCCGTGACGGTCGAGCTACGATCATCATCGGTTCTGTAGTGGTCGTTTATGGCCGAGAGGTCATAGACGGCTGCGTAAAGGATCGATGATGGTCAAGCAAAGGTTATCCTGTGTTCCGTAATGATCGTTAATGGCCGAGAGGTCATTGACGGTTGTGTAGGGATGCAGGGTAGCCGGAGCGAAGGTCGTTGCAGGCTTCATCTTTTCGTATCCTATGATGACCAATTAAAAAAAGCCCGCGTGGGGCTTCGTCATTCCACAAATATGCGGTACAGACATTCGTCGTCACCGTGGGCCATGCATTTCTCCCTAACCACCCTCGCCTTCAGCAGCCGGCTGAACAGCTCCAGCTCCGCCGCACACAAGATCGGGAATTCCCGGGACACCGCGTGCAGGGCGCAGTTGGCCTTGTGAATCACAAGGCTGCCGTCCTCCGCTCGCTCGAGAGAAGGCATGGAGCCTCGTTCCTCGAGGAACTTTACCATGGCCTTGACCCGTTCCTCCAGCTCGTTGCCGCTTATGAGCGGGCTCAATTCCTTGACCTTCTTGTCTACCTGATGCTCCAAGAGCTCTTCAACGAACTTCTCCCCGTGCATGTCATAAAGACCCTGTAGGAGCTCCTTGGCGAAATCATCATAGTGCTTGGGAAACAGGTTCTCGGCCTTCTCAGTGAGGGAGTAAATGTAGCTTGGCCTGCCCATACCTCCCCTCATCTTCTCAGACCGGATCAAGCCGTCCTTCTCAAGAATTGTCAAGTGCTGCCTGACACCCATAGGGGTGATCCCTAGGTGGGAGCTCAGCTCATCGACACTCATGGCCTTGTGGATCTTTAGTAAAAAAAGGATCTCCTGCCGCGTTGAGCCCCTCTCAAACTTCATCATGCTGACATCTCCATCTTCTAACGTTGCGCAGTTCACAAGACCCCTTCACATACAATCCTACCCTGCTGCCCCCACAAAAGTTACCTTCGACACAAACTCAAATTGTCCTATAGCAATCGCCCAACTTTTTCGGGGAGGACCTGGCTCCGTCCTACCGCGTCCGCAAAGGGGTCGCCGCGCAACTTAAGCCGTGCCGGCACTGTACGGAGGGTAAAGTCATGGGGGCCTGAGGCGAAAACCTCCTCCCACATAAGCGGGGTGGAGACCGGCGCTCCCGCGCGGGGCCTCGGACAATAGGGAGCCACGAGGGTCTTGCCCCGGACGTTTTGCAGGTAATCGATGTATACCTTCCCCCTCCGGGCCGACACCTTCCTCTTCAGGGTCACCAGGTCCGGCAGCGCTTCCCGCAGGAGATATCCCACAGCTTCCACGAAGCCCCGGACCTCTTCATAGGAGTGTTCTGGGACCACCGGCACGTAGACGTGTAGCCCGGTGGCGCCCGAGGTCTTGGGATACGATTCCAGCCCCAATTCCTCCAACACCTGCCGCAGCAGGCGTGCCACGGGAAGACACTCCTGGTAGCCGGCCGGCTCCGCCGGGTCCAAGTCGAAGATGAGCAGGTCGGGGCGCTCCAGCGCATCAACCCGGGAGAGCCAGGGGTGGATCTCAATGGCGGCCAGGTTAGCAAGCCAGACGAGCGTAGCAGGTCCCTCAGCCATCAGGTACTCTATCGCTTTCCCGTCTCGTGACCTTTGTAGGAAGGTCCTGACCCACTCTGGGGTGTGAGGGGGGCGGTTCTTCTGATAGAAGGATTTACCGTAGATCCCGTCCGGGTACCTGGTTATGACCAACGGCCTGCCTTCAAGGTGCGGCAACATGAAGGGGGCAACCTGAAGGAAATAATTGATGAGGTCGGCCTTGGTGATACCGTCTTCGGGCCACAGCACCTTGTCGAGGTTAGACAGGGGGATCGTCCTGTCGTCGACGTAAAGGTTCATGGGAGTAGGCACTCCGCGAGGTCCCGGTTTCCCAGCCCCTCGATGACTGGTCCGCGAAGCTTCAGGTCCTCTGTCCACTCGAAGAAGCGCACTAGTACGGTTCTCTCGGGTTGCACCCAGTGGCCCGACTCCAGGCCGACTGGGTTGATGAAGGGAGACTCATTAACTGGGGTTAATTCCTCCTTCAGAGAGTTCGCCATGTCCCAGCTCAAGCCCGACCCCGCGCTTCCAACGTAAACTAGCCGGCCGGCCTCGTCGTAGGCGCCCAGCTTCAAAGAGGTTATCCTCGCTCCACTAAGCGATACTCCTCCGATGACGAATTCTCCTCGTCTGGTGACTTTGATCTTCACCCAGTGGTCGCTCCTACGGCCCGGAAGGTAGGGTCCCGCCCTGGTCTTGGCCACGATGCCCTCCCAACCCCTGGCCTTCACCGCCTCGAACAGCGTGAGGCCACTGTCGAAGCTGTCCACCAGCAGGACGGGTTCGTGAACCTCGAGCACTCCACCCAGGACGGAGATGCGCTCCGTCAGGGGCGCCGCGGTAATGTCCCGGCCCTCAAACCAGAGGAGGTCGAAGACCATGTAAGTCGCGGGCAGCCGACGCTGTAACAGGGACACTGAACGGGGATCGGTCGCCGAGTCTCTCCTGATAATCCCCGAGAAACTCGGCCTCTGGTCCCTGATCACCACGACCTCGCCGTCGAGGATGGCCTCCTCGACCCGCAACAGCGAGGGAAGAAGGGACAGCTCCGGGTACTGGCTGGTGCGATCCCTGAGCCGCCGGTTTTGCAGCCTGACGAAGCCCCCCCGCACGAAAGCCACCATCCTCACCCCGTCCCACTTGACCTGGTAAAGGTGGTCTGGGCTGTCGAAGGGGACCTGCCGTGGGACGGGCTCCATAGGTTTGAACCCCCGTCGCACGAGGTCGTCAAAGGTCAATGCGGAGGGCTCCCCTCTACTCGCTGGGCCTCGGCCGCGCGAACGCTCTCTCTCAGCGCCTCCAACAGATCAGCCACCCTGGCAACTTCTGGACGAGGTGCCTCCACGGCCTGTTCCCCTCTGAGCTTGGCCTCGATTACCTCAGACAGCGCCTCCCGGTAATCATCCCTGTACCTATTGGGGTCAAAGGGTACACTGAGCCTCTCGATCAGGGCCATGGCCATCTCCATCTCCCTGGAGTTGATAGAGACCTCTGCGGGGCGAGGATAAGCCACAGTCGATACGTCTCTGACTTCATCAGGATAGAAAAGGGTCTCCATGAGCAAGGTTCCGTCGCCGAAGGGTCGGACCGCCACAAGAGACTCCTTGGCACGCAAGATAACACGTCCCAGGGCTATTCGCTCCGAACGCCTCATGGTCTGGTAAAGGAGGGAATACGCCTTCTGCCCCCCATCAGCCGGTTCAAGGTAGTAACTCTTCTCGTAGAATATGGGGTCTATCTCCGAAAGCTTAATGAAGTCCAAGATCTCGACGGTCCTGGCCGGCACGAGGGGTAACGCCGCCAGGTCTTCCTCCTCGAGGATGATATACCTGCCCCTCGCGTACTCGTATCCCCTGACGATATCGTCCATCTCCAGCTGCTCACGACACACGGGGCACCATTTCCGGTATTGGACGGGGCTGTGACATTCCCCGTGAAGGTAGTTGAACTTGATGGATTTACGCTGCGTGGCCAGGAAGATCCGAACGGGAATATTGACCAGGCCGAAGCTTATGGAGCCTTTCCAGAGGGGGCGCACAGGGAACCTCCTCGCACTGCCGCGTTAGGTTTCATCACACCTTTCTCTCCCCGGCCTTGTCTGTTTCCTCCTGGTCTCCGCGCTTGAACAGTTCCTGGACCTGTTCGACCACCTGTGGTGCCAGGTCGATAAGCTGGTTTACCACCGTTCCCCCATCAGCCGGCAGAAGTCGTACATTATCCCCCTTGACCACCAGGAAGCTCACGGGCTGGATAGTGACGCCGGCGCCACTGCCGCCTCCGAAGGGAAGGCTGGCCCTGCCAGACCCCTCCTGGGCCCTATCCTTCTCCCTGTTACGGCCCACTCCGTTGCCCGTCCCGTATTCCCCGCCGCCGGCGGCAAAGCCGAAGGTTACCCGTGACACGGGGATGATCACCGTCCCGTCGGGACACTCTACGGCCTCTCCAACCACGGTGCCGACGTCCACCATCTCCATGATGCTCTCCATGGCGGTGGTCATCAATCCTTGAATGGGATGGTCCTCCATATCCCTCTCGCTCCTCCCATCGAGCTCAGCAAAGCTGACCCGGCCCAAGCCACCGCTGCGACTATAATATCACCCAAGCGGAATTTCACTATGCAGTGAAGCGTGCTCTCCATACCCACTTCGTCGTAGTTAGGCTCGACGGCGAGCTCCGGCTCACCTTCAAAGTCCCAAACATGGGTAAAGTAGCCCACTATGCTCCCCTTGACTCCCCACAGTAACCCTACCAACACCGCTGTTCGGGCGGCGTCCCCCGCGCCGACCCTGGTCGACCAGACCAACTTGGGACAACGTACGATCCCCGAGTCCAGTGTGAGGTGTTTGAGGGGCCGGACCACCTTCAGAGCCGTTCGTAGCGCGGAAACCAGCTGTCCGCGGGCCGTGCTGGCCCTGCGCTTTGACACCCGGAGCGCCAGGCTTCTGCCCGCCCTGACCGCCCGTTCCACAGGCAGGGGGACCCTGACCAGGCCTGCTGGCCATACCCCCACATCCAGGGCCAGTCGCCCATGGAAAAGCCCCACGGTGACGTCCAGCGTAACTGGGACGAACCATAGGGGCACAATCAACAGCGAAATTACCAGCAAGGCCTCCACGATGATCCCCTGTGTTATGTTCCCCTGCCGGCTGCCTTTTATTCCCTCTCCTCACCCGTTCCCACCTGATCCCGAGCTGCGGCGGCCTCGAACTCCTCAGGTGGCGGCAAATCGGCGAGGTCGCGCAGGCCGAAGTATTCTAGGAATTGCCGGGTCGTGACGTACAGGAAGGGCCTGCCGGGGGCGTCCTTCCTGCCGGCCTCGCGCACCAGCCTGCGGGCAAGCAATGTAGCGAGGGCCGCATCACACCTAACCCCACGTATCTCCTCAATCTCAGCTCGAGTGACCGGTTGCTTGTAAGCGATGATGGCCAGCGTCTCCAGGGCCGCATTGCTGAGCGGCGCCACTCGTGGCAGTTCCAACCGCCCAACGTATTCGGCAAGCGAAGGTTTGGTTCGCAGGGCGTAGCCGCCCGCCACCTCCACCAACAGGATCCCTCGCGCGTCATCGGCCAATTCTTCCGCGTATTCCATCAGCACCCGGCGGACCTGTTCCACATCCACCCTCGTTATCTCGGCCAGCCTTTCGGCGGACAGCGGCTCGCCTGATGAGAACAGCAACGCCTCCAGCACCGCACGTAACTGCCTAACCCTCACCGTGAGAGTCTCCTCCCCGCGCCCTGAATATTCGAATCTCGCCGAAAGCCCTCTTCTGTTCACACCGAACCCTGCCGAGTCGGATGAGCTCCAACAGCGCCAGGAAGGTGATCACCACCTCCAGCCTCGTCCGGTCTCCCCGAAAAAGACGCACAAAGGTCAAGCAGCCTTCGCCCCGGTCGAGCAGATATTCGATCTGGCGCATCCGCTGCGTAACCGTGACCTTCTCACGAATGACCTCGGCCACGTGCTCATCTTCTATCGACTCCAGGACCTTCCGAAAGGCGCACACCAGCTGGAGGAGGCTTACCCCTTCCACCGGCACCCAGTCGGATACCTGTTCCCCATCGGCCTGGGGAACACGTGGATAGGTCAACATATGCTGTCGCTCCAGGTCGTGCAGCCTCTGAGCGAGGGCTTTAAAGCGCCTGTACTCGACCAACCGGCGGACCAGCTCCTCCCTGGGGTCAGCGTCTTCAGCCTCCTCCCCGGCTCCGTCCTCGGCCGAGGGCGAAGGCAGAAGCATCCTGGCCTTGATCTCCATCAGGGTAGCCGCCATGACCAGGAACTCCCCCGCCATCTCGAGGTCGAGCTCACGTAACGTCCTGACGTAGGCTAGGTACTGTTCAGTTATCTGGGCTATGGGAATATCGTAAATGTCGAGCTCCTGCTCGTCGATGAGGTGCAACAACAAGTCCAGGGGCCCCTCGAAAACGGGCAGGCTGACCGTATACGCGCTGTTTTCAGACATGGGTCTGTGCCCACAAGAACCTCCTCTCCATCTTTTCCAAAACAGTTTATCACAAGGCAGGGTGAAAATCCACGAAGGCAGCAGGAGGCTTCCGCTGAAGAGAACTAGGCCCCTCGGCACTTAGCACATCTGGATAAAACCAGCTCGGAGGGCTAGGTCAGTCAAGACGGCCCGAATCCACCCGTGGAGACGGCGACCGCATCACAGTGCAAGCGTAACAGCTCATCTAGCGGCTCTCCGTGGGCTATACCCAAGATTCACGGAGGATTTATCCTCTCTGCTGGCCATAAAAGGCATACTACGTGGTCGGCCCTAAGGGAGCAGCAACGGTCTTTCCCGGTTCTGCGGCGAGAGGAAGGGGCCAGCCCCCACCTTGGCCCTTCTTAGGGAATGAGTCTTGACCTCCTCGGGCACGGCCCCTTGCTCACCGGGTAAGATGCCAGTTCTTGAGCCAGGTGGTGCTTTTGTGATACTTCTCACATATATTACACGCAACCCCATATATAATGACTTACACCTGAGCCAAGGACGAAAGGGGATGCTGGAGTGGTTCACGGACGCAGTGTGCTGGTCCTGATAGGCCTGGTGATCGGCTTTGCGGGTTTGGCCATTATGGTCGCAGGGCCCTGGGAGGGAGGGGGGTCCGGCTTCCAATCCGGGGCGGTAGCTGCCCTGGATGATCCGGCCCTATGTGCAACCTGTCACGTGATGGGCCCGCAGTTTAGCAGTTACATCCGGTCCACCCACGCCGGCGTGGCTACCTGCAACGACTGTCATGTTAGCCATGGGGTTTTCGCCGGCCCCGTCTCAAAAGTTAAGGCGGGGGTCAAACACGTTACGGCACTTCTCGCCGGACATATCCCCGACCCCATTCGGGTCAGTGCTGAATCACGGAGGCTCATTCAGGAGAACTGTGTCCGCTGTCATGAGCCGCTGGTGAGGGATACGGCCAAGGGGGGTGGTCCAGACTGCCTGTTCTGCCATCGCTACGTAGCCCACAGCAGACCATACGCTAAGGGGAGGTAAGAGGATGCGCACCGGAATCAAAGTGCTACTGGCCGTGATGCTGGTTGTTTTGGGATTTGCCGCCGCCTGGGTCTTTCACTCAGCCAACCAGCCCCCGACCGCTGAATTACCCGCGCTGGGTGTTCTAGATTCCACCACCCGCGATCCGGCGGACTTCGGCGTCTACTATCCCCGGCATTACGACAGCTTCAAGCGGAATTTTGAGATGTCGACGGAACCATCGGTTTACGGGGGTTCGGAACCGGTCGACAAGTTGGAGATATACCCTTACATGAAGACCCTCTGGGCGGGGTATGGGTTTTCCAAGGAATACAACGAGGACCGGGGTCACGTATATACGCTGGAAGACGTCCTGGAAATCGACCGAGTCACTCCCAAGACCCTGGCCACCTGCATGACCTGTAAGTCAGCCCAGGTGCCCGACCTGATCGCCGAGTACGGTGACGCCTACTGGAAGCAGAATTTCCACGCTATCGCTGAGCAAGTCAGCGACGCCATCAGCTGTTCCGACTGCCACAATCCTGAAGATATGCAGCTGAAGCTGACCCGTATCTCCCTGGTGCGAGCCCTGGAACGGTTCGGCGAGGACCAGGCGGACTTCACCGTACAGGATATGCGCAGCCTGGTCTGTGCTCAGTGCCATGTAGAATATTATTTTGACCCCGCGACCAAGGCGGTCACCTTCCCTTGGGATAAGGGCTTTGATCCGGAGGATATCTACGCCTACTACCAGGAGCTCGGCTTTGCTGATTGGACTCACCCTGGGACCGGCACGCAGCTGCTCAAGGTTCAGCACCCCGAATATGAGATGTTCCAGGGTAGCACCCACCAGAGCGCCGGGCTATCCTGCGCGGACTGCCATATGCCTTACATGCGCGAGGGGAACACAAAGATCTCCTCCCATTGGTGGACCAGTCCCCTGCGACACCTGGAGGATTCCTGTACCACCTGTCACCGCCAGTCAGCAGAGGAACTACGGGAACGAGTCCTTTACACCCAGGACCGGGTGGCTGAACTGTTGGATGTGGCTGGCAGGACCCTGGAAAAGGCTGTCCTCGCGTTGACGGAAACGGTAGAGACCGGCGAGTACGATCCTCAACTGGTGGAGGAGGCTCGCGCTCTCCACCGGGAGGCCCAGTGGTATTGGGACTTCGTAGGGGCGGAAAACAGCATGGGGTTCCATAACCCGCAGAAGGCCCTGGCGACACTGGGTAAGGCCATTGACCTAGCCCACCAGGCCTACCTAAAAGCCCTGGAGGCCCGGGAGCGGTAACTGCAACGGGGTGAGCGACTAGCTACGGTGAGAGAGTCAGGGCCTCTCCGGAGGTACGGTGGGAGTACGCCGACCGTACCTTGGTCTTTCATTCTGCCGGCTTCGCGCCAAGCGTAAGGCGCCTGGTATCACCAAACCCTCCAGGCCATGGTCGAAAAAGGGAATGGGCGGAACAGATGAACTAAGCTAGCCTAAATCGAGCTCATGATGGATCTTCGGTGTTTACCACTCTCCTTTCAGGAGCCTGGCCAGGAACAGCATTGACAGGATAACGTCCTTGGCTTATGATGCTATTGAAAGGGGAGTAGCTGTACAATAAAGCCGTCACCACGAGATACCATCTCCGGCTTTATTGGCAACCGCAGGTTGCTGGCGAGACCTTTACCGATGGTAGGGGTCTCTCGTTTTTGAACCCCACTACATCGCCTCTGAAGCGAGCTTCTCTCTCAAAAGTAGGGAAGCCCTTCTTAGTGCTTTGCCGTCGGAGGGGCGGCAGCCAAGCCAAACACAACCCTATTAGAAAGGAGAATCGAAGATTTTACTGGAATACGGGTGGGTATTGATCGTTCTCGTTGGCTTAGAAGGAGTACTGGCGGCCGACAACGCCCTGGTTCTGGCGATCATGGTGAAACATCTCCCCGAAAGGGAGCGGAGAAAGGCGTTGTTCTACGGCTTAGCCGGGGCCTTCATCTTCCGCTTCAGCGCGCTCTTTATCATCTCACAGCTCGTGAATGTATGGCAGTTACAGGCCATAGGCGCGGCCTATCTAATATTTATTGGCCTCAATCACCTTTTCAGGAAGTTCGTTCTCCATAAAGACCGGGCAGCTCGAGAGCAGGAAGAGGCCGTTGCCAACGGGTCGGGCTTTTGGCTCACGGTATTGAAGGTGGAGATAGCTGACATCGCCTTCGCAGTGGACTCAATTCTGGCCGCGGTGGCCCTAGCCGTCACTCTTCCCCCAACCAATCTGGGCGAGGTTGGAGGCATGGATGGAGGCCAGTTTCTCGTCGTCCTGGCCGGCGGAATCATCGGGCTCATCATCATGCGGTTTGCGGCCACCTACTTCGTTGAGCTCCTACATCGAAGGCCCGGACTAGAGACCGCCGCCTTTCTCATCGTGGCGTGGGTGGGAATTAAGCTCGCCGTCTACACTCTCTCCCATCCGGCCTTGGCCGTCCTGCCGAAGGGCTTCGCCAAGCTGCCGGAGTGGAAACTCACCTTCTGGGTCGTCATGATCCTCATCGCCATGGGCGGCTGGTTTCTCTCCCCCAGCAAGGAGGGACAACCGGAGAAGAGCCGGTAGCATTACGGGCTTTACCTGCTTAAGGAGATGTGGGGGAACGGTGCTAGAACACACGAGCCCAACCCCGACCAGGGTTCGTGCAAGCGGTTCTCGGGCAGACGCGGGCCTAGTCATAGGCACTCACGACGTGGTTCCAGGCGCCTCAGAAGGGCCAGAGAAGGAGGCCTACCAGGAGATCAAAGAGCCCGAGGATGAAGTGAGCCAAGGGGTTCAGTATCCGCCACACGATACCGCTGACGATGAGTGCTATGAGGATCAGAAACCCATACTGTTCCAAGAAGGCGATGATGTCCCTCCGGTAGGGCGGCAAGAGGCTGGCCAGAACCTTTGACCCGTCGAGAGGCGGCACCGGAATCAGGTTGAACAGAGCCAGCCACACGTTGTACATCATAATCCACCAGACGATCCGCGAGATGGCGGGGTGAAGGTCCGCGAAGGGCAGCCTTAAGAACAACAGGGCTACGAAGGCCAGGATCAAGTTCATCCCGGGCCCGGCCACGGACACCAGGAGCATACCTCGCCTGGCGTCGCGGAAGTTGTAGGGGTTGACCTGCACCGGTTTCGCCCAACCGAACCTAAACAGCCATAACATGAGGAGCCCTATGGGGTCCAGGTGAGCCAGGGGGTTCAGGGTTAAGCGGCCGGTATACGCCGGGGTGGGGTCCCCAAGCTCGTGGGCCATCCTGGCGTGGGCATACTCGTGAAAAACGATAGCCACCAGCAACCCCGGCAAACTCCACAGCATTTCCCCACTGAACATTTCCCGACCTCCCTCCGTACGAACATGGTAATTATATCATAGGAGGCCGTTGCCACCAAGCTACTCTCAGTTTCCGGCGGCTCGAGTGCCCCTGCCCACGTTGGAGGTAAAGCGTTCCCCCTTGGTAAGCCCCAGGTCCCTGGCCAAGAGGTCCTCGTAGGTCTCCCGTCTGACAACCAGGTTCGCCCTTCCCGCCCGAGCGAACACCACCGCAGCGCGTGGATTGCCGTTATAGACGTTGGCCATGGCATAGGCATAGGCCCCGGTCGCCGGGATAACCAGGATGTCACCTCGCCGCATCGGTGGCAGCTTCACCTTCTCGACAAGCACGTCGCTCGATTCACAGTATTTCCCCACAATGGTATATTCCCGCGTCGCCTCCTCTGTGACCCTGTTGGCCACCAGGGCTTCATAACGCGCCCCGTATAACATCGGACGCAGGTTATCGCCCATGCCACCGTCTACTGCTACGTAGTACCCCTCGCCGTCACGCCTCTTTACCGCCCCGACGGTATACAGCGTAATCCCCGCCTGCCCCACTATGGACCGTCCGGGCTCCACGATAACCCTAGGCCACATCGACCGCGGCAGCTCGGCCAGGCCCTGTGCTAACGCCCGTGCCATCTCCTCGACCGAAGCAGGCCTCTCCTCGGGGACATGCGAAACCCCCAAGCCACCCCCCAGATTGAGATCCAACACCTCGAAGCCCGAGTCCCTGAGCTCCCTGACGAAGCCGGCCATGACCCTCGCGGCCTCCTCAAAAGGGGCAGTGTTTAGAATCTGAGAGCCCAAGTGACAGTGTAGGCCCAGGAAGGATAGATGGGGATCTGCCACGACCCGGCGAATAGCCGCGAAGGCTGACCCATCGTCCCAAGGAAGGCCGAATTTGGAGCCCCGCTGGCCCGTTTGGATGAATTCGTGGGTCTCGGCCCTCACCCCCGGAACAACCCTGAGCAAAACCCGAGCCTTCTTACCAGTGGCCTGGCAGAGCTCAGACAGCAACTCAAGTTCATCCAGGTTATCGACCACGATCCTCCCCACCCCGGCCAGAAGGGCCATCCTGAGCTCTGTGGCGGTCTTGTTATTTCCGTGGAATATCATGTGCTGAGCGGGAAAGCCAGCCGCAAGGCCAATGTGTATCTCGCCGCCGGAGACGACGTCGACATGAAGCCCCTCCTCATGGACCAACTGAGCCATCGCTTTACACCAAAAGGCCTTGGCTGCGTAGGCGACGACACAGTCAGGAAACTCGGCCTCGAAGACGCGCCTGTACTCCCGGCAGGCTGTACGAAGGGCCTCTTCGTCGTACACATACAGAGGAGTGCCGTACTCCGCGGCCAGCGACAGCACGTCGCAGCCTCCCCAATAGAAGCTCCGCTCCTCTGACACCGTGTTTCTCCCCCTTTAAGAGAAGAACCGGCGAAGAACGGCCGGTTCGCTCTCGCTACTCCCCCGCGTGGGAGAGAGACGCACCCCAGGGTGCCTCAGCCAACCCTTGAGATATCTCTACCCCACAGGGGAGGGCCTTCTATTTGCCAACGATGCTACCACGTCAGAGAGAGGCCTGTCAAGCGTTGACCGCCCGGTCAACCCGGTCCCAACGCTCACACCGTCCGCCCCACCGGGCGACCAGTTGCTGGTCGATGAACACCTCAATTATCTCACACCGGTTCGAGCAGTGAGGACACTCGAAGCTCCCTGTATCGTATGCAAGGTCGCTGATGCCGAAACCCCTGAAGGCCGTCGGTCGCGGGTTGCGGTCTATCTGCTCTTGAGCCAGCAGCGCCGCCCCTATAGCCCCCATGACCTTGTTAAACCGCGGGACCATGACCTCCACGCCCAAGGCCTCCTCGAAGGCCCTCTGCATGCCCACATTGGAGGCCACCCCGCCCTGAAAGACCACCGGCGGCTGCAGGTCCTTCCCCTTGGCTATGTTATTCAGGTAATTACGCACCAGCGCCTGGCACAGCCCCCTGACTATATCCTCCACCTTATGCCCGACCTGTTGCTTGTGAATCATGTCCGACTCGGCGAAAACGGCACATCTACCGGCAATACGTACCGGGTTCCTCGATTTCAGGGCCAGCACGCCGAACTCCTCTATCGGCACGCCCAGGCGCGACGCCTGCCGGTCTAGGAAGGAGCCCGTTCCCGCCGCACAAACCGTGTTCATGGCGAAATCCACCACGATGCCATCTCTGAGGATAATCACCTTGGAGTCCTGGCCCCCGATCTCGATGACCGTGCGAGCGTCGGGCACTATCCTCAGCGCCGCCACGGCGTGGGCTGTGATCTCGTTCTTCACAACATCGGCCCCTACGAAGACCCCAGTGAGCTGTCGTGCCGATCCGGTGGTCCCCACGCCCACGACGGTCATCTCGGAGGGGATGTGCTGTTCAAGCTCCTTGAGCCCTCTCTTCACCGCCTCGATGGGCTGCCCACCGGTACGAAGGTAGACGTCGTATACAACTTCCCCGCCCTCATTCAACAACACCAAGTTCGTGCTCACAGAACCGACGTCGATACCTAGGTAACCCTTCAACAGCAGCTCCTCCTTTGCTCCTTACGACGCCGTAGAAGATCCACGAAAGCCTCCAAACGGGTGAGAACGCCGGCCTCACCCGCGTGTTCATCCAGGACCAGGGTGAGCACCGGTATGTCATGGTCTGCGGCCACCTGCGGCAACAGAGACCGCGCCACTATCTCGGGCATACAAGTGAAGGGCAGGATGTGGACGATGCCGTCATAACCGCGTCGTGCGTAGAGCACGGAGTTCCCTATACTCTCCAGGCCCTCGCCCCCGACGAAATGGTCTAGATAGGGTTTCGCCGCCTCCTTGACTGGGTCCTTTTTCCGCCTGAGACGTAGGGCGTCCAGCAGGAGGTGCTGTCGTATCCACTCGCCTATCATAACCGCCCTGTCCACCTCTACCCCCATGGACCCAAGACGCTCGAGCACCTTCAAGTTGGCAGCCGGCTCGGTGATCATGAATATCTCCCCTACTACTCCGACTCTCAGAGGCTCCACGTCCTCGTCACGGGGTATTCTGGCCAGGAGGTCCAGACACTTCTCTACGCTCTCCCAGGTCTCCTCCACGTTGCGGGCCTCATCTATCATCTCAAGGCCGCGCTGGAAGGTCCGCGAGGCCGAGCCCCTTATCTTCTCCCGGGCCCGAACACGGAACACCTCTCGCTCTAACGTATCTATGGCCTGGAACTTGTTCCAACCCAAACGAAGGGCTCGCCAGATACGCCTGAGAGGCTGGCCGCCCGTGATAAACCTTAACTTCTCGAGCAGCTCTCCGATATGCCCCCGCGGTGGCTCGAGTACCACCATGCGGAAATCATAGCCCAGGTCCGCCAAGATCTCGCGGTGAACCTGGGCGTAATACCCGAAGCGACACGGCCCCGTACCGCCGCCCATGAGGATAGTATCGGCTCCGAGTTCGTAGGCCTCCATGAAGTTCCCGAGATTAAGCTTCAGCGGAAAACAGGCGAACTCGGGAGAGTGCCGGACCCCCAACTCAACGGTACGCCTAGTGGTGGGGGGTGGCACGACGACCTCGACGTCGAGATCGCGGAGAATTGCCCGCATGGGGATCCACGCCGTCCCCATGTGCGGGAAGGTCACCTTCACAGCCGTCTCCCCCTCTCAATCATATCTAAGAAGGCCTCTACACGCGTTATCATTCCCGCCTGGGCCGAGTGCTCGTCCAGCGTAAGCATCATATGCGGCGTCCGGTTTATCCGCTTGGCCTCCCGTTCGACCAGCTCCCCGATCAAGGCATCGCTGCCGCAGCCGAAGGCGACCAGGTGGACCACCCCGTCCACGCCGCCGGCCGCTAGAAGGTGTCGAAAGGCACCCATGACCCTCTTCGCCGGGCTCCAGAACAGCCTCTTGGGCAGGTCAGCGACCGCCGCTTCTAGGGCCAACTCCTCTAGATGCTCGGGGGTGATCACGTCCACGCCGCGCTGGAGCAGATAGTCAACCAGGCCGAGGTTCAAACCGCGGTCGTAGAGGATGTAAGGATGGCCAAGCACAGCCACCCTGAGGCTCGAAGTCTCACGACGGGGGGGCACGGAACAGCCCATCGCACGGCCTGGCCACTCCCCTCCCTCGCAGGCAGCCCGATGGTCTCTCTGAGACCCGAGCGCCCGTTTAAAGGCCATCGCGACCCGCCAATCCGGGGCTCCCCAGGGTCGGGCGGCCTCTCGCAGGGCCTCCCAAAGGCCTCGCCAACCTTTGTTCATGTTCACGGTAACGGTAAGCAGGCGTGACTTACGAAGCCCTGAACTACGTACCATCTCGGGCAGGCCCAGGAACTTCGGGCAGATGTACGTCCTGGGTTCGACGCTCACGATACGAGGCACAAACAGGTACTCCACACCACTTTCGACCAGCTCTGCCACATGCCCGAAGAAGACCTTAACCGGCAGGCACGTATCGTCCACCGTCAGGCTGACGCCGCGCTCGATGGTCGCCTGCGTCGTCGGACGAGAGACCACCACGCGCGCACCGATGCCCTGGAAGAACTCCCGATAGAGGGGGTAATAATCGTAGAAGGATAGCGCCCGAGGGATACCTATGGACGGCCCCTTCGGGGCCACTCCTGTGCGCCGGGTAGTACCGCTCAAAGGCCCACACCTCCGCCTCCAGTCCCGGGCAACCGGTCTGGATCCCGTGGGTTCAGGACCGGGATCCTGCGGCCCTTCGTCGGCGCGGGCCTGAGGATCAGGATATCCTGCAATGCCCTCAGGTCCAAGGGGATAAGAGGCCAGAGATACGGCACGCCGAAGGACTTAGTAAACACCAACAGCGCCAGATTAGCCAGCAAGGCGACCACGAACCCCGTTAACCCGAACAGGGCCACAGCGATAAGCAGCAGGATCCGCATCAGCCTGATGGCCATGCCCAGCTCCATACTGGGCGTGGCGAAGGTGCCCAAGGCCCCCACCGCCACGTATAGGATCGCCTCGTTCTGTAAGACTCCCGTCTCTACCGCCAGCTGACCCAACAGTACCGCTCCTATGATGCCCAACGACGTCGCCAGGGCGTTGGGCGTGTGGATCAGGGCCAGGCGTATTAAGTCAACGCCGAGCTCAACGAAGAGGAATTGGATGGGCAGGGGGATGGGCGCCGTGCCCTTCGGGCCGATGAAGTCCAAGGCCGGCGGCAAGAGCTCAGGCCTCATCGTCAGGGCGACCCACAAGGGCGGCAGGAACCAAGACACGAAGACGCCGAAGAACCTCACCCAACGCAGGTAAAACCCCACGGCCACGTCCTGCCTGTACTCCTCCGCGTGCTGGAGATGATGAAAGAAGGTAGCGGGCAAGATGATGACGCTGGGCGACGTGTCCACGATCACCAGAATGTGCCCCTCCAACAGGTGAATGGCCGCCACATCCGGGCGCTCCGTGAACCGGACGACGGGGAAGGGGTTCCACCACCTTCTGCTGGGCTCCAGGAACTCCTCCACGCTCTTCTCGGCCATGGGCACGCCGTCTATCTCGATGCGTTTTAGCCGCGTGAGAATGTCCTCCACCAGCCCCGGGTCAGCTATATCCTCAATGTAGCTGACCACCACGTCGGTCGCTGAACGTTTCCCCACCTGAAGCAGGACGTTACGCAAGCGAGGATCCCTTATCCGGCGGCGAATTAGAGCGGTGTTAAAGACCAGGGTCTCTACGAAGCCGTCTCGTGACCCCCTGGTGACCCTCTCGAGGTCAGGTTCGTCGGCGGCCCTGGTGGGATAGGTACGGGCATCGATAATAAGGGCCTGCTCTTCACCCTCCACTAAAAGGGCCAGTGGGCCGGCTAGGACCTCTCTGATGAGGTCGTTCAGGGAGTCCTTGGTGTCTATCTCGATGTAGTTTAAGCGGTCAGTACGTAGCTTGTCGAGCAGCCCCGGCAAGAGCTCTTCACGGCCAGCCACCTGCATGGCGTTCATGACGTGGACCAGCACCTCGTCCTTGGCAAAACCGTCCACGAACACCAAGGCCGCCCTCTTCCCCGCCACCCGGAACTCACGGATTATGATGTCGAAGCTGACGTCCGCCCCCAACGCTTTACGGATGAACGCCAGGTTCGCGTCGAGATCCTTGCTGATGCTCTCTGTTTTCCTCCTCATTACCCACCTCAATCCCTGGGGTTGAACACCAGTGCCGTCAAGAACCCCATGATAATGGCAACGGTCAGGGCCAGCGAGGTGGCCTTAAGACCACCCGAGATGAGCCCGAGCCAGCCCGACAGCTTAAACTCCTCCAACATACCCTGTACCAGAGCGTGGCCGAAGCTCGGCAGCGGGATGGTGGCCCCCGCTCCCGCCAGCTCCACCAAGGGCTGGTAAAGCCCGAGTGCGCTCGCTATCGCCCCCAGGCTCACGAACAGGACCATCACGTGAGCCGGTGTGAGAGGAGTTGCGTCCAGGGTGATCTGGGCCGCGACGCAGATCAGCCCGCCAATGATGAAAGCCAAGAGGAAGTCCATTTAGGACTTCCCCCCTTCCAGGCGTTCCACGGCACAGGCATGCGCCACACAGGGGATGGACTCCCCCTGCTGGTAGGAGGTGGGACTAAAGAGCGCCCCGGTCCCGACCAGCAGGATCCTGTTCAACCGACCGGCCTCGAGCTCTCGCAGTAGGTGCCCGGCGAAGACAGAGGCTGAACACCCCGCGCCACTGCCGCCCGCGTGGGCGTCCTGTTTTTCGTCGAAGATCATCAGGCCACAGTCCGCCAGGCGGTCCATGATGTCGATGCCCTCTTCAAAAAGCAACTCCCGCACCAGGGCAGTCCCGAACTCTCCCAGATCGCCCGTCACGACCAGGTCGTAGTCGCGGGGAGACCTACCGGTATCGGCGAAATGGGCGGATATGGTCTTGGCGGCGGCGGGCGCCATGGCCGACCCCATGTCATTTGGGTTCTTCACCCCGAGGTCTACGACCTCACCGATGGTGGCATGGGTTACCCTCACACGCCCCCCCGTGAGGCCGAGCAGCACGGCCCCTGACGCCGTTACCGTCCAGTGCGCCGTAGGCGCCCTCTGGACGTTCTGTTCCACCGGGTACCGATACTGCCTCTCAGCGGTCTTGTTATGACTGCAAGAGGCCGTCAGCACCGCCCCGCCGAACCCCCCCTCAATGATGAGAGACCCCAGGGCGAGGGCTTCGGCGAAGGTGGCACAGGCCGCGAACAGGCCGAGAAAAGGGAGAGAGAGGTTGCGGGCGGTGAAATTGCAGCAGATGATCTGGTTCAGGAGGTCACCAGCCAGCATGAAATCCACCTGCTCCGGCCGCAGCCCGGCCTTAAGCACGGCCAGGCGTACAGCCTCCTCCATCAGACACATCTCCGCCTGTTCCCAGCTCCGCATCCCCATCAATTCGTCGTCCTTGACGATATCGAAGCGATCCCCAAGAGGACCCCGACCTTCCTTGGGGCCTGCAATTGCGGCCCCGGCCAACACTTCCACACACGAAAAGGTCCAGGTCTGCCTCCCTTTGCGCTTGCCTCGCAATCGCCGTGTCCTCCCTACGGGCCTACCAGCAGGACCCGAACAAGGCTGGCGAAGAAGGCAGTCACCAGGCCGTAGACTATTACGGGCCCTGCTACGCTGAACATCTTCGCACTCATCCCAAGCACGTACCCTTCGCGCTTGAACTCCAGGGAGGGGGAGACGATGGAGTTAGCAAAGCCGGTTATGGGCAGCGCGGCGCCCATTCCGGCGTACCGCCCGAACTCATCGTAGATCCCCCACCCCGTCAATAGAGCCCCGATGAACACCATAACGGCGGCCGTGGGGATGGCAGCGTCCTTAGGGGTCATACCGAGGGAGACAATCCCCGTCATCACCGCCTGGCCCACCAGCGAGACGGCGCCTCCTCCCAGGAAGGCCAGCACCGCGTTTCTGAGGTACTTGGGCCGAGGCGCATGTCGTTGCACCATTCGGCGATAGAGTTCCTGCTCCTTCTGAGTCCCTAACATGTCTACGACTTCCGATTAACGCTTCGCATTGTCGACCACGAAGGCGACCTTCACATTAGCCTTGTACTCAGTGATGTTCCCGCCGTCGACGTTAGCCGTCAGGTTGTAGATCTCCACGCCGGTGATATTCTCCACCGTTCGGCTCGCCTCCAGCACCGCATTCTGGACCGCTTCCTGCCAGCTGTTCTGCGACTCGCCGACGAGCTCGAGGACCTTGACTACGGTCACCTGCGCTCCCCCCTTCTCGTTTTGAAATCGCGCTAGGTAGTGTCCCCCCCAGGTTAGGGGAGTATTCCATCGGCTCAGGGGAAACGACCTTTGGGCAGCCTTGAAGGCCCTCGTCAGAGCGAATCTTTACCTTAGGGTAACCGAAAATAAGAAAAAAAGCGGGTTTCCCCCCTTGGAACTCCTTCGCAAGACTCGAGCCTAGTCTGATAAATACTCCCTCATCCTCTTCACGGCCTTGCTCTCGAGGCGTGAGACATGAGCTTGGGACAATCCCATCGAGGCTGCGACCTCGGCTTGCGTCTTGCCCGCGACGTAACGGGCGATGATCACTTCGCGCAAGGTCTCATCAAGGGAGGCGATGGCCTCCCGCACAGCCAGAGCGTCAAACCAGCTGCCCGTTACGTCGGCCGGAAGGCTGTCAATAAGCAGTTTCTCGTCCCCGTCCTTCTCATGGACCACCTCGTACAGCGACACCGGCCCCCGGGTCGCCTCCAGTGCCACGATGAGCTCGTCCTCGGGAACCCTCAACTCGTGCGCCAGCTCCTTGAGCTTAGGGTTACGGCCCGTAGCCTTGCGCACCTCCTCGGCTCTAAGACGGGCCTCCCTGGCGATCTCCCTGGCCCTGCGACTCACCTTCACGCCGTAAGCGGTCCGCCAGCACTTGCGGATCTCGCCCAGGATAGTCGGCACAGCGTAAGTTGAGAACTTCGTCTGAAAGCTCGGGTCGTAGCCCCTGATGGCCTTCATCAGCCCCATACACCCGGCCTGAAGGAGGTCGTCGGTCATCTCCCTATCGGTCACCCGAAACCGCTGTACGATGCTCCACACCAGCTTTATGTGGCTCCTCACGATCTCCTCGGCGGCCTGACGGTCGCCGCGCCGAGCCCTCTCCAGCAGAGCCTGCAATCGATCTTCGGACAGGGGTTCAAGGGCTGCCGCCAGGATGTCGGACGACACTCCGCCACCCCCTCAGTCGGCACTGGCTGCGGCGTTCGACCCCACGGTCTTGGTCATGGTGACCACTGTCCCCTTGCCCGGGGCCGACGAGACGTCGAGCGTGTCCATGAAGGACTCCATGAAGACGAAGCCCAGTCCCATGTGGTCGGGCAGTGTGGAGAAGGTGGCCTCCTTGGCCGCCTCCACGTCCTCGATACCCCTTCCCACGTCGCTAACCTCGACGTACAGGGTCTCAGCCCCCCTGATCTCCGCCCGCACTCTAACCACGCCGCCCTCCTCGCCGTACGCGTGGAGGACTACGTTCGAGACCGCCTCAGAGACCGCCACCTTGATCTCCTCCACCTCCCCCAGCGTGAAATTCATCTGGGAGGCGAAGGTGGCTATCGCAACACGGGCTACCGCGACGTTCTCCGGCAAGGCCCGGAACTCCATAGCCAGGGTGTTCCGGATCACCCCTTCGCTGTGGCCACTCACAGTTTAACGACAGCCTCCTTTTCGCTGGAGTACAAAGGCATGATCTTCAACAGGCCCGAAAGCTCCAACACAGGCTGTAGCTTCGCCGGCGCCGCGGCCATGGCCATGGCCATACCCTCTTGCCTCACCCGTCGGTAACGCCCGAGGACCGCGCCCAAACCGGAGCTGTCTATAAAGGTCACGCCGCTCAGATTGAGCACCACTCCGCGGACGCGGCCTCTCGCCAGGGCCCGGTCCACGTGGTCGCGGAAGAGGTCGGCGCTGCCGAGGTCGAGCTCTCCCTGCGGTCTGACCACCAAGACACCATTGACGAGTTCCGTCTCCAGCCTCATTCACACCCCTCCCGGTCACCTTTTCGCCTCAGAGGAATTATTTTCCTCCCCTGGTGGCAAAAAAAAAGAACGCTGCGCCCTATCTGTAAAAGGTTAACACGGCCCTTAGGGTCTTCATGAAGAGCCCCCACAGCCCAAGCCTCTCCACCCCCGCCGCGGCCACGAGGGTCGCTTCCTCGATCACCTCTCCCTCTCTCTCCACCACGATGGTGCCCAGGGGCTGCCCTTTTTCCACTGGCGCCTCTACCGCACTCGCCAGCTCGATGCGATGGCGTATGTCCTCTGCCGCCCCCTTCTCCACGGTGACGGCTAGATCCTCCAGCAGCACGACAGCCACTTCATCTACCCGGCCCTTGTGTACGGTGACCTCCCCCAGGGGCTCCCCTCCAGGAGCCACGGGGACAGTAACGAAGTTGGCGAACCCGTACGTCAAGAGCTTCGAGACCTCGGCGAACCTCACGGTGGAGTTAGGCGCTCCCATGACCACTGCTATAAGCCGTGTATCGCCCCGTTTGGCAGACGCCGCCAGGCAGTAACCCGCCTGGTTAGTCCAGCCGGTCTTGAGGCCGTCTACTCCGGGGAAGTGCTTGAGGAGCCTGTTCGTGTTGACCAGCCAGAGGTCCCCGCCGCGTAGATATTCCTCCCAGGTAGAGGTCATCTCCAAAAGCCCCGGGTACTTCACCGCATACCTGGAGATGACCGCCACATCACGCGGGCTCATCAAGTGGCCTTCCTCGTCCTGGCCGTGTTCATTCCTGAAGCTGGTGTTCGTCATGCCCAGCTCCCGAGCGGTCTCATTCATCAGCTCCACGAACTTAGCCCTGGTGCCGGCAATGTGTTCGCCCACGGCTACCGAGGCGTCGTTGGCCGAGCCCACAGCCACCGCGAGCAGCATATCCCTGAGGCTCATCTCCTCACCTGGCTCGAGCCAGATCTGAGAACCCCCGAGCGAGGCCGCCTCAGGGCTCGTCACCACGGTATCGCTGAGGCTGACCTGCCCCTCCTCGATGGCCTTGAAGGCTAGGTACAGGGTCATGATCTTGGTCAGGCTGGCCGGGGGCATCGGATCATCGGCGTTCTTCGCGTACAGCTCCTTGCCCGTGGTGGCGTCGATGAGGATGGCGCCCCGCGACTGAAGCTCCAGTTCACCCTGTGCCGCCACGGAAGCAGCCGCGCTGCTGACGATCAAGATGCAGGCGACCACGCACGCAGCCAGCCGGCGCATAATCCCTGCACGCAGCATGTATATCCCTCCTGCCGCGGGGATACTAGGTCAGTATTAAGCTTATCAGTTTTCGCCCTTTTCATTCCTCCTTTCTAGCGACGCCGCTTTACCGGATAACCTCTAGGATCAGTCCGGGTTTCGACGGCGCCTCCTCGGCGATGGTATAGGCCTCTTCGAGGAGCCTCCTCGCCTCCTCGAGCCCGCGCCCCCCACGACAGTAGAGTTCGGCGAGCGGCTCACCCTCTTCCACTACGTCTCCCACCTTCCGCCGGAGGAGAACCCCTACGCCGTGGTCCACAGGGTCGCCCTTGCGAGCCCTGCCTGCCCCTAGGGCCGCCGCTGCCCTCCCCACGGCGAGGGCGTTCAGGCCTGATACAACACCATCATGCGGGGCCGGGACCTCAACTCGCTCCGGGGCTAGGGGCAGCCCCTCGTCCACGAAGGAGGGGTCACCACCTTGGACCGCCACCCAGCGCTTGAAGGTATCGAGCGCCTGCCCGCCACGCTGCAGCTCCTGAAGAATCTTCCGTCCCTCGAGCACGTCCTCTGCCCTGCCGCCCAGGACCAGCATGTGCGCGCCAAGCTCCAGGCAGAGCTCCGCCAGGTCCGCCGGGCCCTCTCCCCTGAGGGTAGCCACGGCCTCGAGGACCTCGAGGGCGTTCCCCACCGCGTTGCCGAGCGGCTGATCCATGCTGGTGAGCACGGCCACAGTCGAACGTCCCACCGACCTACCGATCTCAACCATGGTCTCGGCCAAGGCCCTGGCCGAAGTCAGGTCCTTCATGAAGGCTCCAGCTCCCACCTTGACATCCAGCACAATGGCCTGAGCGCCGCCGGCGAGCTTCTTGGACATGATACTGGAGGCGATCAGGGGAATGCTGTCCACGGTACCGGTCACGTCCCTCAGGGCGTAAAGCTTCCCGTCCGCCGGAGCGAGGTTGGGCGATTGCCCGGTCACCGCCACGCCCACCTCCCTGACGGTGCGCAGGAACTCCTCCTGATCTAACTGCGTCCGGAAGCCCGGAATGCTCTCCAGCTTATCCACAGTGCCCCCCGTGTGGCCCAGGCCGCGCCCTGACATCTTGGCCACCGGTAAACCGCTGGCGGCAACCCAGGGCGCCAGGACCAACGTGGTGGTATCACCCACTCCGCCCGTACTGTGCTTGTCGACCACCACGCCCGGCAAAGAGCTCAGATCAACGCGTTCACCGGAGTCGGCCATCTCGAGGGTAAGACACGTCGTCTCCTCCCCATCCAGGCCGCGAAAATACACGGCCATGAGGAAGGCGGCCATCTGGTAATCCGGGATCTCCCCCTTGACGTACTCGCGGATCAACCAGCCTATCTCCGCCTCCGAAAGCCGGCCTCCGTCCCTTTTCTTGACGATGAGATCATACATCCTCACCTTGTCTGTTCACCTCTCTCGTTCCCAACAGCTCCGGGAGGAAAGACGTCCCGGTCGTTGATTCAATCCCGAAGATCTCCGCCACCGTGGCCCCGATGTCAGCCAAGGTATCCCGCGTGCCCAGGTCGACTGGGGTAACTTCCCGGCCGACGATGATAACCGGCACGAACTCCCTGGTGTGATCGGTCCCCGGTGTCGTCGGGTCGCACCCGTGGTCAGCGGTGACGATGAGCAGGTCCTCTGCGGCAAGGCTAGCCGACATGTCCGGTAGCCAGTCGTCTACCTTCCTCAGGGCTCTTGCGAACCCCTCGGGGTCGTTGCGATGCCCGTACTTCATGTCGAAATCCACTAGGTTGCAGAAGACCAGGTGCCGCGCCGTACGAGCCCGTGCCAGTTCCAGGAGGGCCTTCATCCCCTCTTCATTGCTCTTGGTGGCGACGTGGTCAGTGATCCCCCTGCCGCTGAAGATATCGTAGATCTTCCCGACGGCAGTCACCCTCACCCCAGCCGCCGATAGCCTGTCCAGGGCGGTCGGCTCCGGAGGCTCCAGGGCGAAGTCGTGCCGCCGGGGCGTGCGCACAAAGGAGCCGGGCCTTCCCACAAAGGGACGGGCGATAACCCGGCCGACCTGGTGTTCGCCGCGCAGTATATCCCGGGCCACCCGGCACATCCGGTACAGCTCCTCCACCGGTATGATCTCCTCGTGGGCCGCGATCTGGAAGACACTGTCGGCGGAGGTGTACACTATCGGCTTGCCGGTCCGCATATGCTCCTCGCCGAGCTCCTCGATGATAGCCGTGCCGGACGCTGGCTTGTTGCCCAGCACCTCCCTGCCTATGGCCCTCTCGAACTCCTCTATGACCTCCGGGGGAAACCCCCTCGGGTAGGTGCGAAAGGGCACCTCGGATATGACGCCCATGAGCTCCCAATGGCCGGTCATGGTGTCTTTACCGGCCGAGCTCAGGGCGGCTCGACCGAAGGCCCCAAGAGGCCAACCCGTCGCTCGACCGAGAAGCCTGTCCAAGCCCCATCGCTCCAAATGAGGCAGGGACAACCACGGCACGGCGGCGTACAGGTGCCCGAGGGTATCGGCGTCCTCATCTCCGTAATCGGCCGCATCGGGCAAAGCGCCGATGCCGACGCCATCCAGGATAACTATGAACACGCGTTTTATAGTCGTGATCGGTCCCCCCTCTTGGCTCTGTCGGTCAACTGCTCAGGCTCGGGGATGAGCCTTGGCATAGATCTCCCTCAGTCGACCTCTGGTGAGGTGGGTGTAGATCTGCGTAGTGGAGATATCGGAGTGGCCCAGCATCTCCTGTACGGAACGCAGGTCCGCCCCGTTCTCCAGGAGGTGGGTGGCAAAGGAGTGACGCAGGGTATGCGGGGTTATGGGCTTCCGGATGCGCGCCTCCCGCGCGTATTTCTTAACGATCTTCCAAAACCCCTGCCTGGTTAGGCGCTTCCCGTGGTGATTCAAGAAAAGCGACTGTTCGCCCTCATTCCTCAACAGCTCGGGCCGGCCTTCCTTTATATAATCGCGGAGCGATCTCACGGCCATCGAGCCCATGGGGACAATTCGTTCCTTGGATCCCTTCCCGTAGCACCTCACATATCCCAAATCGACGTTAATGTCCCTCATGTTGAGCGAGACCAGTTCAGAGACCCGAATCCCCGTGGCGTACAGCAACTCCAACATGGCCTTGTCGCGTTTGCCCGCGGGGGTTCGGGTGTCGGGCTGCCCGAGAAGCCGCTCTACCTCCTTCACCGTCAACACCTGCGGGAGCTTCTTCTCCATCTTCGGGCTTTGCAGGTTGAGGGTCGGGTCCCTTTGTATGTACCTCTCCCTCACCAGGAACTGGTAGAAGGACTTCAGCGCTGCAAGCCGCCTCGCTATCGTAGCGGGAGCCTTTCCCTCCTTCTTGAGATGAGCGAGGTACGCAGCTATGGTGTGGCGTGAGACCGTATCCCACGAGGACGCCGAGCCCTTCTCCAGGAACTTGGTGAAGTGCTTGAGGTCCCTGCTGTAGGAGTCCAAGGTGTTGGCCGCCAACCCCCGCTCCACGCTGAGGTAGTCTATGAATTCTGCAATGACGTCATTCATGCCGCCGCCTCCCGAGCTTACCCTGAGAATTGGCTCCTGCGAACAGACGCAGTGTTAGCCATTCTACATAATTCCTCAGATTCCTGTTTTCGCCGCGCAATTCTTTACCTGCCACGATAAAAACCCTGTAACCACTCCACCCACTGTTTCCATAATCTAAGGTCCCCTTCTCGGGCACTTTCATGCGTCACTCCCATACCGTCCACCGTAACCAGGCTAGCGAACAGGTCCACGAGACGGGGGACCAGTAAACCTAGAATAGCCAGTAGGAGAATTATGCGGACGGTGTAACCTAGGAATCGCCTGAAACGACGCAGCGAAATCACGTACACCGGCCTTCACCCCCTAATGTCAGGTCAGTCTCCTAACCCTGCCCCCAGGATGTTAATGAACACGGGTGAGACGTAGGCATCTATTAGCCCCGACAGAAAAAGCATGGCCACTCCAAGCAACCCCGCCATGAGGTAATTGGACACCGCGGCCATAACTGCGCGCCTGCTGTCCCGCCGCCCCCGCCGGAAGAGGTAAACGGCAAAGGACAGGGCAGAGACTCCGAGGAAAGACCAAGCGGGGATCGCCACTAGGTTTGGGGGCAGGACCGACAGCAGGGCCAATAGTAGACCCCTGAAGCCGAGCTCATCGACCAGAAACCCGACCGTGAACCCGAGGGCGAACCCGCGAATGAACAGAACTACGGAGACCAAGGGGGCGCCCACCACACTCAAGCCGAGAAACCACATAACGCCGGCGGTCTTGAGGTTGGCGAAGAAGACGTCTCTGAGCAGCACGGCCCCGGACAGGTCCAGCGACCCCCTGCCCGCTGACCGGAAGAAGAGCTTGAGGTAACTGACTAGTTGGGCCTTTTCCTCTCCTGCGAGCGCGGCTACCGACACCGCCCCCGAGACTATCCCCAGCACGAGGAGCGTGAGGATAAAAAAATAGAGGGCAGCATGTCGCCACAGGTGTGAGACAATACCCTCGCGAAGCTGAACGAGCAGCACACCCATCCCCCCGGGCTACTTGTTGACGTAACCTCAGTAAAGGGTATGCTGCTCCACTGAGTTCTATTCTCCTCCAACCGGCAGTAGCCCACCCACGAGGGCGGTAAGCGCCACCAAGGTCTTGGCGTCTTCTACCTTCCCTGCCCGTAACAGGCCTGGTACATCACTCACCGGGGTGCGGACCAGCCTCGTGTCCTCGTCCGGGTCTCCACACGGACTTGCTCTAATGACAGAAGATGCTAAGAACAGGGTCATCTTCTCGGAGGAATACCCCGGCGTCAACCAGAACTCCCACACCTTCTTGAGCGAGACCGGGCTGAAGCCCGTCTCTTCCTCAAGCTCCCTGCGAGCGCAGTCCCTCGGATCCTCCCCCTCCTCGAGCCTGCCGGCGGGTATTTCCAACAGGAATTCACCGGTGGGATATCTGTACTGGCGCACCAGCAGGAGGTCATCACCGTCGAGAGCCAGTATCCCGACGGACCCGCGATGAAAGACCACCTCCCTGCGCGCCTGCCTCCCATCAGCCGTCGCGACACTGTCCAGCGCCACCTCGATTACCTTGCCTCGAAACAGCCACTGTCTCTGGCTCATCCTCTCCATCTTGAGCCCTCCCATCGACGTATCCAGCTGCCACAATTCCGGCCGCGGCCGAGGCCAGGAAAAACTCCCTGTCCTCCCGATAGGTCCGCCCCATTGTCCGCATCACGGGCAACCAGTCCGACTTTCCTTCCAAGGCGGCCGCGCACTCCTCCTCGGGAACCCATAGAAGTTCATGCTGCGCCGGCAGAGTCGCAGCCTGCCGACGGAGTGCTCCTCCCCTAGCACCCGACAGGTCCGGAAGCGCCACACGGACCGATGCCAACACCACCCTTCTCAGGACCGTAACGGTGTGGTGGCTGATGCCCCGGTGCCTTGGGCGAGGGTCGGCGAAGCTTACGCGGGCTGTGAGAATAGCCCGGCCGTCCAGCGAACAGACCGCGTTAGCCCCAATTCCCTGGTCGACACCTGGATGGCCCAACTTCGTCCCCGTCCCCACAATGCCTGGACCTATGCCCACCACGATGACCTCCGCACCGCCCACCTCTTTGGCCGCCAACAGCCCGCTGTACACGTTGACGGCCTCGAGGTCGCCGCCGAAGGCATGTCCGGCCGTCACGACCGTCGCCAGAAGCCCCTCCCGCCGCATCAAGTGAACGACCTCACTGAACTGTACCGGCAGGGCGCCCCCGTCAGTCATGACATAAGCCACCCGAGCAGCGCGACGAACGCTCCTTATACCCAGGACTACCGGCAGTAACTGGCTATGTAGTTCAAAAACTACTACTGGAACTCCTGCCAACGACTCTCGGTCACGGAGCAGCTCGTGATGGGGACTGGTCTGCTCCTCCACACTGAGGCACCGCAATTGGTAGGGAGTGTAACGCAGCTTCATTATGTGTCCGGAACAACGCGAGTCGAGGCTGATGGGTCCGTTCCGGTGCAGCACAAAATGATATCCCCCACTGCCCAACCCCAGCCTGACAGCGGTTGTATTCAACCATACACGATCTCCCGGCCGGGGCGTACCGGTGATGATATCGTAGCTGATGGCCTTCGCAGCTTCACGGGCACCATCTACCCTGACGACGATCTCCGAACAGCCCGCCCGAGTTCGCTTCACCTCAAGCACGGTCCCCTGCTCAATCTTGATCATGATGAATATCACCAGAACTAGCTTTCCCCGAATGTGGGCATAACCGGAAATTCGTTATGATCTGGGAGTTTGCGTGTGAACCCCCTATAGTTTGGATCACAAACGTGGCCGCGAGCGCGGCCCGTGGTGTGAGGGGCCGGAATTTCAATCCCCTATAGCTGGGTCACAAACCTCACGGCGGGGACTTGCGAAACCTAGACATTGATTTGTTTCAATCCCCTATAGCTGGGTCACAAACCAGGAAAGGGAGAGCGAGGAAGGGATCGATTTGTGGTTTAAATCCCCTATAGCTGGGTCACAAACGGACGGAGACCTGCGCGGGAAAGACGAAGCGTACACGCTTCAATCCCCTATAGCTGGGTCACAAACGCCGCTGGCCGCTGGCTAACGCTGAGCAGCGTTACATTGCTTCAATCCCCTATAGCTGGGTCACAAACGAAGAATACCATACCTGGGTATCAGATGATCTCCTGCAAGCTTCAATCCCCTATAGCTGGGTCACAAACTAGTATTTACGGAACTTGTGCCCTTTGAGGTTATGTAGCTTCAATCCCCTATAGCTGGGTCACAAACATCTTTAATCGTTCCAAATATATCCTCTGCCTTTTTTAGCTTCAATCCCCTATAGCTGGGTCACAAACCTGGCCGAGGATGATGTTAAGATCCTAGCGGAGCTAGCTTCAATCCCCTATAGCTGGGTCACAAACGAGATCGGGAGGCCCGAACCTAGCCCGGAATCAGAGGCTTCAATCCCCTATAGCTGGGTCACAAACCCAGCGGGCGGTCGATGTCCTGCAGGGCCGTCTGGGGCTTCAATCCCCTATAGCTGGGTCACAAACCATTTCACCTCCTCATGTGAGCCTTAAGCCAGCCCTGCTTCAATCCCCTATAGCTGGGTCACAAACCGCGCCAAGAGGGCGTGCAACTCCAGGATGTAGTGAGCTTCAATCCCCTATAGCTGGGTCACAAACATCCCATACCAGCTACCAGGAGTGTGACCTGTGCGAGCTTCAATCCCCTATAGCTGGGTCACAAACACCAACCCCATCATACCCGAAACCCCTTGATATTTCTAGCATAATTGGCAACCCAAAGATGTGTGACATAAGATGGACCTTTGGCCAAGCATGTTCGCTTTTTTGGCCTTCCGGATCGGCTGAAACCATTGAGCCTGCTGGCTTTGCGGTGTTCGGTCTAGTTGTCGTCGATCTCCAGGGGTTTTTGCACTATTGGTGGTCGACGACACTTGATTCGTTGTTTACTGAAAATCGGGCTCATGACGTGCGGAGAACTTCAAAAACCTGGCCGCACCTTGAGGACCGGATAATATCCAGGCCACAGCCCGCGCTTAAGGCTGGTTATAACCCGTCACACCCTTATCGCCTCCAGGGTCCGCCGGCAAACCTTCGGAGTGAAGGGGTACGAATCGATTAAAGTCTCCCCAGGGAACAGTAACCGCAGAAGCGCTCTCGCCACCTGTAGGGCTTCGCTAGCCGTCTCTTTGTCGGTAGCCTGCATGCCGTGGGCTACGATAGATACATTCCTGCGTCTCCCAATTCTCGCCAAGGCGTTGCTCAACTTGCACTTCTCCACGCTGCTGCTGCGCTCGATCTCTATTTCCATCCGTTCCAGCTCTTGCATAATCGTGTCTCCGAATACCTCGGCGAGAATCTTCTCAGCCTGCCCGCGGTTAATAAAGCGGCCCAGCCTCCCTCCTGGACCAACGAGGTAGTCCTTAACCTGCTCGAGATTTCGTCGGTTGGGGCTCTCTTCAGCATCCCTGGGATCTACGCCGAATTCTCGGAGAAGACGGAAGTAAATTATCCCCTCGTAAAGACGCCAACAGCGCGCAAGGGTATCCGCGTAGTTTCCGGCTGCGAACCTCCTCTCGGCGTTGAAGTACAGGTCAGTGAGGTTGTACACGTCTTCGTTTGCTGACTCTTGCTTGAGATAGTTGAGCAGCTCCACTTGGGGTCGCAGAATATCGATTAATTCCGCAAGGTCCACCTTTTCCTCGTAGCGGTAGAAGACGGAGCTGGCGATTAGCTTGGCAGCCTCCCGGTAGTTGAAGAGATCCCAGTGATAATAGCCGAGATAGACCCGCTCCAACAGGTTGGCCCTGAACTCTCGAGTTGAATGCGTCGATATGGACGCGAGCTTCTTCATCTCCATGGCGGCCGCCGCGAAGGAACCGGACTCTAGATACCGGGAACAACGAGATAGGATATTCTCCTCCTCCAGGAACACTGTGGAGATGGACTTTATACGCTCCTTGGTCTTCTCGGGATGTCGCGCCTGCATCAGTTTGGCCGGCCCGAACCAGCCAGCATTGGCCCAGAGTAGCAGGCTACCACACATCTGTGGCGTACCGCTGGTAACGTTAATATACAGTTCGTCCGTTCGTTCCTTCCAAAGACGCCATACCTCCATCACCGTGGGCCGCACCCGTTGCTGTATCTCCACCCAATCATCCGGATTGTCCACGTACACCGGCTTAATATGTACCGCCTGTTCCGGCAGTAAGCCCTTCTCCTCAACAAGGTAGTACTCAGTCAGCTTGGCCTGTTCGTAAGTGGAATCTAGGCCCGGAACATTAGCAGTAGGGAAGAGCACCACGGCGTCGGGTCTCACGGCCCTTACCAGGGTGACCACCGGCCCCTCAGAGTCATCCTTCCCCACCGGGTCATGATACCCCACGAAAGAGAAGAGCACCCTCACTACTCCCCGACCTCCCGCAGGTTCAGTCGGATCCAGCCCAGGGGCATAACCCCCAGTCCTCTATCGTCTACCACCAGCTTACGGCTCTTCGGGAAGGGAGCATTTCTCCTGCCGAGCCTGTACTTCGTCCTGATGCGCGCGAAGAGGTCGGGGTCGTACTCGAAGACCGCCTGTCCCACGGTCTTCGCACGCCAGCCCGCGCCCCAGCCGATGGCCAAGATACACTCTCCCCGGTCAACTCGCGTACGGAGATCCTTGAAGAAAGATTGTAACCGGCTGAGCTCCGTTTTCTGATAAAATTCGGCCTCTATTTTCACCAAATAGGCGCCAGTACGCTTAAGCACCTCCTTAAGGGCCCGCAGGAACCCAGCAGAGGCCCCGAAGGCAAGCTCCTCTCTGACGTCTGGCCGTAGCAACCAATCGTCAATGGTGATATGTCCGCTCACTGTGGTTCCCGGCTGCATGCACTCGCTGAGGAGAGTAAAGGGCTTGTACCTACCACCGCTGTATACCCTGCTCTCGTAGACCGCAAGCCCAGGCGAGCCGACGGGGGTGCTATCCGAGACCCTAAGTGCCCGAAAGAGATCGGTGTGGGGGTCGCTGCCGAATACTGCTTTCTCGGCCTGCTTTGACAGCCGTTCCCTCTTGGCCCCTAGAGAGCCCCTGAGCTCCGACAGAAACCTCTCCCGTAGCTCTCGAGACCCCGATACTGCGGCCAGCAGCACGGCCGTACGCAGCGCTCCTTTTAGCGAAGAGCCCGGCACGAAGGGTTTGCCGCCCGACTTCACGAACTCGTACACCTCTTGCCGCCTGCGCCTGGAAAGCAAGGCCGAGCGAACGGCGTAGCTTGCGACGGGCAGCGCGTAGAGGGCGTGCTTGGCGGCGAGCTCCGGGGCGAAGCTGTCCCAACGGAAATCCCTGCTCCTGACCTCTCGCCGGAACCTCTCCTGGTTCAGCCCGGGGTCGGAGAAGAGGGAGTCAAGGTTTACTCTGTAGAACCGGTCGGTGACGGCGAAGTCCCACGGGGTCAATCTATTACCGTCACCGATGTGCACCGGCGACAGGGCGGTGAGCTCATACCTGAACCGCATCGCATCCCACCTCCAGCGGCAACTTGAAGGCCAGGCCGTACCTGTAAAGGCGGTGCGCCGTCATCGCTGACGGGGTAACGTCCACCAGCTCGCCCCTTTGATGGCACTCTTGAAACACAGAGCCCTCCCGGAACACCCGTATCCTCCGTTTACGCAGATTCCTCCCTTCGGGCGAGAAGATCCACCCCGCCCGCGTCGTGAGCTGGTAGTAGCCCTGCAGGCCCTTTACCTCAGACCTGCGAGGGAAGTACGGCGAGAGGGTTATGAACCACTTGGCCCCGGAGGGAACCTCGAACTCGATCTCTTCGACCCCCTCCAAGGTGAACTGACCGTATCCGGCAGACCGTTCTCCACCCAAGCCCTCGGTCTCCAGGAACCTCAAGACGCCGACAAGCTCCTCCAGCGTTGTCTCCTCTCTCATCAGTGACAAGAAGTAGAGGCCCGCCCGCTCTTCGAACTCAAGGCAATGCACGTGGTAGATCTGGGACCGCCGCGAGAGGCGGTCGATCCTCACACGAGGCCGTTCGCTTCGAGAGTACAGCTCCGGGGGTTCGCCGTCCATGGAGAGAAGGGTGCCCTCGGCAGACCGGCTGGCCCGCCGAGCAAGCTCGAGAAACTCCATCGGCCCGCCGCTGAGCAGGGCCTCGAACAACTCCCGGTCAACGTAGTCGGTCCTCTCCACAGGGGTGTCACTGGCCCCTCGCTCGCGTTCCGCCCTTTCCACCGGCGGCATAGAGGGCCACGGAAAGAACAGAGTATCATCCAGGTACGGGTATGCCGAAGAGATCAGGAAAGGGGGCTCGTCCTCCCGGAAGGAACCCAGGAGTTTCTCCAAGCGCTCCGTACCAAAGAGAAGACGATAGCCGTGACACAAGGCACCGAACAGCGTATCAGCCGGCAGAGGGCTGGCCGTTGGGTCACCCACCTGCAAAGGGCCTGTTGGCCTCAACCTTATCAGCTTGCACCTCATCGCCGGGCGCTCCCCTCAATTGGTTCTACCGGTTATGTCTTGCTCTATGGGTTGCAATAACTGGTCCAGCTGCTCGAGTACCTCAGACAGTGGGAGAGGTCCGTCGTTTAGAGGACGGGACTTGCCCTCTGCGTTCATGTAGCTCGCCGAGCTATTCCACCTCAAGATGAGGTCCCTGAACTCGACCTTGCCGTAGCCGCGAGAGCCCGAGGCCCCCAGAGCGTCGTCCTCCAGCAGTTTCATCAGCGAGAACAGCCGTCTCAGGTAGTCGAGATCCTTCTCTTCGTAACAGCTGAACACCATCTCCAGGGCGAACTCCGCCCCAGCGGGTACTCGCTCGAACTGACGCGGGACGGCGGCCGAGGTTACTCTGTCCAGCACGTTCTCCCACTTGATCTCGGTGTAGGGGAGGTCCATGAAGTCGCGCATCTGAGGGGTGATGCTGTCCTCGAGTAGAGGAGCGTCCCGAACTATCAACCTGGCCGGCTCGGCGAATTCCCTTTCGCCGGGCAACCCGAATAGGTGGCAGGTGTAACAGGTGCTGAACTCGTCGGGAGATTCACAGGTGTGGATCCGGACTTCACCTTTACTGGACAACCTGCGGTTCTCCAGACGTTCTGACAAGGACCTCAGCTTGCCCTTCAACGAGCTACCCGGCACGAAGGGGCGGCCCCGCGCGTCCTTGACAACGTACTTGTCCACACCGCCGATCTCCATGCCGCCCTGGCTGGCGCCTATCAGAAGACCGGTACGGGCCCTCAAAACCCCGGTTAGAATGAGCTTGCCGTAAAAGGTTAGCTCCACCATCTATCTGACCTCCTCGCGAGGAAGAAATGTGGTTTCGGGGAACGACCCATGGTAACGTATCCCACATACAGGGGTGCGACTAGAGCCACGCCCCTCTACCCCGTCACGCCAGCGGCAGTCTCACCACTACCTAGGCTGAGCTTTGGAGGCAAGGTGACCGCCCCGCTACGACCACCGCCGATGGTAAGCCACAATGGCCTCGAAGAAATCCTTGAAGTGGCGGAACCTCCGCGGGCCGTCAATACGGCCGATGGCGGCGCTGACCACCGTCTCCAGCGGTCGGACTGCCTTGTGCCGCCCGGCGGCATACGCCAGCCGCGGAAGAAGAAGGTTGAGCCTGTACTCATCGTATTCCGTCATCGCCTTGACCTCACTGAAGATCTTGCGAATCTGGGAGGCCTCCATCCCCTCCTTGGCCAGGGCCCGGCCGAGCTGCTCGGAGGCCTCCACCAGGGCCTTAGCGTTTCCATTGAGGATATCATCGAGGCTCCCTTTGACGATCTCTCGGGCCATGTCCTCCGCAGTGCTCACGTTACCCCTCCTCTAAGTCCGTTCTTTCCGGGTTAGAAGCTCCACCCACCTGGTGGCCAGCAACACCCCGCTCCTCAGCCCTATGCCGTCGGTCACCACGGTAGTGAGCAGCTCCATCAGCTCGCGCTTTCGAGACCGATGTCTCTCCGCCATGCGCTTCAGACCGTACACCAGCCGCCATATACGAGGGATGTAGTCCTCGGTCTCGGCCCGTTGCTGTTCCACATGGGCGGCGTAAAGCAGCTGAAGAAGAGCGCGGGACACGGCTTCCCCGTGCGACGGTTCAAGCAGCCCGAGCAGGCGGTCCTTAAGATCGTAGATGAAGGGTATCTCCTGCCAGGGATGGGTTTGGCCCAGAAAATCCACGGCGTCCTTGCGCAGCTCCCTGCCCCTACATTCGCGGACCATCCCCTTGGCCCGGCCATCGAGCGCCAGCTTGGCCTGTTGGGCCGCGGCGCTCAACGGGTACTTCACCGAAGGGGCGAGGAAAAGGCCCGCCGAGATGGTGAGTTCCGGGTTGCGGCTGCAGAAGCGCTCAAACTCCTCCCGTATCTCCCGGGCCAGTATAGGCAATACGTCCCAACTGGCGACCATGAACAGGTCATCGCCGCCCGAGTAGATCACGTAGCACCTGTCGCCGTGCCTCCTGGCTATGCAGTTCATCCACCCCTCGAAGAAACAACTGAGGCGTCGGCTGAGGGTCGAATAGCGACTAATACTGCGGTCTTCTGTACTCAGGCCGCGGCTGAAGATATCGCCCAGATCATCAATATCGGCCCTGAGCACTCCCCACCCTTTGAAGCCATGCGCGTCCTGGGCTAGGGCCTCAAAGGTCTTGATGTTGCCGGCCGGGCCCTCGAACGGAGTGTGCGTGCACATGAATCGAAAACCGTGGGCGTCGCTTTCCAAGAAATCGGTCCGGTTCAGCACAAAGACCTGGCCGATTTCGCTTGGGCTTGCGTCCCGCAGAAAGCGGAACTCGATACCGAACTCCGGGAAGGAGCTGGCGGAATTAGACGCGCCCCGACCCTCCATCATGCGGACGACCAGATAGCGAGCTCTGGCTGCGTCCTCGGCCAGGCGTTGCATCCCAAGGCATTGAGCGCACGGACCGGTCTCGCTCCCCTCCGGGAGTTCCGTCTTGCAGACCTCGCATCGGGGCCGTGCGCCACCGACTTCGAAGGGTCCGAAGATCTCATCGTAACTCTCATCCAGCAATTCCAGGAGCTTCTGATTCTTGCTCACAGCCAGCCGACGCTGTAATTCGGCCCAGCGCTCGCCGAAGCGGCCGCGCTCGAAATCCGCCGGGGTCAATGGCACCGACGCCATGACCAGGGCTAGCCGACCGCCATATCGCCCGAGCAGCGCCTTGTTTACCTCCTTGCGAGCCCGCTCGAACTGCTCCTCCGCCGTCAACGGCGCGAGCAGGAAGAAATGGCCCCCGGCGCTGTAGATGACGTTCAGAAAGGGTAACCCGAGGTGCCGCAGCACGTAACTCAGCACGGCGTCCGTCAGTAGCTGAAGATGTAATGACCTACCCTTCAGGCCCTTAGCGGCACCGGAAGATGTGATGTTGTAGATGAAGTCCTGCACGCCTGAGACGTCTCCGCCGATGAGGAGGAACTGCATCGGGCCGCTGTACTGGTCTCCGGTAAGCGAGGCGTAATCCCTGTGTAGTTCGGCCGAATCCACTCGTCCAGACCGGCGCATCATGTACAGACACGCCGCGATGGCGGCTGTGCTACGGCTGTGGTCGAAGAGGGACACATCAGGTACTGCCGCGTAGGCAGCGCTGGGCACCGGACTGAGATAGGCGTATAGGATATCGTGGAGCGATCGCAGCAGATCGTCGAAATCGTGATAACGACCTACCGCCTCCCGTACGCTGTTCCGCAGGCCGCAGAAGAGCTCCGCGTAACCACCTGAGGAAAGCGCCCCCTCCTTGCTCTCGGTCGGGAACAACGCCGATTCCTCGAGCTCGAGTTTTCTCAGGGGAATATAGCCCTGCACCGGCGCCTCTTGACGCCCGTGGTCCTTGACGCCGCTGATCTTTACGAAGATGTCCAGCAACGGTTCCCTCGCAACCCCACCCTCGGGCTCACGGGGTTCGCGCTCACCCGATGAGAGCCAGTCAGCCAGTTGTACCATGCGTTCCAAATCGTCCTCCGGACTGTGGTGTCGGAGGGCTATCGTCTCTGCGCTGCGAAATTGTGGCAGGTACTTCTGGATAAAGTACGCGCTCCATTTCTCGTGAGTTGCTCCCTCTCGGCCTCTTGGGTTGTACCAGCGGTATTCAGCCTCAACCCTGTCCCGGAGCGACCTATCACCGGTCCGCTGCCACAGCTTACCGACGTCATGCGTGAGGGCACCCACGAGTAGAGCGCGGAACTCGTCGGAGGCAACGGAAGCTCCTAACATTGGCTCACCCCCTCCCTCGCCTTTGGGCCCTCGGCCGAAGCCCCGCTCCTTACCGGGAGCAGAGTGTACTTGCCCAGACCGAAGGTGGTGTTCTTACCGATATGCAAGAACTGTCCGGCCACTAGTGCCGGTAGTATGAACTGGAGGAAATCGTGTTCCATACGGTACGTGACCTCGCCGGTGATGCCGCCCAGTTTCATCCACCTGCCCTGACGCCTTGAGTATCGCGACCAGTCCACCCACGAGGTACGGTCCTCCACCACCTCCACTTCGTGGCCTCTCTGCAGGAGGCCTTCGAAATCAAGCTTCATGACGGCCTCGCAGTGGCAGGCAGCCAGCATGCTAAGCCTCCTGAGCAGAGCGCGCAGGAGATAAGCGAATCGGGGAACGTCGCGCAATCTGCCGTCCACCTTCAACCTCGTTGGGGTATCGAAGCGCAAGGTAAGGTCTACAGCGCCATTGGAATCAACAGGAGTTGGGGGGAGTATCACTCGAGCTAACTGCCGAAAGATGTCGTCGTCGATAGTATGCCGGTGCTCTGCCAAGGCCGTATCACCGGCCTCGTATACGACGTGCCACTTAAGGTCCTCTCCCAATACCTCGACCTTCTCGAGGTGAAGCTTCGTCCGTCTTCGCCCGAGACCGATCTGGCTCATCTTATGGAAGGCGAGAAGGCAATAAGGGAAGAACAGGTCAGCGTGCCCAACGAGGGTCAGTCTGAAGTGCAGGGGAGCCCCGGCTACGTACGTACCTCCCCCGTTGGGCGGCTCTAATACGTAGGGTCGAGGTGTCTCCACATAGCTCTGGAAGAGGGTGGCATCCGGCGGGGGCGAACTGGCAAAGAGATAAGCGAACGCGCACGTCCGTTCCAGCGCGCATCCCGTACAATCGCGCCTGTTTCGCTGCATGCACACGGTTCGCCTCAACGCGGTTCCAAAGGCTCCCCGTAATGTGGAGCCCTCGTACGCGGGAAGCTCCAAGGTCTCGAAGGGCGACAGTGTGAAACGATACTCGCTCAGGGTTATTGGGATGTGGAGCACGGGCTCTCCCCTTTCCGTTCCCGTAACCGGGTCCCAAACCACGCTGCCCCGGTGTCACGTCCTGCTTCACCGCCGTGCGTGGGATGATCCACCGCTACGTCCCAAAGCTGCCCTGAGTGCTCCACTCAACCCGGGTTACAGTACGGAAGTCTTCACGGCCCCTCCGCTGAAGTCCGAACTCCGCTCTCTCCACTTCGCAGTCGGGCTCTACTGACGACATTATGAGCGATGTCCAGGCCGTTTAGTAAATCTATTCCATTTAATCCCATGGTCTCCTGCTTTTGCTTTTCTCTTGAGAGCTGATTTTTCAGCCACTGGCTTAACCCGTGGACAAGCGGTGGGCCCTCTCGAGCCCCGGACTCTGGCCGCTTTGTCCTTACCTCTCGCCGTATCGCGGCTGCAGGGCTATCCTGCGGAAACTGATATTGAGGGCGAGGAAGAAGGGCAAGTGACGCTTGAAGGGGAGGAGCCTGCGGAATATGGAGCGATAGGAGTAAAACTCGCGATACGCCCAGCGGAAGCCCTGTTCGAGTTTCTCCCTTGACATCTTCAGCGGCTCAAAGACCGCGTTCGAGATGGTATAGCGAGACCAAGACTTATCAACGATCCGGCCCTGGGAGTCGAGATCAGCGAAGAGGGGGGTACCTGGAAAGGGCGTGAGAATGCCAAACTGGGCCGCAGCGAGGCGGGCTCTTTTGGCGAACTCTACGGTCCTGGCGAACACGCCCTCATCGTCCTGGTCGAAGCCGAAGATGAAGGCCCCCTCAATGCCGATGCCGTGAGAATGGATCCGCTTGATGGCCTTGAAGAACCTGTCTACCCTGTTCAGCAACCCCTTACCCACCTTCTTGAGGTTCTCTGCGGCCAGGGACTCAAAACCGATAAACAGGCCGATACAGCCGCTCTTCGCAGCCAGGGCCAGCAGCTCCTGGTCCCAAGCTATGTTTATCGAGCTCTGGCCTATCCACCTCAGGCGGTAAGGGATCAGAGCCCGGAATAGCTCCCGGGCGTGGGCCGGGTTGCCTACGATGTTGTCGTCCACGAAGAGAACCATCCTGTCCTTCAGGGTCTCGATCTCACGCAATATATCCGCTATGGGACGGGTACGATAGGTCCTCCCGAAAAACCTGGTCACCGAGCAGAAGGAACATGCGTAAGGACAGCCGCGGGAGGTCTGTATCGTACTGGTGGTATAATACTTCCTTGGATCGAAGAGGTCACGTCGGGGAATGGGCAACCCGGCCAGCGAAGGCCTCTCCGGCGAACGATATATCTTCTTGGCCCTGCCGGCCTCGATGTCCTTGAGGACCTCCTCCCAGACCCCCTCAGCCTCCCCCACGACCACGCAGTCCGCGTGCCTCGCGGCCTCCTCCGGCAGGGCTGAGGGATGCATGCCGCCCAATACCACCGGCACCCCCCTGCTCCTAAAGGAGTCCGCTATCTCGTAGGCCCGCGGAGCGACGGCAGTGAGGCAGGTGATCCCGACCAGGTCCGCCTCCAGCTCGGGGTCGATATCCTCCACACTCTCATCGATAATCCTCACCGTGTGCTTACGCGGGGTCAGCGCCGCCACCACGGCCAAGCTAAGCGGTGGGAACAACGATTTGGTCGTCGGCCCGCTCACACTTTTCCACGACGGGGCTATTAATACGATGTGCACCTCAGAACCTCCTTTCTCTTTATGATGACCAAAGGCCGCGGGCCATCTTCTCTTCCAGGGCCCGCTTGGCGAGGTTCGTCGGCCGTTGCCAAAACAGTCGTAATCTTTTACGATATTATTTTATCTTAAATTCAGCCTCTTGGGGAGGGAAAATCAGGGCCATCCAGAATCGGCCTCGGGTTCAGCCCCCCCCAACCAGGGAGCCTCCTTGCCACTGGGCATGCACAGCTGTTCCGCCGTCCTCAAGACAGGTTGCTGCCCCTTTGGCTGCCTTCTTCTATGCTCTGCCAAGCGGAAGGGAATGACTGGATAGTGTCGAAGAGCGTAGTGATTTTTCTTAACCTTTTGCCGCTTCAGCATTCGCAAGGGGTGGGAAGCGATCCTCTTCAGAGGCTTCGACTCCGAGCGCTCCGGATCACTCGCAAAGGATTGAAGGTAGAGTGCGGCGGTGAAGTCCTGCTGTCCCCCATGCGTTTTCAGGACGAAACTCGCCACGGGCTCATCGCCAGAGTACTCCTGGGATGTGCAATCTTGTTGAGTCGAGGTGTTTTTGCTCATGATAGAACGATGTCGGGACCTTCTGGAATGCGAAAGGTTGCTTGCCGGAGAGGTCAGTGGGAGCATTGGTATCTTCCTGGGTGAGATACCACTCTCACAGCAAGACATCGAGCTCCTTGATGAACTTGTAGTGGATGTGCTGGCTCGCGACCCTGCCAACGGGACGAGGTTCTTGGTACAGAAAGCACCCACTTGCTTCGCCCTATTCTTAGTATGGCAAGGCATAAGGGGTTACGACAACGGCGACTACTGGTCTGCAGTCCGTGAGTCCACGGGGATCTGGGATAGACGTTATGATGGCAAGTGGGGGGAAGCATTTCTTCGTTTTTCGCGTGATATAAGGTTGGCACAGCATGACCCGGACGGTGGACACCGTTACATAACCCCCATCTTGTTTCAAGGAGGCATCCCAGATAGTTGCCTGCCGGAATACTTCAGGGAAATCGCCTGGCGCCGCTTTGTTAGCAGAGGCTTGACTAAGCAGGATGACGTCCTGCTTGAACTCGCCCATCTTCGCGAGGAGGCCCGTGAATTCCGCCAATCCGGAGTTCCCGCTAGGGTTGATGCACTGGTCGCTGAGCGTCGCAGATATGCTCGAGTCGAGAAACTGCTCGAAGAATATGCAAGCCTTACTAAGCGGACAGCCGATGTCCACCGTATGCTCGACGTGTTGGAAGGCATACGCGAAATCGAGAAGGAAGTCTGCAAGCTGCGAGAGAGGCACGAGGCTCAACTCAGGGCGCTAGGGGACGCGGAGGACACAATCGAGGCCTTCACGAGCAGAGACCGGGAATTGCTGGACACAGAGGACGAGGCGTTGCGATGCCAAGCTCAGCTGCAAAAGATGGGCTCGCTGTTGAACGACTTAGAAGCCGGACACGCCCGCGTAACAGTTCTATTGAACCGGGTTAGCCAGGTACTCTTCGGAGTAGAGTGGAAGGAGAGTTTCCGCCGCTACGTGTCTCCGGATTATGTACAAGAAATTCGTCAGCTGTGGCAACAGCTAATTGTTTCCGAACAGGCCTTCAAGAACAGACGACGCGTGTACCTAGCCTCCGCAAGTGGAGGTGGGCTTTCACTCGTTGCCGCAGGCCTCCTGTATGCAGTTCTGGCAGGTCACTGGTCGGTCTGGCCGCTGGCGTTGACCGGTCTCGTGGGGCTGGGGGGAAGCTTATCCGTGGCTCTACCGCTCATTCATCGTGTCAGGATCCTACGCACTGAGCTCAGTGAACGACTCAAGGCGTTTTCGAGGGCCCACGATCTCATACGGGACGGGGAAAAGTTAGCTGCCCTCCTGGAAGAGGCTCGCGGCTTGCTCGAAGAGCGGAGGAAATGGTCAGAGCAACTTGTAGAACTCGAAGCCGAGCTGAACAAGCTGGCACAGGTTATTGATACAAATCCCTCGGCTCCCGGCAATACGTGTCCGCCTGAGGCAGGCCACACCTCCATACGTGACGTGCTCAACATACTCTCGATAAGGGTTGAGCAGTGGTTGACCGCGATCCTGTCCGCCAAACAGCGAAGACAAGCAGCACAGAAGGCCGAGGCGGTGAAAAGCGAAGCGCTCAGGCTGCTGCGGAGAACCAGCGTTACGTTGGAAGAGAAGGAACGCATGCGTGAACGACTCTTGGAAGGAGTGCCCGGCTTGGGCAGGTATGGCGAAGATCTTAGAGGCATCAACATTGAAAAGCTGTACGAGGAGCTCACACGTGACAGTATTAACACTGCGAAACAACTCGACAAGGTCACCCGCAAACTCCGCAGCTTGCTGGGCCGAGATATCCACTCGGGCTCGATAGAGGAGGAGCGGAGTTCGGTCCGTCGCATGATAGCCGAGCTTAAGCAAGAACAACTAATAATCGAGCGTGCGGTGGCATCGCATCCGTTAATGTGGGTCGAAAGGCCTATTGAGAGGTTTCTACTGTACGGGGGCGATGCCGCAGATAAATTCGTAGTTCACACGGTTGCTTTGCTTGCTCGCTCCCGCCACCAGAAGCAGGCCGAGCTCCCAGTCGGTTGGCCAAAGCACTACCGTTACGTCCGTATCTGGGAGGCCTTTCAGAGATGGTGGACAGAAGAGGGCAGCACACTGTGCGGCGGCAACACACGCACTTCTAAGCCCCGCCTTGTTTGTTGGCGTGAGGTCGGAATGTGGCATGTAGGCATCGAGGTCTCCGAGGAGGTTATTGATCGCCCCGATCTGACGGTAAGCCAAGACGGCCAGGAGCTGGAGGAATCACCCCGTCGGGAGGGCTGCTGGCCAGTGGACCATCTGGATGGAACTGTCGAAGTGCGTTTTGGTGATGTTTCGCCCTCATCAATTTACCTGAATCAGGCCAGGCAGAAAAATGAGCCGGTTTGGGTCTTCCGAGGATGGGACGACAGCATGAGCCCTCTACCATGGATCAGAAAGGTCGGTACAGGAAGAGTCCTCGTAATTGTACCGGAAGACTGGCTAAGAGAGGAGAGTAAGTCAGGGCCGGCACCTTTCGAACCTGAACCAGTAGCTATACCAGGTTACCGGGCACATTTCTTTGATTTGGCCGGAGGCAAGACACAGATCTGCTTTCAAAAGCCCAACGGAAAGATCGTCCTCGTAGGAACCGGGCTAAAGCAATTTGAGATAGTTGGTAAACGGATAAGAACCCAAAGCGAAGACGAGATGGGCCCTTTGTTCATCGGGACCCCTCCCCGACTGTGCGCCCTTTATGAGAATTCCCTGGAGAACGTCGCTGGCGCTGAAGTGTTCCTTCGCGGTGCCGGGCGCACCCATACACTGCTTCTCCAGCCTGACCGCGATTGGCTCGGGGAGGGGAAAGCACTTTTGGAAGGGGACACAAGCGGGTGTTACTGGGTGGTGATTTACGACAGGAACCGAGATGAGATCGAAAGACACACCTTTCGTTTCGTCTCGTCGCTCAAGGACATTCGGTTTAAGCCCGAGCCGATACCCTTCTGCCCACCACCCACAGGCCACCCTGAGACGTGTGTTGAGTTTGTCGCCGTTCCTGAATGTAGTATAGATCTGCAGGAACCCGACTCCACCCCAATGGTCACGATCGAGCGTGACCGCATTGCGTTGCGGGCAACCTTCTCGCCCAACCCCCAGGGAGATTCAAGTACCTGGGAAGTTCAGGCGCCGGGCGGTTGGCCTGTCCCGGTCTCCATCGTATTCGACAGAGTCTGGTGGGCCATCACTGAACAGGGTAACCAGACCTCCGATGTTAGTTGGACGGACCGTGCCGTACAGCTGAAAAAGCACTGGTTTAATGCTACCTCGCAGATGGTCCTTCGAGTTCGGTGGTCAAGGCCAGGCCTGGTAACAGGAGTGCTGGCCGGTTTTGACACGGCCTCTCGGCGCCCCTTCGCTATAAAGGGGAGGGGGACCACCGTCGAGATTCCCTTGTCCGAATTCTACGACGCAAGACCCCTGGTAAAGAGTGAGAGGCAGGCGTTCAAAGTTTGGTTCAAGGATGCTGAGGGTAAGGAATTTGCGGCAGCCACTATCGGCATTTACCAAACGCCGGATGACCCCGACCGACGGGCGTCCTGCGCTACTTGTGATTTCGCCAGGCACCGTGTCGGGTGGTGTCGATGCACCAAGAGAGAGTGGAAATGGATACGCAAGTCGGAGTTTGACCGTTACCGGGCAGGTTATGTTTGCGCTAAGTGGCAAGGTGAGTTCATAGACGAGAAAGGCGAATGGACTTCGAGTGACAAGTGACCCCATACCAAGGAGGTATCCGCAGCCAATGAGTCAAGTGGTCAGCTCACTACATCTCCTAAAAGAGGTAGCTCAGCGTTATCGCCGGTACCTTCATACCACCTTTTACTTTCGGGACCCTGAACTACGAACCTCATTCGCCGAGGCGCTAGAGTCAGCAAACCTTGTCAAGGGGCCCTATCTCGAGGCCACACCAGCATTCTCACGGGGCCTTACTCCTCGCCAGCTCTTCAGTGAGCTCCTAGGTCGTGAACCGAGTGAGGACTTTCTCTACTCAATCCATGGAGACAGGCCGCTTTACAGCCACCAGGAGGCAGCCATCAGAAGGGTTGCAATGGGGCGCAATGTGATCATCGCAACCGGCACCGGTAGCGGCAAGACTGAGTCTTTCCTCTTACCAATCCTCTTGCATCTTTACCGTGAATTCGAGCAGGGCAAACTTTGCCCTGGAGTACGAGCCTTGATTCTCTATCCCATGAACGCTCTGGCAAACGATCAGCGGGACCGCCTGGGGGAAATATGCCGACGACTAGCCGAAAGCGGTTCGCCCTTTCAGTTCACTTTCGGACAGTATATCGGAGAGACCCCTGAGAATGAAAATGATTCCGCGCGACGTGCTCAGGATTACCTTCGGAACAGGCTACCCGGCGAACTAGTACTGAGATCAGAAATGAGAGAAACGCCTCCTCACATTCTTCTCACCAATTACTCCATGTTGGAATACCTTCTCCTCCGCCCATATGACAGTCCGCTCTTCGACAAAGAGCGAGCCCACTGGTGGACCTTCTTCGTCCTCGACGAGGCCCACCAGTACAGGGGAACGCGTGGTATCGAGATGGCTATGCTGCTGCGGCGATTGAAGCGGCGCATAGAGGAAGGTGACACGGGTGGACCTTTCCGCTGCATCGCCACAAGCGCGACTCTGCTCGGCGGTCAGGGCAACAGACATGCAGCGGCTAACTTCGCTGCGTCCCTCTTCGGCGAGCCTTTCGATGCCGAAGACGTAATCGTTGGAGATACGGAACCTGTCCCCAACGAGGGAGGCTCTTATAAGCTTTCACCTAACGATTACCGACTTCTATTGGACGCTCTATCTGAGCAACCTACGGGTTCAAGCAGGCTTGCCGAGCTGGCCGACAAGCTAGGCGTGGAAATGCATCAAGACAATGATGTGGCTGTACAAGCCGGTGTCATACTCAACAGTGACGAGAGAGCTATCTCCCTGCGGCAGCTCATCACCGGCGAGGCGAGACCAGTCAATGAGATTGCGAAGAGGGTTTTCCCTGACGTTCCCGAGAATGAGCAGGTCTATGCCCTGGACATCCTCGTAGAAGTGCTGATGAGGGCCCGGGACCCCAGTTCCAAGGTCAAAGACACGAAAGCACGTCCTCCGCTTCTAGCAGCGCGTTATCATTTCTTCCTCCGCTCGCTGGAAGGGGCCTTCATCTCTTACCTACCTAAAAGGAGGATCTTGCTCGACCGCAGTACGGTAGACGGCAGCGGCACCTTTGAGGTGGCGCTGTGCAGAGAGTGTGGCCAACACTACCTCGTTGGGAAGATCGATGGTACCCGTAGAAGGGGCAAGCTCGTTGAGGCTATCCGCGACCCCAGCCATCCAGATTTCGGAGCGACTTTTTTTCTCCCCCTTGAGGAGCCCATTGGCAGTAGACGGGAGGAAGAAGAGGGCGACGGCCATGAAGGCCGGCAGGTCTATCACCTATGCCGGCCCGGCCCCCTAATTCCGGAGATTATGCAGCAAAAGGTTCGAGGCTTACAG